>OBWS01000006.1_pt1 | contig 167055 bp, 150 predicted proteins | sample 1495291 | NCBI WGS metagenome assembly OBWS01 (sample SAMEA2580090, study PRJEB22360) | human gut metagenome | biome: human gut; feature: human-associated habitat; material: faeces | place: Denmark | collected 2008/2010 | reverse complement strand
CGACGGTTTCGAACACCAACCACTACGGCAGCATCCAGCCCGCCAAGGCCAAGCTGGGTGACACGTGGTTCCGGCAAAATGGCGAACAGGTCGAGATCTGGATCTACCGGCTCACCGACACCGGGCAGCCCGGCTGGGTGGCACTCGCTACTGATCTGAATCATGCCCAGATCAGTGCGGAACTCGACGCCGCCCGCACACAAGTCGGCCACGCCCTGCTTGCGGCCCAGGATGCACAAAACGCCGCCGATGCTGTCGCCACTCAGATGGCGTCGGCGCAGGTGGAGATTGACCAGGCCAAGACCGCAGCCGCTGGTGCTACCCAGTTGGCGCAGGATGCCCACGACGTTGCGGTTACCTCGGATGGGCGGCTCACGGTTGCCGTTGTTGATCCTAGCGTAGCGGATGCGGCTGGTCGACCGGAGGGTGCGCTGTGGCAAGTGCGCGTAGACGGAGTGATCGCCCGCCAATATCTCCTCACCAACAACCAATGGGAACAAACACCGGTCGGTGCCGCGATGATCGGGCCGAAAGCGATCAGCCAAGCACACATCGCAGATGCCGCCATCGGCACCGCACACATCGCTGATGCCGCTATCACCGACGCGAAAATCAGTTCACTGTCGGCAGCCAAAATCACGGCTGGGTTCTTGGCGGCTGACCGTATCGCCACGGGAAGTATTACCTCCGACAAGCTGACCATCGCGAGTGGGTTCATCACCACCGCAATGATTGCCAACGCCGCGATCACGGACGCAAAGGTTGGCAGTCTATCGGCGTCGAAGATTACGACCGGTACCTTGTCGGCGGCACGGATCGCTGCCGGTTCGATTACCTCGGACAAGTTGACGATCGCTAACGGTTTTATCCAGTCCACGATGATCAAGGACGCTGCGGTCACATCGGCCAAGATTGCTTCGCTGGATGCTGGGAAGATCACCACCGGGTATCTGAACGCCGCTCGGATTGGGGCGCGGTCGATTACGGCCGACAAGCTCGCGACCAACGCCATCCAAGTAGGCCTGGCAGACTGGACGCAATCGATCCGCATTACGCCCACGCAGATCGCCTGGTATGACGGGACCACCCTGGAAGGCAAGATCACGAGCGCTGGGATGCAGTTTTGGTACGGAACCCGCTATATCGGTGAGTTTGCTCGGCGGGCTCATAAGGACAAGCCGAATGTGCAAGGCATCGTCAACCAACTTGCTTACAAAGGCGACTACGTCGCCTGGACCTACCAGAAGGCAGACGGCGGCACCTACTACACCTGTCTCACCCTTGACCCGAAAGGCCTGTTTTACGGGCAGGCAGGTATCCACCTCGGCTCCGATCTGCGAACAGGTGGCTACAAGTTCTACACGACGGGCTCACGATATGTGACCTTGCAGGACTGCACGCTGACGGGCAAGGGAACCTATTCGGGCTGGGTGGGGCAAAGCGGGCTGTCGAAGATCGTGTTTCACACCTACGACCTGATGGTGGTCACCAATGGGTCGTATTACAACATGACCCGCCTATTCGACCGCACCAAGGATTTGATGTCGCGAATGAACGCAATCCTGAGCTTACTCAATCAAGGCTGGATCACATCCATCTCCGGAACCGGGTCGAACATCACCTGGCGGTACTTCTCCAACACTGGCCTGTCGGCCATGTCCACCAACCTCGCATAAGTAAAAGGAAACACTGATGAAGATCATGCTCGCAAACCAGTATTTGCAACCCATCGCAGACCTACTCACCAATATGCCGCTCAAGGCGGCGCAGTCCCGTGCCCGCTCGAAACTCCTCACGCTAGTGAAGGAAGCGATTGCGCGATTCGGGGAAGATGAATACGACCTCGTCGCCCAATTCGCAACACTTGACGATCAGGGTCGCCCAGTGTTCGCCGACGATGGCACGTTCGTCCTCGCCGACCCTGACAAGGCCAGTGAATTCCTCGAAGCCCGTCAAGCCCTGCTCGCGTCGATCGCTGAAGTATCGGGGCCAACCTACGACGGCCACGACAAGGACGTGAAAGCATTTCTTGATGGCTATGAGGGTGAGCTTTCTGGCGAAGCGGCCGAGGCCTATGACGTCCTTTACGACGCGATCACCAAGGGTGGCCAATGACCACCGAGGAAGAAACGAACACGGAGCTGATTGAGCCCAACGGCAATGAGTCAACGCCTAGCGAAGAAGTGCAGCTACCCATCGTCCCGGTCGAATCCGATGCCACGCCCTCACCACCAGCAGAGACCATCGAAGCCCAAGAACTCCCAGCGCCCAAGGCGGCGTCCTTCGACTTGAGCCTGCCAATTCTCGAGGTCCTCACCGACCCGACCATGTAGCCCAGTACTACACCAATTTTTAGATGCCTTCACCCCAGATGGGTGTGGGCAATTTTTTATGCCCACGAAAGGAATCATTCCCATGTCTCTTCACGCCATCTGGCACGCCATCCAAACCGGGATCGCTGGTATTGGTGCCTGGCTCGCCGCTTATCTTGGAGGCCTCGACGGCCTCGTCTATGCGCTGATCGTCTTCGCTATCGCCGACTACATCACCGGGGTGCTGGCCGCCATCAACGAGCGCCGCCTCAGCTCATCCGTCGGTTTTAGGGGTATCAGCCGAAAGATCCTCATCTTCACTCTCGTCGGCCTGGCCCACCTCATCGACGTCCATATTCTCGGAGCACCCGGCGTGCTACGCGCGGCGGTCATTTTCTTCTACCTGTCCAACGAAGGCATCTCGCTGGTGGAGAACGCCACCCGCTTGGGACTGCCTGTCCCATCCCAGATGCGTGGGGCGCTCGATGCGATCGCCAACCGCGCCGAAACCAGGCCCTCACTGACCGAAACGACCACTGAAAACACAAAGGAGAACCAGTCATGAAGAATTGGAACACGCTTGAGGCCGACATCGACCTCATCATGAACACACACTACACACCCGGCCGCAACGGCAGGCGGATCGATAAGGTCATCATTCACCACAACGCCGGAAACCTCACCATTAGGGGCTGTTACGACGTGTGGCAAACCCGTCCTGCATCGGCCCACTACCAAGTCCAAACCGACGGCACAATTGGCCAGCTCGTATGGGATCGCGATACCGCCTGGCATGCAGGCAACTTTGCAGCCAACACCACCAGTATCGGCATCGAACACGCCGACGTGAGCTCCAGCCCGTGGGCTGTGTCGGAGGCGTGCCTCGATAACGGAGCACACCTCGTCGCCGCGATCTGCAAGTTCTACGGCCTTGGCCGACCCCAGTGGGGCAAGAACGTGTTCGGGCACAAAGACTTCTCTGCCACGGCTTGCCCGGCTTCTCTTGCTGGTTCCCAGCATGCCGCCTACATGTCCCGCGCACAGTCTTGGTATGACCAGATGAGCGGTAGCGCACCAGCACCCGCTGCTCCTGCAGCACCGAACATCGACGCATTGGCTGACGCTGTCATTCGCGGTGATTACGGGAACGGGGAGGAGCGTAAGCTCCGCCTCGGAGCCAACTACGCGGCTGTCCAGCAGCGAGTGAACGAGAAGCTCTCTGGCAACACGCCGACGAAGCCAGCAGGGCCCAACATCGACGCGCTTGCCGACGCCGTGATCCGTGGCGACTATGGCAATGGTGAGGAGCGTAAGCGCCGCTTGGGCAACCTCTACGCCGCTGTTCAGGCGCGCGTGAATGCCAAGCTCGGCTACTAAACATCCGCGCCACGTCGGAGCGACTGATGTAGGACGGATTTTGCGGACATTCAAAATAAAAAAGAATGTGGAGGTAACAGACAATGGCAAAATCATTATTTGAGGAACTGGGCGGCAAATACGAAAGGCAAGGGGATTATTTGATACCGTGCTTAACTGTACCCGCCGAAGAAGAACAGGCAATAGGCATCTGGGGGCAACGGCATTTAGATTATCTAAAACAGTACCGTAAAGTTACATACACCAATCTTCTTACAAGCGGCAGGCTAAACGCCTACCTTGCCGACATCAACAGACAGGCACAGGAACGCTTTGAAAGGCTCATAGAGGGTATGAAACAGGCACAGGGCATAACGGAACAGCTAAAGGCAGAAAACGCCTTAGAATGGACAGGATGCCTCAATAACATAAGGGCTTGTGCGAGGGAGATTGTGGAAAAGGAAATTATTTTTGCATAAACAGATGATTAGTGGCAGGGGGAAATCCTGCCGCTTTTTCTGCTTTAGTTTGTCAGCTTGACAAATAAAGGGTTAAGGAATATAATTAGATTCAGTATTATACAAGGAGTTAATAAATATGCGGCAAGGTATTCTTAAATAAACTGTCAATTTGATAGTGGGAACAAAAAGTAGCAGTCCCGTTTCACTTTTAATATGGGGCTTAGTTTTTTGTACCCAGTTTAAGAATACTTTTATCATGTAATTTTATATGCCCGAAAACATATAAGTGTTTTGGGGCTATTGGAGTTATTTACCCAGTGATAGGAGTATTTATCACTGGGTATTTTTATGCCCTTTTTTGGGTGTTGATAGGAGGAAAATCACATGAAAATAATTAACTTAGGCATTCTGGCTCACGTTGACGCAGGAAAGACAACATTAACGGAAAGTTTATTGTATACCAGTGGTGCAATTGCAGAACTAGGGAGCGTAGATGAAGGCACAACAAGGACAGATACAATGAATTTGGAGCGTCAAAGGGGAATCACTATCCAGACAGCAGTGACATCTTTTCAGTGGGAGGATGTAAAAGTCAACATTATAGATACGCCAGGCCATATGGATTTTTTGGCGGAAGTATACCGTTCTTTATCCGTATTAGACGGAGCAGTATTATTAGTTTCTGCAAAGGATGGCATACAGGCACAGACCCGTATACTGTTTCATGCACTACAGATAATGAAGATTCCGACAATTTTTTTCATCAATAAAATTGACCAAGAGGGGATTGATTTGCCAATGGTATATCGGGAAATGAAAGCAAAGCTTTCTTCGGAAATTATAGTGAAGCAAAAGGTTGGGCAGCATCCCCATATAAATGTAACGGACAATGACGATATGGAACAGTGGGATGCGGTAATTATGGGAAACGATGAACTATTAGAGAAATATATGTCAGGGAAACCGTTTAAAATGTCAGAACTGGAACAGGAAGAAAACAGGAGATTCCAAAACGGAACGTTATTTCCCGTTTATCACGGAAGCGCTAAAAACAATCTGGGGATTCGGCAGCTTATAGAAGTAATTGCCAGTAAATTTTATTCATCAACGCCTGAAGGTCAATCTGAACTATGCGGGCAGGTTTTTAAGATTGAATATTCAGAGAAAAGGCGGCGTTTTGTTTATGTGCGTATATATAGCGGAACATTGCATTTGAGGGATGTTATTAGAATATCTGAAAAAGAGAAAATAAAAATCACAGAGATGTGTGTTCCGACAAACGGTGAATTATATTCATCCGATACAGCCTGCTCTGGTGATATTGTAATTTTACCAAATGATGTTTTGCAGCTAAACAGTATTTTGGGGAACGAAATACTGTTGCCGCAGAGAAAATTTATTGAAAATCCTCTCCCTATGCTCCAAACAACGATTGCAGTAAAGAAATCTGAACAGCGGGAAATATTGCTTGGGGCACTTACAGAAATTTCAGATGGCGACCCTCTTTTAAAATATTATGTGGATACTACAACGCATGAGATTATACTTTCTTTTTTGGGGAATGTGCAGATGGAAGTCATTTGTGCCATCCTTGAGGAAAAATATCATGTGGAGGCAGAAATAAAAGAGCCTACTGTTATATATATGGAAAGACCGCTTAGAAAAGCAGAATATACCATCCACATAGAAGTCCCGCCAAATCCTTTCTGGGCTTCTGTCGGGTTGTCCATAGAGCCGCTCCCTATTGGAAGCGGAGTGCAGTATGAAAGCAGAGTTTCACTTGGATATTTAAATCAATCGTTCCAAAATGCGGTTATGGAGGGGGTTCTTTATGGCTGCGAGCAGGGGCTGTATGGATGGAAAGTGACAGACTGTAAAATCTGTTTTGAATATGGATTGTATTATAGTCCTGTAAGTACCCCCGCAGACTTTCGGCTGCTTTCCCCTATCGTATTGGAGCAGGCTTTAAAAAAAGCAGGGACAGAACTATTAGAGCCATATCTCCACTTTGAAATTTATGCACCGCAGGAATATCTCTCACGGGCGTATCATGATGCTCCAAGGTATTGTGCAGATATTGTAAGTACTCAGATAAAGAATGACGAGGTCATTCTGAAAGGAGAAATCCCTGCTAGATGTATTCAAGAATACAGGAACGATTTAACTTATTTCACAAATGGGCAGGGAGTCTGCTTGACAGAGTTAAAAGGATACCATCCAGCTATTGGTAAATTTATTTGCCAACCCCGCCGCCCGAATAGCCGTATAGATAAGGTTCGGCATATGTTCCACAAGTTAGCTTAACAGCTTGCAAAAGTCATATAAAATGAGATTTGAAAGGATTAGAGACTAATTATGATGAAATGCGAATGGATATTGTGTCCTGTTTGTGGGAGCAAAACCCGTAATAAAATTAGGAAGGACACTGTTTTGGAGAATTATCCCCTTTATTGTCCAAAATGCAGACAAGAAAGATTGATTAAAGTTGACAACTTGAAGATAACTGTCATCAAAGAGCCAGACGCTTAAGACGCAGAGCCGATGAAATTGTGGAACAATTCACGAATCATCGGCTCTTTTTGTTTCGTATTTGAAAGAACAAACTCACCAAATAAAAAAAACGATATTCGGGTGGGTTATTTTGTTATACCCTAAATTACCCTCTGAATTTGTTTTTAAATTTGGAGGGATTTTTTTATGTCCTTTTTTCGGGCAGTTATCTATCTGCTCATACGAGCCCCGTCACCACTGTGACTTCCCAATCCTCGGGGAGCCGGTGGTGGCGGGGCTTTTCGTCGTTTCATGGACGGATTTAACAATCGGGGGTTTGTCGGCAGTGGGGTGAAGGGAGTGACCCCACTGTGAATGATCTTGATGAACAACGTATCCGTAACCTGCGCACGGCGGGCTGGGGGTATAAAGCGATTGCCGAGTTTTGCGCCCTGACTCGTGACCAGATCCGCTCGTACTGCACAACCCGAAACCTTGACGCTGCTCCGGTGATGGTCGAGCACGTGTGCCAGTGGTGTGCCAACCCTATACAGGGAGCAGCTCGGGCTCGGTTTTGCTCGCCCGCCTGCAGGCATAAAGCGTGGCGGCATCGACAGAAAACCGAGCCTGCGCGCGAGCAGACCTGTACGCACTGCGGACGCCGCTTCGCGATCGTGGACAAACCAGGTCAAAAGTTTTGCTGTCACGCCTGCTATGTACGTGCTCGCTTCGGCACCCGTGGCGGACAACCATGAACACGCTCGCCGCTCCTGTTGATCAACTGGCCCAACCTGACGTGTTCGCCCGAGAACTCGCCTTCATCACGGACGCTCACATCTTGAGCATGCTGGCAGGTCGGGGCGTGCTCACACCCGCAGAGCATCAGCGTGCTCACCGGTTGTTGTTCCAGGCGTGGAGCCCGATCTATCAACCACAGATTGTGGGCAAAACGACTGGATAAACACCGCCTTTAGAGCGTGTATAGACCTAACGCGAAAGGAGAAAACGTGGCACACATCAGTGTGGTGACACCAGTTCGGCCGCCGACCCCAAAACTGGTCAACGTGGCGGCATACGCGAGGGTCTCAACGAACGGCACAGAGCAGTTAGCATCCCTATCGGCGCAAGTGTCGTATTACTCGCGCCTGATCCAGTCCACACCCGGATGGGCCTATGTCGGGGTGTTTACCGACGAGGGTATCACCGGCACGTCAACAAAATCCCGACAAGGCCTGGCAGACCTGATGGACGCAGCCAGGCGCGGGGGTGTCGATATTGTGTTGTGTAAATCAATCTCACGCCTGGCCCGCAACACTGTCGATCTACTGGCTACGGTCCGTGAGCTCAAAGACCTTGGCGTGGCCGTACGGTTCGAACGCGAACGCATCGACACCCTTAGCGCTGACGGGGAACTGCTGTTAACCTTGCTGGCCTCATTCGCCCAAGAAGAATCACGCTCGCTATCCCAGAACGTGAAATGGGCGATCCGGAACCGATACAAGAGCGGGGGCACAAACTCCTTCGTTGTCTATGGATACAAATGGGCAGACGGCCAGTTCACCATCATCGAAGAGGAAGCCAAGATCGTGCGCTTACTGTTTGCGAATTTCTTGGACGGGATTAGCCCGGAGAAAACCGCGACGATGCTCAATGCTGAAGGTAAACGCTCTCGGGGAGGGGGACGGTTCTACGGGTCAGTGTTTCGTCGCATGCTCGAAAACGAGCGCTACAAGGGCTGCCAAATGCTACAGAAAATGTACCGCCCCACAATCCAAGCACCCACATGCTCCCTCAACAACGGGGAGCTGCCACGCTACTGGGTCGAGCAAGCCCTCCCGCCAATCATTGACGAGGCGATGTTTGACGCGGTGCAAGCAGAAATCGCGTACAGGCGTGAGGTGGGCCCGGCTGCGACCCCGTCGAAGAACACGGGCGTATTCACCGGGCGGATCTGCTGCGCGGCGTGCGGGAAGAACTATCAACGCAAAACCCGCACCTACAAGTCTGGAACCTCGTATAAGTTTTGGCGGTGCTGGAGTGCCTGCACCGGGAATGGCAACCCCTGTAGGGGGCACAACCTGCGCGAAACACTCCTCGAACAAGCCTGCGCAGACATGCTCGGCACCCAAAGTTTCGACCCCGCTGCGGTTGCTGAGCAGGTCGTGATGATTGAGGCCTTCGAGCATCAGCTCACCTTCCACCTCGCGGATGGAACCATTGCACCAGTGGGGTTAACCAGTGAGGGGAGGCTGGCATGAGCCGCACCGTCACAGCGATACCCGCAACAAAGAAGCTTCGATCTGCCACAGCCTCATCTGGCGCACCGGCACGCAGACGGGTCGCTGCCTACGCTCGCGTCTCTACCGAGATGGAAGAACAAACCTCCTCGTATGAGGCTCAGATCGACTACTACACCACCTACATTCATTCCCGTAATGATTGGCAGTTCGCGGGCATGTACTGCGACGAAGGTATCTCTGGCACCTCTATGAAGCACCGTGAGGGATTCCAAACCATGATCGATGACGCCCTGGCAGGCAAAATCGATCTCATCCTCACCAAAAGCGTCTCCCGGTTCGCACGCAACACCGTCGACTCCTTGACCACCGTGCGCAAGCTCAAAGACGCAGGCGTCGAGGTCTATTTTCAGAAGGAAAATATTTACACCTTTGACACCAAAGGCGAATTACTCATCACGATCATGTCGAGTCTGGCGCAAGAAGAATCCCGCTCGATCTCCGAAAACGTCACCTGGGGACACAGGAAACGTTTTGCCGATGGGAAGATTATGGTTCCCTACGCATCACTACTCGGATATAAGAAAGGAGCGGACGGCAGTCTCGTCATCGACGAAACCCAGGCACCGACCGTCAGGCTGATCTACCAGCTGTTCCTTGACGGGATGGCGATCAGTGAGATTAAAACCGAACTCGCTGCCCGCAAGATTCTCACCCCGCGCGGGAAAGAAGTATGGTCAACATCGACAGTGCGCTCCATTCTATCCAACGAAAAATACAAAGGCGACGCTCTTCTCCAAAAGACGTTCACCACCGATTTCCTTACTAAAAAGATGAAGGTCAACGAAGGCGAAGTACCCCAATACTACGTAACAGGCAATCACGAGCCGATTATTGCTCCGCATATCTGGGATCAGGTGCAATACGAACTCTCCACCAGACATGGCAACATATCATCAGCGAAAGTCGGGTTGTTCTCCACCCGGCTCAAATGCTTTCAGTGTGGTGCGTGGTATGGGCGTAAAACGTGGGCATCGAACACGAAATACAAGTACACAGTCTGGCAATGCAACCACAAATACGCAGGGCAGCACCCTTGCAGCAGCGCGACAGTGAAAGACGAGCAGATCAAGGATTCTTTCGTGCAAGCGCTCAACCAACTGATCGCCCGCCACCGGTACGAAAGCCACCTACCGCAGGTGCTTGGCGACATGTTCGATACGAGCCGTTTGGAAGAACAAGCCGCCGCCTGCCAGGCGAAAATCGTGGAGCTGACCGAGCAGATCGAAGCACTGATTGCGGAAAACCAGCAACGCGCGCTCGACCAAGACGCCTACCAAGCCCACTACACAGAGCTCGATACTGCCTACCGTAAGACGCTCGCACGCAAAGCGAGCCTAGAGGCAGATATCGCAGCGAACACCGCCAAGCACGCCGCCATCACCACAACCCTGAATGATCTGACAGGGGAACCGGTGAGCGAGTTTCACCCCGCACAATGGAGCGCACTCATCGACCACGCCATCGTAGGCGAAGATACGATCCGGTTCGTATTCCGAGTTGGTGAGGTAGTGAGGGTTCAGCTTTAGATTTGAGATGAAGATTCTGGCCCGTTCGTGCATGAGCGCGGACGGGCTTTTCTCATGCCCAGAAATCATGGCAACAGGGGAAGCGATAGTGCTCAGGAAGCATTTCCGCAGGTCAGGGCAAACGCGCTACACACTCGCTAACGCAAGCGATTTTCTTGACCCCCTTGGGGCGTACGCGCTAACGCAAACGCCTACTTATCATTTTCGACGTCCAAGTGGAGCGAGTGACGGGAATCGAACCCGCATGACCAGCTTGGAAGGCTGGGGCTCTACCATTGAGCTACACTCGCAACTGGCTTTCGCTTCGAGTTAACGGAAGCCGCGAAAAACAGTGTAACCTATAGAAGGTCAGAAAATAAAACTGACGGGGCGTGGCGCAGCTTGGTAGCGCACCTGCTTTGGGAGCAGGGAGTCGCAGGTTCAAATCCTGTCGCCCCGACCATGTGATGTCCCGCGACATATGTCCGCATAGGCCGCGAGATTTTCTTCTTTCTAGCTTGGTCTTTGGCTGCATAGTCTGCCTGTACGCACAGGAAAGAGGTTTTTCCTCTCGCCCAAAGTTTGGAAAATACTTGCGTATTTCCCAAACTTTACGCCCACCGCGCCCACTCGGATAAAACCTCTTCCCCGCGCTTTTCATGCCCTATCCGTGCGGGAATAACATTTTTCCACCTTTAAGAACGACCAGCAAAGCGGGGCGAAACGAAAGAAAACCCCCTACCTTTGGGCAGGGCAAAAACCAATGCCCCCGCTGAAACTCCAGGTAGGGCGACAAGATTACCCGCCACCTAATAACCATAAAAGCAATCTGTATTAACCGCTTGACACAGCACCCCAACAGAGTTACTGTATTACTACATTGATACAGTAACAGAAAGGAGGAACCTATGGAGCTAAACTCAGCAATTCCGATTTGGAGCCAACTGCGGGATGAGTTTTCTCGTCGTATAACTTCTGGAAGCTGGCCGCCGGGGAGCAAGATTCCCAGCGTGCGCGACCTCGCGCAAATGGTAGGAGCCAACCCAAACACGGTGCAGCGCGCCCTATCGGAACTAGAACGCGAAGGACTGGCGGTATCAGAGCGCACCGCCGGACGGTTCGTAACCCAAGACCAGGACAAGATCTGGCTGACTCGCCAAAAAGTATTCCTGGAGCACACCGACCAGTACGCCGCCACCATGAAAAAAGCTGGCGCTACCCTACCCCAAACACTCGACTTAGTAGAAAAACAATGGAAGAAGGGAAAATCTCATGACTGAAAATCAGTTAAACCAGTTCCCACCCCCTCCGGCTTCAACGCCAGGCACCAACCCCGAACATTTTATGGCGCCCCGCCCAGCAAACGAACACCCCGGGGCACAGACAACTGCTCCCGCCATTGAAATCAAAGGAGTTTCAAAGTTCTACGGCTCTCAGATCGGACTAGCCAACGCCAACCTAACTTTGCCCAGTGGCGGCATAGTCGGCCTCATGGGCCCAAACGGGTGTGGAAAAACTACCTTAATGAAAATCTTGGCCGGGGTAATGCAGGATTACGAGGGCGAGGTTCGGCTTTTCGGGAAAACTCCCGGAGCAGAAACCAAAGCTTTCACCTCCTACCTACCCGACAGTTCTTTGCTGGCCGATAATCTCACTCCGCGCGCGGCAATCCGCCAATACCAGGATTTCTTCACCGATTTCGATTCCGCGAAAGCCTACGAAATGGTAGATTTTTTCCGCCTCCCAGCAGATCGAAAACTGTCCGCCATGTCCAAGGGGATGCGCGAAAAACTCCAAGTAGCGCTGATCATGTCGCGAAATGCGCGCGTCTATCTGCTTGATGAGCCCATTAGCGGGGTGGATCCGGCAGCGCGGGACGTAATCTTGCGAGCCGTTATTTCCCGTTTCAATCCCCAGGCAGTAATGCTGCTATCGACCCACTTGATTAACGATGTGGAACCCGTGGTTTCTACCGCCGTATTCATGTCGGCAGGACAAGTATTTTTAACCGGAGATGCTGACCAGCTCCGCAGCACCTATCAAACCAGTCTGGACGGACTCTTTAGGGGGATGTACCGATGATTACTAAAATAATGAAACACGATTTCCTGGCGCTACGTAAACCCCTGGGTATCACCATTGGTTTGACCTTGCTGACCGCAATCTTGAGCGCGATAGCCGTCTCAATTTTACGTAACTCCGTAGCCGTAGGGTCTACCATATTCTTATTGGCATTCTTAGGAATGCTAGCCGCTTACCTGGTTTATTCGATAATCCTTTTAGTTCACTATTACCGTTCCATGTACGGAAAAACTGGGTATTTCACCATGTCGATCCCGGCAAGACCTACCGAGCTATTTTGGGCAAAAAGCCTTTTTAACCTCTTAGCTCTCGGTCTTTTCACGCTAGTGGTTTTTTGCGGAGGGTTTTTATTGGTCACAGCCTTGTTTTTTGAAGATGCCTCTGGCAATGCTCTGACATACTTCTTTACAACCCTTCAGACCTGGCAAGTAGCTTTTCTGATTATTATGGCCATGCTACTATCCTCGATTTCCAGTGTTTTCTTCTGCCAGTTCATAGTTACCGCCGGCAACCGGCGACCTTTCCTGGATCGTTTCGGAAAAATTGGCGGCCCGATATTAGTAGCAGTGCTGGTGTATGTAGGAATGCAAATTATCGGCTTCCTGCTGATGCTTCTCCCTGGGCAGCTGGTATTTTTCGCCCCCGATGCCCCCTTTATTTCTCTGGATTGGGATGGAATTCTCTTCACTATATTTGGACCGATTGACCCCAGTGAGTCTAATCCTGTGGAACCCCCGTCGATTTCAATCTGGTGGCTGCTCGGCACCGGCGTGCTCACAGTGGTCGCAGGTTATCTCACCGCACTATTTTTAAAGAAAGGTACTTCCCTGCGCTAAGGAAAGTGAATGACAGAAGATCTCTCGGCCACCTCCAGGGATCCTTCATTCGGGAAGCAAAAAAAGAAAAACCATAAACGAAAGCCCCTAGCAGGAAACTGCTAGGGGCTTTTTCTTAACTTCGAGTTTTACTCGAAATCGTCTGCCGGGCTGTACAGCCCCAGCTTTACGGCTTTGGTCAGGTGACGAGGTGCCACATAGGAACGTCCATCATTGCCCTTGACCGAAGTAAGCTGGGGTGCCTTGGCTTTCCAAGCAGACCGCCGGGTGCGGGTATTCGCACGAGACATTTTGCGCTTTGGTACTGCCATCACGGACTCCTCTAACTAATACAAATAGAAAAATAACCTCTATAACTGTGCCATTTATAGCGCTAAGTTTCCAGTTTCAACCATGTGATTTGTACCGCGAGCACGCTTTATCTAACCCAGACATAATCGAAAAATGCCATTTATATTTCCGAGGGCGCCCTCGCTCTAATCCTAAAAGCTCACCCTCCCCCGCCTAACTAACTAGATAGGATCGAGCTATGCGCACTATCTATGCCCCTGCCCGCAGCGAAATCGAGATTAAGCGTTCCCGCTTTATTGCCTCCTGTGCGCGCACCGATTCTGAGGAGGCCGCCCGCGAGTTTATCGCCCAGATTCGCCGCGAATTTCCCGATGCCCGCCACCACTGCACCGCTTTTATCATTCACCAAGATACTGGACCCGATACTGCCCGCAGTAGCGATGATGGGGAGCCGGCCGGAACTGCTGGCAACCCCATGCTAAAGGTATTAACCGAATCGGACTTAACCAATGTAACCTGCGTAGTTACCCGTTATTTTGGGGGTACCAAACTTGGTACGGGCGGGTTAGTGCGCGCCTATTCCGGGGCGGTACAGCAAGTGCTGGAGGACGCCCAAACCGTGCGATTAGTTACCCAACCTTCCTACCAGCTGCAGCTACCGATCAGCGAAGCCGGAAAAATCGAGGCAAAACTTACCCAAAACGGTTACCAGATCCTCGATCGGGACTTTAGCCAAGAAGCTAGCTTGCGATTCGCTGCCCCGCTAGAAACTAGCCAATCGCAGATCGAAAGCTACTTATCGAGCATCAGCGGGCGGGAAATCAGCATAGAGACCGCGTCCGATATTACTCGCGAAGTGCGAGAATAATCCTCACCCTGCCGAGCGGGTTTATTAGATCTTGACGCCGCCTCGGTTAGACCGGATAGTAACGCCAGTAGCGGGCAGATGCCTGCGACTGTTTGTGCCCTGGGTAGGAGCGCCCGGACATCCAACAGTTATCCCCAAATTTTACTGAGCGCATAAAAGTTGCGACTGTAAAACCGAAGATGTTACAACTTGAAGCAAGCAAGTTTTCACGACAGATCGGAGAGGCAAATGCGTTTTCCCGCCACCTCTCGCTGTCGTCTATGTATCTAGGGGCATCTCGCCGACCGCTAAGGCGCGGGCTGTCCCTCGGGGCAACAAAGTTTTATTCTGCCCCGATTGCCAACTTTTATAACTGGATACCTCCAGTTTGTCACCGCGAATAATTTAAGGAAAAGCATGAATATCGCAAAAGACGTAACTGAACTTATTGGCCACACTCCCCTACTAAAAATCAATCATCTACTGCCAGCCGATATTGACGGCGAAGTGGTAGCCAAAGTTGAATCCTTCAACCCTGCATCTTCGGTTAAAGACCGGGTAGCTCTGGCGATGATAAACGCCGCGGAAGCCTCCGGAAAACTAAAGCCTGGTGGCACTATTGTGGAATCTACCTCTGGAAATACCGGGGTGGCGCTAGCGATGGTAGGAGCTGCCCGCGGCTACAAAGTGGTAATCACTATGCCCGAATCAATGTCCAAAGAACGCCGCGCCCTCATGCGTGCTTTTGGAGCCGAGTTAGTACTAACCCCGGCGGCGAAGGGAATGCAAGGCACCGTAGATGCCGCACAAAAAGTGGTAGCTGAACGCGAAGGCGCCATTTTGGCTTCCCAATTCACTAACCCTGCAAACCCCCAGACTCACTATGAAAACACCGCCGAAGAAATCTGGGCAGATACCGACGGTCAGGTTGACGTTTTCGTTGCCGGGATCGGAACTGGCGGCACCGTCACCGGAGTAGGCAGGCGCCTGAAGGAGCTAAATCCTGATATCAAAGTCTTCGGGATTGAACCGGAAGAGTCCGCCCTGCTAACTACCGGTAAGGCTGGGGCACACGGGATTCAAGGTATCGGGGCAAACTTTGTACCTGAGATTCTAGATTCTGCGGTGATAACCAAGGTGCTCACGGTTAAGACTGAGGACGCTATCGCCATGGCGCGCGCCGCCGCCGCTAAAGAAGGGCTGCTGGTAGGAATTTCTGCTGGTTCCGCTTTGGCAGGAGCATTGCGTTTAGCGCAAAGCCCTGATATGAAAGGTAAACGTATCGTAGCTTTGCTGCCCGATACTGGCGAGCGTTACCTAACTACCCCGCTGTTTAAAGATTTCATGGACTAGGAGCGAAAATGGCGAAGCCGGAACCGACTTTAATACAACTGTGCAAAGAAGACTTAGCAGCAGCTATTAATTCGGATCCGGCTGCTCGTAACGCCCTGGAAGTCGCCCTAACCTATCCCGGAGTACATGCGGTTTGGGCGTACCGCCTGGCGCATATGTTGTTTAAGAAAAATTTTAAACTTCTTGCCAGAATAGTTTCGTCAATTTCCCGCAGCTATACCGGGGTGGATATTCACCCGGGCGCCCGCCTAGGTAGGCGTCTTTTTATCGACCATGCCAACGGAGTGGTAATCGGGGAAACCACTAAGATCGGTACCGATTGTGTACTGTTTCACCAGGTAACCTTGGGTGGGGTATCAATGTCGAAAGGCAAACGGCACCCCACCCTCGGGGATCGGGTGATGGTGGGTGCCGGCGCCAAAGTGCTCGGCCCCATCCACGTGGGCTCGGATGCGCGTATCGCTGCCAATGCGGTAGTAGTACGCGATGTGCCTGCCGGATGCTCCGCTATTGGGGTTCCCGCGCGGGTATCTCCCGGCTGCAGCCAGCAGAAGACCTCTGAACTGATTATTGACCCTACCTTGTTTATCTAAGGGCTAGCGGCGGCTCAAACCGCCGAAGCTGACCGCTGCTTGCGGCGGCGTCCTCGAAAAGTACTCTTGCGAAGACACCGCAGCTAAGTGACTAACTAGCACGCGCTCAGGTTTCCCCCAGAGCGTAAGGACAGGCAAACCGGGTGAAACCAGTTTAACAGTGGATTAGAAAGTTCTTCTTGGTGAACGTATTGCCCCGCCTCCCTAAGTCTTCGACTACAATTTAGGAAACAAGCTACTTGCGGAGGGAACATGATTAACAAGGTTCCGGAAATCGTCGCCGGAATAACTCGTGGAGACGCCGATACCTGGGAGCGGGCACGCGTTTTACTGACTGACTACTACTGTCAAAGAGATAATCCCCGGATTACTTTGTTTTCCTTAACCTCAAAGTTTCCTCCTAGCTTTCCCTTGCAACCACAATTGGAGTCCAACTCTTGGGAGGGAGCCTGCAACCTGCGAGATTGCGATCTGCTAGCGCTTGCAAATCTAGATCTTCAGGTGGACAGTAAGGGCTTAGACCAACTTTTTGCTTCCGAGCCTTTGCCGGAACTAATGTCTCAGATCCCGACCGACACCGAATTAGTAGATATTGCCGATCAGGTCTTAGAAACTGAGACCGGACCACTCGCGCAGATTTGGACGGCACTAACTAAAGATCCGCTGGTGTTAAAACCCAAGGCAGCAGCGGCGCTACTTGCCCGGTTACGTCCGGCGGCGCTGCCCCTCTTCACTAAAGATGACCGCCGCCCCTGGGGAGAAGTTACCGATTATGTGCAGTTTTGCCAAGATCTTCATGGTTTGTTGCTAGCTGAACGCGGGCGGTTGGCTCACCAGCTCTACTATCTGCGCGAATCTTTGGAACTGCCCGAATGGGTTTCCCAAATACAGCTATTGCAGGCGTTGGTGTTCGCGGCTTCGCAGGAGCAGCGGGCAGCCGAAAAAGAGCGGATCCGCCAGGAAAAAGCAGCTCGTCGCCAAGAGAAAGCGGAAGAAAAACTGCGTAAAAAACTGGCTAAGCGCACCAAGAAGCAGCGCAAGAAAATCGCGAAGCAACAGGATGCCCGCAGTAAAGCCCAAAAACTGGCCGAGGAAAAAGCCGAGCAAGCTCAACGCGAAGAAGATGAATCCAGCGGCCACGAACGCCAGGGAATAATAGCTGGCTCAGATCCCAGGCACTTGGGTTCCGAAGAACCTGCAGATCTGGGGAACTCGCGCGCGGCTCGCAATCGACGCGGACGCCACGTGCGGGGCGAGGACGACGATGACGGTTTCATTTCCACTGACCCGGTCTCCTTACCGCGTTAAGCAATCCAGTTCATTTTCCTGCCCCTTAGCTGCTGCTAGCTAAGGGGCAGGAACTTTTTAACCCTCCCCCTTAAAATGAAACTATGACGAGTTTTAATCTGGAAACCTACTCCCAAGGTTTAACTGACTTTATTACTGCTTCTCCTTGCGCCAGTTTCGCTGCCCGCACCTTGGCCGATATCTACCGCTCCCAGAGCTTTAAACCAGTAGATGCCACTAAACCTTGGCCGCGCGGTGCCGGACGTTACTTTTTATGCCGCAAAGGCGCCCTCATCGCCTGGATCGTACCTACTGGATCCCCCAAGGGATTCCGCATAATCGGCAGCCATACTGATTCTCCGGCCTTCAAACTAAAACCTACCCCTGATAGTTTTAGTCCCGATGGTTGGGGGCAGCTCAACGTAGAGATCTATGGGGGAATGCTCCCTAACTCCTGGCTAAACCGGGAACTGGGCATCGCCGGGATCGTCTATGACCGAACGGGAAAATCCCACCTGGTGCGTACCGGGCCGATCGCTACTATTCCCCAGCTAGCTCCCCACCTGGATCGGGAATCCGCGAATAAACTGGAATTAGATCGGCAGCAACACTTGCGTCCCCTCTGGCAGGTAGGGGGATCCTCTCGCAATATTTTGGAGGTAATCGCTGGGCAAGCTGGCCTTGCCGGAGCCGATGAGATCTCTAGTCACGAGCTCTACACTTTCGATACTCATGCCCCGCAGCGGCTGGGAACTACCGGAGAATTCTTGGCATCGGCTCGTCAAGATAATCTGCTCTCGGTCTATAGTGCCACGAGGGCACTACTAAGCCTGGCTGACCTGGATTTTCACGGAGACAATATTCTAATTAGCGCCGCCTTTGACCATGAGGAAGTAGGTTCTCACACCGAAACTGGGGCTGCCGGACCGTTACTGGAACAGGTGCTGCGTCGCTGCGCCCGCACCACCGGTCAAGAGGAAGCATTTGAACGGATGCTGGCCGCGTCCTCGTGCCTATCCGCCGATGTTGCCCACTCGGTAAACCCCAACTATCCCGAAAAACACGACCCTGATACCCGTCCGGTGATGGGATCTGGCCCGGTACTAAAGCTCAATGCCTCCCAGCGTTATGCCACCGACGCTGCCGGCTGGCACATTTGGGAGGACGCAGCGCAGCGCAGCGGGGTTAAGACTCAACGCTTTGTGTCAAAGAATACAGTCACCTGTGGGTCAACTATCGCGCCGATGACCGCTACTCGATTAGGAATCACCACTATTGATGTGGGAGTTCCGATTTTATCGATGCATGCGGCTCGGGAAATGTGCGCGCTAAGCGATCAGGTGGAAATGACGAAAATAATGCGGGCTTATCTGCAGAAATAACTGTTAATGGTGGGCCATACTGGTTTCGAACCAGTGACCTCTTCCGTGTGAAGGAAGCGCGCTACCCCTGCGCCAATGGCCCTTGAACTCAAACCACGTTACCGGATTTTGCGGGCGCAATCCAAATTCGCCGCCCTTCTGGTACCCTACTTGTAGCACGGGAGCTTTCGAGCTGAGAGGAAGCAAAACGCTTCGACCGTTACACCTGATCCAGGTAATGCTGGCGCAGGAAGCTGGTTCACCTGTGCACGGATATAGGAGGCACGGATGGATCGAGATCAGCAGCTGGAAGTGGTAAATAACCAGTGGCCACCCCTTACCACTGTTCAGGTAAGCGCGGCACTAGCGGAACTTCCGGATTTTCGCGAGCAGCAAATCGCAAGCCTCTACCCTTCTCCCCGCCCTATGGCTGCCGCTTGCCTAGTGACTACCGCTAGCGGCAAGCAAGTATTTTTAAAGCGCTACCACAAAGATCTGGTAAGCGCGTCCGAGCTGGAAGCTAAGCACTCCTTTGTCAATCAACTGGCAGATGGGGGCTTTTCCACCCCGCGTTTTTTCTGTTTCAATCAGGGAGGCAGCACCCTCACCACCGGAGAGTGGATTATCGAGGCCTCCGCAGGCGCGGCTGGGCAAGACCGCTATCGCGATCTGCGCTCCTGGTTACCTCCAAAAACTAGGCAAGAAGCTGTGGAACTGGGTAGAGTTGCCGCCCGACTCCGTATCGCTAGCCAAAAAATTCAGCCGCAGTCCCTGGATCCTGGCCCCTATCAAAACCGGATAGAGCTCCTACTGGGAGATCCGCTACCCAAGCTAGCAGAATTTTTAGATGCCCATCCGGTGCTTGCTAACTATCTGCAAGACAATGGCCACGATTTAGGTACCGCACTAGAGCCTTTGCGTCCTTTTGCGCGCGCTCTTACCCCCTTAGCGCAGGTTCCTCGCTACTTTACCCACGGTGATCTGCATGTTTCTAATACTTTTTGGGAAGGAAACAGCATTTCGTCTCTGATTGATTTCGGGCTCACTTGTCCCAATCCCCCACTTTTTGACCTGGCAGTACTACTGGAACGCCACAGTATCGACTGGATCAGTATTACCGAGGGGAAAACCGATAGTTACTGGCCACAGGTCGCTGGCGACTTGCTAACCGGATACGGGCAGGTGTTCTCCCTCTCCCCGGAGGAAATCGAGATGCTCGGCGCTATGATCGCCCTTTGTAACGTGGAGTTTTCCCTTTCTGCAATCGAATACGATCTGCTGGCACCGATTGATCCACAGATCAAAGACTGGGCCTGGGATATCGGATTCCAAGGTCATAGCCAATGGTTCCTGACCGGGTCTGGCCAAAAGTATTTGTCCCTTATCAACCAACTAGCGAAAGAAAAAGCATGCGAAAAATAGCTACCGCTTTAGCCTGTGCCCTGGCTCTAACTCTGGCAGGGTGCGCCACGGGATCTAGTTCCGCAACTAGAGATCCCGAACTAAAGAACACTTCGGTTATTTTGGACTGGACTCCCAACACTAACCACACCGGGATCTATGTTGCTCAAGAAAAAGGATTTTACCGCGAAGCCGGACTAAACGTAAAGGTAATGGGCTTTTCTAAGAGTGGCGTGGAATCAGTCATGGCCGCCAAAGGCGCCGATTTCGGCTTCTCCGGCACCGACTCGATTGCCTCCGCGAAAGCCTCCAACTTGGGGATCAAGATGGTGTTCAACCTGCAACCAAAGTCTTCCTATATGGTGGGATTTTTGGATAAAGCAGATATTCAGCGTCCCCGAGATTTAGATGGCAAGACCCTCGCTGACTTCGGCGGCGGATTCCAACATATTGCCACCAAAATGCTGATCCAAAAGGACGGAGGTAAAGGTGATTTCAAAAAAGTGGTCGCCGGCGCCCAAACGCTGCAGGCAGTGGAACAAGAACGCGCTGACTTTGCGGAACTCCTGTCTACTTGGGAAGGCATCGAGGCCGAGCAGAGCGGGTATAAGTTACGCTACTTTGATTACGACAAGTACGGAGTGCCCACTACCCCGGCGTTGCTGGGAATTTCTACCCGTGCAGACCTAATAAAAGAAGATCCGCAGCTGGTGCGCTCCTTCGTGCAAGCCACCCAGAAAGGTTACCAGTGGGCAATAGACCATCCCCAGGACGCTGCGAAAATCCTGATGGATGCTAATCCCCAGGCAAAGCTAGATGCAAAACTAGTTAACGCCTCCCAGGAGAAGCTTTCCAAAGAGTATTGGCCAGATGCGGCCGGCACTGTGGGGCATGCCGATATAGATAAGTGGCAAAGCTACTTAGACTTTATTATTGAGCAGAAGCTAGTTACTGACGGTGATGGAAAACCCTACACCCAAAAAATCTCCGCGCCCGAAGTAGTAACCAACGAGTTCCTAGCCAAAGCCGCCAGTAAATGAAAGCAAGCTCGCGACTAGTCGCCGCCGGCCTCGTCCTTTTAACCCTGCTTTTGTGGGAGGGAGTTTGCCGCCTGGGGACAGTTAACCCCAAGCTGCTACCTGCCCCCACTGTGATCATCAAAGCCGGGATTGCGGACTGGCCGGTGGCCTGGCTAGCCACCCAAGTAACCCTCATAGAGGTAGCGGCAGGCACCTTGCTGGCAATTGTTTGCGGGGTAGCAATTTCTTTTGCGCTATGGAGAGCCAAAACTTTCGGCAAAGCCGTGATGCCCCTCCTAGTGATTTCCCAGACCATTCCGGTAGTAGCTATCGCTCCCCTGCTGATAATTTGGTTCGGATTTGGCATGACCTCAAAAATCCTCCTAGTGGCGTTATTTGGAGTTTTCCCAATCATCGTCGCTTTTACTAAAGGCTTGGCGGCTCCCTCACGCGACCAGATTGATGTAGCGCGTTCTTTAGGAGCCTCCCCTGCCTGGATTTTCTCCCACTTGCGAATGCCGGCAGCCCTGGGGGATTTTATTACTGGACTGCGCATCGCGGTCACCTACGGGCCGGCCACTGCCGCTACCGCCGAGTTCGTGGGGGCGGAGAATGGTTTAGGAATTTACTTGCTTACTGCCCAAGGATCTTTTCGGACGGAACTAGTGTTTTTCGGTGCCGGGATCCTAACGCTAATGACTTTGGCAGCTTACTTACTAGTGGGACTAGCAGAACGCATCTTGATTCCCTGGAAGAAGGCAAAATGAGCCTATTGGAACTATCAGCGGTAACGAAGAGTTTTACTAATCCACCTCTGACCGCTTTAGACAACGTGGAGATGGCTATAGCTAAGGGGAAGATAACCGCCCTGGTAGGACCATCAGGTTGCGGAAAATCTACCCTGCTACGGATAATTGCGGGTCTTAGTTCTCCCTCTCAAGGCAGCCTGGCTTGGTCAGTGGATAGTCCCCTAGTCGCCCTGATGCCCCAGCGCGATGGACTGTTCTCCTGGAACACTATCGAAGACAATGTGGCACTGCCCTTACGTATTCGGGGAGTCCCCCGCAAAAAAGCCCGCGAGCGCGCCCGCGCCCTCCTCGCCCAGTTCGATCTGCAACAGTTTTCTGGAGCCTATCCGGCGCAGCTTTCAGGAGGAATGCGTTCGCGAGTAGCCTTTTTGCGCACCATGCTAGCCAAACCCACTTTAATCGCCCTAGATGAACCTTTTGGAGCGCTTGACCAAATAACTCGGAGCCACATGCAACGTTGGCTCTGGCAAGCCGCGCGCAGCCGTGATTTAACCCTTTTGCTGGTCACCCACGATATTGCAGAGGCAGTCACCCTAGCTGACCGGGTGCTGATGATGTCGGGCCGGCCTGGCCGTATTATCAGTGAAATTCCGATTACGATTCCGGAACGGGAGGAATATTTATCGGCAAATCCAGTGGGGGCTAGCGGCAGTTTTAGTCACGGAACCGGACTGCGCACCACCCCAAATTTTGTGAAAGCCTATCAAAAAATCGAAAACGCCCTCTGGGGCATTGAAAATAGGGAGGAAAAATGGATTTAACCCGAATCCGCTTGGAATATGTCGTTACTTGGCCTAATCACGCCGGCTTATTCGTGGCTCGCAAGAAAGGCTGGTATCAAGAGGCAGGCCTAGATGTTGATATTTCTTGGGATGGTTTCGACCGCGGCACCCCCGCACAACTTGCAGCCAAGGGAGAGTTTCAATTTGCCTCCATTAGGCTGGGAGAGCTGCTGGAAACCCGCCATAGCGACCACCCCTTCGTAGCCGTCGCTACCTTCAATCAAAACCAGTTAGGCGGGGTGATTACCCTCAAAGAGAAAGGGATTAGCCGTTTTCGAGATTTGGAAGGAAAAACCGTATCGATTCCACCGGTTAAACGGCTCATCCAGATGGTAATTGAAGCCGTCGAGAAAGATGGCGGTGATTTCTCTCAGGTCAAGGTTATGGATCCGGGAGTATTCGAACCCGATATCCGCGCAGTTGAAAAAGGCAAATATGACGCGATTTTCAATGTCTTAGGCTGGGAAGCCTACCAGGGCAGTAAACCGTTCTCCGAGGTAGTGCAACTATCCTTCGACGAAGTGGAGGTCACTCCCCACCATGCCTATTTCCTGTGCGTGGAGGAAAGCTATCTGCGCAGCCACGAGGATCAAGTGCGAGCATTCCTGGCGGCTACCAGCCGCGGCTATGATTTTGCCCGGGATAACCAGGCAGAAACCGTAGATATTTTAGCTTCCACTATGTGCGCCAGCGAAGAGGACGTATTAGAGGCCTCTCTTAAGTTCATGGCGCCCTCTTGGCATGCTCCCTCCCGGCGCTGGGGTGAGATGGATGCAGAAATAGTGCGTTCCTACACCACCTGGATGAGCGAACACGGCTTTACCACCGCGAGTCTAGCGGACGTGGAGGGTGCCTACACTAACGATTACCTACCCGAAAAATAGCATCCCCACCTATAGATTTCGGCTCGGATACCTAAGGTTTTTAGAACACTAGCAGGTATCCGAGCCGATTTCTTTGCTATTAATCCTTTTGCGGGTTAGCTTTCTGGTGCCGCTTAGAGTACCAGATCGATAGCAACGCGGTTCCTACTAGGACAACTAAGATATATCCCATTGAAAAGCCGATAGAGGGCTCCGGAATAGCTGCTGCCCATTTGTCTATCCCCCAGAAGGGCGCCTCGTGGGCGGCGTGGATAATCAGTTTTACCCCGATGAATCCCAAGATCAAGGCCAGGCCGTAATGCAGGAACGCCAGGCGCTCTAAAAGCCCATCTATTAGGAAGAACAACTGGCGCAATCCCATCAATGAGAACGCGGTAGCGGCAAACACAATAAAGGGGTGTTTTGTCAGACCGAAGATCGCGGGAATGGAATCAAAAGCGAACATTAGATCCGCCGATCCAATAGCTACGATAACTAAGAACATGGGGGTTACGTAGGTTTTCCCGCGGTGACGGTACAGCAGTTTCGCTTCCCGGAACCCTTCAGAGACGGGGAGCACCCGGCGCACCAGGGTGGTGAACTTGTTCTCCTGGTAACCCTCGGCAGAATCCCCCTCGTCCTCTTTGGTTATCCCTTCCCGCGCCTGACTGATCGCGGTGTAGATCAAGAACAGTCCGAATAGGTAAAAGATCCAGGCGAATTGATTAATTAGTGCTGCGCCGATCAGGATAAACGCCAGACGCAACACCATTGAGATTATGATTCCCAGCATGATCACTTTTTGCTGGTAGACCCGCGGAACCTTAAATCCATTCAAGATGATGATGAAAACAAAGAGGTTATCCAAGGACAGCGACCATTCGGTGATCCAACCAGCCCAGTATTCTACTGCCAGATTCAGATCCCATTGCAGCCACACCACCAATCCAAAGGCGGCCGCAATCGCCATATAGATACCTGACCAGATGGCGGCCTCTTTAATTGAGGGTTCGTGGGCTTTACGGACATGTCCGCGAAAATCAAGCACCAGTAGAGCAAGAATAATGATAGCTAGCAGTAGCCAGTTCCACCAGTGAATTACTTCATGGCCGGGGACGGCATTAAGCGTAGGCATCAGACCCATGCAGCGTTCTCCATTTCGTTGGCGTTGTCTATGCTCAGGTCTTCTTCCGCCTTTTCAGGCCGAACCAGCCGGGCATAATTGCCGTGATGACGACTGGCCTGTTAATGGAAGTACTCCCCTTCCGGATTTACTTTCTTAGTTTAACGTGTTTTAGCCGCAACCCCGAACCGTGATCCGGCCAGTGCCGTCGTTCCCAAAAGGTGCCGATAAGCGCCAACCCTGCGAGGGAGATGATGCTACAAAACCCTACTACCAGCCATTGCGTAAAGCTTAAGACCTGCAGAGCAAAGAAGTCGCGAACCACGGGCACGGTGATTGCCGCCAGCACCAAAGCAATCATGGCTGTGAGCAATCCCCCACGCCAGCTAGACAGTGGCTGTGACAGGATCGCCAGCAGTCCCAGCGCCCCAATCGCCAGGACAATAGTCGCCGCCGAAGTGGCCACCTCCGTCCTATCTAACCAAAGGTAGGCTCCAATCGAGGTGGATCCACATAGTAGCCCCGCCGGCAAGGCGAGCTGTCCTACCCGGCGCAAAAAGCCGGGACGATAACGCCGGTTCGAGGGTGCCAGTGCCAAGAAAAACGCGGGGATTCCGATAGTGCTGGAAGAGATAAGAGTTAGATGGCGAGGTAGATAGGGGTAACGTATCCCTAATGCCCCCACTATCAACGCCAAAAGGGCAGCATAGGTAGTTTTAGACAGGAACAAGGTAGATACCCGCTCCATATTTCCCAGCACGCGTCGCCCTTCTCCCAGCACCTGTGGCAGAGCCGAAAATTTAGAATCTAGTAATACTGCTTTCGCCGCGGACTTGGTGGCTTGCGCGGCATTACCCATCGCAATCCCCAAATCTGCATCTTTCAACGCCAGAGCATCATTTACCCCATCCCCGGTCATCGCCACGCATTTCCCGCTAGCTTGTAAGACGTGTACCAGCGCCCGTTTCTGTTCCGGAGTTACCCGGCCGAACACCTGGTGTTTTTTAAGGATCCGAGCGATTCCCTCCTCGTCCTCGGGAAGCTTCCGCGCATCAAAACCGGTGGTTTCTATCCCGACTCTGCCAGCTAAAGCCGCTACTGTCTGCGGGTTATCCCCGGAAATAATCAGGACTTTCACCCCTTCTTGGCGGAAAAAGTCCAGGGTTTGCGCCGCGTCTGCGCGTAAACGTTCAGTGAGCACGATTAGGGCACTCAGTTGTAGGTTTGCCGGGAGAGCCGGATTCTGCGGGGAAATCTGCTCATTTTCGCTGCGTGCCAGAGCCAGCACCCGCGCCCCTTGTTGCGCCCAAGTTGCGGTTTGTGCTTGGGTGGGAAGGTCTGCACCCAACACGATTTCGGGAGCGCCCAGCACCCAGGTATCACCCGCGCTCACCACCGCTGACCATTTGCGAGCCGAATCAAACGGCACTAGCTGCGGATTGTCAATATTTGGTGTCAGCTGTTCTAGATCGCTATCGAGACGGTCATAGATGGCAGCGGAGGTGTCGTTTTCACGTTCTTTAGTCAAAACCGCTAAGGCCGCCTGCGCGGTTAAATCCAGCTTACCAGCAGGAACTAGTTCATCCTGCCCGGGTAGGACGAAACCGCGCGCCGCAATCTCACCGGTAGTGAGAGTGCCGGTTTTATCTAAGCAAAGGGTATCTACCCTGGCCAAAACTTCTACCGCGGGCAACTCTTGAATGAGCACTCCTTGTCGTGCCAGTTTTAAGGAAGCTGCCGCAAAGTTAACCGAGGTGAGCAACACTAGCCCTTGCGGAATCATCCCCACGATACCGGCAACTACTGCTACCACCACCGGGCCAATATTGTCCCAGGTGACTTCGCTTAGTCCTCCCAGATTACGCAGTTGCGCCACCGCCAACAGCACGATCACCAGGGGAAGACAATAGGTGATTACCGTCAGAATCTTATTGATTCCCTCTTCCAGCTCCGAATGCGCCATTTTAAATTTCTTGACCTGGATAGCCATAGCATTAGCCCAAGAGCGGCTGCCCACCGCACTGACCTGTACGTAGCCATCCCCGGCGACTACTGCAGCACCGGAATAGACCTTCTCTCCTACTGCGCGCGGACGAGGAATTGATTCCCCAGTTAGGTTGGATTCATCTAGGTAAAGCCCGCCAGTACTAACAACTTCTCCATCGGCAGGTACCTGGTCACCGCGCCGCAACATTAAGAGGTCTCCCTGCACAATTTGGCGGGGTGAAATTGCTTGGCGCTTCCCCTCCCTGATCACTTGAATCGGGTTTTCCTGGAGGATACTGATCTTTTCTAGCACTCTCTTGGCGCGAAGTTCTGAAACGATACCGGTGAGCACATTAACCACCATCACTATCCCAAAAACCGCATCCGCCCAATGCCCAAAAATCAAAGTAACCACAATGCAGACGCCAAGAATGGCATTAAATAAAGTAAACACATTGGCGCGCAGAATCTGGCGGACGGTGCGGGTGGCGCGAGGAGTGAACTGGTTAGAAAGCCCCTGTTTGGTTAGAGTCGCAACTTCTTTCTGGCTAAGCCCGCGCAGCCCCTGAACATCATTTAAGTCCTGGCTCCCGGCTCTCGAGCGATCCGAGGCGTTGAGGGGGTCAGTATCGGCAGATTCCGGTATGGTCTGGCTGCTGCTTGCCCGGGGATAACCTTTCGTAACAGCGTTTTTCGCAGCGGCTATTTTCGAGGAGGCGGTTACCCCGTCCTCGTCTGCCGGTACTGCTGACTTGTCCGGTACGCTCAATTCGCCTCCCTCATTTGTCGTAGTTCTTTCTTTAAATCTTGTACTTCGTCGCGCAGTCGCGCTGCCACCTCGAACTGTAACTGCCGGGCTGCCTCTTGCATTTGCGCGGTGAGCTCCGCGATTAACTCCGCTAGGCTGGATTCATTTTGATTCGCCAGCCGCTCGCGCACGTCCTGTCCGGTCTGCCTACGGGTCTGCGCATCTGGCCCACTACCCGCGCCCCGATATCCAGTGCCTAGTAAGGATTCGGTATCGATTTCTTCGCGCGCCAGCATATCGGTAACATCCGCGATTTTCTTGCGTAGCGGTTGGGGATCAATCCCGTGCTCGCGGTTATAGGCCAGCTGTTTTTCCCGCCGCCGCTCGGTTTCCTCAATCGCCGCCCGCATCGAGTCGGTAACCTGATCGGCATACATATGGACTTCCCCGGATACGTTACGGGCAGCGCGCCCTACGGTTTGAATCAGGGAGGTAGTCGAGCGTAGGAAGCCTTCCTTATCTGCGTCAAGAATCGAAACTAGCGACACTTCCGGCAGGTCCAGGCCTTCTCGCAGCAGATTAATCCCGACTAGCACGTTAAATTTGCCCATCCGCAGTTCGCGCAGCAGCTCTACCCGCCGCAAAGTATCCACATCCGAGTGCAGGTATTCCACCAGCACTCCCCGCTCGGCGAGGTATTCGGTGAGGTCTTCGGCCATTTTCTTCGTCAAGGTAGTGACCAACACTCGCTCGTTCTTTTCACTGCGAACCAGAATTTCTTCCATCAGGTCATCGATTTGACCTTCGGTGGGTTTAACCACGATCTTGGGGTCAACGAGACCGGTGGGGCGAATGATTTGTTCGACTACTCCATCGGAGCGTTCCATTTCATAAGGGCCGGGGGTGGCAGATAGGTAAACGGTTTGCCCAATGCGTTCTTGGAATTCTTCCCATTTCAAAGGCCGGTTATCCATCGCTGAGGGCAGGCGGAAACCGTAATCCACCAAAGTACGTTTGCGAGACATATCCCCATGGAACATGGCTCCAATCTGGGGAACCGTCACATGCGATTCATCGATTACCAGCAGAAAGTCTTCGGGGAAATAGTCGAGGAGGGTGTTGGGAGGGCTACCGGGACCGCGCCCATCAATATGGCGGGAATAGTTTTCAATACCGGCGCAGGTACCGATCTCCCTCATCATTTCCAGATCGTAGGTGGTGCGCATCTGCAAGCGCTGTTCTTCTAAGAGCTTGCCTTGCTCACGGAAGTATTTCAGCCGCTTGCCTAGTTCGTCCTCGATTCCCTCTAGGGCGCGTTGCATCCGTTCTGGCCCGGCCACATAGTGGGAGGCGGGGAAAATAAACACTGAGTCTTCTTCCTCGATTACTTCCCCGGTGATGGGATGCAAGGTTGCCAAGGAATCGATTTCATCCCCAAACATTTCGATACGGATCGCCATTTCCTCGTACATAGGAATAATGTCGATGGTGTCTCCGCGCACCCGGAAAGTCCCCCGGGTAAACGCCATATCGTTACGCGTGTATTGCATGGTGATAAAGCGTTTAAGTAGTTCGTTACGCTCTATTTGCATCCCCACCTCTAAGGGCACCATCCGCGCCACATATTCTTGGGGAGTGCCGAGGCCGTAGATGCAGGACACAGAAGACACCACGATTACGTCTCGGCGGGTAAGCAGAGAGTTAGTGGCAGAGTGCCGCAGCCGCTCTACCTCGTCGTTTATAGAGGAATCTTTTTCGATATAGGTATCGGACTGGGGTACGTAGGCTTCTGGTTGATAATAGTCATAGTAGGAAACGAAGTATTCCACCGCGTTATCGGGGAAAAGTTCACGCAGTTCTGCCGCCATTTGGGCAGCCAGGGTTTTATTGGGCTCCATTATCAAAGTGGGACGCTGTACCTGTTCTACCAGCCAGGCGGAGGTTGCGGATTTGCCGGTCCCGGTTGCCCCCAGGAGAACAATATCCTTTTCACCGTCGTTAATCCGCTGGGTGAGCTGCGCGATTGCCTGGGGTTGATCTCCGGAAGGCTCATAGGGCGCTTTCACTTTGAAAGGTTTTTTAGCGCGGCGCAGGTCTAGTTGCTCACTCACCTTTACAGTCTACTAGGGACGGAATCCGAGGGCGTTTTTAGGCTAGTTTTTTCAGCTTGGTATTTTAAGCGTTAAGAATCACGTCTGGGTGATTTGCTGGGATAGCGGCGGGAAAGATAAGATTTTGGAGGTAACGGGCTGTGGCGCAGTTTGGTAGCGCACTTGACTGGGGGTCAAGGGGTCGCAGGTTCAAATCCTGTCAGCCCGACCATTTATTTTTACTGCTAGTACCGTTTTCAGAGCCGCTGGCTATGATAGAAACATGACTGAAATTTCTAAAATCATTAGGGACCGCTGGAGTCCGCGCGAATACGACCCTGACTTTTCGATTAGCAGCGAAGAAATGAACCAGCTTTTAGAGGCAGCGCGTTGGGCGCCCAGCGCAATGAATACCCAAGAATGGTGGTTCGTGCCGGGAATCCGTGGCGATAAGAACTACGAAGTACTACGTCGGGCTGTAGCAGGTTTTTCCGATTGGGCACTTGACGCCTCCGGGCTGATTCTTAACATTCATCAGGAATATCCTTCTCGGCACGGCCTAGATTTCGGTCCCTACGATTTGGGTAGTGCAGTGCAGAATATGCTTTTGCAGGCCGAAGCTATGGGGATGCATATGCGTCCGTTTGCCACTTTTGACCGGGAGCTAGTTAGCCGGGAATTCCAAATTGACGCACCCTATGTAGCGTTTACCATGTGCAGCGTGGGTAAAGAACCAGCTGGTCTAACTAAAGACCGGGAACGCAAACCGCTGCAGCAGCTATTGTGGGAAAACCACCAGGCTTAATCCGGGAATGCCGTATCGTTGTTACCCGGTTTCATCTGCCTTTCTTAAAGCGGCTAGCTGGTCACGTTTACCGTAAATAACATTGAGGACGTAAACGCAGTTCGAATCGGTATCTATGCGGTAGTAAATCAAGAAATACTTAGCCGCAATGCAACGGATTCCTCTACTGTGCCAAGGCTCATCGGGGATAGGCGCGAAAACTGTTGCCAGGTATGAGAGTTTTCCGATTTCGGCGCGCAAAAACCTCAGATAATCCCGCGCTACGTGTGGAGATAGCAGTTCCTGGGCAATATATTTACTTAGTTCTATCAGATCATTCTCAGCATCGGGAGTAATGAGAACCTGGAAGGAATTCAACTAAAGTTCCTTTTCCAACTCATCAAATACAGAGTTGTAGTCCCGCCTTTGACCAGATAAAGACTGCGAATAGCTGCGTGCAAGTTTTGCGTTCAAGTCATCCGTGGTCATTTCATCAGCAGTTATAAAATTTTCGGGAAGAGCCAGACTAAAAGGAACTGCGCGCTGCAATATAATCTGGCGATACAGCGAATTAATTACCGCTGAGGTGGAGATTCCCAGCTGATCGAGAATATTTTCAGCAGCAGTTTTAACATCTTGCTCAACACGCGCACTCACAGTCGCATTTTTCATACCTATCACCCTCCAGAATTATTGTAATACATAGTTCTGCAGTCTGCGATACATCGGCAGAAAATCCACGAAAGGACGACTAGGAAAGTAGCTACATTGAGCAGGATAAAAGCGGACTGTGCCGCAAAGACAGACTCAATCTCTAACCCGATTTCCTTCTGCCTCAAACGCTAGAACAGTTGCTGTGGAAAAACCATCAGGCTTAGGGCGTAGAACAATACCCGCTTTAACCGGCGAAACTGGGATCGGTGTAGCCGAAACCAGGGGCTAGTAGCTCACCAGCAAGATCTGAAAAGAAAATCAGATTCCCCCGCGATAGTCTCGCGGGGGAATCTGATTGCTTAGGGCGATACCTTAGAAACTCGGTTTCTAAGGTCGCTACCGGCACCCTCTTAAGCTGCCGGACGTAGCTGCAGACCTAAGTACTGGGCGGCACGAGCCCGCAGAGTCTCATCTGCCAGAGCCGCGATTGCTTCCCGTACCCGTTGGTCTTGGCTAACGTCTGCAAACCAGGGGCTGATCGCATCCGAAATCGTGTTAATCAGCAGATTGTTTGCTTGACGGCCAGTGCCTGCTTCAACAATATTGAATTTTTCCATTTTGATACTCCATTCACTTCTTCATCTCACGGGGTTGGCACATGGTTCGTACCGGTAACCCCGGGGTTCCAAAAGAACCCTGCCTGTTGTGGCCAACTTCAGCACACCATAAAGATGGCAGGCAGTCAACCAAATTTCCGAGAAAACTCGAAAACTTCAACAAGCGTTTAACTTTAGTTCACCATCCAGATATTGTCAATCTTGGATCGTCAACTCCCTGCGCGCCCCGAGGCCGAATACCTGGAGGCAGCGCAAAAATACTTTTCCCGCCCTCGAAAATGAGCAGTAAAGCACTAGCGATAGTCGGTTTCTAACCCTACCGTATGAATCCGCATCGAGTTAGTAGAACCCGTCACCCCCGGAGGCATACCGGCGAGGATAATTACTTGATCCCCTCGCTTAGCTAATCCCTGCGCTTGCAGGACCTGATCAACTTGCCAAATCATATCGTCAGTGTGAGTTACATAGGGAACCCGGTAAGTGCGAATTCCCCACGAAACTGCCAGCTGATTCCGGGTGGATTCCAGCGGCGTAAACGCCACCATTGGGATTGGGGAACGCAGTCGGGACATGGTGCGCGCGGTCGCACCTCCCTGCGTGAACGCGATCATAAATTTCAGATCCAGCATTTCCGCTGCTCTGGCAGCCGCGATTGAAAGCACCCCAGCTCGATCATGATCATAGGTGGTAAGAGGAGCGATCCGGTCTCCCCCGTTTTCCTCAACATTAGTAATAACCGAAGCCATCAGACGCACCGCATCAATCGGGTATGCCCCCACCGAGGTTTCCCCAGACAGCATTACCGCATCGGCTCCATCCAAAATCGCGTTAGCACAGTCAGATGCTTCAGCGCGGGTAGGACGCGGGTTATGAATCATAGAGTCAAAGACCTGAGTAGCCACGATGACCGGCTTCGCGTACCTTCTGGCCAGCTCGATCGCTCGCTTTTGCACCAAGGGCACCGCTTCTAGCGGCATTTCTACCCCCAGGTCACCGCGCGCCACCATGATGCCGTCAAAAGCCTGCACAATCTCCACTATGCGTTCGACTGCTTGCGGTTTCTCAATCTTGGCGATAACAGGGACATGGACTTCTTCTTCATCCATAATCCGCTTCACATCAGCAAAATCATCGGCGCTGCGCACAAACGAAAGTGCAATAATATCGGCACCTTGCTGCAGTGCCCAACGCAGATCGTCTTCATCCTTTTCTGAAAGTGCCGGCACAGAAACTGCTACCCCCGGCAAGTTAAGTCCCTTATGGTCGGAAACCACCCCGGGTACTTCTACCTCGGTAACTACATCTGTAGCCGTAACTTCTTTTACCCGCACCTGCACGTTTCCGTCATCAATCAAGAGGGCATCTCCGGGAGTACAATCCCCCGGTAAACCTTTGAAGGTAGTCCCCACGATTTCTTTATCCCCGGGAACATCGCGAGTGGTAATCGTGAAAATATCACCCTTTTCTAGGGTCTGCGGGCCAGCAGCAAAAGTCTCTAAACGAATCTTGGGGCCTTGCAAATCTACTAACACCGCAATTGCTTTACCGGTTTTCAGTGCCACCCGCCGAATATTACCAATCGTAACCTCAGCTTCTTCTTGGCTGCCGTGTGAGCGGTTAATCCGCGCCACGTTCATCCCAGCTTCAGCGAGTTTTTCAATTTGGGACGGGGAATTTGTTACCGGTCCTAACGTACATACAATTTTCGCTCTGCGCATACCTCTATCCTAACGAGTTCCTCAGTTCTTTCCACTTAGTCGGAAGCTAGTTGGCTCACGCTTGATCCAACATACCTAGACAGAGGTTGATTTATCGTCGCCCGCAGGAGATATTTTCCTATCCTTTTGCGGATTAGCTTCCTGCTGTCGGGGGAAGTTCTGGCGATAACACCAAATTGCCAAGGCTACCCCCAAGATGAACATCAGCACCGAAGTCCAAGCATTTATTCGCAAACCGAGGAACTGATTTGCCTGATCCATCCGCAGGCTCTCTACCCAAAAACGCCCGAGGCTATAGGCACACAGATAGAATCCCATCATCATGCCGCCACGCAACCGAAAACGTCGTTCTATCCACAGCAGCGCCCCGATCGCTGCTAGATTCCACAACATTTCATAGAGAAAAGTCGGGTGGAAAGTAGCATACTGCTCAAAGCCTAGCGGACGATGTTGCAGATCAATTTGCAGCCCCCAAGGCAAAGTAGTCGGCCTACCAAAAAGCTCCTGGTTAAAGTAGTTTCCTAAACGACCAAAAATTTGCCCTACCAAGATAGTAGGCGCAATAGCATCGGCTACCGGAGCAATTTTTAACTGCCGATGCCGCAATACCAGACAGGCAGTGATGGTGCCGGCAATTACCCCTCCCCAGATGGCCAATCCCCCATGCCAAATCAACGGAATTTCTTTGGGATCCCCCGTGGGGCCAAAATAGTCTTGCCACTTACTCAACACATGGTATATCCGGGCTCCAATAATGCCAATGGGAACTACCCAGATAGCCAAATCCACGATTAACTCTGGGTCACCTCCCCGGGCTTTATAACGCCGCGAAGCCCATAGGCAGGCCAAAAAAATACCGGTAAGAATCGCTAAAGCATAGGCACGCAAAGGAATCGGCCCTAAATACCAGACACCTTGCGCGGGAGAGGGAATAAAAAACGGGTTCATCCCTAAACTTTCTAGTCGTGGTGCTTCTCGTGGCTGATCCGAGACTTGCGGGAAGTTGCCAAAGCTGGATGCGCTCCCGCCGCCACCATTTCAGCCACTAAAGATTGCGGATTATTTGACTGTACCAAAGCCGAACCGATCAATACCGCATCCGCTCCTTGTTGGGCATAGTTAAACACATCGTGCGGACCGGCCACCCCGGATTCGGCCACCGCCACCACCTGCTCGGGAATAACGTCAACGATTTGCGCAAAAGTATCCATATTAAAATCGAGGGTGCGCAAATCCTGAGCATTTACCCCGATTACCCGGGCTCCTGCTTCCAGTGCTCGAAAGGCTTCTAGCCGCGAATGCACTTCCACAATCGCAGTCAAACCAAGCGAGTGAGCCCGCTCTACCAAAGCGGTGACTACCATTGGTTCTGCCGAGGTTTGCAGAATCAAAATTAGGTCAGCCCCTAGCGCTCGGGCTTCATGAACCTGATAAGGGGTGATCACAAAATCTTTATAGAGTACCGGCACCTCTACTGCTGCCCGCACCTGTCGCAGATCCTCGATGGAGCCACAAAAAAAGTTTTTCTCAGTCGAAACCGAAATTACGGAAGCTCCCCCCGCCTCATACGATTTAGCCAGTGCCGCCACATCGGATACTTCTCGCAAAAAACCCTTACCGGGGGTGGCGCGTTTTATCTCCGCGATTACCGAAACCGCGCCCTCGCTACGTAAGGCACGGACTCCATCTTGAGGACGAGGACGCTGGGCAGCGATCCGTTTGATTTCTTCCAGGCTTACCTCAGACTCCCGCCGCGCCACTTCTTGCCGCACGCCCGCCAGCAACCGTTCCAGAGCATTCATCTGAGTATCACCTCCAAAACTATATTATGATTTTGTCACCTTCAGTAATAATTCTAGTTACTATCTGGGCGCAGCCCGACGCGGACTGCCAGTTCACCGCCGCTTTCAAAGCAGCTGCGCTCGCCGGTGTGACAGGCAGCCCCTACCTGATCTACCTGAACCAACAGGGCATCCCCGTCACAATCAATCTGAACTTGCTTCACATATTGTGCGTGCCCAGAGGTATCACCTTTGCGCCAATATTCGCGGCGCGAACGCGACCAGAAAGTGACCCTCCCCGTAGTTAGCGTGCGTCGCAGCGCCTCGTCATCCATATATCCGACCATTAAAACTTGTCCGTTTTGCCAGTCCTGGATAACCGCGCATACCAGTCCCGTCGCATCAAATTTCAAACGAGAGGCTATATGCGGATCTAAAGGTTGTACACTCACCGAACCTCAAACCCCGCTTCCTTGAGTCCTGTTTTCACCGCCGAGATCGCGACCTCGCCAAAATGGAAAACGCTGGCCGCTAGCACTGCATCTGCCCCGGTGCGGACCGCCTGCACGAAATGCTCAACCTTGCCCGCACCCCCAGAAGCAATTAAAGGAACGGTTACCTGCGAGCGTACCTGCGCTAACATTTCCAGGTCAAAGCCAGTTTTCACCCCATCAGCATCCATCGAATTGAGCAAAATCTCTCCGGCACCGCGGGCGGTGACTTCGCGACACCACTCTAAGGCATCAATAGCGGTAGAACGGGTTCCCCCATGGGTAGTAAGTTCAAATCCGCTGGGAGTTTCCACTCCGTCAGGGCAACGCCGGGCATCAACCGAGATCACCAATACTTGATTACCGAACCGCTGAGCAATCTGGTCTATCAGCTCTGGGTTAGCGATAGCCGCAGTATTTACTCCCACTTTATCTGCGCCTGCCCCCAGCAGTTGTTCTACGTCCCCTACCGAACGCACTCCCCCACCTACGGTGAGTGGTACAAATACTTGCTCGGCGCAGCGCTGCACGGTTTGCACCATGGTGGCGCGTCCTTCTTTAGAGGCTGACACATCCAGGAATGTTATTTCATCTGCGCCTTCATCGCTGTAGCGTTCCGCCAGTTCCACGGGATCTCCTGCATCTCGCAGATTCTGGAAGTTAACCCCTTTAACCACGCGCCCTTGGTCAACGTCTAGGCAAGGAATCACCCTAATCGCTACTGCCATTTTGCCCTCCTCAATAGATTCGCTACCCTCACTCAATAGGTTCTCTACCCTCAGTGTAAAAAACTAGGGTGCTTGGTGATCCCTGGTGCCGTTAGGTGGACTGGATTCGGCAGCGCTACCGCTAGCTTCGAAAAAACTGCTACCTTATTTTGCGCAGGCCAAAACATCCATAACTACCACCAACGCACTATCACCGGTAGCTTGATCAGCGGGAATAATCGCCAAGATACGCGAGTTGGCACGTAGGGCAGTCAGTTGTTGGGATAAGGATTGGAAAGTACTTTCGCCCACAATGTTTTGCGGGCCAAGATTCCCCCAGGTGTAAACGCGTTTCTTACCAGAGTCCAGTTCCCAGACTCCATATTGCGCCAGGATCTTCTTACGGGGGTCTAGTTGTTCACCTTTGCCCGGCACCAAGACGAAAGTTGCGGCCTCTTGCGGTTTGGTTTCCGTTGCCGACTCGAATTGCGGCAATCCCTGCGGGAAAGTGAAACTTACTCCTGCCGCTTCCGGAATCTGCAACTGCGACTGATAAACCGCAGTAGGTAGCACATCGATAACGTCAACTTCCATAGCGGTTTTCCCGTCACTGGCAGTAGCCGGGCGGTGCACGATCAGGCGCGACCCCTCGTTCCTGCCAACAATTTCGGTAAGCAACCCCCTGGGCAAATTAGAGGCGTTAGCTTTGCCCACAAATAGCTGTGGCTTTCCTCCCTTGGAAACCAGTTTCCCGGTATCGCCCTCGTAAACACTTACCATCACCCGTACGTCTTGATTTTCCCGTATCTGCGGCCCGAAGCCACGAATAGCTACCCGCGAGTTAGGCAAAGTAATAGGCATTCGCCCTTGAAATTCGACCACTGGCTGTTCTCCCAGTTGACCACTGACTTTCACCTGGGTAGAAACCCCGCTGATTTCTTGGCCGCTACCAGCCTGCCAGAGATAAAACCCTAAAACTACCGTAGCGGCCACCGCGAGTACAGCAGCTAAAGCCAGCCACCACCGCAAAATACGCCAGAGGTAAGGCTTTTTCTTCGCCGGAACTGCTGCCTTTCGCGGAGGAAAGCGTGGCTTCATATCGCTAGTTGTGCCTTCCTGGTTTTCTCCGGAAGCGGTTTGCGGCTCCGGAGACGAAACGGGGACAGCATTCTTCGTATCATCGCCGTGACTGCGGGCGTTAGTATCCATTAAGCTCACGCCCTCTCCTGCAATTCGGCCAGTAGTTTATCTAGGATTTCACCTTCAGAGGCAAAAGGATCCCCTAGCATTACCGTCGGCATTTTCGATTCATCAATGCGCACGTGTATCCAATCAACGGAGACGTCTCGCCGCAGCTGCTCGGCTTCTCGCAAAATCCTGCCCCGCATATTTGCCCGGGTAGTGCGGGGCGGATAGGTTTTAGCGGCCTCTATTTGTTTTGAGGTTAACAGCTGACGCATCAGCCCTGCCTGACACAGTGCCGGAGCTAAACCAGCGGAAGTAATGTCGTGATAAGCCAAATCTAGGCGTGCTATTAGCGGAGAATTCATTGGAACTTGATGCCGCTTAGCGCTTTGTTCTAGAAGTTTCTGCTTAATCACCCAATCGATCTCGGTTTGCACCGCCTGGAAGTTTTCGTTCTCGAAACACTTAAGCGCCCTCCCCCAAAGCTCTAGGGGATCAAAATCGCCGACGCTTACCCGCTCCCGAGTAGCCTCCAGCTCTCCCGCATCGTTTAAAGTATTCATCACCCGTTGGTAGATGCGTTTTTGGATTTCTACCGCACCTAGGTGCCCGCCCGTTTTTAGTTTTAGCGGCGCCCGCCCAGATAGATCTGCGTTGATTTCGCGAATGGCGCTCATGGGGTCAGCTATCGCCAAGTCGCTCACGCTTAGAGAGCAGTCAATCGCATCTAGCAACGCGATGGTCATCCCCACTTTTAAGGCGGTAGTGGCTTCGCAAATATTGGAATCCCCTACGATCACGTGCATACGGCGATACTGGCTAGAGTCTGCCAGCGGCTCATCCCGAGTATTAATAATGGGACGCGCCCGGGTAGTAGCCGCCGAAATCGGGTCATACATTTTGTCGGCACGTTGGGAAAAATGGTAGCCGCCCTCTTCATCTACCATCCCCGCTCCCACCAGGATTTGCCGGGTAATAAAGAAGGTAATCAGGGCGTCAGCCATTCCCATGAAATCTGCGGAGCGATGCAATAGATAGTTTTCGTGACACCCGCAAGAGTTCCCCTGAAAGTCCCGGTTGTTCTTAAAAAGGTGAATCTGCCCGTTGATACCGTCAGCAGTTAGTTGCTGATTAGTGGCGGTTACCAGATCTGAAAAGATCTCTTGCCCAGCAACGTCTTGAGCCAATAGATCCGTCAAATAGTCGCATTCGGCAGTCGCATATTCGGGATGTGAACCTACATCCAGGTATAGCCGTCCCCCATTGGCGAGGAACACATTAGAAGAGCGATGTCGGTTAACTACCGGCATAAACAGCCGGCGGGCAGCCTGTTCCGCATCTAGAGGCGGCCGGCCTGCGGGCGCGGCGCAGGTGATCCCGTACTCGGTTTCGATCCCGAAAATCCTACGCAAGGACTATTCCCCACCTTTTTGCACAAAACCTTCGACAAAAGCTTGCGCATCAGTTTCCATTACCGTATCTATCTGCTCTAAGAGGGCATCAATTGCAGGCGCATTAATCTGTGCCTGCGCGGCTTCTATCCCTTCGTCAATGCTGTTATTTTTCCCGCCGGGCGCGTTTATTTGTTCCTGTACCACTTATGTTTCCTCCTAATAAAGCTAAGCCTAAAATTTTTCCATCGGTTTTTCCTTTTTAGCGCTAAGAGCGCGGGCAAACGCGGCCGCATCCCCATTTTCGAGGGCGCGCATTTCAGCTGGCGAGGCAGCGCAATCTGGATCCCCCAAACTGAAGCGTAATAGCTGTTCCCCGCCTAAATCTAAGAGCAGTGACTGCCAGGATCCTTTCTTCACTTGTGGCAGTTTCGCTACTGCCATGCCCCGCACCCAGGATCTGCCCCCACAAGGAGGCTGCTGCACCGCTCGCAATACTTCCTCCGGGGAAAACAGTTGCTCTACCATTCCGGCGTCACAAATATTTTCGAATATTCCCGGCCGCAGCGCCGCCCATTGTAAATCTAACGCCTGAATTTTGGGGTGGTTCCAATCGCAGCCTAAACGCTGACGCATTCGTTCTAAAAGCCGATACTTCCCCACCCATTCGACCCGGCGGGCGGCGAGCTCGCGGTCAGTGGCTAAAGAATCTAAAACTTGCTGCCAGTCACCCAGCAACGCCGCACTAGCCTCGTCTGCCCCACCTCGTTCTTCCAACGCCTCGACAATAGCAGCTCGGATAGCGTTTTGAATCTGGAGGGCGCTGAGCGGGCCTGACACCGTTTCTACGCGGTGGGTCAGCGAAATATCATGCGATACCGCCCAGGTTTCCTCTACCGGATCAGAAGTAATCCGCAGCTCTTTCAGCTGTTTTACCTGGGGACAATCCGGGTTTTCCAATAGCCACAGTAAAGCGGCAGTAGAGCCTAAACGTAGATAGGTTGAGTATTGAAAACGGTTCGCGTCCCCGCCAATAACATGGAGACGCCGCCATCTACTGGGGCTGGCATGGGGCTCGTCACGAGTATTAATTATCGGCCGGTTAAAGGTAGTTTCCAGCCCAATATCGTTTTCTACATAGTCGGCGCGTTGCGAAATCTGGAAACCAGGTTTTTCAGATCGCTGCCCGATACCTACCCGTCCGGCTCCGCAAATCAATGGGCGGGTAACCAGAAAGGGAATCAGGTTTTGGGCAAGACCATAAAAATCTAGGTCGCGCCGCAGTAAATAGTTCTCATGACTGCCGTAGGCCGCGCCCTTACCGTCCACATTGTTCTTGTAAAGCTCAATCTGGTTGCCATTTTCTGCTGCCAGCTCCATGGCGCGGCGGGCAATCAGATCTCCCGCCGCATCATAGAGTGACCCTTGCATGGGACCGAGAGTTTCCGGAGAGGAATACTCCGGGTGGGCATGATCCACGTACAGGCGGGCGCCATTAGTCAGCACACAGGCGCTGGGTTTGGGCATTGCGGCTTCTTGAGCGCTAGGACGGGCAACCGCCTGTACCCCCGGGCCGGAAGGCGCCAGCTGCTCGGGATTATTGGTGAGCTGTGAAGGGTCGGCCTCCCGGGGATTAAGCGAAAACCCTCGCATATCTTGCAAGGGATTTTCCCCCTCATAATCCCAGGTAACAGCTTCTGCCTCGCGGGAGCGATCCCGATAGGCCGTCACTACTTGGGTAGAAAGTGCAACCGGGTTAGCGTAGACGTTTCCTACCTGGATAATCCCGAACTCGGTTTCGGTTCCCAGCGGTCGGTTAATAGCGCTTTGGGTCACGGTTCCTCCTATTGCAGGCTACGCACATCGACAATTCGCGCGCCCCTAACTCCCAGGGTACGCGCCCACTCTCCCGGATCGGCAGAAGCCCCCAGAGCTGCAGTTTCGCGAATTTCTTCTACCGCGGCTACTTCTACGTGCCTCCAATTAAGTCCCGTTATATTCGCCGGATCCTGCAGCGAGTCTTTAATCGCCGCTTTTTTCGCCCGCTCGACAATCGAGGCAATCATTGCTCCTGAAAGCAACGAATGTGCATAGATGATTTCTTTTTCCCCGCTCTCATAGGCGACTTCATAAATCTGAGTGCGATCGGATTCTTCCGCCAGTAGCGACACCAGTTTTTCGCGCAGCCTCGCCTTCCCATCTGCTGGGGAAGTTCCCCCCTCTGATTCTACCGGCACATTTTGTCCCAGGTGGATATCAAAGATTTGTCCGGCCTGTTCTAAGTTAGGCCGCTCAATACGTACCCGTACATCCAGGCGTCCTGGCCGCAGTACCGCGGGATCTATCATGTCCTCGCGGTTAGAAGCCCCAATCACAATCACATTTGAAAGCGCCTCTACCCCATCGATCTCAGCCAGCAACTGGGGGACGATCATGGTTTCCACATCGGAAGAAATCCCTGATCCTCGGGTACGGAAAAGTGCTTCCATTTCGTCAAAGAAAATCACTACCGGGTGCTCATTACTGGCTAGTTGTCGCGCCCTAGAAAAAATAGCCCGAATTTGCCGCTCGGTTTCGCCTACGAATTTCGAAAGCAATTCCGGGCCTTTGATCGACAAGAAATAGGAGGATTTCCCGTGGGCGTTAGCCCCTAAAGAAGTAGCAACTGCCTTGGCTATCAGGGTTTTCCCACATCCAGGCGGGCCGTATAGCAGTATTCCTTTCGGTGCCGAAAGACCGTAGCGCCGATAAAGATCGGGATGAATAAACGGTAGTTCTACCGCGTCCCGGATAGTTTCAATCTGTTTTTTGAGTCCCCCGATCTGTTTATAGGAAACATTGGGAACTTGGGGAGCCAGTAGTTGCTCTACCTCTCCTCTTTGCACCTTTCGTACCGCAATCCCGCTGCGTCCTTCCAGTAGCAGCGAGTCCCCCACCTCGATTTTTCCAATTAGGGGGGCAGCTAGAGAAACGATTTCACTGTCGGTATTCGATAACCGCACCAGGGCGCGCCCCCGAGGCATAACTTCCCCTACCTGCACTAAAGTTCCGGTGCGCGGATAGGAAAGGATTTTGGAGACCACCATTTCTTCATTAACTAGAACTTCTAGTCCGACTCGTAACTGTTCAGGTTTAATATCCGGATGTACCCGCAGTACCATCGGTTTCCCATTTAAAAACAGCCTTACCTGGCCCGGTCTTTGGGGGCTTTCCGCGATGACGGCCACGGTTGCAGGCGGTTTAGCTAAATCTGCAAGCTGCTGATGAATCGCCACCACTTGTTCGCGAGCTGCTCCCAAAGCTGCAGAAAGACGCTGGTTCTTCCCTTTCAAGGAGGTCACTTCCCTCTGGAGGGCTTGTAACTGCTCTTCGTTAGGATCTGACATCAGTTTCCTTTCCGTAAACCTCTTTCAGCCTATTAGTTTTGCCCGCCACCTGCTCTAAATGTCCAGGATTACTAACATTTATGAGGGCGTACCCGGGCTGGTTTCTGGCTCTGGCGGCGGCGTGCTTTCTGCAGCAGCGTTTCCTCGCGCCCAGTAGTCCGCGCGCCTAACTACGTCTCGGCGCACCCGGCGTGTCTTTCTCTCCGCGGGATTGCGCTGCCCTAGTCGTACTTGCTCCCAATCTTCTTCCGGGCTCCACTGCCCGCCGTTTATCTTGGCCGCTTTAGGGGTATTTCCCAATTTTTTCGGTCGCCTCGCCCCCCTTGCCAGGACTCGGCAGGTAACTAGAAACCCGGTGTGTCCCACCATCTGATGTTCGGGGCGCAGCGCTAGGCCCTCGGTATGCCACTGTCTTTGAATAGTTTCTTCGGTGCAGGTAAAACCGAAACGCCCATCGCTCCTTAAAGCTTCTACAAGCGTAGACATTTGCGTTACGGTCGTTACGTAACAGCACAACACTCCACCGGGAACCAACAACTGGTGCAGGATATCCAGGTAGCTCCAGGGATCGAGCAGGTCAATAACCGCGCGATCGAAATAGTGGGAACCGTATATGCTATCCAAGTCTATTTCTCCCAGGCGTGCGCGTTGCAGCTGCCAGGCCGGATGAGGGTGGCCGAACCATAAATCTACATTCGCCTGGGCGATATCGGCGAAGTCTTCACGTTCTTCCACCGAAACCAACTGTCCGGATTCTCCCATCATCTCCAGGAGTGAAACCGTCAGTGCCCCAGAGCCTGCTCCGCATTCAAAAACCCGGGCACCGGTAAAAATGTCGGCAGATTGCAGGATTTGCGCCGCGTCCTTGGGGTAGATAATTGCCGCTCCCCGCGGCATAGATAGGGTGTAGTCCAGGCGACGAGGACGAAAAGCCAAAAATTCTCGCCCCTGCCGAGAACGAATCAGGCTACCTTCTTCCCTGCCCAATAACTCAGCGAGGGGGAAAGCAGCTTTCGCAGTATTAAACCAGCCGTTTTCGGTGATAGTTACAGTATGTAGATCTCCCGAAGCCCCCTGGAGCTGCACCCGGTCGCCGAGTCTAAACGCCCCGCGTGCCCGCGCCGAAGATTCTGGGACATCTGGGGGGATACATCCGCCTCTGTTATCTGGTTCTATCTGATTCATCTCCCTAATCCTAGCTTTTCTTGCTGACTTCCCGGTATCAGGCAGCGCCTTACAATACTCTTATGAGTATTTCTAAGCGCGCCTCTGCCCTCTCCCCTTCCCGGATAGGAACTTTCCGGAATTGTCCCTTGCAGTTTCGTTTCCAAGTGATAGATAAACTCCCCACCAAAGAATCTCAGGTACGCCAGCGGGGAACTTTGGTACACGCAGCGCTAGAAAACTTATTTGACCTTCCAGCTCAGCAGCGAACTTTTGCCGCCGCCAGTCGGACAATGGAGGAAGCCTGGGACAAGATGCTTAGCGAAAAACCGGATTTGCTCGCCGAGCTTTTCGGGGAAGATAAAAGCGGTGAAAACCAGTTCTTAGAAACCGCCCGCCAGTTGCTCGCTAACTATTTCCAAATGGAGAACCCCGATCGTCTCGCCCCCGCTCATCGAGAAAAATATCTGCGAGTAACCGATAAAAATCGCCTGAACCTCCATGGCTATATTGATCGGGTAGATATATCTCCCACCGGGTTAGTACGGATTGTGGACTATAAGACCGGCAAAGCCCCCGCCGAACGCTATATCGGTCCCTACCAGTTCCAAATTCGCTTTTATGCGCTGCTTTGGTACTTGACGCAAGGGGAACTACCCGCGCGCCTGCAGTTGCTGTTCCTAAAAGACCGTCAGGTCTATACCTATACCCCCACTCCCGCGGATATTGACGCCACCACCGAAGAAATATTCGCAGTTTGGGAACAAATCTCTACGCAGGCACATTCGGGTTATTTTCCCCCGCGTCGCTCGCCCCTGTGCAACTGGTGCGACTATCGCGCCTATTGCCCCTTGATGGAGGGAATCGCCCCCGAAATTTCTGACGAGGGCGTGCAGCGGTTACTTTCCACCCAAGAAGACGGCGCGCAAGAAGCTGCGGATTTAAGCTAAAAGTTCCTGGATATCACTCAGATGTAGATGTCCCACCGAGTCATACCTTGCCGCTGGAATGCCAGGTACTTCGGTGCTCCTGACCAGCGCCAGCCGTGCTCCCGCGTCTTGTCCAGCCGCTAACCCGGGAGCAGAATCCTCCACTACCAGGCAATTTTCGATCGGTACGTGGAGGCGCTGCGCCGCCAGACGATAGGGATCCCCCGAGGGTTTTTGCCGCATATTCGGTTCCGAACCGGTCACCATCACCTCTAAGGATCCCTGTGGAGCGCTAGCACAAACATCGCGCACCAAGATGTCATAGGAGGCGGAGACCAAAGCAGTGGGGATCCCGGCGCTGGCCAATTCGCTGAGCAGTTCGCGCGCTCCCGGTATCCAGGGAACTCCTTCCAGGGTGTAAAGCTCATGCATATTCGAGACCATCATCTCCACTGCTGTCCCTGGCTCCAGCGGCAAATTCTTGAGCTGGATCATCAGGGAGGCACTATCAAAAAGCGAGTTTCCAGTTAGAGTCTCCCCGTCCTCCTCAGTCCATACTTTTCCGAAGCTGGCAACTATTTTTGCTTCTGTGCGTTGCCAGAGCGGTTCGGAATCAATTAAGGTGCCGTCCATATCGAAAAGAACCGCTCCCATATTTGTCTCCTTTTTAAGCGAAGGCCGATAGGGCCCCTGCGGCTAGCGCGATTCCTACCGCTGAGCCCAAGAGCAGTCGGTAGATCACGAATGGCGTGAAAGTCTTGGTTTCTAGCAGGCGCATAAACCACACGATTACCGCATAGCCTACGGCGAAAGCCACAAGGGTTGCCAGGATTGTCGGCCCCCAGCCGGCAGGATTATTACCTACCGATTTAGCGGCTTCGTAAAACCCGGAAGCAAAAACTGCCGGCATTGCCAACAGGAAGGAGTAGCGAGCGGCAGCTACCCGGGTGAACCCCATAAGCCGACCGGCGGTAATGGTTCCTCCCGAACGAGAAACCCCGGGAACCAGCGCTAGAGCCTGCGCGAATCCAAAGATGATTGCTTGCACCCAGGAGAGGTGATCAAGGGTTTTGTCTTTCTTGCCATAGCGGTCTGCCGCCCCTAAGAACAGGGCAAAGACGATTAGCATCACCACGGTGATCCACATATTACGGAATTCTTTTTCAATCCAATCCTGGCCGAGCAGCCCCAAGATTCCGATCGGCAAAGAACCTACAATAATCATCCAGCCCATCCGCACATCCGGGTCGCTTTGGGAAACGCCGCTGCGAGCGGGAGCAAAGGCTTGGAACCATTTGCACACAATCCGCGAGATATCTTTCCAAAAGTAGATGAGGACGGCGCTTTCGGTTCCTATCTGGGTGATCGCAGTAAAGGCGGCACCGGGGTCATCTCCAAAGATTGCTCCTAAAATCCGCAGATGGGCAGAGGAGGAAATCGGCAAAAACTCGGTCAATCCTTGTACAAGACCCATAATGATGGCTTCAATGGTGTTCACGACCTCCAAGCCTATCGTTTTAACGCTCCCTACTCGCCTTTCGGCTAGGTGTTTTCTCTCACCTCACGCAGCAGATCCGTGCAGCCCTTGGTAGCGAAGTAACACCGGCAACGCACTTGTCTCGCTTGTCGAGGCCAGATTATTTATGGGGTATTCCCTTTCAGACTAGGCTTTCAGCCCTCTAATTGCTGCTGCTGCGCCGTGCCTGAAAACTTCTCGCTCCCCTCCCCCTTAACCTGGGAGTATGGAGAAAAGAAGATTAGGCCGCACCGGGCTTATGGTTTCCAGCTTGGGGCTAGGAACCCTCACCTGGGGGCGAGATACCGACCTGGAACAAGCGAGCCAGCAACTGCGAATGTTCCTAGATGCCGGAGGAAATCTAGTTGACACTGCCGCTACCTATGGCGAGGGCGAGTCTGAAAAACTTATCGGCACCCTGTTGGACGAGGAGTTTTCTCGCGAGGACCTAGTGATTTGTTCAAAAGCCGGGGTAAGAGCAGGCGATCCCCCCTCGGTTGATGCTTCCCGGGCAAATCTATTACGCGGTCTGGATCAAACTTTACAGCGGCTGGGAACCTCCTATATTGATGTGTGGTTTGTTCACCACTACGACCCATTTGTGCGGGTGGAAGAGACTTTAACGGCCTTAGAAATGGCGCTGCGGTCTGGTCGCGCTCGCTATGTGGGGGTATCGAACTATCCGGCTTGGGCTATGGCAGAACTAGCGGTATTGCTGGGACAGGATCGCTACGAAGTTGCCGCCGTACAAGGGGAATATTCTTTAGTAAACCGCCAGGTTGAAGACGAAGTGTTAGCAGCTGCTGAGCATTTTGACTCTAGCTTTATCGCTTGGTCTCCGTTGGGGCGCGGGGTTTTAACCGGAAAATATCAAACGAGCATTCCGCCAGATTCCCGGGCTGCTTCCCAACATTTACAGGGATTTGTTTCCCCCTATCTTTCTGCCGAATATCAGCCGATTATCGAGGCAGTATTGGCAGGAGCCGAAGGCTTAGAGTGGGAGCCGCTGAAACTGGCTTTAGCGTGGGTTAAAGATGCCCCCGGAGTAACCAGTGCATTAACGGGTGCGCGCAGCGCTGGGCAGTTTGCGGCGGTATTAAAAGCAGCAGATGCTCATGTGCCCCACCAAATTCGGGTAGCTTTAAATGAGGCTAGCGAGTAAGAAAACCGGGAAATACCTAGTCGTCTTCGTCTTCTTCGTCGAAGTCGTACTCTTCGTCCAGGATTTCTTCCGGTTCGTCTAGGAGATCGTCGCCGTCTTCGTCTGCGTCGTCCTCATCGAAATCGTATTCTTCGTCCTCGTCCTGGTAGGCGGATTCATCTGCTTCGAGTACTTGATCCACATGGTCGAAAAGACTTTCCGAATCGATATCTTCATCCTCAAAAATATCTAGAGGCAGGTCGCACCCTAATTCAGAGTAAAGAGCCTCATCATAGGCCGAAAAAGCGGCTTCTAGTTTTTCTCCTGCCCGCGCTACCTGCGGATCACAGTCCGGATCTTCAGCACCCCGCGCAGCCTCTAAATGTGCTTGCAGCGCACCTACAAAGTTATCGAATGTTATTTGCAAACGGTCAGCCACGATACACCACCCCCTGGGCTCCGAATCAACCAGGATGCTTAGGGCAGGTGAAGTTGTCCGCGAATCATAGTCACCATCAAGTCGGTTCCTTTGATTTCTGCGGTTTCTTCCGATCCGACGATCCGCGTCGTACCGTCAGGGTCAACCAGCTGCGAGGCACCACCATCAGGGCCTAACGGCAAAATGACCCACTCCTTACCCGGAGCATAGGTTGTCGAAGGAGGCCGACCGGAAAGCTGATCACGAATATTCGCGATCACTACCCGGGCGTGAGCGCGAGCAGCATCTGCCCGCTTTGATTCCGGCACGTCGGTAATGTCGCCCACTGCGTAAACATTTTCCATGTCCTTTACACGCAAGTGTTCGTCAACCATAACTGTGCCATTAGCATGCATAACCTGGGAATATGACCCGTGGAGGTAGCCGGAAGAGGTTTGAGCCCCATAGCACAGGAACCACATATCGGCTTCGACCGGTACCCCGGCTAGAGTTTCGACCTGGAAAGTGGAGAGCATTCCCACGTCGGTAGGTGGCATATAGGCTAGAGGTGCTCCCAATACCAACTCGATACCGCGTTCTTCCATTTGGGTGGTGATGGTTTCACGTAAAGAATCCAGGTAACCCGGAGTGCCCAGGATATAGGGTTCCTTGTCAACCATGATGATCTTCATATCCGGGTAAGTGGAGGTGAGCTCGCCCGCAAATTCCACGCCGACAGTGCCAGCACCAACCAGCATTACCCGCTTAGCACGAGCCAAGTTTTCGCGAGTTTGATCCAAACGCGCCTTCGCGACCGAGGCTTGAGAAACCATGTGTTTTGCTGGGAATGGGTAGGTAGTTCCCGTTGCTAACACTAGAAAATCTGCTTCAATGGGGTCATGTCCGGCTACATAAACTGTACGACCGTCAACCCGCATACAAGTTCCATGGACAACCTTGCCGCGGTCAAGCAGCCGGCTGTAAGGCATAAATACGGTATGTCCCCACACGGAATCCACCGCTGCCCTCAGCGCTGCCGCGTGATGCACGAACTGGTCTTTTTGTTCGACCAGCGTGACATCAGCCACGTCATCGAGGCCACCCGCCACGGTTATGCCACCGTAACCGCCGCCAATGACAACTACTTTAGCCACGCTACCTCCCCTTTTATCTATCCTGGGTTATACCAAAACAGATGCGAGCTAAATCAGACCGGCAGCTGCCATCGGTCACCCCTTTGGGCGACGAGATGAAGACTTACCAACCCAACGATCATTTTTCAGTTCTACTGTATCTTACGCTATCAAAAAGAATACGTCTTTAGTAACTATCCTACTCAGGAATGCGGATTTTTAACGCGGATTTGACATTGGGAGGGAAAAAACTATCTCCTTTGAGAACTTTTCCGTCTTCGCGATAAATTGGTTTGCCTTCACCATCCAGTTTAGAAAGGTTTGAGGCCTGCACTTCCCGCAGTACTGCCGGCAACGAAATCCCGCATTCCAGCGCCATTCCGTAAATGACGTAAATCAAATCTGCGAGGGCATCAGCGGTTTCTATGGTGTCCCGAGTGCCATCATCGGGTAGAGAGGTAATAGTCTCTTCTAGCAGCCGGCGCGCCTTAGCTCCATATACTGCGCCGGTAAGCTCACTAACTTCCTCATATATTAGGCGCATGCGCATATGTACCCGTTCGCGATCTACATTTGGCTCATCGTGTTGAATTGGTAGTCCGTAGACCTCATGAAATTGGCGAACTAAATCTTCGGGGCGATGCGGATCCGGCATCTGCTGTTCGGATTGTTCCCCGGCAACTTGCTGGGCTGGTGCGGCCTGGTTCATTATAATTTTCCCTTTCCTACTTCGAAGTTGAAAGCAGCATGTTTTGCAGTTCTGATACTGATGTTACCCACGGGGCTCCGGGAAATTCCTCCCGGCTACCCGCTCCCCAAGAAACCCCGATGACGTCGATACCGATATTGCGAGCCGCCCGGTAATCGTCCGCGCGATCCCCTACCATTACTACTCGCCCGGGCGGAGCGAGGGCAGCTAACTGGTCTAGGGCGTAGCGAATAACCCCTTCTTTGCCGCGCCTTATTTGAGGATTAGCCACATCAGAAGGGTTCTCAGCGCTGGTTCCCGCTTTTTCTTGAGTTCCTGCCACCCAATCCAGATAGGGACTCATCCCGGTGGCCTCCGCGATATCGCGTACCAGTTCTTCCAGTTTGGAAGAGGCAACGGCGGTTTTCAGACCGTCACGGTGTAAGTGGCAAAGCAGGTTTTCTATTCCTGAAAATAGCGGTACTTCAGTCATGCGGGGGCGATAATAGCGCCGGTAGACTTCCACTGCCTCATCTAGTCGCTCTTCAGGTAGATCTAGATACTGCTTAAAACCTATGCGTAGCGGTGGCCCTACAAACCGTTTGAGCTGCCGGGGAGATTGTGCAGGCAGGCGATAGTGAGAGATCACTTCCGCAACCGCTTCAGTGATCAAGGGAACCGAATCGGTCAAGGTACCATCCATGTCAAAAATCACGGTGTCAAAACAACGTTGCCCCACAACCCCTCGTTTCTGCTCAGTAGCTTCCGTTTCTTTTGGGCGCTAGATCCCGCCCTCATTGTAGGCAACTTTCTTCCCCGGTAAATCAACGCGCTTTATCCGCCCATTTTCCCTTCGCTTTTCCGCCAGCACCAAGATGTGCTAATCTCTCTGTTGTCCTCGAGCGCGGGTGGCGGAATTGGTAGACGCGCTAGCTTGAGGTGCTAGTGGCCAACTTAACGGCCGTGAGGGTTCAAGTCCCTTCCCGCGCACCAGCGATTTTTCTACTATTTCTTATAGCTGGCACCAGTCAAGAAATTTTGTTTTTATCACGGATGTACCTACGCGGTTTAGCGGACGGATTACTAGCTATTCTAAGATTTGAGGGTTTTTAGGTATCAGCCCGGGTTTTTTCTAGGCGAATTGCACAGTCGCTAAGCTAGGATTATCTAAACCGAAAGAGCTAGGAGAATACCTTGAGCAAGGATTTAGCAATGCGCGCTATGAATGGCATCCTTGAGCGTATTTCCAGCGGAGAGTTCACTACTTCTACCCCACTTCCCCCCGAGTCACAGCTTGCCGAAATGCTGGGAGTGTCGCGCTTAACCCTGCGCGAAGCGGTACGCGTCCTCAAAGATCGCAACGTACTACAAGTAGTGCATGGTAACGGAACTTTCGTGTTGCCTCTGGCGCAGTGGACGGACTTGGGAACCATCGCTACCTTTCTTTCCCGTACCGAAGACCCCTTAGATTTAGGGGTTAGCCTACTGGAGATTCGCCGCATGATTGAGGTGGGTACCAGTGGCCTAGCTGCCGCCCGGCGCTCAACTGCAGATTTGGAAAACATGGCACGAGAGCTAGAAAAATATGACCAGGCATTGGAACGGGGGGATGTTCCCGGTGCTGCTGCCGCAGACCTTAACTTCCACCAACAGATTCAAAACGCCAGTGGGAATCCCTTTATCAGCGCATTGATGCAGCCTCTAGAGGTAGCGCTGGAACGTTCGCGTCAGGCAACCGCAGCGGATCGGAGGGTTGCGATGCGAGCCCAATCGCACCATCGCCGGATTTACCAGGCAATTAAGCATGCGGATGCTACTGGAGCTAAAGAAGCTATGCGGGCACATATGACGCAAACTGCTGAGGATTTACGTACCCTAAAAGCTAAGTAGTGAACTAAATCACTCTCATTTCTCTACCCCAGGACTTTCGTCTTTGCTAGCCTTTAAAAGACATCAGACCTCAGATGACTGTTTAAAATGCTACGAAGGAGTAGGCAGATGGCTCTATCGCTTTCCGAATTATTAAAAGAAATGCCCGACACCCCGCAGATCGGCGCTCATCAGGTGCGTGCTGCCCGCGAAGAGGCCGGCGATCACCGGATTTACGTGGTTTTAGATGACGACCCTACCGGCACTCAATCAGTCAGTGACTTACCTATTCTCACCCGTTGGGAAGTAGAGGATTTCATTTGGGCGTTTGAAAGTGGCAAGACCGCGGTTTATGTGATGACTAATTCCCGATCCCTCTCCCCCGCTAACGCGGAAAAGGTCAACCGGGAAGTAGTTTCTTCTGCACTTGCCGCTGCTAAAGAATGCCAAACGGAACTCGCTTTTGTTTCCCGTTCAGACTCAACTTTGCGAGGACATTTTCCCTTAGAGCCGCAAACCATAATGGACGAAATGGAAAAAGCGGGAGCCGCTCCTGCAGATGCAATCATCCTGGTTCCCGCATTCGGTGATGCTGGGCGAATCACCGTTGACGGAATTCACTACGCCGGTTCCGAACAAGAAGGTTTCATTCCCGTGGGGGAAACTGAATTCGCCAAAGATGCCACCTTCGGATATCACGAATCTTCCCTGCCCCGCTGGGTAGCAGAAAAGACCGCCGGCAAAGTTAAAGCGGGAGAAGTTGAGATACTAAAACTTCAGGATCTGCGAGGCAACCTCGCTAATGTCAGCCAGCAGCTTGAACAGGCACAAAACGGGCAAGTCTTGGTGGCAGATACGGTAACCGAAGAAGATTTACGCCAACTCGCCCTCGCCCTGATTAAGGCAGAGGCAAAGGGGAAGAACTTTGTTTATCGGGTAGGTCCGCCTTTCGTACGTGCACGCATCGGTCAAGAAGTACATCCTCCGCTTACCCGCGAAGAAATTGCTACAGCCCGGGGAGAACGTGAGTTAGCTGCCGGGGGGCTTATCGTGGTGGGATCTCATGTTGAATTAACCACCCGCCAGCTCAATCGGCTACGGGAGGAGGAAAAACCCACTGAGCTGGAAATTGAGGTGCAGCAGATTATCGATCCTGAACGCCGCGATAAGCACCTGAAGGACGTAACAGATCAGGCCATCTCGGCAATCAAAAATGGAAACGTGATTGTAAGAACCTCCCGCAAACTGGTTACCGGTGTTGATGGAGACGCCTCTCTAGAGATTTCCCGACAAGTATCAGCGGCAGTAGTCAAAGTCACTAAGGAGATCCTAAAGGCTGCTCCCCCACGTTTCGTAGTCGCTAAAGGCGGCATTACCTCTTCAGACACGGCTTCAAAAGGGCTAGAAATCCGCCGCGCGATGGTGATTGGCCCCATGCTGGAGGGCATAGTTTCCCTCTGGACAGCATCGTCTGGTTCTGCAACCGGAATCCCCTATGTCGTTTTTGCCGGGAACGTGGGCAACGAGGAATCTCTCACACAAGTAGTACGCAAACTCTCGCATTCATAGCAAGGAATCAAAAAGTCTAAAAAATCTTTCAAAGGAGAAAACAATGAAACTTGCGGTAATCGGTCTCGGAGCTATGGGATATCAAATGTGCTCCTGGCTCAACAATGACTTCACCGTCACCGGCTATGATATTGCCACGGAAAAAATGGAAATGGCTGCTAAAGACGGAATTACCACCGCCTCTTCAGCCCAGGAAGCCGTAAAAGATACTGACATTGTGCTGGTAGCAGTACGTAACAGCGCGCAGTTGAACGATTTGCTATATGGGGAGGGCGGAATCGCCAGTGCGATGCGCGCCGGCTCTTGTCTACTCCTCACCTCCACTATCGGGATTGAAGCTGTAGAAAATGTGGCAGCTCAGCTCAAGGCAGATGGAATTGGTCTGATAGATGCCCCGGTATCCGGAGGACCGGCACGCGCCGGCAAGGGTGACCTGTTAGTAGTGGTAGGCGCGGTTGAGAAAGATTATAACTTCGCGAAACCGGTATTGGATGCCATGGCCTCCACCCTAGTTTGGGTAGGGAAAACCCCCGGCAAAGGGCAGGCAATGAAAACTGTAAATCAGCTGCTGTGCGGAGTTCATATCGCGGCTGCCGGCGAAGCTCTAGCGCTGGCGGGACAATTGGAACTAGATCAAGAAGTTGTTCTGAAAGCCCTCATGGCGGGAGCCGCCGAGTCCTTCATGCTAGGTGACCGCGGCCCGCGAGCAATCTTAGCTTCGCGCGGCGAAGAACCCGAAGTAAAGTCACGTCTAGATATTTTCGTAAAAGACATGGGAATCGTGACTGCAGCAGCAAAGGCCGCGGGGATGGCAGTTCCGGTGGCCGCCGCGGCAGAACAAGAATATTTATTAGGGTACGCCAACGGGCAAGGAGCTATGGATGACTCTTCGGTAATTAACGTAGTAAAGCCGGAGGTGAAATAACAGTGAGTACTGGAGCTTTGCTAGGAATAGCACTGGGCGCGATTATCGTCCTGCTGCTACTAGTTATTAAAATACAGCTTTCTGCTTTTGTTTCTTTGCTCTTAGTAGCAGCCGGCACTGCCCTGGCAACTGGAATATCAGTGGGCGAGATTGTTCCGGTACTGCAAAAGGGGATGGGCAATACCTTGTCCTCGGTGATGATTATCGTTGGCCTAGGTGCTATGTTGGGACGCACCATTGAAGTTGGAGGCGGAGCCGATGCTTTAGCCCGTAGATTTACCAAGGTTCTGGGGCAAAAACGAGTAATCGCTGCGGTAACTGCCGCCGCTTTCGTATTAGGGATCCCGGTATTTTTCGATGTGGGTTTTATTATTCTCGCTCCCATAGTCTTCGGATTTGCCCGGGTAGCTAAGATCAATCCCTTAAAAATTGCGCTGCCAGTAGCTGGAGCCCTGCTTACGGTACACGTAACGCTACCTCCTCATCCCGGACCGGTAGCAGCAGCCGGGATTACCAACGCTGACGTAGGAACCATGCTGATGGTGGGACTGCCCCTCACCGCCATCACCGTGGCGATAGGGTTCTTCGCCGCGAAGATGGTGAAAGTCGAGGGAATCGAATTACTGGAATCTCCCGCTGACCAGCCGATTGAAGTCGAAGTTACCGAGGGCGCTGGCTCTACCAGCGGCAAAGTTGTTAAAGAAAGCGTGGAGGCAGTAAAAGAACGCCTCGAAAATATCGGCGCCGGCACCGTGGTATTGCTGATTTTGCTGCCGATTTTACAAATCATGCTGGGAACGGTGGGAAATACCGTACTTAAGGAGGGCTCTACCGCCCAACAGTGGCTAGGTTTCTTAGGCTCTTCCTCCATTGCGCTCCTAACTGGAGTAATCGTGGCTTATCTAGTGGTGGGGCACAAACTTGGTTGGAGCCTGCAAAAACGCGGCTCGGTATTGGATTCCGCCTTGCCCGATGTAGCGGTCATTGTGTTCGTAACCGGAGCGGGAGGAGTCTTCGCAAATGTGCTCGTGGAATCCGGAATCGGAAAGGCGCTATCGGATGCCTTGATCAGCCTAAATATGCCGATTATTCTTGCTGGATTCCTAATCTCGGCGGCACTGCGAGCCTCGCAAGGCTCAGCTACGGTGGCGATTCTAACCAGCGCTGGATTACTAGCAGAGCCTATTGCAGCAGCGGGATACACCGATCTGCAGACTGTTTTGGTAACTATTGCCATAGGTTTTGGAGGTCTGGGACTATCCCATATCAACGATTCCGGATTCTGGATTGTTACCAAATACTTAGGACTGACGGTTAAAGACGGTCTGAAAACTTGGACCGTATTGTCCACGGTGTTTGGAATAACCGGCTTCTTGCTAACCAGCGGAGTTTTCCTTCTGGTTTCTTAAAGCTAGTTTTCAGCTCGATAGTTTTACTGAAAAGCGAACTTGAGGCCGCAGGTATCGCCCTGCGGCCTCAAGTTTTGCTTGTATAAACAGCTCTTCCTCGAAAAACGTCTAAAAACACTACTCCGGCTTTCCAGCTGCCTGCTTTCTGGCACACAGCCACCAATAACAAAAGTCAACCCTTGTTTAAATTGCAACAATTCCCACCTAGGCCTTACATCCCTAGAAAGCTTTTCATCTATTTTGTACGGACAATTTACTGATTAATCCGCGATTTTTCGGAGAAATAATTCAAAAAGTAATACTCCTAATTTTTTCAGATTTACAGGCTTAGAATGAGTGCAAGTTCACCAGTGTGGGTGGAATGGTTATGCGGTAAGGAGAAAATTATGCCATCGAAGCAACCGGCGAATATCCGTCCTTCTCGACGTACCTTCTTAAAATGGTCGGCGATAGCTGGCAGCACCACCGGGCTGGTGGCATGTGCTACCCCCTCCTCCTACTCCCCCGACAAGAACGGGAAGCTCGTACCCAATGGCACCGGTCGCACTGACGTGGATAAAACGGTCTGGTCAGCTTGCACCGTGAACTGCGGTTCCCGATGCCCGGTACGTCTACAGGTTAAAGATGGCCGCGTTGTACGAGTACTACCTGATAACACTGGTAACGATGAGCTCGGCAGTCAGCAGGTGCGCGCCTGTCCACGCGGACGCGCTATCAGGCAACGGATTTACAATCCCGACCGGTTAAAGAAACCCATGAAGCGCAAGCCAGGCACCAAACGTGGCGAAGGACAATGGGTGGAAATCTCCTGGGAACAAGCCTTGGACGAGATTGCTGAAAAGATGAAGGCGCTGAAATCCAAATATGGCAATGAGTGCTTCTACATTCAATACGGAACCGGGGTTTTGGGTTCCACCATGGCTTGCTCCTGGCCTCCAGAAACTACTCCCATGGCGCGGATGCTCTCCCTATACGGGGGCTACCTAGATCACTACTCTGACTATTCCACGACGAACATCACCCAGGCTTATCCCTACTTCTACGGTGAATGGGTAGCCGGCAACAGCTTTGATGATGCCGCAAACTCTAAGCTGCAGGTAATGTTTGGCAACAATCCTCTAGAGACTCGAATGTCAGGAGGGGGACAAACTTTCGTAACTCAGGCTACTAAACGTAAATCTGGGGTTAAAACTATCGTCATCGATCCGCGCTATTCGGAAACCTCGGTAGCTTTGGGAGACGAGTGGGTGGCGCTACGCCCCGGCACTGATGCCGCCCTCATCGCGGGCATGATTTACGTAATGGTAGAAGAAAACCTCCACGATCAAGCCTTCTTAGATAAATACTGCGTAGGTTTCGATGAGACGCATATGCCCGAGGGCGCTCCTAAGAATGCCTCCTATCTTTCGTACCTGCAGGGCAAAGGTAAAGATAAGACGGTTAAAACTCCCGAGTGGGCGGCCAGAATCACCGGCGTTCCGGCCTCGGATATTCGCCGGCTGGCCCGTGAAATCGCTACCGCCAAACCCTGCACCATTAACCAAGGCTGGGGGCCGCAGCGTCACGCCAATGGCGAAGGTATCGCCCGGGCAGTTTTCCTACTGGCCTGCGTAACCGGGAATATCGGCATTAAAGGTGGCGGCACTGGCGGACGCGAAGGCGGACAATCCCTCCCTATTACCCAGACTTTCAATACCGAAATCGCCAATCCTTCAGAGAAAATTATCTCCGTTTTCAGCTGGTTAGATGCTATTGATCACGGCCCGAAGATGGACACTTTCAATGCCGGGGTAGGCGTCAAACCAGAACCGGGAGTTCGCGCCCTGAAAGTACCGGTAGATGAGGCCGGAAACCCGACCAATACCAAACTAGAGGTTCCCATCAAGGCAGTATTTGCCTATGGCTCAAACTCAACCGTGAACCAAACCGGGGACAACAATAAGTCGGTAGAGATCCTGCAGGATGATAAGAAGTGTGAACTGATCGTCACCTGCGACATTATGCATACCGTGAGCGCGCGTTACTCAGATTATCTACTTCCCGGTACTTCCACCTCGGAAGAATCTGATTACCATCACGGCGAGAACGCTACCCCGATGGCATACGGAATTGTTTCCCAGCAAGCCATCAAACCGCTTTACGAATGCAAATCTATTTTCGATATTTGCACCGAGCTAGCTGATCGTCTGGGAATTAAGGACAAGTTCACCGGAGGCAAGACCCGTGAGCAATGGCTTAAAGAAATTGTCGAGACCGGTCGTGCTGAAGATCCTTCCCTGCCCACTTACGAAGAGTGGAAGAAAGTCGGGATTGTTCGCCGTAACGCAGGCTCTAGTATCCCCTTGGAAGACTTCCGTAAAGACCCGGCAGCGAATCCACTCTCTACCCCCAGTGGCAAGATTGAGATTTATTCCCATCGCCTAGAGAATATGGCGAAAAAGTGGACCTTCGGAGATTTCCGTCCTCGTCTTGACGGAGACGAACTCTGCCCGATTCCTGCGCACCTATCAACTTGGGAAGGAGCTGAGGATGCCGCCACGAATAAGAAGTATCCGCTGCAGGTTATCGGACACCACTTCAAGGCTCGTACTCACTCTAGCTATGGGAACGTGGAGTGGCTGAAGGAAGCCCATATCCAAACCGTGTGGATGAATCCGAAGGATGCCACAGAGCGAGGAATCAAGAATGATGATCTAGTGTTCATCTATAACGAACGCGGAACCTTGCGGCTGCCCGCCAAAGTCACTACCCGGATTGTGCCGGGGACTATTTCGGTTCCCCAAGGCGCCTGGTATGACCCCAAGCCAGCATCGGAGGTTACTCCCCCGGCGGGAGCAAACCCGAAGAAACCGGTCGATGTAGCTGGTTCAGTTAACACCTTAACTTCCCTGCACCCGACGCCAATTGCGAAAGGCATGGGGGTTCACACCATTTTGGCGCAGGTAGTAAAGGCATAACTACTGGGAACAGCTATAGGTAAGAGGTCAGAGATAATGTTCGGAATCAGCGGCAGCGAATTCTTGGTGCTGGCGGTGATCGCTGCCCTGGTTTTAGGACCGAAGAACGTGGCGCAGGGGCTAACGGCACTACGTAGAGTCCTAACTAGTTTCCGGGATTGGTCAGCGAAGTTGCGGCAAGAAACCTCTGGGGATTTTGCGGGGCTTACCCCCGAAGATCTAGAAAACTTAAAAGTTTTGCGTAATCTCAACCTTTCTAGCTATAGCCCTAAACAGATGATTCGCGAGACCATTCAAGAAGAAATTGAGGCGTGGGCACAGTCAGCTACCCAATCTGGGGAGGTGCTAAAAAATGCCGGCTCCCTAAACGCAGAATACCCAAAATAAATATCTGAACATTAACTAGGAAAATAGTTTTGAATTAACAGGAAAAATAGCAATAGGTGTTTCCTAGAGATTATTAAACCTGTTTATATAGCCCACAAAAAAGTCACAACCACATAGCAATATATGGCAGCAAACCGGGCTGCCTGACGTATTTACCACAGTCTTTGCAAGGAGGACGCGATGGCCGACGATGCGATTCCTACTCCCAGCAGGAACAACACTTTAACTGAGCCTTTAACCAAAAAAGGCGCCAAGTATGGGTTTGTTTTTAATCAGAACCTTTGTAACGGTTGTAAGGCCTGCCAAATCGCTTGTAAAGATAAGCATGATTTGCCAGTAGGTATGACCTGGAGACGGGTAATTGAATATACCGGCGGTACTTGGAAAGTAAATGAAACTGACGGTACTTTCCGCCACAATGTTTTTAGTTACTACACTTCCGTAGCGTGCAACCACTGCGAGAACCCGGTTTGCGTGCAGGTATGCCCGACTACCGCTATGACCCAGCGCGAAGATGGCACCGTCTATGTAGACCAATCTAAATGCGTAGGTTGCCGCTACTGCCAATGGGCTTGCCCCTACGGAGCTCCCCAATTGGATGCCCGCAGCGGACATATGTCTAAATGCGATTTGTGCTATGACTATCGCAGCCAGGGACAGAATCCGGCCTGTGTGGATGCTTGTCCTACCCGTGCTCTTGGTTGGGGCCCCATTGAGGAACTGCGTAAGGAATTCGGAGATGAGGCAGGAATCGCCCCGTTGCCGGATCCATCCATCACCGAACCGCACCTGGTAATCAAACCGCACCGTGATGCCCAAGACTGGGATAAAGGCAGCGGCATCATCCAAAGTCCTAAAGAGATTTAGAATCTGAACATCTTATTCACCCGCTAGGTTAAGGAGCATCATGCATATCGGCGAACTGCCCATGATTATCTTTACTACTGTCGCTCAAATGTCAGTAGGGGCATTTTGGATCCTGGGAATCATCCAGCTGATTGGTCGGCGGGCAGGCGTTAAACAGTCTGCAATCGACAGCCTGACCAACGCGGGGTTGTACGCAGCCGGACCGCTGCTAATTCTGGGATTCTTTGCCGCGTTTTTCCATCTGAACGATCCCTTCCATGCACCCTATACCCTGTTGCACCTGGGATCATCTTGGCTCTCACGTGAGCTGATCTCCGGAGTGCTCTATGCGCTGTTTGGACTGATCTTTGCGCTCACTCAATGGTTTAACCGTTTTAGTCGTACCGTTAGAGATATATTCGCTGCTTTAACCGCTATATCTGGTCTTTGCCTAATCATTTCCATGTGCGGGGTTTACTACTTTACCGGTACCGTTCCCGCCTGGAATACCTGGTTTGTTTGGGTCAGTTTCTTCTGTTCCGCTTTATTTACTGGCTCCTTAGCAGTAGCGATTGCCCTGCTAACCACTTGGCGAATGAAACAGCGCGGAGCCAGTGAGAAAAAATCGGATGCCGCCAGCAAAGGCTTTAAAGCTGCTTTGCGACGCGGCCTGTTTCCTCCCGGAAAGCTTCCAGAGGGCTTAATCGAGTTAACCAAACGTTCAATGCGGCTTACTACTGGGATCGCCGCGTCTGCCGGCCTAATTATCTTGATGTCCTACGCGTTCTTTATGACGCAATTGGGACTAGGCAGCCCGATAGAACGGCAAGTAGCCCATAATATGACCGCACATGGCTATCTACTGATCCGGTTATTGTTACTGGTAGTTACGATTTTGCTGATAGCTCTGGTACTGCGCAGCTATATCTCGGATGCCGCTTACCCCAAGCGTTCCCTGGTGATCACACTTTGGGTAACCTTCCTCCTTGCCTTCGCGACTGAGTTGATCGGGCGAGGGCTACACTACGAAGGTTTGGTTCGCGCAGGCATCAATACCTTATTGGGATAGCATTAAATCTATGGACCCAAAGGTACTAGATTCTTACGCTGCTGCTTTTTGTATCCTGGGTGCCCTGCATCTGAACCCTCCCGATGAGGGCGTGGTCAAAGATTTTCTATCAATGACCGATCAGTGGCCACTCCCCCTGACCTCAAAGGGCACTCAGGCTCTAGCAGACCTGCGTAGCGAGCTAACTGCTAACCCCAGTGAAGAGGATATCTATACGCTCTGGTCAGATCAGAACACTCTGTATGGAATCACCGGTAGCGCCCAGCTACCTCCGTTTGAATCGGTACATCGCTGTGATGATGGTTTAGTATTTGACGACGAAACCGTGCAGGTTCGCCGTTATTATGGCGCCATGGGTTTTCAGGCTCCCCACCTAGGTCAAGAACCTGATGACCATATCGGACTGGAGATGGACTTTGTAAGCAAATGTCTGTTAAAAGCCGCGGATTGTTTCGCAGGCGGAGATCAAGAACAAGGAGAGCAGACAATGGGGGTACTCTGTGGCTTTAGCGGCGAGCATCTGCTAACTTGGGCACCCGATTTTTGTCTCGAGGGCGAAAAACTTGCAAAAACCCAATGGCTCCGCACGGTCTTAATCTTGTCTGGACAGACGCTTTCACAATGGCAGCAAGAGCTAGTTACTGCCGGTTATGAGCTAAAAATTGCCCCCAAGGTGCGTCCTCCCCAAGAAGTCTTCTCTGGCCCGGTCCCGGTTCCGTTAACTCGTCGCCTGCCCGTAGAGGATAGTTAGTTTTGCTTCCTGGTCGTTTTTCGTCCTTGCTCCGTTGGATTAGCGCGCAAGACCCTATAAACACCCTAGTTATTAGGTGCGAGTCTCTCCCGGGCGTCAAAGTGGGAAAGAAAGATGCCCTCCTGACCTGGCAGGGATGCTTAGGGGAAAGCTTCCACGCTGATTTAGGGGCGCAACTGCTAGCTAGCGAGGTTCAAAGTCTGCAGATTTTAGGATGCGCGCAGTGCGCTAGCAGCCTCGATGAAAAGTTAGCAGCGGCCAGGACGCGACTCGGGTCATTAATAGCTACTTATTACCCCCCTAAAAAAGCTGCCCGCCGTCCCCGAGAAGTCAGTCTAGACTCGGTGCCGCTGCCCCGCCGCCTCTTACTCCCGGTGTCCAATGGTTCTCCGTTAGCTCTGGGAGCCTCCCACGCGGTTAGGACCTTCCAGGCTTACCATCTGCTCGCTCAGGGGCAACGAATCGAAAACCGAGTAGTCAGCGCGATCCACTCCCCAGATGTTCCTGCTCGCTGCCTGTCACCGGAATCCTCGGCGAAAAATGACGCCTCTGAAAACTTTTTACCTTTACTGGAACGAGTAGATGCTATCCATGTACTGCGTTGCAATGCCTGTCGCTCGCAGATCCGTTTGTGCCCCGAAAATAAAGATTTTGACTTATCGGCAGCCGGTAGTAATTGGCATCGGCTCTGCCCCGCTTGCCGTTTGGCAGTCCGCTACTGCCCGCAGCATTCTCAATCCGAGATTGCCAGCCAGCGTTCCCTAGAGATTTTCACCGCTCTAAAAACCCGGGAAGAGACGCAGGAACTAAGTGAATGCAAACGCTGCCGCAACCCGCATCCGTCTAGCGAGGGCGAACTGTGCAAGCTTTGCAGCTATGAGGAGAAAAATCCGTTTTCGGCGGCGATGCCAAAAGAGGTCTTAAAGACCCTGCCCCCACAACTCCAAGAAAAGTTGCGTGGGGTCTAGCGCCTGGCTGCCGGGCAAATAATTAACGGGCTAATGCCCATTTTCTAGCCTGAGTAAGCTGCCCTAACTTCATCAGGATCCCGCCGAAAAATAAGAGATTTAACAACGAAATCGGGTGCCTGACATTTATCAGGCACCCGATTTACATTGCATGGTTAGTCAGGCTGCAGCCTTACCGTTACTGCAGGTTCTTCTTCCGAGCTACGGTGAGGACTGCTCCTGCGACGAGCAAAATCACTGTCGCTGTCCACAAAACCGCGGCACCGGTCTTTGGAAGCGGCGGAGTAGGCGGGGTAGGTGGAGTAGACGGCGTAGGTGGAGTAGTTGAAGTAGGCGGAGTAGACGACGGTGTAGGTGGCTCCGTGGTTGGAGGAGGCGGAGTCTTGTAGTTCTTGACGTTAATATTTGCCGAGACTTGGGCAGACATCAACTTGCCTTCCGCATCCTTCTTTGCCTGAATTGGAACCTCGAACGGGATGTATTCGTTCAAGATCTTATAATCCTGAGGGGCGCTAACTTCGCGAAGGAGATAATCGCCTGGCTCCAGGGCAGGCTTACCCGCTGGGGTGAAGGTGCCGTCCTCACCCGTAGTGAACGAACCATCTGCGTTGAACCCTTCCAGCACAACCTTGCGAACCCGTTTGGTCTCGCAATTCGTTGGCGCGGCGTTAAGCATGTCCCCTAGCTCACCCGGTGAGGATGGGGTGCGCACTGGGCAAACGGTAACCTCTTCCGTATTGGTCAAATCTGGTTCCACGCCACACAGGGATGGTTTCTCATTCACCAGCTGATACAGTTCGAACTTCGCTCCTGCCAGCGCGGTGCCGTCCTCAGCTTGCTTAGAGAGATTGAACGTGCCCGGATTCTTCTTGTAAGTGAAATACATGTGCTGCGTATCTACGCCCGGTGTCTTGTGATATGACAGTTTTAAGTTTGGCGCCTCGGACCTAACATAACCAGGCATATCCATGCGCCCGTCTTTAAGGATAGGCAGGTCGTTGTCAACGTATGTGTAGCCGGGGATATCCTTCCTCACCGAATCAAATGTCGGTTTGTAAGGAATGTTCTTATCCCCGTAGGGCTTGAACGTTTGCGACTCGCTATCCCAATTCATCATTCTCAAACCGGAAACCGACGTCCAGTTTCCTGGTTGTCCTACGTAAAACTCGTACGGGTAGCTTGCCAGTGCATAACTCCCGGAACCATCTTGGAACTTAACCTCTCCCGGATTCTCCACGACCCCAGCGAGCTCGGGGTAGATGTCGTTGATGCTCTGTTTCGCCATGACAGGCGCCAGTTGTTGCTTTTCCAGACAGGGAATGGTGGTGTAGGTCGATCCCTCGAGCGGGCCGGACCAAGAGGCCAGGAGCCGATTCGGAATCTTTGCCTTGTCCTCTACCTTCTGTGCTGCCCGGTATTCAGAATCAAGAACGTAACGATAGTCGGCGGAGGCGGGAATGCTCACGTACAGACCGTTTGCCTTCGCGCCAATCGATCCACCTTGCGTATCACCGGTTGAACCGGTACCAATTGACATCCCCGCGTGATCTCCATCGGCGGGCAGGTAAGCGTCCCACTGGAACGTGTGGACTTCATCATTATGGAACTCGTCGTCGAACACGATATGCGCCGGTTCGAAGAAATCGCGCGGGTTATTGTTACCCAGGTGTCTCCAGGACCCGTCCTTGTTCTTCACCACCACGCTATCTTGACTGGACGGGTCATACTTTTCGACGGGTACCGGTTCGCCATCCATCGTAAAGTTCTCAACCGGCTTCCAAGTGTAAGGATCGTTGTCACTTCTTCTGGTGTACTGCCACGTCACTCCAAGGCGGAAATCCCGCGTCGGAGCCATCTGAGGATCCACGTTGTTGTACTTGAATTTCATGGTGGTTCGCACGCCATCACAAGGATTAAGCTTCGCTCTGAAACCGAAGTGCGAAAGCGGCGTGACTTCCTTCGCAGCAGACCTTACGCAGCCATCTCCGGGGTCACCCGGCTTCCAGTCTTTGTCAACTTGCCCGTGGATCCACTCAAAACTCAGATCGTAATCGGGAAACGGCCTTGCGGCTGCCTGCGCTGGAGAGGAAGGAATGGCATTAATAACCAACAGGCTAATAACCACCAATGCGCTCAAGGCGAACGCGAGCCCTTGTTTCAGACTTATAGATCTCGAAGTAGTCACGAATCCCACCTTCAAACTGTTTAGAGCTTTGCCCTTCGGACGCCGACCAATCGGATAAGGAACATAGAGACATCCTAATTCGAATGGATACACTAACATTATATTTCTATAATAGAAAAAGTACAACAAACAAAATCAGCGACTCTTACTGAATAAGTCTAATGGTGGGCGATACTGGACTCGAACCAGCGACCTCTTCCGTGTCAAGGAAACGCGCTAACCAGCTGCGCCAATCGCCCGAGGTGGGTACGGGATTCGAACCCGTGTACACGGCTTTGCAGGCCGCTGCCTAACCACTCGACCAACCCACCATAATCAAAGAGCGCCGCGCTTGGCGACGCCCTCTAAATCGAGCGGATGACGAGACTCGAACTCGCGACCCTCACCTTGGCAAGGTGATGCTCTACCAACTGAGCTACATCCGCGTTGCGTATGAAAGTATATCTATAAAGACCTAGGGATTACCAAACTGACTTTGCGTGGGTCTGCTCACAGCTACTTTAAGCTGGGATTTTAGGCTTTGGAAACTTTTCTGGCAGTAAAAACCGTAGCTGGATAGTTTTTATATTTTTCAAAGCGCGAACCCAAGCGGGGTTGATATTCTCTAACTGTCCACCAAGCCGGGGCTATTTGTAGGAGGATTCACCAATGACCGGGATTGTAGGTAGCGGCACGCTGATCTCAATACTGCTATTAGTACTGATCGGGTACCTGTTGTACTCCGCGATTTTCATCGTTAAACAGCAGACCGAAGCGATTATCGAACGCTTCGGAAAGTATAGGCGTGTTTGTACCCCCGGCCTAAACATTAAGATTCCAATTATCGACCGGATCGCCAAAATTGTAGAACGCAGGATCCAGCAACTAGATCTGGTAGTAGAAACCAAAACCAAAGATAACGTGTTTGTAGCGATCCCGGTTTCGGTACAGTTTCAGGTACAAGATTCGGCCGCATCATTCTATTCCCTGTCTAACCCTGCCCAACAGATCACTTCCTATGTATTCGACCGGGTACGTTCTTCCCTATCCCAGTTGAACCTGGATGAAGCTTTTTCTTCAAAAGACACGATTGCTCAAGAGATTGAGATTTCTTTGGGAGAACAAATGGCACGCTACGGTTTCCGGATCGTGAACTCACTGGTTACCGATATAAACCCCGATAAGCGAGTCCGCGATTCTATGAATTCCATTAACGCTGCTCAGCGTGAGCGAGAAGCTGCTATCCAACTAGCAGAAGCCGATAAAATCAAGCTGGTCAAACAAGCTGAAGCCGATGCCGAGTCTAAACGCCTCCAGGGTGAAGGCATCGCTCTCCAAAGGCGCGCCATAGTGCAAGGATTGGTAGAACAATACGAATCCTTACGGGACGCTGGTATTGGTGACCAGGCACAACAGATTCTCTTGATGACCCAATACTTTGATACCCTGGCCGAGGTGGCAAAGTATTCAAACACCCAGACCCTGATGTTGCCGTCTAATCCCAGCGGGGTCACTAATACGATGGAGGAAATCCGCACATCTTTAGTGGCGGGCTTAAAAGCAGCTGGCCAACAAGTTAAATAAGGCAACTAGCCGCGCAATGCGGTGGCAATAGTGGCAGTTTAAGAAGAGATAACGAATAAAACGAAGTATGACTGAGAATAATAAAGACAATCGCAAACAGCCCATAGAAAACCGACCGCACGGATCTAGACACCCAAATGGAAAGCACCCCGGACGAGGGGAAGAGCTGCGTCAGCTTCTGGAGAAATATGATCGCCGAATTTCCCAGTTAGAACGATCCGATCGCGACCGTGTTCACCGGTTCGCGTCGCACAGTGAACACCCGCGCAATACGCTTTCCCATCATCCGGTCTCCAAGAGAACAGCTACTACTTCCCCTGCGAAGCCCGCAAGCAAAACTAATCCCGAGCCCCCCAGGCAGTCGCACCCCAGTGCCTGGAAGCGTGGAACCCGGATCGCCAAAGAGCAAACCCAAAATCTGTTACATAAAGTTCCCTATCCTCATGGAATGCATCCGGCATTGGTTCGCGGTATTGCCATTGATGAGCAAATCATCAAGTACCGAACTGACAAGGTGGTGTTCTTATGCACCGGCACCTTAGTTCTCGGGTTTATTCTGTGGGGACTTATCTCTACCGATTCTCTGCGCAGCGTATCCGAAGTGGTCTTGCAATGGGTGGTAGACAATACCGGATGGTTATTCTCTATTCTGGCAGCCATTATTTTGCTGTTTATGATTTTCATAGGGCTTTCGCGCTATGGAAATATTCCTTTGGGCAGAGATAACGAAGAACCCGAGTATTCCTATGGTTCTTGGATTGCCATGATGTTCAGCGCCGGCATGGGGATCGGGCTGCTATTCTTCGGCCCCTATGAGCCGATGATCTATTTCACCAATCCTGCCCCCCATTCCAACGCTAAACCGGGAAGCTATCAGGCACTCAATGATGCCATGTCACAAACGATGCTGCATTGGGGGCTCAATGCCTGGGCGATTTACGCCCTGGTGGGTTGCGCTATCGCTTACGGCACCTACCGACGCGGACGGGTACCTTTGATTTCTTCCATTTTCGAGCCCCTGCTCGGACACAAATTTGCTCAAGGTGGGATTGGAAAAATAATCGACATGTTGGCGATTACCACCACCCTCTTTGGTACCTGTGCCTCCTTGGGTATGGGAGCCTTACAGATTGCCCGCGGCGCCGAGCTAGTTACCGGCATCGGGAAAATCGGTAATGCCGGTCTGTTCCTGATTATTTCGGTGCTAACAGCAGCCTTCATCGCTTCAGCGGTCTCGGGAATCTCGCGCGGAATCCGCTTGCTCTCCAATATCAACATGGGGCTAGCCTTGTGCCTCATGGCGTTCATCTTCTTTGCCGGCCCGACCGTGTTCATCTTGAACCTGATGCCTTCCACTTTGATGAACTACTTATCCGATTTATTTGGTTTGCTTTCTACCTCTCCTTCCTTCGGGCCGGAGGCAGGACAGTTCGTTTCGGCCTGGACTGTCTTCTACTGGGCATGGTGGATTTCTTGGTCTCCTTTCGTAGGACTATTCATTGCCCGCATCTCGCGTGGCAGGACTTTACGTCAGTTTGTAACCGGAGTATTACTTGCCCCCACCCTGGTATGTTTGATTTCCTTCTGCATCTACGGCGGAACCACCATGTATATGCAGATTCACGGTGCAGACATGCCGGTAGAAGAAGGGGCAGAAGTGATGTTATTTGCCTTACTCGGAAATTTGCCGCTCAGTAAAATAACTTCAGTAATCGCCATGATCTGCTTGGCTATTTTCTTTATTACCTCTGCCGATTCTGCTTCAGTGGTAATGGGTTCACTTTCTCAGCAGGGTAAACCGGTTCCGGATCGTAAAATCACGGTTTTCTGGGGGCTCTGCCTGGCCGGTATCGCGGTAGTAGGCATGCTCGTTGGCGGTCAAGACGCCCTCCAAGGAATGCAAAATTTGATTATCGTAACCTCATTGCCGTTTGCGATTATTGTGGCCGCCATGATCATCGCCCTCTTACGAGATCTATCGCGGGATCCTTTCACCATTAGACGTAATTTTGAACGTTCCGCGCTTTCTAAAGCAGTAGTAGGCGGCCTAAAGAGCTATGGTGATGATTTCAAGATCGTAGTGGTTCCCACTAAAGAAGGAGAGGGAGCGGGTGCAGATTTTGATTCCACCGCCCCTGAACTCACTGAATGGTATCGGCGCACCGATACCGAAGGTAATCCTATTGATTATGACTATTCCTCCCAGACTTATCTAGATAAGCATGGCAACCCGGTCTATTGGGACGAAGAGGAAGAAACCTATAAAGATCCCGAGGGACATCCGGTTCCCTCAGATAGCGTGGAGGATTCCTCAGTCGATCCAGAAAGCGGAACTGAGGAAACTATTTCAGCACCGGTTGATTCTGCTACCGAGACTGCCCGGGATAGCAGTAAGTAGCTGTTTTATTTCTGGCGAAGCACTGGACAAAGCGGCTTACCGGCTTGGCCAGACGCCAACCGCCCCCTAGATACAACTAGGGCGCGGTTGGCACTGCTAACTCACACAATGACTTAACGACAGGTTTTAGTAGCCTACCGCGAGATGCCAAGAACCTAAGGCAAGTAAGGCCACTGAAGCTGGCGGTATCATGCGACGCAACCACAGTTTCCAGGCGGCGACAGGCTCGGTGAGAATCTCAATATCCCCAAAATCGGTCTGCTCACTGGCCTTGGTCTCCCGCTTGGCCTTGGCTTTTAGTCTCTCCCACATGGGTTTAACCAGATAGGTTTCGCTGTCCGAGGCGGGCGCACTTGCGGGCGCCGGAGCGCCACCAGCCGCTCGGGTCGGCGAGCCTGTTTTTTCTGTCTCAGTTTTTGGGGCAAATACCGAGGGCGGGGCTGCCGCAGGTTTTGCTGCAAACGAAGCTTTCCCCGGTAAAGCCGGTCTTACGGCAAGGGAAACTGCCCGGGGTTTACCTGCCGGCTTGAGCAAAGGGCTTTTTACGTTTAAGTCGGTTGCGGGGCTGCGCACTGCCGTCAGATCTAGGCTGGGGTTTAGGTTTGTTTGTGCTGACGGATCAGATACAGCAAATTTACCGACACTATTAGCCCTGGCAATACCGATTTTTCTGGGTGCGGTCGCGATCCTAAGTCCCGTTGTTTTTGCCAACTTTCCGTCAGGCGCTAGCGCCCCCAGTCCCCTACCACTTTTTAATTTTGCGGTTTGGCTATTTTTATTAGCCGCTAACAGATTTTGGGGATAGTCGGGTCGCAGGAGCCAGTTTTTTCCCTGGTCATCAAATATCAAGTGGGGACAGGGAAAAATAGTTCTCCCCTGCGGTACTATCAGTTTTAATAACGCCGCTTGCTCAGCGTCTACCGCCAGGGCTATCCAGTTGCTACCGGCGGCATCCACGATATTTTTTTGCTTACTTCGCTGCGGACAAGTCGGATTGTTTAGGGCATGTTTAGCTTCCATATCTCCACTAAAGTGCTTTGATCCTGATTTGTCACTGCTATATCCACGCTCGCCAGTAACATTTTTCCCAACTTTGCTTTGGGGATAACCGCGCAATATACGATTTACGCATTTTTTCGATAGGCTTAGAGCATCATGGCTACACAAAATAACCCACAGAAAAAGAAGCACTGGTGGAACAACTTCGCGGATGTTTACCGCGTAACCAAACGTACCTATCCGTGGATCGGGTGGGCGATGCTAGCCGTCCTGTTAGCGGTTCCTTTGCTAGTGCTGATAATCTGTCTACTCACCTCGGTGAGCATAGGACGCACCATCTTCTACATCATAATTGCAGCCTCGGTAGGAATGCTGCTGGCGACTACCCTGCTTACCCGTATGGCTAATAACGCCATGTATAAGCAGCTAGAGGGAGTTAAAGGAAATGTGTACGCAATTTTGCGTTCTATTAAACGCGGTTGGATAGTCGAAGAAGAACCAGTAGCTTTTAACCGCAAACAAGACCTGGTGTATCGCTTGGTAGGCAGGCCAGGGATTGTGCTTATTTCCGAAGGCCCCTCTTCGCGGGCTGCCGAGCTGCTAAATGAGCAAGAACGCAAGTGTCACCGAGTGGCACCTTCGGTACCTATTCATAAGATCCAGGCAGGGCAAGGGAAAAATCAGGTTCCGATCTCCAAGCTCCTTAAAACTATTAATCATTTGAAGAAAGAGATTAGTAAGGACGAGGTTCCGATTGTGGGACAACGGCTGCAGTCTTTGCAAAATAAAGCCTATCGTCTCCCCGGTGGAGTCGATCCCAACAAAGCAAAGATTAACCGCCGGATGCTGCGCGGAAAGTAAGCGATATATAGCCGCACCGGATAACGGTTCCCATAGGACGCTAGTAAGACTAGCTCGGCAGGTTATCGCTTGTTTCCTATGCTTTTTTAGGAGTGCCGAGTACCTTATCTAGTAGCTCTTTCGAGGGACGCAGTTCAGTTACACTCTCGTCTACTTCCCAGTCTTCTACCGGACGCGAAGACCAGATCTGAGCAGAAAAGTTCCCGGGCTCGCCCTCGAAGACCGTTAGCGAAGCATTGGAAACAGGTTTCGTAGCAGCCAGCGCGAAAGTAATCTCCGGGCTATTCATATACGACCAATAGCGAATAATCGCGCCATGAGCGACAATTACCGCGCACCCATCAGCACCGACCTCATCTGCAGCCTGTGCGACCACCCGGTTAAAACGTGCCAAAATTTCTGCGCCGCTTTCTGCCCCCTCCATCCTTACCTGGGTATCTCCCTGCATCCAGGCTCCGATAGTACGCACATATTGTTCAACTGAAGCCAGGTCACTGGCCATTTCTAGTTTTCCCGCCTGCACTTCATTGGCGCCCCCGTTTTGTATCCGGGTTAGGGCGAATCGTTCTTCCAGAGGGCGAGCCGTTTGGTGGGTGCGAATCAGATTCGAGGTCACGATAAGTTGGGGGTCAGGCAGACCGAGTTCTTCCCAAGTCTTTACCGCCGCTCGTGCCTGCCGCTCCCCCTCGGCATTAAGGGGAGAACCCGGCTCGGCAGTATCCAGGGCTCCAGTAAGATTTGCGCTAGTTTGCCCATGACGCATCAAAACCAGTTTCATCTGTTCCTCTTTCGTCCTATTTGTGCATTTTAAGAATTGTAAAATACCCTCTCCATGACCGCACGAGCGCGGCGAGCCTGCCGTAAATAGTCTTCTCGCAAATCGTTCTCTTTGCCGGGAGCATATCCCAGCAATCGCGCCAGGGCATAGCTAGGAGCAGCAGCTGTAGGTAGGTAATCCAGTTTATTGCCACTCATTCGATTCGTAACCAAGACATTTCCGCACCGGATTCGGCATGCCAACTTCCAGGCCTGCGTCAAGACCTTTAGATCGGCATCCGACAGCATTCGTTGTTCACCGGCTACCTTTAAGGCTTCCAAAGTTGACGTTACCCGCAACTGCGGGCAAGAATCCGCTCCCTGTAACTGCAATAACTGGGCAACCCACTCCACGTCACTTAGTCCCCCCGGCCCCAGTTTTACATGCAAAGATGCGTCCTGACCGCCGGGAATTCGCTCATTTTCCATACGGGCTTTAAGTAGGCGTATTTGCCGGATACCGCCTTCACTAATGGGACGTTCATAGCGAATCTGATCAATAGTTTTGGCGAAACGCGTGATTAGCTCCTGGTCGCCACAAAAAGCGCGCGCACGTAGTAGCGCCTGTATTTCCCAAGGCTCAGCCCAACGTTCATAGTAGTCACCCAGAGCCGTTAGGGAGCGAGAAAGCACTCCATCCTCGCCCTCGGGACGCAGTCCGTAGTCTATTTTCAAACTGGGGGCAGTAGCTGGCCGATTCATTTCTTCTTGCAGCCGCGTCGCGAATAGGACGGCAATCCGGGAAGCCTCGGGGGCGGATAGTTTAGCGTGAGACCGCAAAGTAGCACCAGGAGGAGTATTTTCCGTCCGCGGTGCCGGTATTGTTGCCACTGCCCCCGGCTCGCTCCAACGCGGATCAATTAACGGAGAATGTACCACTAGCAGATCAGCATCGGAGGCATAAGCAGATTCGCGTCCTCCCCCTCTGCCCATCTCCACTAGAGCGATCCGGGGAATAGCTTTCTCTTTAACCGATAGTTCGCGCAGGATTACTTGGCTGGCGGCAGCAATGGTGGCATCGTTAATATCAGTGATGGCCGCCTGGGTAGAAATGGGATCTAAATGGTTAACCACATCGCGTAAGGCACAACGCAGTAATTCTCGCCCCCGGGTTTGACGGATCAAATCTATCGCTGCCGAACTGTCCCGGTGACGCCGCGACAAGGCCTCCATTTCGGCATAAAGTTGAGCGTAACTGCGGGTAGCGAGCTTTTCATCATCGTCTAACCACTGTACCGCTTCCGGTACATGTTCAAGACGCTGAGCAATATAGGGACTGAGCGACAAAATGGTACACAGGCGGTGGGCAACCCGGGATGAATCCCGCAACAGCCCCATATACCAGTGGGATTTCCCGATCGCTTCCGAGAGGCGACGGAAACGCAACAGGCCAGCATCGGGAGACGGCCCCTCAGCCAACCAACCGAGCAGCACCGGCAGAATATGGCTCTGGATTTGACTGCGCCGAGAAACCCCGGCGGTCAGAGCAGCAATATGCCCTAAGGCTCCGCGAGTGTCCCGGTATCCGGCCAAGCGGAGGCGATCGGCTGCCGCCTGGGGATTGAGGGCGGCTTCGGCTTTGGACAGCCCGGCGGTTGCCGGCAACAAGGGGCGGTAGAAAATATCTTGTTGCAGGGCACGGATCTGTGGTTTCAGCTTTTCCCAATAACTGGTGAGTTCCCCGCTCTTGCCAAAACGTTCTTGACGCAAAGATCTGCCGACCCGGCGCTCGTCTTCGCGGTTTTGCGGGAATAAATGGGTACGCGACATCCGCTGCATTTGCATCCGGTGTTCGACAACCCGCAAGAACCGGTAGGCGTCTGCCAGCTGACGGGCAGGATCTCGGCCGATATACCCGCCCTGGGCGAGCGCGTCGAGCGCTTGCAGCGTGGGACGCACTCGCAAGCTTTCATCGGTACGTCCATGCACCATTTGTAGCAGTTGTACCGAGAACTCGATATCGCGCAGCCCGCCGGGTCCCAGTTTAAGTTCTCGACCCGCTGTAGGGCTAGGGATAGATTCTTCTACTCGAATCCGCATTGCTCGCGTGTCACTAAAGAAGCCTTCCCGCTCGACTGCTGTCCACACTAGCGGCCATACTGCCTGCATATAGGCATCCGCTACCCGAGGAGACCCGGCTGCGGGACGCGCCTTTAACAGCGCCTGAAACTCCCAAGTTTTCGCCCATTTTTGATAGTACTTGGCGTGAGCAGCAACGGTGCGACAAGTGGCTCCATCTTGACCCTCTGGGCGCAGAGCTAAGTCTATAGGCCACAGCGGCATCTCGATTCCCGGTCCACAACAGACAGCCGAAATCCCGATCGCTAAGCGGGAAGCCACTTCCAGAGCCTCGTCCTCGCTGAGTCTGCTATTTTCGGCGGGCTCGGCCACGTAGATCAGGTCGATGTCACTATGATAGTTAAGCTCTCCAGCTCCCGTTTTACCCAGGGCAATCACCGCGAAATCTACCTCGCCTGCGGGATCATATTTTCCGCGTGCCAGGGCGAGGGCGCCTTCTAAAGTAGCATCTGTTAGGGCACTGAGTTTTCCGGCTACTACGGAAAAGAAAGCTAAAGGATCGGGATGCGAGGCGTCCTCCGCAATTATTTGCAATAGCTGGGCGCGGTAAGCGCGGCGCAGATCATTGAGATTGCCTTCCTGAGCTATCCAGGTATCACTGCGGATTTCCTGGGCACTAACAGCCTGTAAAATTTCTAGGCGAACCTGGGCGCGATAGCGCTCAATGAAATCTAGCTCTTGACTGACTTGATATCGTTTTCCATCCCAATACGCCTCTGACTGGGAGACTTCTAGCTGCGACAGGAGCTGCGGATGGCTATTCAGGTAATCGCCGGCAAAACGAGAAACCCCGCAAATAGCTATCACCAGGGCGCGCTGACGAGGGTTCTCAGCCAGGTATTCTCCCGTCCCCTCTATTGCTTCTAACAGATTGATTAAGCACACTAGCACTTGGTCTGGGTGGGCAGACGCTGACAGTTCCCGCCAAAAGTCTTCATTTTGTACTAGCGGGGCAAAGACCGGGCTACTTACCCAGCTTTCGGCGCGAGCAACTTCCGTAACCCCGCTAGAGCGCAGGCGCGAAGCGAGACTAACTTTCCTAGCCATAGCTATACTCGCAAGAACTTTGCTAGCTCTCCCCGGGTTATCTGCGCCGAGTATTCACGCCATTCCCGTTCTTTATTGCGCAGCACATAGGCAAAAACTTCCTCCCCCAATACCTTGGCCATGAACTCTGATTGGCGCAGTTCTGAAACGGCTTCTTCTAAAGTTAGCGGTAGGGCAGGGATTCCTTGGGCGCGGCGTTCCTTATCAGATAGGCGCCAGACATCGTCCTCGGTTTCTAGAGGCAGTTTCATTTCTTTTTCAATCCCATCTAGCCCCGCAGCCAGCAGCGAGGCATAGGCTAAATAGGGATTAGCGGCCGGATCTGTTCCGCGATATTCGATGCGAGCATCGCCGGCTTTTTCTGGTTTATACAGCGGTACCCGCACCAGCGCCGAGCGGTTATTGTGTCCCCAACAAATATATGAGGGCGCCTCCGAGCCTCCCCAAAGGCGTTTGTAGGAGTTAACATGCTGGTTTACCACCGCCGAGTATTCACGTGCGTGAGAGAGCAGCCCGGCGGTAAAAGCCTGTCCGGTGGCAGAGAGCTGATAAATATCGCTGGCGCCATCGTAAAAAGCATTATTTTCACCCTCGAAAAGTGACATATGGGTGTGCATCCCGCTGCCGGCCTGCCCCGCCATGGGCTTCGGCATAAAGGTGGCCACCATCCGGTCTTGCATCGCGATCTCTTCAATCAGTATCCGGAAAGTCATGATGTTATCGGATCCAGTCAGAGCGTCGGAGGCTCGCAGATCGATTTCGTTTTGACCCGGCCCGTTTTCGTGATGTGAAAACTCTACGGAAATTCCCATTTCTTCCAGCATTGCCACTGCTCGGCGGCGAAAAGAGTTGTCTCCCCCGTTGGGCACATGATCAAAATAGGAAGCATTGTCGATAGGACGCAGCGGCTCATCCAAGGAAGTTGGCGGCTCTAGCAGATAGAACTCAATCTCGGGGTGAATATTGAAAGTAAAACCAAGATCGGCGGCGCGCTCTAGCTGCCGCTCTAGTACGCGGCGAGGATCGGATCGGGCAGGATGCAGATCCGGGGTATATACATCGCAAAACATCCGCCCGACTTCGGCGTCCTCTCCTCGCCACGGCAAGATTTGAAAAGTAGAGGCATCGGGACGCAGCAACATGTCAGATTCGTAGACGCGAGTAAAGCCTTCAATGGCGGAACCATCGAATCCGATCCCCTCATTAAAGGCGTCCTCAAGCTCGGCAGGGTCAATTGCCACTGATTTTAAGGAGCCAGATACATCGGTAAACCACAGGCGGATGAACTTTACTCCCAGTTCCGCAATCTTTTGCAGTACATCTTCTTGCGCTGAGTCCACGATTCTTCCTTACTGTTTACCGATATTTGGGGTGTAAAGTTACTTATTCCAACTGGGATGGTTGCCGGATACTACCGGGCGTGCGCCCACCAACGTCCATCGCCGCTACGTCCACATTTGAGCGGCAAGCTGAACGCCTCTGAGAGGTTTTCACTGGTCAACACGTGATCGATTTCGCCGCTAACCATGATTTTACCTTCCTTCATCAGGGCGGCGCGGTTAAAAGATGCCGGTATTTCTTCTAAATGGTGGGTGACCATCACGATTTGTGGTGACTTCGGATCCGAGCTGAGCTCGTCGAGGGCGGAAAGCAAAAGTTCCCGCGCCTGCAGATCCACCCCCGCTACCGGTTCATCCAAAAGCAAGATTTCCGGATCAGCCATTAGAGCCCGGGCAATCAAGACCCGTTGGCGTTCCCCATCGGAGATCGTAGCTAAGCTGCGGTCTTGTAGAGCTGCTACCCCGAATAATTCCATTAGGTTTTCGCGGCGCTGATAGTCGATATCTTCAAAATCTTGATCCCGTCCGCGCACCATAGTGCCATAAGCGGCCGAAAGGATTAGTGCCTTCACGGTTTGCGAGCGCGGGATTACCCGCAGCGCCGCAGTTGAACACAGCCCCACCCGTTCATGTAATTCTTGTACCGGTACTGTCCCTAGCCGATCCCCTAAAATTTTCGCTTTCCCACTGGAGGGATAGCTACGCGCAGCCAGAATTGATACTAGAGTGGTTTTCCCCGCCCCATTAGGGCCGAGAATTACCCAGTTCTCTCCCAGCTTGGTTTTGAAGGAAACATCCTGAAGGATCGGGTTTCCTCCACGCATAAAACTGACGTGTTTTAATCGGAGCAGAGTATCCATATGTCCCATCTTAACCAGTGTGCTTGCCGATAAGGGGCGGGGGCGAGCATCTTCCCCAAAGTGCTCGCCCCCGCCGCAGCTATCAGACTTCTAGCCGCGTATTTGCTCTATAACAGAGAGCGGTAAAGTTCCACAGTTTTATCGGCAACACTCTGCCAAGAAAACTTTTCTTCCACCCGTTTACGTCCAGCTTTACCCATTTTCTTGGCCAGATCGGGATTTTCAACCAGCTTAGTGATGCGCTCGGCCATATCCCGGTGGAATTTATCCGGATTCGTGGGGGTACCGCTGCCGTCAGTTAACTGTTCGATCGGCACTAGATAACCGGTCTCGCCCTCGGCAATGCAATCGGGAATTCCCCCAGTAGCGGTACCTACCACCGGCAACTCCATTGCAGCGGCCTCCAAATTGACAATCCCCATCGGTTCATAAATCGAGGGGGTAACAAATACTTGCGCTGCCGACAAGATGTTGACCAGCTGGTCGTGCGGGAGCATCTGTTCAATCCAAATGATTCCGCTGCGCTCCGCTGATAATTCGTTAACTAACTTGCGTACTTCTTTTTCAATCTCCGGGGTGTCGGGTGCCCCGGCGCACAGTACTACTTGAGAATCTGCCGGAATTTGTTTGATCGCCTGCAAGAAGTGCGGCAGACCCTTTTGGCGAGTTATCCGGCCTACGAAAACCACTGTCGGCACATCCGGGTCGATGCCGTATTTAGATAGGGTTTGGGCAACCGCTTCCTGGTCGCTAGGTAGCGCCCAATCGCTTAGATCTAAACCATTATGGATAACATGAACCTTATCCGGGTCTATCTGCGGGTAGGCACGTAAAATATCTTCCTTCATCCCGTGGGAGACCCCCACCACCGCATCGGCTGCTAAGTAGGCAGTTTCTTCGGCCCAGGATGACAGGTTATAACCGCCACCTAATTGTTCCCGTTTCCAAGGACGGAGCGGCTCTAAAGAGTGAGCCGTCACCACATGCGGAACCTCGTACAGTTTCTTTGCCCAGTGACCAGCCATATTGGCATACCAGGTGTGGGAATGTACCAAGTCGGCCTGGTCGCAATGCTGCGCCATCTGTAAATCGATCCCCAGGGTACGCAGTGCGGCATTATCCCCATCCTGCTTGCGGCAATAGTCGTATCCTTGTACCCGGATTTTTCCGCCATCACCCGGACGGGACCCATCAAAGCAATGCACCCCCACCTCAATTCTTTCCGCTAGCACCTTTGCCAACTCAGTGACGTGGACGCCAGCACCACCGTAGACATGAGGGGGATATTCTCGGCTCAACAAATCGACACGCATTTTGGGGATCCTTTCCTAGGTGACCTTTAATTTTGCCGCTATCTACTAGATTAATGGAATCGGGAAGGCGCGGGGCAGAAACGGGAAATCCCTCGCTGTTCCCCCGCGCCAATCACGCTTACTCCAAGGAAAGGATCTGCGCTGGATTCTGGGGCAAGGCAAAAACTAATATTTTTAAAATTCTCCGTAAGCAGACTATTACCATTTAATTAATCAACCTCAAATCCCCGCGCAAGCCCTGCAGCTTGGCATAAGCTGACGTCATGGGAAAAAATAATGTGTTAGCAATGATTCTGGCTGGCGGCGAAGGCAAGCGCCTGATGCCCCTTACTTTAGATAGAGCGAAACCGGCGGTTCCCTTTGGTGGAACCTACCGCTTGATCGATTTCGCGCTTTCCAATGTGGTGAACTCCGGTTATCTCCGCTCGGTGGTACTCACCCAATACAAATCGCACTCGCTAGACCGCCACTTAGCTACCACCTGGCGGATGTCCGATTTACTGAGCAACTATGTAGCCCCAGTTCCCGCCCAGCAGCGGCGCGGAAAGCACTGGTATTTGGGCAGCGCAGATGCGGTCTACCAGTCGCTAAACATTGTGCGTGATGAGGATCCTGACTACGTCCTGATTATTGGGGCGGACAATATCTATCGGATGGACTTTTCACAAATGGTCGATAACCACATTAAATCCGGCCTGCCTTGTACGGTTGCCGGGATTCGGCAACCTGTTGAATTGTCCAGCGCTTTTGGGGTCATTGACCAAACCGACGGAACGATTAATCGCTTCATCGAAAAACCTGATACCTGTGAGGGTCTGCCTGATGATCCCACCAAGTTCTTAGCGTCGATGGGTAACTACGTTTTCACCACTAAAGACTTGGTGGCTGCTTTGGAAGAAGACGCTAAGAATGAAGACTCGAAGCATGATATGGGTGGGGATTTGGTTCCCTATTTTGTAAAGCATGGCGGGGTGAACTGCTATGACTTCATTGAGAACGAAGTTCCGGGCGCTACCGACCGTGACCGCGATTACTGGCGTGATGTGGGTACTATCGATGCCTTCTACGAAGCGCACCTGGATCTGCTCTCAGTATCCCCGGTATTCAACCTCTACAACTTTGACTGGCCAACCTACACAAAGCTAGACGCCTGGCTGCCCCCCGCGAAGAGTACTTTCAGTGACGAGAACCGCCGAGGCATGGCTCTGGATTCAATCGTGTCTCCCGGGGTTATTATTTCTGGGTCACGCGTGGAACGTTCCATGCTCTCTCCCCGAGTGCATTTGCATTCTTACTCTTCTGTGGACGGCTCAGTGTTAATGAATGGTGTAGATGTGGAACGCTCCGCCGTGATCCACAATGCGATCTTGGATAAGAATGTGCGGGTCGCGGAAGGGGTACAAATCGGTGTCGATCACGATAAAGACCGCGAACGCGGCTTTACAATTTCCGAGGGCGGCATCACGGTAGTCCCCAAGGGAACTATTGTGGATCATTAAGCTAAAACTCTCTAAAATGCCGGGGAGCACTTCTTTTGAAGTGCTCCCCGTGCTATCTCTAACAGCGATTTAGCCAATAAAGCAAAGTTAAGCCACAATGAAAATGTCAGGGTATACCTCACGCCTAGGCGCGCAGCGGGGCATGGAAAATCCCTGTTAGTTCCCCGTTACCAGAGCCAAGATTATTAAATGAATGAACGTGAAAAGCAATAGCGGTAGCGGTGGATACTCCATAAGGAACGCCCGCGTTGTCTGGGGCTAACAGCTGGGCAGTCATTGAGATAATCGGTTCATGTCCCACTAGCAAAATGGCTTTACCACCTGCCGATCCATACTCTTCCACTAGGCGCAATAGCCGCTCCGGGGAGCAATGATAAAGCTCGTCCTCTGCCAATAGCTGAACGCCTCGGTAGGATTGCCCTAGCTGCCTCGCAGTTTGAGCGGCGCGAGTCGCTGTAGAATGCAATATCAGCTCGGCTTCAACGCCCTCTTTAACCAATAACGTCCCCAGCTCTCGCGCCTGCCGCAGCCCAGCCGGGGTTAAAGGACGAGAGTGGTCGCCGTGGCCGTAACCAGCTTGGGCGTGGCGTACCAGCGTCAATACGTAGCTCATACCCTCATCCTAGCTAAGCCTCTAGAATGAAAACTACAGACAAGGAGGAACATGGCTTTAGCTAGAGGACCAGCAGACAATACCTGTTCAGCCCGCCGGTGCGAAAACCCGGCAACCAAAGCGGTATTGTGGCGCAACCCCAAGATTCCCCGCCCCGTACATAAAACCTGGCTGACTTGCGATGAACACGCTGATTTTTTACAGCAATATCTGGCGTATCGTTCTTTCCCCACCAAGGTAGTACCCTTTAGCGAGGTCGAGACGGCTACCTTGGATTAGCACAGGAGTATTCGCTAACCTCAGCAAAGTTCCGGGCAGAGCCGGAACCTGGCTACGTCAGCTCGACTAAGTCCAGATAGTCATCGCTCCATAAATCCTCATCCCCATCAGGGAGCAGCAACACTCGCTGCGGATTTAGCGCCTCAACTGCCCCCGGATCGTGGGTAACCAGCACCACCGCGCCCTCGTATTGGTCAAGGGCGTGCAAGATTTCTTCCCGAGACGCCGGATCTAGGTTATTGGTAGGCTCATCTAGTAGCAGCACATTGGCGCCGCTTACCACCAAGGTGGCTAAAGCTAGTCGGGTTTTTTCTCCCCCCGAAAGCACGCTAGCCGGTTTAAAAGCGTCCTCACCCGAAAAAAGGAACTGCCCCAAAATGTTCCGCACATGGGTTTCATCCAGGTCAGGGGCGGCAGCGGTCATATTTTCGTAAACCGTGCGGGCAGGATCTAGGGTTTCATGCTCTTGCGCGTAATAGCCCAGTTTTAGGCCGTGACCAGGAACAACTTCCCCCGCATCTAGCTCCTCGATTCCGTTTAGCAGTCGCAGCAGCGTGGTTTTACCGGCTCCGTTTTCCCCTAAAACCACCACTTTGCTGCCGCGGTCGATTGATAAGTCTAGACCGCTAAATACCTCTAGGCTGCCATAGGATTTCGCGAGGCCGCGCGCATTAAGCGGTACTTTACCGCAAGCTAGCGGAGTAGGAAAGCGCAGGCGGGCAACCTTTTCGGCCTTGGTTTCGCTTCCGGCCTCTTTAATCAGTTCCTCGGCTCGGCGCAGCATTTGTTGCGCTGCGACTGCCTTAGTGGCTTTGGATCGCATTTTTTCGCCCTGTTCGCGCAATGCCTGTGCTTTCGCCAAAGCATTTTGGCGCTCCCGGCGCCGCCGTGCCTCATCTTGGGCGCGCTGCTTCAGATAGGCATCCCAGCCAAGTTTATATTGATCAATCACCGCCCGGGAGGCATCCAAGTACCACACCTGGTTTACCGTGTCTTGTAGTAGCGCCGTAGAGTGAGTGACCATTACAAAGCCGCCGGCATAGGTGCGCAGAAAATCGCGAAGCCAAATAATGGAGTCATGGTCTAAGTGGTTGGTGGGCTCATCTAGAAGCAGTACGTCCGGCTGGGAAAACAGTACTCGCGCCAGTTCGACCCGGCGGCGCTGTCCTCCGGAAAGGGTCGCCAGTGGCTGAGTAAGCGCGGCTTGGTCTAACCCTAAGTTGTGGGCTATCTGCATAGCTTCCGAGCGGGCGGCATACCCCCCTAACCGGGTAAACTCTTCGTCCAGGCGCGCGTATCTTTCTATCGCCTTCGCCTGCGTTTCCCCACTGGTGGTAGACATTTTTTCCTGGGCGTTCTCGATTGCTCGCAAAGTGCGATCCAAATCCCGCACCGCCATTATCCGAGAAATCCCGTCCTTTTGCTTTACCCCGACCGCCGGGTCTTGTGACAGATACCCTACCGACCCGGAGGAAGTAACTTTGCCTTGAAAATCGATATTGTCGATTAAGTCTTGGGCTTCTTCTTCACTGAGGGAACCGCTGGAGCGATGTTTACCTAGAGCCACCAGCGCCGCGATTAAGCGCATAGTAGTGGTTTTACCAGCACCATTGCGCCCTACTAGGCCAATGCGCATTCCTTTATCAATCCGCAAATTGGTGCGAGATACCAAGAGCCGCTGCCCGATCCGCACTTCCATATCTTGCGCATTTATCACGGTGTGGATTCTACCCAGGAGCTGCCAGTAGTTAAAACCGATACGGCTGTTGCTTGCCCGGTTGCTTTCCCGTATTTTCGAGGATAGGAGTAGGTCGGAGCGGGTTGCAGCCCCGGCAGAGCAGGTGGAGGTGAAGAATAACCATGTTTTGCGGCTTCTATATTTCCCTACTTGGAAAGCCAGATGACCGTCTACCGGAAGTAGAAGAGGGCAGCGAACCGCTAGTTAATGCTATCTACGCCTGGCAGCACACTTTTATCGATAATTTTCCGGAGCGATGTGACAGTGGAGAAACCTGGCAAGTTGCAGAAGTTACTGTAAAACCCGGACAGCAGCATACTGAAGCGACCGCATATTTTATTGCTCCCCGCTTTACGGATTCACCAGCTGCTATATCTCAGACGCTGGAGGCATTTTGGAAAGCTACTGAAAAGCTGTACCAGCTCCAGATTTCAGAAGTTATTTTTCAGTTTGATCCCACTACCAGCGCAGATTTTTCCCAGCTGACTCCGAATTTCAGCAGCTACCAGGCAGCTGCGCAGTGGATGGATTCCGAATTAATTCCTGCGAGCACCATCGCTAATTTATCCGTCACCGCAGATACCCGGTCAGCTTCGCAAGCTGCTAGAGAAACGATAACCTTCATTAACTCCTGCGGAATTTCCGTAACCGCTGATACCCCACGCGATTCCGTCCTCCCTAAAAATACCAACGCGAAAATATCTGAAGATCGTTACCAGGCACTTATTCCAGGCTGGGAATCCATAAGTGTTTCTTGGCTTTTGGCTGCGCTAGTTGCCAGCTATGCCCCGAAGATTCACGAACAGCTTACTATTTCTATTGGGCTAGCTCCCTTACCCGGCGATTCAAAATGATAGATATAAGCAAGCTCATTTAATACACAGTGGACGCACAGTTTTTGCACATAATTGCAGCGCTTTCCCTTGTAATGGCCTATTTTGATGTTGAGTGAACCTTTGCGGAGCAAGCTGTATATCTCCGTTCGCCGGGCGGTTTCCGGTGTTTACAGAGCTTCGCGGGCGTGAACCGCTGACAAGTATCAGAACCACAATAAAGTGTCGAAAGAGATAAAGGTTTGCGGATGTAGGGACAGAGTGACGGGCGAGAATGCGTAGCTTTCGGAATCAGAGAGTGTCTTGCCCAGTCTTTTGGACTCTAGTCTCAAGCCTTTTAATGGTTCTCAGATAGTCTCGCTCGACCTGAGAAAGTGTGTTTGTCTGGTATTTGCGGTACTCAGCAGTTGCCTTGGCGATCGCGTTTTGGTGACTAATTTTTCCGGCTCCCTGAAGCTGCTGTTGCCCAGTCGCTGCCAGAACATTGTCAAGATGTTCAACGTAGTCGCTCATATGCATGGGGCGGTGATTCATAGCTTGAACTTCCGCAAAATCAAAATAACCGGAAACAAGACGATTCAGAACCTTTAGCTCGTCCTCTGTCAAGTAGTTTTTAGCCACCTTTATTTCCGCAAGTGCGGGTTGGTCGCCCTTGAAAGTAGTCAGTCCCATAAAAGGCTTGGAAGCGTCCGCCCGCTCGTGGATTATTTCCGCCGCTGTGTGTCCGTGAGCCGGGTAATGCAACTTGTTCTGAACCATCTTGAAAAACGCAATCGACTCTTGGCTCTTCGGGTCATAGTCCACACTGGTGGCATACAGATCCAGCACTTGTCGGTACATGACTTTTTCCGAGGAACGAATATCGCGGATGCGTTCGAGAAGTTCATACCAGTAAGGTCCGCCGCCGAGCTTCTTAAGTCGCTCGTCATCTAAGGTGAAACCTTTGAGAAGATATTCTTTTAATCTCGCAGTCGCCCAACGTCTAAACTGCGTAGCAGTTTTTGATTTGACTCGATATCCCAAGGAAATAATCATGTCCAGGTTGTAGTGAGGTAGCGTCCTTGCTACCTTGCGGCTACCCTCAAGGCGAACCTGTCGGAATTCCCGACAGGTTGCCTCCTCATCTAACTCTCCCTCGGCATAGATATTGCCAATATGTTCCACAACATTAGACCTAGAACTCTGAAAAAGCTCCGCCATCTGCTGCTGCGTAAGCCAAACCGTCTCGCCCTCAAGCCTGACCTCAATACTGACCGGGCTCTCAGGATCCTGATAAATCAGCATCTGCCCTTTGGGTTCAACGGGTCGGCTACCGTCCTCTACGGTCATGGAACTGCCCTTCATACGAAAACATCTATTCAGGTTACTTGCGCTCGCCCGTAAGTAACTAACTACACCCCATCAACCACTAAGTGTTTCCTGCCGCAATCGTTCGCGAGTTTTCTGGTCAAGTAAGCTTTTAGGAATACCTTGAAGCGCACCCTCAAGAGCAAGTAACGAGTGCAGACAGGTGAATTGAGGATGAACCCGCCACCACGCCTCTATGCTTCCGAGATCGGCTAGTTTCTCAGGGGTGTCAATCCCTACCTCAATAAGTGCCTGTGCTAGCTTTGGCCCGATATTTGGAAGATCAGTCAATTCATTCATCAATGCTCCATTCCTCCAGTCCGAAAGCACTTAGCGCAATCTCAAATCCTCGCTTCATTACCGCCAAATCCTCCGGATTAATCTGCTGCGTTCGTAGCCGTACCGGCCCTACTAGTGGAACCCTCGACAGAAGATCCCGCCCCTGCTCGGTTACGACACATACGCGTCGACGTCGATCCACAACATCGTTTTCTACCTTAAGTAAGTCGTGACTTTCCAGACGGCTAATTGCTTGCCCCAAAGACGCTGGGTGCCAGTCTAATTCCTCCCGGAGACGGAGAATTGACACCGGATCACGCTCCTTAATGATGCGCAGTAAGGCCACCTGAGATCCAGTTACCCCTACCTCTCGCTTCACCTGAGCGTCGAACTTGGCGCGTGCACGTTCCAATTTCCACCAAGAGCGAATCGCGCTAATCGATTCATTATTTGACACATAACAATTATATGCAAAGCAATCCTCCAAGTCGAGCAATTACCAAGAATTGATTGGCGCTCACCCGGAAGCATACTGAGTAACAACGCGAGCATTCGCGTTTCGGCGGAGTTACTTCCCCCCGCTATCGGACAGGATTACAATAATGCTGTAGCAAAGGTGCTGTAACAAAGGGAAAAGTCATGCCCGTAAATCTGAGTCGCAAAGACATTCAAGCTATTGATGCCGCCAAAGCCTACTATGGGGGTCTTCCCCAAAATGAGGTGGCTGCCCGGCTGGGGGTCTCCCGTCCCACGGTTTCTAAACTGCTGCGCTATGCACGCGCCAAAGGATACGTTAAAATCACGGTTAATGACCCTCGACTAGCGGATTCTTCAACCGCTAAAGCTTTAATGACGCGTTTTGGCCTGGAGGAGGCGGTGGTGGTTTACCCCAGCGCTCCCGCAGATAGCGAAGTCCGCAAAGCGCTAGGGGAAGCCGGGGCCCGAATGGTGGAAAAGGTGATTAAAGATGGTGATACCGTGGGGGTTTCCTGGTCGCGAACCGTCGAAGAAATCTCTAAAAACCTCACCGCCCAGCCGCGCAAGAAGGTAGAGATCGTGCAGCTGCGCGGAGGGGTAGGCGGGTTCGCGCGCGGACAAAGCGAAATCGAGGCCGTCAATCGTTTCGCCGAGGCTTTTAACGCTGAGGCACACCTTTTAGGAGCACCCACCGTATTTCAAAGCGCCGAAGCTAAAGCGGCAATGATGAAAGAAAAGCAGGTGGCGGCAGCTTTGAAACGCGGACGAGACTCCCGGGTAGCCGTTTTTACCGTGGGAGATGCGGCAAAAAGTTCCTATCTTTTGACCCTGCCTACCCTCTCACGCGATGTGAAACTGTTTTTAGAGCGGAAAGCAGTCGGCGATATTTGTTCTCGTTTCATCGACACCCATGGCCGGGTGTGTCTGCCGGAACTAAACGACCGCACTATGGCGGTCACTCTCGCGCAACTGCGCAGAATTCCCGAAAAAATAATGGTTGCTGGCGGAGGCGCAAAAGTAGCGATCATCAGAGTCGCCTTGGAACACGGCTACGCTAATCGGCTAGTAATTGATGCGGCTACCGCTGCCCAAGTGCTAGATATGCGGGCAAACTAGCCGCTGATCGGAGAACTATCCTTCGTGCTCCTTTTATTACCACGACGCGTACTACATAAAACTGCCCCTGGATTTGCAGCGCTTCCACGCCTGGAATAGATCCGGTGGCTCGGCATTGCGCGTAGAGCCTTCGCGATGCTAAATAGGCGGATAACAGGACTTTAGAGATAAGCATTTGCGGTATGTCCCCGCTAGGATGGGAGTATGAGCGATATTAGTGAATTGCGTAAACCCAAAGCCTGGATGAGCGATATGGATGGGGTGCTGGTGCACGAATCCTTGGCACTACCCGGAGCACACGAGTTTATTGAAACTCTAAAAGCAAACAGTATTCCGTTCTTGGTACTGACCAACAACTCTATCTATACCAACCGCGACCTATCGGCACGGCTGGCATCCTCGGGATTAGAGGTTCCCGAAGACCGCATCTGGACTTCGGCTAATGCTACTGCCGAATTCTTAAATAGCCAGTCCCCCAACTCTACGGCTTTCGTCATTGGGGAGGCCGGTTTAACCACTGCGATCCACGAAACCGGTTATATCATGACTGAAACCGATCCGGAATATGTAGTCCTGGGTGAAACCCGCTTCTACGATTTCGTGAATATTACCAAAGCGATCCGACTAATCGAAAAGGGCGCGAAGTTCATTTGCACCAACCCGGATACTACCGGTCCTTCCGAGGACGGAACTCTGCCCGCGGTGGGTTCAGTGGCGGCAATGATCACCAGGGCTACCGGGCGCCAGCCCTATTTTGTGGGTAAGCCGAATCCGGTGATGTTCCGGGCTGGACTCAATAAGTTGGGCGCCCACTCTGAGGATGCGGCCATGGTTGGTGACCGCATGGACACTGATATTCATGCCGGGGTCGAGAGCGGCATGGATTCCTACCTAGTGTTGTCAGGTTCAACTTCTCGCGAGGATATCCAGAAGTTCCCCTACCGCCCCAAGGCTGTGTTCAACGGGATTGGGGATCTACTACCTCTACTTGGATAGCCTGGTTAGTTCACCTATCTGACTGTTAAATCATTAGGGGTGGCTCCCGGCCATTGGCCGGGAGCCACCCCTTTTCAGTACCTGATTATTCTAGTCAGTTAGTGTCCCCAAAGTAGCTACCATCACTGCTTTAATGGTGTGCATCCGGTTTTCTGCTTGATCAAACACTACTGAGCGTTCCCCACAGAAAACCTCATCGGTAACTTCCAAGGCATCTAGCCCCGTTTTTTGGTAAATATCCTCCCCCACGGTGGTGGCGCGGTCATGGAAAGCCGGCAGGCAGTGCAAAAACTTTGCCTGCTCCCCTGCCGCGGCCATTAGCTGCGCATTCACCTGGTAGGGCAAGAGCAGCTTAATCCGCTCATCCCAGACTTCTTTCGGCTCCCCCATCGAAACCCAAACATCGGTATACAAGAAATCTGCGCCCTTAACCCCAGCAGTCGGATCATCGGTATGGGTGATTTTAGCGCCAGTTAGAGCCGCAATTTCATGGGCTTTATCAATCCAGCACTGTTCATTCCACAGCTGCTTTGGCCCGATAATCCGCACGTCCATGCCCATCATTGCCCCGGAAATCAGCAGCGAATTGGACATATTATTGCGGGCATCACCCAGGTAGGCAAAAGAAATATCATGCAAGTCCCGTCCGGAATGCTCCATCATAGTTAGCTGGTCACAGAGCATTTGCGTGGGATGCCACTCATCGGTTAGGCCATTCCAAACCGGCACCCCCGATAGGCGCGCCAAAGTCTCTACGTCCTCTTGACGCCGTCCTCGAAACTCAATCCCGTCATAGAAGCGCCCCAATACCTGCGCAGTGTCCGCCATAGATTCCTTATGCCCAATCTGGGAAGCCACCGGGTCTAGAAAGGTTACGTGCGCTCCCTGATCGTAAGCAGCTACTTCAAAAGAACAACGCGTGCGGGTAGAAGTTTTTTCAAAAATCAGGGCGATATTTTTCCCTTTTAGATAAGGCTGTTCGGTTCCTGCATGTTTGGCTGCTTTTAGCTGCGCCGCCAAATCCAGCAGATACCGCCACTCCTCGGCGGTAAAATCAAGTTCTTTTAGAAAATGGCGACCAGATAGTAATGCCACAGTATAACCCTTTCTATTTATTTCTTTCCCCTGTCTAACTGGGGTTTAAAGCTAGTTGTCGATGGCTTGGCGCTGAAGCGGACAAGTCATACAGCGCGGCCCTCCGCGCCCACGCCCCAGTTCTGCACTGGGAACTTCTAAAACTTTTACCCCCTGGGAACGCAAGTAATCAATGGTTTGCCAGTTACGGTCATAGGACGTAACCACATTTTCACGAAGCGCCAACAGGTTACAGGCATCATTCCATTGCCCGCGTTCGGCGCCACTATCGGATTGCGGGGTTTGCAAAATATTAGCCGTGTTTACCCCCGCCGCCTGGGCAAGAACTTCATGCATTTTGGCTTCCGGATGCATCTGCCAAGAGATTTGACCGTCTGCGCCCCGGCGAGCAGTAACACTCGCCAACATCCCCAGCTTCTTGTATTTATAAAAAGTATCCCGGTTGACCATAGTTAGCACCGTGTCCAGGTGCATTTGGGCTCGCTCCATCGGCATTAGCAGTCCCGTGACCATTTCTATTGACGAGGACGAGTCCCGGAGCAGACGGGAAGCAAGGCGCTCAAAGCCCGCGGGACTGGTGCGTTCCGAAATCCCGACCAGTATCGAGGTGGGAGACAGGACTTCCACATCTCCGCCTTCACAGGAGGCAGGAGTGTCGGCTAACCCCGCGCCAAACTGGGTAAGACTTTCGCTAAAATCTGGATGGAACCGGTAGATAGCCTGCAAGTTTAAGGTTTCCCGGCGACGGGCAGTCTTTTTCATGGCCGAGAGCATTACTCCCCGGCCAATCCAGGCGGAAGTATCCCGAGTGAACAGGTGGTTAGGGAGCGGCGCTAAGATAAAATCTTCTGTTTCTACTCGCGCCAAAACGGTGGAGGCTACCGCTCCTAATTGAGACTCAATTTCTGCGCGGGTAAGCCCGCTAATCAAGATTTGAGCCAGCTTCTGGCTCTCCTGCTCTGCCAGGAACTCTCTAAGCGGAGCGCTAAGCGCCACCCCCAAATGGCGATCATCGATAGTCTGCTCCAGCAGCCATTTTCGTGCTGGCGCTAAGTCTAAAGTCTCGGCTAAGAGATCTTGCAGATACACAACTTGCGTGCCTTGGGAAGCAAGCGTCGCGCTAAAGGTATCGTGATCTTCACGCGCCTTCTCTAGCCATAAAATATCGTCAAAGAGTAGTTCCTCGCGATTTGAAGGAGTCAGGCGGTCAATTTCGCTCCCGGGACGGTGTACCAGTACTTTTTCTAGTTTCCCGACCTCGGACCAGACTCCACGCATCATGGATTTCCCCTTGCTAGATTATCTGCAAGCCTATGTTATCCCATTAGACGTTAAAGCCGAGAGCGCGTAACTGTTCGCGACCTTCTTCCGTAATCCGATCCGGCCCCCACGGCGGCATCCACACCCAATTGATTTGTACTCTGCTGGCCATTGAACCAAGCACCCATTGAGTTTGTTCTTCCAACATATCGGTAAGCGGACAGGCAGCCGAAGTGAGGGTCATCTCGACGATTACTGCCCCATCGGCTTGAATATCTACCCCGTAAATCAATCCCAAATCTACGATGTTAATCCCCAGTTCCGGGTCGATTACATCTTTTAAGGCCTCCAGCACGTCCTCCTCAGTGGGCAGCGCCCCCGCCGGAGGAAGCGCAGCAGATTCTTCGGCAGATGTAGGATTCTCGCTTCGGGTATCAGCAGCGGGTTTAGCTGACTGGTCGGCGGGGTTATCCGCTTTCGAATTGCCCGTCTCTAGCTCCTGGTTCTCGGCGTGATGATGTGCCTTAGAAGGCTGATAGGGACCGGCATTTTCATTACCAGCAGCCACTTCCTGAAAGCGCTGGGGAACTTCAGAGGTATTTTCCCAAGGACGTTCTTCACTCATTTTCCTGCCTCGCTTGCGTTTTGGCGATTGATTCTCTAAGTGCCATCCACCCTAAAAGGGCGCATTTAACCCGGTTCGGAAACTTCGAGGTTCCTTGCAGGCTGGCGGCATCTTCGAGGGGATCTAATACTTCATCGGGAACTTCACGCCCGCGAGAATGCATCATGTGGTCAAAGTCTGTCCACAGCTGTTCAATTTCCGCCAGAGATTTCCCTGCCACTAGGTCATTCATCATTGATAGCGATGCTTGCGAGATAGAACAACCCTGCCCCTGCCAAGCAAGACGTGACAGCTTATCCCCCTCTAAAGCCACTTCTAAAGTAACCTCATCCCCACAAGTAGGATTAACTTGATGGGAGGAGGTATCCGAAGGTTCTACCTGAGCGCTGCCGTGTTTTTCGGCGGCGTGATCCATAATCACCTGTTGATAAAGCTGGTCAATAGCTGAAACCATTAATTCCCCCTCAAAAAGAAACTACGCACAACCTCTAGACCTGCGATTAAACGGTCAATATCCCCGTATGAAGATGTCAGTGATAACGATGCCCTACACGAGGCTCGCAACCCATAGTGGGCGTGCAGCGGGAGGGCACAGTGATGACCCACCCTAATCGCCACGTCCTCGGCATCTAATACCTGCCCCACGTCATGGGGATGAATCCCCGCGAAATCAAAAGCCGCCAGACCGACCCGTTCCCGGTAGTCAGCCGGTCCTAAAAGCCGCAGACCTTTTACAGTCGCCAATCCTTCCAGCAGGTACTGGGTCAAAGCCAATTCGTGGCTACGAATCCGCTCCATCCCCACTTCCTGCAGGTAATCGAGCGCCACCGCCCAAGCGTGAATCTGGGCTACCGCTTGCGAGCCGGCCTCGAAACGCTCCGGGACAGGTTGGAAAGTAGTTTTGTCCATAGTGACGTCGGCGATCATAGAGCCACCTGCCAAGAAAGGTGGCAATTGCTCTAGCAATTCTCGGCGACCGTACAGGGCTCCAATACCGGTAGGACCTGCCATTTTATGCCCGGAAAAACAAGCGAAATCTGCGCCCAGGGCTTCAACATCTAGAGGCATGTGGGCACTGGACTGGCAGGTATCTAACACTACCCAAGCTCCCACCGCGTGAGCCGCCTGGATAATAGGCGCTATGTCAGTAATCGCCCCCGATACATTAGAGGCGTGAGTTACCGCCACTACCTTGGTGTTAGAAGTGATCGCGTTTAGAGTATCGAGATCGATACGCCCTTCGCGGTCTAGATCGAGATAAGCGAACTCGCATCCCGTGCGCTGGCTAAGTAACTGCCACGGCACCAAGTTAGCGTGATGCTCTGCCCTCGTAGTAACTACCCGATCACTTTTACCGATCAGCGGAGCCCCGCCATCAACCCCGGGGTTAGACAAACCGTAGGCCACCAGATTTAGTGCCTCAGTTGCGTTCTTGGTCCACACGATTTCTTCCGGGCAAGCCCCCACAAAGCCAGCCAGTTTTGCGCGGGCGTCCTCGAAATATTGGCTAGATTCATCGGCTAGCAGGTGAGTACCCCGATGCACCGCTCCATTAGAGTTTTCGTAAAAAGCGTTTTCGGCCTCGATAACGGAACGCGGTTTTTGAGAGGTCGCCGCCGCATCTAAATAGACAATCGGTTTTCCTCCCCGCCCGATGCGGGAAAGAATCGGAAAATCGGCGCGCAAACGCGCCAGTTCCGTATCGGAAAATGGAGAATCCATTAGCTTTGTCCTCTCAAAAACCAGCCACTTACCAGGCCACTAAACTGCGGCTTACAGGTAAGAGTCGTACCCGCTGGTTTCTAGTTTGTCTGCCAGTTCGCTACCTCCGGAATCCACGATCCGCCCGTTGGCGAATACGTGCACGAAGTCCGGCTTAATGTAGTTCAGAATCCGGGAATAGTGGGTAATTACCAGCAGGCCGCAGCCGAGTTTTTCGTGGGCGTGATTAACCCCGGCAGACACGGTACGCAAAGCATCAATATCCAGGCCAGAGTCAGTTTCATCCAGGATGGCGAATTTCGGGTGCAGAATCTGCATCTGCAGGATCTCTAACCGCTTCTTTTCTCCCCCAGAAAAACCAGCGTTGAGGTCGCGGTTAGCAAACTGGGGGTCTACCCGCAGGTCTTCCATGGCCTCTTTAAGTTCTTTTACCCAGGTACGCACCGGCGGAGCCTGTCCATCAACTGCAGTCCGGGCGGTACGCAAGAAGTTAGAGACGGTGACTCCAGGAACTTCCACCGGGTATTGCATTGCCAGGAATAAGCCGGCACGGGCGCGATCATCCGGGGATGATTCCAGAATATTAACCCCGTCTAGGAGCACTTCCCCGCCCTCAATATGGTAACCGGGGTGACCGGCAATCGAATAGGCCAGAGTAGATTTACCCGAACCATTCGGCCCCATAATCGCGTGCTTCTCCCCCGAATTAACCGTTAGAGAGGCACCCTTAAGAATATGTTTTATCCCTTCGGGAGTTTCTACCGAAACTTTCAGGTCTTTAACTTCTAGTTTCCCCATTTATTCTTTTCCTTTACTGCGGCTGCAGGCGTCGACATAAACCGCCTGTCCTTTAATTTCAAGCTGATAACAGTTGACTGGCTCGGTGGCCGGCATAGTCGGCTGTCCGGTGTTGAGATCGAATTGGGCACCGTGACCCCAGCATTCGATCGAGCATCCTTCTACGTCGCCCTCGTCTAAAGCTACGTCCCCGTGAGTGCACAGGGCATCAATGGCATGCCAGCCGCCATCTTCATCGCGCACCACTGCGATCGGGATCTTTTTTCCCCGCGCGTCAGTTACTTCGGCGCGCAGCGCCTCGGCGGGCTCCAGGGCATTAAGTTCGCAAACTTTTTCTAGGCTCATAGCGGATCCGGCCCTTTTTCCAAGCGGGCATCAATCGCGTGGAGCAGACGCTCTTCAATCTCCTCAATCCCGATTTGGCGAATCACTTCCGCGAAGAACCCATGCACCACCATTTTGCGAGCAATATCTTCGGGTATACCCCTAGAGAGCAGGTAGAACAGTTGTTCCTCGTCAAAGCGTCCGGTAGCCGAAGCGTGTCCGGCTCCCGCAATCTCGCCGTTTTCAATCTCTAGGTTAGGTACCGAATCGGCTTTGGCACCCTCGTTTAATACCAGGTTGCGGTTTTGTTCATAGGAATCAGTGTTGAAAGCCTGCTTACCAATCAACACATCCCCAATCCAGACTGCGTGTGCCTGCTGGCCTTGCAGTGCCCCTTTATAGTGCACATCGGAGCGGCAGTTTTCCGCGCTGTGGTTGACAAACAGACGATGTTCTTGATGCTGATCCGTGTCGGTGAAGTAAACACCGAACAGTTCAACTTCCGCGCCTGGTTTATCCAGTTCAATGTCGGGACAAATCCGCACCAGGTCGCCACCCAAAGTAATCGCAATATGCTTTAGCTTGGCATCTTTTTCCACGTTCATACGGTGGTTACTGGCGTGAACTGCCGTTCTATCCCATTCTTGGATAGAAACAAATTCTAGTTGCGCCCCCGATTCCACATCGATTTCTACCCCCTGGTTCAGCTGGGCATCCCCGGTGTGCTCCAGGATCACCAGAGCTTTCGCATCCGGTTTCACATTGATGCAGATATGCTGAGCTGCCGGCTGCTGGTTTTCCCCGATCACCTTGATACGTACCGGTTCGCTAAGCTGCTCCGCGATTACTACGTTTACTAGCTTGCGGTGATTGTTCCACTCTACAACCGCGGCACGATCACCAGGCGCCCCTACTTTTCCGTGGATATCACTGTCAGCAGCTATTTCCACATAGGAGGACGTGCCTAGCTCTACCCGCTCAGTTTCGCTCACTACCTGCCCGGCAACTTCAACGCGGGGAGCCTTCCCCTCTAAAGTGTCCGCGAGTAGCATTTTCATCCGCTCTAGCGGAGTGAATCGCCAATCTTCCTCGCGTCCGCCAGGCATGGGGATATCGGCGAGGTTAAACGAGGTGGGACGATCCGCTCGGGAAGGAGCCGCGACTACTTTATGGCCTGTCTGCTTTTCCATCTCGGCCATTACCCCACCGATCCTTCCATTTGTAGTTCAATCAGGCGATTAAGCTCTAGGGCGTACTCCATAGGAAGTTCCCGCGCGATCGGCTCGATAAAGCCGCGCACAATCATTGCCATCGCTTCCGTTTCACTAAGCCCCCGACTCATTAAATAAAAGAGCTGGTCAGCGCTAACTTTAGAAACCGTAGCCTCATGCCCCATCTCGACATCATCAGTTTGAATATCCACGTAAGGGTAGGTATCCGTACGGGAAATCTGATCGACCAGCAGCGCATCACACACTACTGAGGCTTTAGAGTGTTTCGCCTCAGGTGCGATCTGTACCAGGCCGCGATAGGAGGAACGACCCCCGTTACGCGAAATCGATTTCGAGACAATTGAAGAGGAGGTGTTAGGTGCCAGGTGCAGCATCTTGGCGCCGGTATCTTGGTTCTGTCCCTCTCCGGAGAAGGCTACGGACAGAGCCTCTCCCCGAGCATTCTTTCCGGTCAAATAAACCGAGGGGTACTTCATATTAGTTTTTGACCCCATATTGCCATCGACCCATTCCATAGTGGCGCCCTCTTCACAGATCGCGCGCTGGGTCACCAGGTTGTAGACGTTAGTCGACCAGTTCTGAATGGTGGTGTAGCGCACCCGGGCATCCTTGAGGCAGAAAATCTCTACAATCGCGGAGTGCAATGAATCCGATTTATAAATCGGGGCGGTGCACCCTTCCACGTAGTGAACGTATGAGCCCTCGTCAGCAATGATCAGGGTGCGCTCAAACTGCCCCATGTTTTCGGTGTTGATCCGGAAATAGGCTTGCAGCGGAATCTCTACATGTACCCCTTTGGGTACATAAATGAAAGATCCCCCCGACCACACGGCGGTGTTCAGGGCAGCAAACTTATTATCCCCGGCCGGAACGGCCTTGCCGAAGAACCGTTTAAAGAGATCTTCGTGTTCGCGCAAGGCAGTGTCGGTATCTAAAAACACTACTCCTTGTTTTTCCAGGTCACCGCGGATCTGATTGTAGACCACTTCCGATTCATACTGGGCGGCTACCCCGGAAACCAGGCTTTCACGCTCCGCTTCTGGAATCCCCAGCCGGTCATAGGTTTTCTTAATATCCTCGGGCAGGTCTTCCCAGGAATTGGCTACCTTATCGGTAGAACGCACAAAGTACTTAATCTGATCCATATCCAGATCAGATAGATCCGGCCCCCAGTTTGGCATGGGTTTGCGTTCAAAAACCTTCAGAGCCTTCAAGCGACGCTTAAGCATCCATTCGGGCTCGTTCTTCTCGGCAGAGATAAAGCGCACCACGTCCTCATCGAGGCCACGCCGAGCACTTTGCCCTGCGGCATCAGAGTCGTGCCATCCGTACTCATATTGGGTGCCAATTGAGTCAATAACCTGCTGGTCAGCAGCCTCTTTTTCCTCTTTTGTGGCTATCACCGGCGGTGATGATGTCATTTGTGTTTTTGTTCCTTCTTGTCGTTTCTTCCTGCCCTAGTCTGCCATGTTCACCGATTTACGGAGAATTTTGGGAGAAGGAAACACTATCGGCACCGAGGTGGTGCACACATGCTCTCCATCCGCCAAAGTCGCTAATCGTTGCACATGCACGTCTAGTAGACGCGAAAAAGCTTGGGTTTCCGCTTCACAAAGTTGCGGAAATTCACCGGCCACTTCCTGTACCGGGCAATTACCTTGACAAAGCTGTACTGCGAAACCGCCATTACCAACTTCCCGCACCGTAGCGGCATACCCATCGGCGGTTAAAGCATCGGCGAGGGCACGAGCCCGAGCCCGCGGATCTGACCCCGCCTCTTTAATCAGGGGGGCGTAACGCCTTTCAATATCGCGAGAATGAGCGGCGGCGAAGGTATCAATCCCGTCTGGCCCTGCCAGCTGTTCTATAAACCCTAAAGCCCTGCTGGCCAGTTTGGAATAATCTTCACTCAGTCCTTCGCGCCCTTTGCCAGTCGCCACATAATGACGAGCCGGTCTGCCGCGTCCGCGCTTGGTATGGCCATAGGTCTCATAGACTGCGATCCTATGCTCGGATTCCAAAGCGGTGATATGGCGACGCACCGCTGCAGTTGTCAGACTTAAAATCTTTGCCAGATGGGCTGCGGTGACGGGGCCTTTTTCAACAATTAGGTCTAAAACTGTTTGCCGGGTCGGTTCCGTTTCACTCACGCTTCCCTCCTTGCCAATAGACTTCAATAAGTCTAACGTATTTTAGAAACACGTGTCTTGCAAAAATAACCTGTGTTAGACAAGTGTGGCCGGGGCAACAAGCACCCTAGGTGCAAACCCGAGATATTAGACCTCCACCCCGGGCAGCTTAGCGGTTTTCTGCTTGTTCGCGTTTAGCTGATTTTTCCGCTTACCTTGGGATATTTAAGGGATCCGGGTTGAAGGGCGCGCCAGCTTCTCGCAAACCTGTCCACCCCTGCCGTAAGGCCGCAATTACCGCCAAGATAGAGGCCATAGCAGACGGGTTGTGTAGATCGCCAGCAAAGAGGGCATCTCGTGCCTGATCCAAAGAAAACCAGGCAGTTTCCATATCCCGTTCTTCCTCACAGGCTTCGAAACGCTTACCAGTGGCCTCAGAAATCCCTTGCGCCACAAACACTCGCAGATGCTCACTACTTCCCCCCGGGGAAGTAAAGAAATCCACTAGTACCTGCCAAATTTCCGCCTCAAGATTGGCTTCTTCCCAGAGTTCCCGTTTAGCAGCGCTGACCCGATCCTCCCCGGCATGATCCAACAGCCCCGCAGGAACCTCCCAGAGGAATGCGCGCACCGGATGGCGGTATTGGCGGACTAATAAAATCTCCCAATCCGAAATCTCTCGCGAGGACGGATCTGCCCCAGCTACCGGACGCACTGCCGCAATCGCCACTGCCCCGGGATGGGCAAGATAGTCCCGCTGAGCAGCAGGCTCGTCGGTATGCAGCTGCACCTTATCGGTTACAAAATCAAACACATTTCCCTGGTAGATCAGTTGATGATCCCCTACTGGGTAGTTAAAAGCCTCATCGCGCAATTCCATGTTTTCCCCCTTGCCCACGGTCTAGATCCTAACTATTGTCCGCTCTGATTTTCCGAGTTATCTCCGCCCAACGAGTCCGTAGAGTCCTTTCCCGCAGCACGATCTCGCTTTCGTTTTCGTAGCTGCGGAATCAGCAACGGACTCATTATTAGCGCGCTAATCAGCGCCGCAATCGCAGCGGACACAAAAGTACCGATTATCCCCGGCCACAGCCCCATAAAAAACCCGGATACCCACCAGCCGGCAGCCGCCGCTAGCAGCGCCAGCAGAAAGGCTTTCAAAGCAGCTGTTCCGAGACCGCTCACTGCTTGCCTGCCCGCTAACTGCCGCAAGCCGATTATTAGCCCCACAGCCCCCAAAGTCATACCTACCGATTGGGCTAGCCCCAGAGCCAGTAAAATCCCATTTGCCCGGTTAGAGACCATTTCGGGTAGGACGGCACCCAAACCCCAGGAAAGTCCTGCCACCGTAAGCCAACCGGCAGAGGAAGCCACCACCGCTTGACGCGCCCCTCCCAAGGCATAAAGTACCCGAGAAACGTGATAGACCAGCCCATAGCCCACGATTCCTGGCGCCATCGCCACTAGCGCCCATAACATCCCTGGCACCGGATTGATGCGGGTGAAAATATCGGTCACCGGACGCGCCAAGGTAACCAGCAGCGCCGATCCAAAAAGCCCAACGATGGTGACTAAGCGGGTAGAGGCAGCACATTCGGGATTGAAAGCGGCTGTTCCACCCTGGTGCAAAAGTGAAGATAGCCGCGGAAACATCGCAGTAGCGATCGGCACTGCCAGTACCGCGTAGGGCAGCATATATACCGATTGAGAATATTGATAGATCGGCAAAGAGCCTTCCGCTCCATAGGTACGAGTCACCAGAATAATCACCAGCACCGAAATCTGCTGGGCGATCAAAGACCCCACTCCCGCGCCCGCTAGGCGCATCGCTTTGCGTCCTCGTCCCTGGCCTAAATGTAAAGTGGGACGCCAACGAATCCCCAGGCGGTAGATAGGGATGAACAGGGGAAGGCTCATCGCCGCTACTCCGGCAGTAGTTCCCCACCCCAGGATCAAGATGGCGTTATGAGCAACTTGTGCAGGATCAGAAACCGAGGGAGTAAGGTAACCAAAAATCGCGTAAGTAGTGATTACCACCAGGGAGTTAAGCAGCGGGCCTAAGGCGGGCAATAAAAATTTTTCGTGTGCCTGCAAGATACCGGTGCCTACTACACACAATCCATAAAGCGGAACTTGCAGCGCAAACATTTGCAAGAATACGCTGATCAAATGAGCTTGCAGCTGGGGGTCAACCCCTTGGGGACAAGGCATTACCTGCCCGATCCAAGGTGCCAACAAAAACACCGCCAGCCCTACCGGACTAAGTAGTAGTAAAGCCCAGGTAATCAGGGCAGACGATACCCGCTGCACATCTTTATGCATCTGATCTGCAATCGGGCCAGCCAAGATGGGGATGGTGACTCCCGCGAGCGCTCCCCCCGCTACCACCTCGAACAAAACGGTAGGTAGCTGGTTGGCGGTGGAGTAAGCGTTCGCGAAGGCTCCGGTGCCAACCCAGGCTGACTGGGTCAGCCAGCGGCCAAAGCCAAAAAATCGCGACAGTAAAGTGAGAACGGAGATCATCCCCACCGCCGAAGCGAGAGCGGGTAGCTTCTTCTTTACCCCGGGGTTTTTCACCGCCGACGTCCTAGTTGGTCAATAGTTCGCAAGCCCGGAGTTTTTGCAATTACCTGCGAGAATGAAATCTTTTCACTAGCGGCAGTGAGGGCTAGCACCCCAAGGACGCCGATAATTTTCCCGCCGGTGCCAGTCTTTTGGGCCCAGGCTGAGCCTAGCAAGGCCCCCAGGGCATTAGCACCGGTATCCCCTAGCATTTCTCGCTCCCCCAAGTCGGCAGGTAATGCCAGCGCACTGGTAGCAATAGCTCCTGCTGCTAAGGGGGTTGCGGTATCTTTAGCCGGAATAAGCGGCAGGGCCGCTAAGGTGGCAACTTTCAAGCAACGCCCCGGGCGCAGATCAAATAGGTTCGCCAAGTTAGCGCTACCCGCAATCAGAGTAGTATCCAGTACCCAGGTACCCAGCCCGGTTCCTCGCGAACGCCCTATCCCGAGCGCCCCCAAGGCAGCGCCAGTGCCGATCCCCACTATTTTCAGGGCTCCGGTAGTAACTTTTCCCTGCGAAAGCGCCTGTAGGTGACCATGAAATCCCTTTGGTACCGCCGGTTTTTCCTTTTTTGTTTCTGAGGTTTTGGGAGAAGATCCGGGAAGCGGTGCCGACTGTGCAGCCTGGCTATCTGCAGCCTTATCAGGCAGGTCAGCGCGAGTGTCATCCAAATAACCCAGAGCAGCCCCAGCCGCCACCGGTAGCATGGTGCCTACTCGCGCGGGTCGATCTGCTGCTAACGAAACGCCAGTTGCCAAACAGGCGGCGGCAACTTTAATTCCTCCTGTAAGCGAGACCGTTTGCCCATGAAAATTTTGCCGCCGGTAGCGCCGGGAAACCTGGGGGGACAGGTGGTGAAGCAAGTATTTCCGGGCTAAGAAAAACCCGGCTGTGGCAGATAGAGCTCCCCCGATTGCGCGTGCCACTACTGTCCCTCCACTTTAGCTTGCGGAATTGGGGGAATAAGTTGGGTAGCGTAATGCTCGGTGCCGTATGCCTGGTTATTTCCGGCTTCATCAGCTAAAAGAGCAAAGGGAGTAGAAACATTGCTCATCACCGATCCGATGCTATCAACCGTGGTAACTTCAATTTTTTCGACGCGAATCTGCGATAAATAGTCACCTTCGCTTTGGGCACTGCCTACTACTACCGTCCCTTTGGGAAGAGCGAGGTTAATACCTTTCACGAATTCTAAATCCGGTTTGAGCTGCGGATCCTGCCCTTCTTTTTCCTTGCTTTCCGCGGTGGCGACCACTATCAATTGCGCCGGATCAGTAACTGCCGAAGCGGAAATTAAGGGGGTATCTCCCGCCGAAAGACTAGTTACCAGGGTCTGTATTTCTTTGTCGGAACTGGTCAGCCCCATCCCCAAAGCGGTTGCCAATACTTGTTGGCTAGAAACTTTCGCGTCGGCTTTATCTCCCAATTTGCTGGCTAAAGTAGAAGCTAAAGTCTCACGGTAGGATTGAGTATCTTCATTAAACCAGGAGTCCTTCACGGTAACCGAGTCAGTGATAGCAGCGCCTGCCATCTTTAACTGCGCATTTATTCCGTTCACGGCCTCATCACTTACCCCGGGCATTCTCACTACGGCTACTTTCCTACCAGTCATAGTGCCCGGAGTTACCTTGCGACCCAAAACCCCGATATATTCATTAGAGCTATTTGCCTGTTTCACCAAATCTTCATTGGCCTGACGCAGCTCAGTTTGCTGTTTAGATAGCGCCGTGACTTGCCCGGAAAGGGTATCGGAGATTTTCCCCTGCAAGGGGCCGGCTCCCAGAACCACCCCCATTGTGAGCGCGACCAGCACGGCCATCAATGATACTAAGTGATAGCGAAAATCAATCATTTTTCTCCTGCCTTGGTTAGCCCTTTAGTGAGGGAGCGACCCCGAATAGTTGACGGAAAAAGTCAATCAAATCATGCAAATAGATACCGGCAATCCCATAAAAAGTCTGCCCCACGGGGGTAACTGCTAGCGAAATTGCCACTGCCCCCACCCCGACCAGGGCGAGCAGTACCGTCTGCCAGGTAGATATTCGCGGCTGATAAAGCTGGGACACTCCTTTCGCGTCTACCAGTTTTGATCCCACTCGCAGGCGGGTAAGGAAAGTAGAAGCCATTCCGGAGCGTCCCTTATCTAAGAATTCCACCAAAGTCGCATGGGTGCCTAGAGCCACAATCATTTCCGCACCTTTATCGTCAGCCAGCAGCATGGCGACATCCTCGGAAGTGCCGGTCGCGGGGAATAGCACGTGGGGGATGCCTTCTCTTTTCAATCGTTCCGTACCGGGAGCTTTACCATTCCGGTAGGCATGCACCACGATTTCCGCTCCGCAACGTAACGCTTGGTCAGAGACAGAATCCATATCTCCAATAATCATATCGGGGGTGTATCCCTGTTCCAGGATGGCGTCGGCTCCCCCATCTACTCCCACTAATACCGGTTTATATTCGCGAATATAGGGGCGCAAGGAACGTAAATCCTCTTGATAATGGTAGCCACGCACCACAATCAAAGCATGTTTACCTGCGAACTTGGTTTTAACTTTGGGAACCCCAACCCCATCTAGGAGGAGATCGCGCTCGCGGCGCAAATACTCCATAGTATTAGCGGCGAAAGCTTCAATCTGGGTGGAGACTCCTTTACGCGCCTCCTCTAAGTCAACAGCGATAGTTCCCGGAGTCTGCAAGACTCCCTGTGCGAGTAGCTCCCCCTTTTGGTAGACCGCATTGCCTTCTACGGTGACCGTGCTGCCTTCTTTCAGGTTCATGATCGCGCTACCTAGATCATCGATCAAGGTAATACCAGCATCAACAATGATGGAAGGCCCCATATTGGGGTAGCGTCCGGTAGTTGATTTAGCGGCATTAAGCACCGCGCTAGGGGCGGCAGCCACCAGAGTTTCTGCTGCGATCCGGTCAATATCAGCATGATTAATAACCGCGATTTCACCGGCTTGGAGCCGCTGAGTCAGATGCTTAGTTTTCTTATCTACCCGCACCCGGCAGCTAGAGGCGGGTTCTGCTGCTTTCGTTTTGCTCCGTCTAAAAAGTCCCACGGGTCAACATTACCCCACGCTACAGGCGTTAATCAGTTCCCGAGCGTGGTCAAGGGCAGATTTCGAGTCCGCTTTGCCGGCCAGCATTCGAGCAATCTCACGTTCTCGCTTGCTACCTGCAACTTCTCTGACCTGGGCAATATCGTTATTTTTCGACACCACCAGTTGTTTATCTGCCCAAGCCGCTACTTGGGGAAGATGCGTTACCACTATCACTTGCGCGTGTTTTGCTAGTCTAGCCAGGCGCTCGCCCACCGCGAGCGCAGTTGCCCCTCCGATTCCGGCATCAACTTCATCAAAAATAAAAGTAGGAGTCCCTTTAGCTAGAGACTTAGCGGCCAGGGTAACTTCCAAAGCCAACATAATCCGCGAGAGTTCACCCCCGGAAGCTCCTTGACCCAAGGGCCGAATCTCCGCGTTAACGCCCGCACGCAGACCAAAAGTCACCTGGTCGAAGCCATGAGAGTTGGGTTCAGCAAGCGATTTCAGTTCGATATCGAATCCGGCGTCCGGCATCTGGAGGGCAGCGAGTTCTCCTGCTACCTCCTTTTTCAAAGTTTTTGCGAGGGCGAGGCGCGCGCGAGATACTTTCTTTCCCAGCGTTTGTAGCCGCGATGCGGCTTTTTCCAGTTGTTCTTCCAGCACCCTGCCCTGGTTTTGCGGCCCGGACAGTTGAATAATTCTGTCTCTGGCAGTATCTGCCCAAGTTAACCAGCTATCTAAATCTTTTGCCCAGGTGCGATAGGCGTGACGTAACTGCGAAAGGCGACTTTGCGCCTGATCTAACAGCGCAGGATCCGCCTCGAGATTTGAAAGGTAGGCTCCGGCCTCGGCCGATATATCCAAAATGATTGCGGAGGCATCCCGGAGGCCACGCACCAATTCGGAAAGTTCTTCATCGCTTTGGGCACCCTTTTCCAGCGCTTGAATGGCCGCGCTCACCAGGGAGGCGGCCCCGGCAGAGTCGGAACCATCTCCCCCGAGATAGTTATAGGCCGCTTGAGCCGCTTCTCTTAGGTCTTCTACATTACCCAGTCGCTCAATCTTGCGGAGCAGATCGTCTTCTTCTCCCGGCTCTGGTTGCAGTTTTTCCTGCAGTTCTACCCCTTCTTTTAGGCGAGAAACCTCTATCTCCCGTGCTTGACGTTGGTTTTCCCAATCTTCTAACTGGGTTTGCAAATCCCGCCAAGATGTATAGGTGGCGCGAAATTCTGTCACCAATTCTTGATGCGCCGGTCCCCCAAAAGAATCCAATAGCGCTAACTGTCGTGCCCCGCTGCGTAATCTAAGCTGCTCAGCTTGCCCATGTATCGTCACCAGTTCTCTTCCGATCTGGGATAATACTCCACTGGGAATGGTGCGGCCACCACCGTGACAGCGCGAACGCCCTCGGCCAGGAACCGTGCGGGCTAGTATGATCTCTCCGTCCTCAACTAATCCGCCCGCCTCGGTAAGGAGCGCCGCTGCCTGCGAGGAACTGTCGGTGACAAAAATGCCCTCGACCGCCAGTTCTTTTTCTCCATAACGTACCAAGGCAGAGTCGGCTTTTTTACCGAGCAGCAAACCGATAGAAGACAACACCATGGTTTTGCCTGCCCCGGTCTCCCCCGTAAGCGCCGTAAAACCGGGTGAAAAACTCAGTTCCGCTTGCGGGATGACCCCCAAATTTTTGATAGTAAGCTGGTCAATCATCATCTATCCCAGCGAACGCCAGCCTTTAACCGGCAATTGGAACTTATGTACCAGGCGCCCAGAGAAAGGCGTATCTAGAATCTGGGCTAGCATTACTGGCGCTTTGCCTTTAGTTGCCCGCATAGAGGATGCCGGGGGTACTTCATGGCAACGCAAGCCATCTAGCCACAGCTGCATGGGGGTACGCTGATCAGGCAGTACCGAGATTTCCATAGTGGATTCGGGGGATACTACCAGCGGACGAGTAAATAGGCCGTGTGCGCCCAGAGGCGAAACCACTACTGCCTCTACATCTGGCCATACAATGGGGCCGCCAGCGGAAAAACTATAGGCAGTGGAACCGGAGGGAGTAGCCACAATCAAACCATCGGCACCATAGGTGGTAATGCCACGTTTATCAATCCCCAACCCCAGGTGGGAAGGGTGGGCGCGATCAGTAGATAAAATCGCTGCCTCGTTAAGTGCCCAATCGTTTATTTCCTTGCCATCTGGCAAAGTGACGGTAACGTCTACCGTCATACGCGATTGCACCGTGTAGGAGCCGGCCACGATATGATCAATAACTTCGGAGATTCTATCGGGCTCTACCTCGGTTAAAAACCCGGTGTGCCCCAGATTGATTCCGATTAGGGGAACTGCTTGCGCACGCGCGTAGCGAGCCGCTCCTAGTAAGGTGCCGTCTCCGCCCAGGGCAATTACAATCTCGACAGCGCCGGAATAGGTCTCATCTACCGGGGTTATCCCATGGCTACGCAGCTCTTGGGCAATATTATCGGCGGTTTTTTCCAGATCAGGGCGCGAAAGGTGCCGGATTACCATCACGTGCCGCTCACCCATATGCTTCTCCCCTTTTCGTGGTGTACTATTTCGTTTTTTCTTGCCCGGCAGGACCATTTTCAATCGCGCAGCGCACCAGCTGCCGGATTTCGTCCTCACCGGGCATCATCGCGCCCCGCCCTAGGTATACAAAGTACTCTACATTTCCGGCCGGCCCGGGTAACGGCGAAGCCGCCACCTGTTTTAATCCTAACCCGTTTTCCTGAGCCGCCGCGATCACTGCCAGCACGGTGTGGAAATGATCTTCGGGATCACGAACTACCCCTCCATTCCCCAAATCTTCGCGGCCGATTTCAAACTGCGGTTTTACCATCAAAAGGTATTCAGCATCTTCAGTGGAAGCCCTAACCAGGGCAGGTATCACTAGTTTCAGGGAGATAAAAGACAAATCTCCCACTATTAACTGGGCAGGTTCCCCAATCTTTTGCGGATCCAGGTAACGGATATTGGTACGATCATGAACTTCCACCCGCGGGTCTTGTTGCAGACTCCAGCGCAGCTGGCCATATCCCACATCTACAGCGATTACGCTTTTCGCTCCCCGCCGCAATAAGACATCGGTGAAACCACCGGTAGAAGCCCCGGCATCTAGGCAGCGTTTACCTTTTATAACCGGGGCGTCTTGACCCAAAATATCGAGGGCGCCCGCCAGTTTATAACCGCCGCGAGAAGCATATTCCTCATCCGGGCTGTCAGCTACCACCACCGCTTGGGCAGGATCAATCTGCGAAGCAGGCTTCGGCATGACTCGCCCATCGACACTGACCCTGCCAGCGGTAATCAACCGAGCCGCGTGCGCACGGGAAGTCGCTAAATGACGACGTACGAGTTCGCGATCTAGCCGACGCAGCCTACCCATGATTATTTTCTTTCTATCTGGGCATTTAGAGAATCCAAGGCGGCAGATAATTTGGTAGCTGCCGTCTGAAGGTCGCTTAAAGTAACCTGCGGATAGATACTGCCTGCTTCAGTCGGCCAACTGGCTAATAGTTGGTCGATATCGGATTTGCGGGCTGCCAGTTCCAGGTCCTCGGGAGCGTCAGACAGGTTACTGTTCTTGTTCACTGTCAACCTCGCCAGGCAGCAACAGCTCTAGCTGCAGATCTTCCCCGTCCGCTTCCTCATTACCGCTAGCTACCTCAGCCACCTCAGCTACTTTCGCGGCTTCCTTCGCAGCCGGTTCCGGTTCGCTCGCGGTTGCGTCCCCTTCCTTTGTCTTCTCCGCAGGTTCTTCCGCTGCCTCTTCTGGTGAATCGGCTACAACTTCTGAGGGCGCAGAATCCAAATTCTCTGTGTCCACCTCGGCGGAACGTGCAGGTTCTTCCGCTACCGAGGATTGGTTCTCTTCCGCAGATCCGTCGCCTGCGGGCACACTAGACTCCGAGGTTTCGACCTCGCGTACTACCTCAATATCCGGTAGATGAACAAATACTCCCTGATCACGCGCATCCCAAACGGCGGCAACTAATGCCCGATAATCTTCCAGGCTGAGCACTGCCCCGTTATCTACCGGTTCATCTTCGCGCATCACCCGTCCATCTTCGGCCACCATAAAAGCGGCAGATTCCCCGCTAGTCCAAGCTCCAGTAGGTTGATGCACCGGGCCGGGATGCACACGGGTTAGATCTGTAAGATCTAACCCCAGATAGGAAGGGCGCCGATCAGGATAAGCCAATGCCACGGCTTTGGCATCGGAGACCCCGGTGAGTACATGGAAACTGAGCATATCGGCAGCAACCGCTCCCGCAATATCGGTATCGAGACGATCTCCTACCACTAGGGGTTTACTGGCGCCTGCATGGGCTGCTGCTTTCCGATAAATCCCCGCAAAAGGTTTTCCTCCGGCGAACGGTTTTTGTCCCGTGGCATGTTCTACCGCTGCCACCAAGGAACCATTTCCCAAGGCAAAGCCCTTTTCAGTGGGCAAAGTAGCATCCAGGTTAGTGGCCATAAACAGGGCGCCAGCGTTGATCGCATAGGCTGCCTCGGAAAGCTCAGCCCAGCCTACCTCTGCTCCATAACCCTGGATTACCGCCGCCGGTTGTTCGCTGGCTTTGCTAACTACCTCAAACCCGGCTTGAGCGACAGTATCACGCAGCGCTTGCGTCCCCACCACCAGCACTTTGGAGGCGGGTTCGATTTTTTGGGTGAGGATTTCTACCGCATCCATCGCCGCCGTCATTACTTCTTCCGCAGCCGCAGCTATCTGATGCCCCTTAAGCTTTTCCGCCACCTGCTGCGGGTTACGGGAGGCATTATTGGTTACGAACTGGAACTTAATACCTCCTCCCCGGCCTGCCGCTAAACCGGCAGCTGCATTAGGAATATCACGGGTACCGGCGTAGCAAACCCCATCTAAATCGATGAGAAGCACATCGGCAGTCTCCACTAAAGGTTTACGACTTCCGTGCAGATCAGAGGGCACATAGGGGTTGTCGGCTTCGAGCACTTCTTCCAGATCAACAATGGCTACCGTGTCGGGAACCTCTGGGGTTTGCTCGGCAACTTTGTCGGCTTCTTCCTCTCTTCCAAGTTCGCGCAAGAGGTCGGCCTTATAGGAAAGAATCCTTGCCAAAAGTACGGGTTCTTCCAGTTGTTGCTGTTCTAAGAACTGATTTAACACTAGGAGGGCCGCGTCAGACTCCCCTAAATCGTGGCGCGCTCCCGCTTGCACGATAACTAGTTCCACCAGGTCGGAAAGACTATAGGACGAAGTATCAGTTTCGGAAATAATTTCTAGAGCTTTTTCGGGTTTGCCGAGTCCGCGTTCGCAGTCCGCTTCAATCGCTCGCAAACTGTCAGTCCCATCCAAGCGGCGCGCAGCCCGTACTTCCCGTAGCGCTTCACTGTACTTGCCACTGGCGTAAGCTGCCAGCGCGCAGGCTTCCCGTACCGTTCCGATGCGACCTGCCCGGCTAACTGCCGCCTTAGCATGCAGATAGGCTTCTTCCGCATCTACATCTAGCAGGGATCCCGCCATCACCAGATGACGCGCTACTTTTTCGGCATTGTCCGGATCTAGCGAAGATAAGGCTGCCCGAGATTCTCTATCCAGGTCAGAAGCTTTTACTGCCGCCGGAATCTGGGGTTCATTATCGTGGCGCCATTCTTTGGCGCGGTAACGGGAATCCCGAACCCCGAAAGAATGCTTTCCGGAGCGAGGCGCTTGCGCTTCCCGTTCCCGGCGTTCATCCCGCCGATTATCTTGACGGTTATCCCGACGGTTATCACGATCAAAGCGCTTGCCACTCCGGTTGAACCCGCGGCGTGAGCCTGCCTCATTTCGCTCTCCCCCGCGATAGGAAGCGCGCCCTGAACGCTCTCCGCCTCCGCGAGATTCCCCACGGTCATCACGATAGTTGCGGCGTCCTCCTCGATTATCTTCCCGATCACTCCGGTAGGAGCCTCCTTCCCCTCGATAGGAGCCGCGACGATCATTACGATCATTGCGGGAATTACCCCCGCGCCGATCCTGCCACTTGCCACCCCGACGATTGTCTTTGCGGTAGCCGCCCTCGCGGTATCCTCCCTCGGAGCTTCCGCGCCGCCGGTATCCGTCACGATTGCCTTGCCGCTCGCCTGAAGAATCTGAGTAGTTGCGTTGATTACCGGAACCTTGCCCGCCGCCCGCTTGTGAACGTCGCTTACGCCATTGAGGTTCGCGTCCGCCACCATGCTGATTAAAATTGCTCAACTCTAGATCCTTATCTTTTATTGCTTAGTCGACTTCCTTCTATTCTAAGCGTAAAGAGCGCCCCGAAGCTGCTTCTAAAAGGTTGTCTATCCTCACTATTTCGCGTTCTCGCCCTAGGTACCAAGAATCGGCTCGCCTATGGAGCTGGCTAAACTTTTCCAACGCAGTTCTGGCTGGTGAAGAACGACCTAAAGCCTGCTTCACCAGCCCGAAAACTTGTTTAGCAATTTCCCTTAGCGCTCTCCTCCAAAGAAGAGTGACCAGGGCATTTCGAGGGGCGCATCCTCAGCTACTACCGAGTACAGGTAGCGACACAGAGGGAAGTCTTCTTCTTTGATCACTCCTCGCTCAGTCAGTGGCTTGAGCGCCGCCCCGATTACTTGAATCGCGGCGACTCCCTCTAGGGTTACCCCTTTCATGAGGGAATCGCGCACTTCCGAGAACGGTACTCCCGAGCCCACATAACGGCCGGCTTTAACGTTGCGACCGCCCATAGAGGTTACGAACATATCGCCTACCCCGCCCAAGCCATCAGCGGTTACCGCCTCTCCCCCGAGTAGCTGCACGAATTGGCGTAGCTCTTTTTGTCCCTGCGCAAATACGGCCGCTCCATAGTTGAAGCGCACATATTTGGCATCGGTTTTTCCTTCCTTGTCCAGCAAGCCGTCGCCGAATCCGGCAGCAAACGCGTAAATGTTCTTGGTAGCTGCCCCGGTTTCATGCCCGATAAAATCGGTGGACGTCCACACATGGTAATAGTCAGTGCGGAACAGTTTAGAAAGCTTGTTGAGTACCTCTTGATCTTCTCCGCAAAAGACCACGCAGGTGTCGTGATGAACCGCGAGTTCACCAGCAATAGAAGGACCTACAATGGCTGACCAGGAAACTTGCGAGGCGAGCTCTGATCCTACTGCTTTCTGGAGTACCTCCGGCAAAATATGCATGGTGCCGTCCTCGTCGGCGCGCATCCCTTTGGTAATACACAATACGTGTTGTCCGGGTTTGAGCAATCCGGCTAGCTGCTCGCCAGCCCATTCGATCCCGAAGCTATTAACCCCACACATAACCACGTCTGCGTCCGCGAAGGCTTCTTCCGCGTCCTCCAACTGGTATGCTTTAACCCCTTCGTTAACCTTTAGCCCCAAGTCGGGATGGATACCCTTGGTTTTTATCGAGTCGATAATATCCCGATCCAAATGGGTACCCACCAGACGCACCTCATTACCGTTTTCGCTGGCAGGAAAGGAAAGAGCGGTTGCCATGATTCCCGATCCCAGCATTACAATCTTTGCCATTTTGTTTCTCCTAAGGGTGTTGTCAATAAGGTGTTCCTACATCAGTTTTCAGTGGGTATTTCAGCCGATTCTAATAGCGAGTGCGCCAGACCGGAATCCACTATTAGGGTGTCTACATATCCGCCTCTTAAGGTAGCCATGGTGGTGGCGGTTTTCCCACTACCGGAGGCGACTGCCACTTTCATGCGGGCTTCTTTCAGGGATTTCAGGCTAATACCAATTGTGCATTTATCTAGCTCTAGATCCGCCGGCAGACCTTCTGCATTTACAAAGCGGCACAGCAGGTCCCCTACTACTCCGCGGGAAATAAGTTTTTGTAGTCCCCGTTCAGAAACATAACCAGAACGCACCAGAACTGAATCTGCTTCTAGTTTTCCCGGTGAAAAACAGATCACGTCAGCGTTTGCTGCCGCTTCCAGGGTCGCCTTGATAGAAAAGTCACTGCGCAGAGCAGAGGCAATTCGGCTATCTCCTACCAGTGCTGGCGCAGGTAGAATCCGCCCAAAACCTCCGGCTTTTTCTGCGATGGTACGGATCGATTCGGATACAAAATTGTCTTGCGTGTAGCTCGGCCCACCATTGGTTTGGATCACGGTAGTGCCCCGAGACCATTGATCCGGAAGCTCCCTGGCCACCCGGGCAATCGTCTTCCCCCAAGAAACAGCCAAGGTTCGCGGCTGCGGACGTAGCGACTGCAAATGCCGGGCTGCGGCTCGAGCCACTGCGCGAAATGTAGCGTTTTCTCCGGTTTCTTGCGGAACCACTATCACTTTATCCAGATCAAAGTACTCTTTTAGTGCCTGCTCAAGCTGATAATGTTCGGCCTGCGGGGGCTCAATAGTTATCCGCACAATTCCGCGGTCACGGGCTTCTTGAATTAAACGGGAGGCTGTCCAGCGACTAAAGCCAAGCTTTTTTCCAATCTCGGCGTGGGTGAGAGAATTCTCGTAGTACATGCGAGCTGCCTCCACCAGCAGATCTACTCGATATTCTTCGCCGCTCATGGTCTCCCTTTGGTTTTCTTCTCTTTTCTCAGCCTAAGCTGTTCCCTTTGGTCAGAATTATCAAAACCAATCCTTTGCAACAAAAGTGCACGACGGATACTACTTTGCCCTATCTTGGTAAAAAGCCATGCTCAACAGTGCCAACGCCTAGTCAAGCAGGTCTGCTAATTCCTTTAGCATCGTCGAGGGCGTCATATGCGAACTTTCCAGCAAGTTATCGCGAGAATCCGTGGGCAAGAACGCCCGAGGAATACCAAAAGATTTAATCGGGGTGAAACAATTATTTCCCGCACAAGTGGTACGCAGCAAAGCTCCTACCCCATTGGTTACTTCCCCGTCCTCGACAGTCACCACTAAATCAGCGGCCTCCACCTGGGCTAACAGCGCCGGAGAAGCTGGGATTACCCAACTTGGATCTACACACTTGACCGTATGCCCGCGCGCGGCAAGTTCTTTTGACAGGGAGATCGCCGCATCCGCCATGGATCCTACTGCCACCACCAAAATTTTCTTACCGGTACCCGAAACCCGGAATAATATATCGAGACCGTTTTCGGTTGCTTCTGCCTTAATATCAGGGGGCACACTACCTTTGGGATAACGCACGATTGTAGGTCCGTCCTCAATCGAAACTGCCTGCCCCAATAGTTTGCGCAAGGTGCTGGCGTCCCGAGGCGCGGCTACTCTAATTCCGGGAATCATGGCGGCGATCGCCAGATCCCACATCCCGTTATGACTAGCCCCATCAGCTCCGGTAATACCCGCACGATCCAAAACCACGGTAATACCTTGTTTATGCAGGGAAGCATCCATTAACAGCTGATCGAAAGCCCGGTTTAAGAAGGTAGCGTAAAGGGCAATAACCGGGTGACACCCGGCAAAGGAAAGACCGGCGGCCATCGTCATCGCGTGCTGCTCCGCGATCCCCACATCAAATACCCGCTGGGGGAACTGAGATCGCAGCGGTTTTAAACCTACCGGCTCCATCATAGCTGCCGATATCCCTACAATCTTGGGGTTACGTTTAGCAAGCTGCACAATTTCTTCCGCAAATACCGATGTCCACCCGAAGCGTTCCTTCTTTACCGGCAAGCCAGTTTCGGGATGAATCGGGCCGACAGTATGGAAATGATCCGCATCATTTTCTTCTGCCGGAGAATATCCCCTACCTTTCTCCGTGATAACGTGCACAATGATCGGTCCGGAAAACTCTTTCGCCCGGGCAAGTTGGAATTCGGTGGCCACAATGTCGTGACCGTCAACGGGGCCGGTGTATTTAATTCCCAGGTCGGAAAACATTACTTGTTCAGAAGAAACCATATCGGCCATTCCGCGTTTAATCCCATGCAGGGCGTCATAGGTGAGTTCTCCGGGTTTACCGCGAGACTTAAGATGCTGTTTACCCCAACGTAATGCCTTCTCATAGGCGGGAGAAGTACGCAGCGCATCCAGATGGTGTGCCAGTCCCCCGATAGTGGGCTCATAGGAACGACCGTTGTCATTAACTACGATAATCAAGCGAAGATCGGGACGTTCAGAGATATTGTTCAAAGCTTCCCAAGTCATTCCCCCGGTCATGGCACCATCTCCAATGACTGCCACCGTATAGGAACGATCTCCTTTAAGTGCTTTAGCTTCCGCTACCCCCTGCGCCCAAGACAACGCGGTAGAGGCATGGGAGTTTTCCACCACATCATGTACCGATTCCGCCCGCGAAGGATATCCCGACAGCCCTTGCGCCGTGCGCAGCTGGGCAAAATTTTTGCGTCCGGTAAGGATCTTATGGACATAGGCTTGATGCCCGGTATCGAAAATAATGGTGTCGGTGGGGGAAGAAAACATGCGGTGGAGTGCAATCGTTAGCTCTACTACCCCCAGGTTAGGCCCCATATGCCCCCCGGTTTTTGCCACGTTCTCTACCAGGAATGACCGAATCTCCCCGGCCAGGTCTGCCAGCTCTAGGCTAGAAAGCTTCTGCAAATCTGCCGGGTTATTTATCCGATCGAGTATTTTTGCCACCCAGCCAGTTTAGCCACATTTTGTATTAATGAGGGCGGGGATGGATTTATCTACTACTTACTTGCGCGAGCCCGCCCGGCGCGCCAAACTGAAACCATGGGTAAAAAACCTTCCGGACGTGCCAATTCTTTCTTGAACTCTCGCGCGGGACTCACTGCTTTGGCGATCACCATCGGAGCAATAGTAGGCCTAGTGGCGGTAGGTTTTTACTACTTGATATCCGGTTGGAGTTACCTGACAACCGGTTATACCGATTACCCCGCTCACGCAGGGGCAGCCCACGGATTCCTCGGTTTATCACCGGCGTTTATCATTGCAGTTCCCGTGCTGTCCGCCCTGCTATATGGACCGGTAGTGGAATATTTCACCCCCGGCAGTCGCGGACACGCCGTCCCGGAAGTGATGTTCGCTGTCCGCCGCAAAGGCGGGAGAATTCCTGGGCGCACCTCCCTAGTTAAGTTATTCGCGGCTTCTTTAACTTTGGGAGGAGGGGGAAATGCGGGCAGAGAAGGCCCGATTGTGATGATTGGTGCCGCGATTTCTTCTTGGATAGGAACCCGCCTGGGATTAAGTAAACAACGGCTGATGTTCCTGTGTGCTTGCGGAGCTGCTGCCGGGATTGCCGCTACTTTTAATGCTCCCCTGGCAGGTGCCTGTTTCGCGGTAGAACTGGTGCTGGGAGCCTTAAGCGCGGAAGACTTTGTTTTCATCGTGTTTGCCTCCGTTTCGGCTTCCCTCATCTCGCAACAGTTTCTTCCTGACCAGGCCAGTGTGCCCCTCAGCCAATCTTTGGACGTGTTTTCCCATAGCGATTATCTGCTTGTGGCGTTGGCGGCTTTGGCAGCGACCCTGGTGGGGATCGGGTTTTCTAAACTTCTCTACCTGGTTTGGGATGGGATTGACCTGCTTTATCACTGGAAGGCTTGGTTTCGCCCGGTCGCTGGTTCATTGGTTCTGGGAGTATTCCTCTACTTTTTTCCCTTGCTCTATGGCACTGGGGAAAGCGTACAGTTGCGGGTACTCTCGGGTGATTTTCCGGTTTGGATGATTCTAGCTTTACTTTTAGGACGCGCCGTGAGTGCCGCTTTCACTATTTCTATGGGGGGAGCGGGCGGAGTCTTCGGTCCCACCTTATTTGTAGGCGCCTGTGCGGGTATGGCGGTGGGACAGCTAGTCCAGCCTTGGTCGGCTTCTTCTACTGCCATTTATGGAGTAATCGGTATGGGCGCGGCTTTCGCGGCTGCCTCCCGCGCACCCTTAACCGCAGTCTTCATCATTATCGAGATGACCAGGCAGTATTCCCTGATTCTCCCGATGATGCTGGCGGTAGGGATTGCCACCGGGATTTCGCTATTTATGACCCGCTCGACTATTTATACCCAAAAACTGCACCGTCGCGGTGACCGGCTGTCAGACCCGGTTTCGGCTACTTTACTGGGAACCAGTACGGCGGCGGATTTAATGCATCAGCCACCGCAAGTTTTAAACACTGATATTACTTTGAGGCAGGCTGAAAAAACCCTAGAAACCTCCGGCGAAGTCTCGCTGGCAGTGGTAGATGCGCAAGGAGTATTTCAAGGCTCGATAAGTGCCCTACTGCTGCGCGAAGAAATCGAAAAACGTGGCGAGGAGGTGCCCCTGTCTGAAATCCGCCTGGTATCAGCGTTTTGTTCTCCCAGTGAACTCCCTAGTCAGATCCTCAAGGAGCTGGCAGAGTCCTCACTTTCAAACCTGCCGGTGATAGGACGCTCCCAAGAAGTCTTGGGTTATATCCGAGGGCGCGATCTAATCGTCAAGCTTTACCGCCAGCAAACCCAGGCTCTTAGCCAACGCGACCTGGGAGATTCTCTGGGCAAGCGCATCCGCAAACGCTGGATCCACCGCCACCACCGCTAACTCCACTCTGGGCACGGTAAAAGATGCGAGAGACCGGTTGCAATCTCTAACCGAAACATCGGAAACATACTTGTTTGTCTCAGTGAGATATTGCCTCTAGCCGGATGCAAGCACAGCTAATCTAGGTCCTCCGAGCGCTTTTACCGTGCCCAGAGCACAAGCGTTATGGCATTCCTAGGCAACTAGGTTGCGCAGTACGTACTGCAGAATGCCACCGTGGCGGTAGTACTGGGCTTCACCGGGAGTGTCGATTCGCACGGTGGCGTCGAACTCTACGACAGAGCCATCAGTCTTGGTCGCGGTCACCTTCATAACCTGCGGAGTTACTCCTTCGTTAAGCTGGGTAATCCCGCTAATATCGAAGGTTTCAGTCCCGTCCAGGCCGAGGGAATCGGCGCTTTCGCCCTCGGGGAATTGCAAGGGCAGGATTCCCATACCGATCAGGTTGGAGCGGTGGATCCGTTCGAAAGACCGCGCGATAACCGCTTTTACGCCTAGCAGCAAAGTACCTTTAGCTGCCCAGTCACGCGAAGATCCGGTTCCGTACTCTTTACCACCGAGTACTACCAGGGGCACGCCAGCCTGGGCGTAGGATACCGAAGCGTCATAGACCGGCACTACCGGAGCGTCGGCTTTGGTGAAGTCCTTGGTGAAACCGCCCTCGACATTGTCGAGGAGCTGGTTACGGATACGGATATTTGCGAAGGTGCCTCGCATCATCACTTCGTGGTTACCGCGCCGCGAACCATAGGAGTTGAAGTTGCGCCGTTCCACTCCGTGGGAGCTTAGGTATTGACCAGCCGGCGTCTTGGAGGCAAACGCACCTGCGGGAGAAATGTGGTCGGTAGTTACCGAATCTCCTAGTTTCAGCAGCACTCTAGCTCCGGAAATGTCTGCTACCGGATCCGGGGTTTCCGGCATTCCTTCAAAGAAAGGTGCCCGGCGTACATAGGTGGAGTCATCATCCCAGGCAAAAGTGGATGAATCGGGTACCTCCAGCGATTGCCAGCGGTGATCGCCCTCGAATACGCTGCGGTAATCCTGCAGATACATATCGCGATCGATAGCTTGACCGATAGCTTTTTCTACTTCTTCGGCAGCTGGCCAAATATCACGCAGGTAGACGGGATTCCCGCGGTTATCCGTTCCCAACGCCTCGGTTTCAAAATCAAAATCCATGGTTCCCGCGAGCGCGTAGGAAATCACCAGGGGCGGGGATGCTAAGTAGTTCATCTTCACATCGGGGTTAATCCGTCCCTCAAAGTTACGGTTACCAGACAGCACCGACACCACCGTCAGGTCTGCATCCGCTACCGTGTTGTGAACTTCCTCGGGCAGCGGTCCGGAGTTACCGATACAGGTAGTACAGCCGTAGCCGACAATATCGAATCCCAGCTGCGACAGATACGGCATTAGACCAGCCTTTTCGTAGTAGTCGCGTACTACTTGGGAACCGGGAGCTAGCGAAGTTTTCACCCAGGGCTTAGGTGTTAGTCCCCTTTCAGTGGCGTTCTTGGCGAGCAAACCCGCCGCCATCATTACCGAGGGATTCGAGGTGTTAGTACAGGAAGTAATGGAGGCTATCACCACGTTGCCGTGATCCATGGCTACTTCTTCCCCACCGGCCAGTTTCACCTGGGTGGGGCGGGTAGGACGCATAAGTGTCGGATCAATGGTCTTATCGCCGGCAACATAGTCGGGCAAAATCTTCTTGAAGGAATCTTTAGCCATTGCCAGTTCGATGCGGTCTTGGGGACGCTTCGGACCGGCAATCGAAGGCACTACCGTGGACAGATCCAGTTCCAGATATTCGCTATACCGTGCCTCGCGAGCAGGGTCATGCCACAGTCCTTGCCGCTTGGCGTATTCGCGCACTAGGGCGCAGGATTCTTCGCTGCGACCGGTCAGGTGCAGGTAGTCAATAGTGACCTCATCGATCGGGAAGATAGCGGCAGTAGAGCCAAACTCCGGAGACATATTGCCGATAGTGGCGCGGTTAGCTAGAGGAACTGCCCCCACGCCCTCGCCATAGAACTCGACGAACTTGCCGACTACTCCATGGTCACGCAACATTTGGGTAATGGTGAGCACCACATCGGTGGCGGTAGCGCCGGGAGCGATTTCACCGGTCAGTTTGAAGCCCACTACCCGCGGAATCAGCATTGATACTGGCTGGCCGAGCATCGCGGCCTCGGCCTCGATTCCGCCGACGCCCCAGCCGAGGACGCCTAGGCCGTTAACCATGGTGGTGTGGGAGTCGGTTCCTACCAAAGTATCGGGGTAAGCCAGCGCGCCGTCCTCGTCCTTATCGGCGAAAACTACCCGCGCCAGGTATTCGATATTTACCTGGTGCACAATCCCGGTTCCCGGGGGTACTACCCGGAAGTTTTCGAAGGCGCCTTGCCCCCAGCGCAGGAACTGGTAGCGTTCCTGGTTGCGCTGATACTCGATATCCATATTTTTTTCCACGGCATCTTGGGAGCCGAATACGTCGATCTGCACCGAGTGGTCAATAACCATTTCTGCCGGCACCTGCGGGTTAATCAGGTCAGGGTCTTTGCCCAGGTTAACTACCGCGTCCCGCATAGTCGCCAGATCCACGATGCAGGGAACACCGGTGAAATCTTGCATTAAGACTCGAGCCGGGCTGTACTGGATTTCCTGGCTAGGCTGAGCATCCGGATCCCAGTTCGCAATCTGCGTGATCTGCTCTTTGGTGATATTTTCCCCGTCCTCGTTACGCAGCAGGTTCTCTGCCAGGATTTTGAGGGAGTAGGGTAATTTTTCGGTGCCGGGCACCGTTTTCAGGTCATAGATTTTATAGCTCTTATCGCCGACTTTTAACTGGGTCGCGGCGCCGAAGCTGTTCAAACTCATTGCAACCTCCCGCAGGGAATCAAAATATTTTCTCTTGATATCAAGATACTTTGCGGAGCGTGCGAATGCCAGTGTTAAGAACTTTTTGACTCTTAGAGCGGATAGAAAGCTGCGCAGCGGAGAGCAAATAATCCTTTCCACCTGAGAGGACGATTACGCGGGCTGAAGATAGAGCGTCACTCTGTCTTCAGCCCGCGGGCACAATTGCATCCCTAAACGTCAAGGATTTATAAAAGAATTTCCTTACCTAATTTTCTTTTACGTTACTTTCCAGAAAGTATTCCTAGAAGTTTTTAGGGCGCAATCTCAGCGGCGCTCCCCCACCCGTTTTCTCCCTTGGGGCGAGCCTCAGGGTGCATTATCAAATACTTCAAGGTAGCAACCACCTGCCGGGCGCTGTACCCGTGGAACATATTGTCTTTACCACCTTTGGCGAACTGAATAATCGTATCCAAAGTCATGTAGTGGTAGTGATCGTAATGAGGAATCACAAAGCGCTGTTTCTCATGGTCATACCGGGTGGCATGGGTGACGTTTCCGTAAGTAATGTACTTTAAGGGCACAATCAGTTTCGCTTCTACCTCGTCATAAGTGAAACGTTCATCTTCCTCAATCGGCGAAGTATCTTTCGGTTTTTCTTCCTGATATTCCGTAATTTTAATATCGGGATATAGCGCGGAGGGATCTGTATAACTAATCCCCTCGTGCCCATCGGCAAAGTGCAGATGCCAATGGTCACCGTGGCGTTCAATTCTTACTACCCGTTCCGGATCATTGGGGTCTTGTTTTCCACTTCCCGGTTTAGGCTTTGGCTTTGTCTCTACGTCCGGCTTTGGGGTTTGCCCTTTATCGGGCTTGCTTGCACTCCCGCTACCGGAATGTGAGCCGGCGTATTGCCCAATCTTGATTCGCGGGAACACCTTGGCTGGATTATCGTAAGTAATATATTCCTGCCCGTCCTTGGTGTAGGCATGATAGTGATCTCCGTGTTGTAAAATCTTCACGATTGGCAGTTTCGCCAGCTGCTGCAAGGAAACGACCGACACAAAAGGCAGTTTTCCTCCCGGAGCCGGTTTCGTATGGCTACCGCCGGTACCTTTGTTTCCTTTGGAGCTAAGTGCTGGGTTGAATGGGGAGGACGGGGCAGCCGGACGCGGTGACCATACGCTAGGTACGGTTACTTTCCCGTTTCCGTGGCTGCCGTTATAAGTTCCGAACGCAGCCCCAGGATATAGAGAGCGCGGATCACTATAGGTAATGAATTCTCGACCATCAGCAGTGTAAACATGGTAGTGATCACCGTGTTTCAATATCTTTACTACCCCGTTTGACGCGAGGGCGGACAGTTGAGAAGTAGAAACTACTTTCGCAGCCCCTTTTAACTGAGCAGTATTCTTTGCTTTTGAAGGGTCAGTGTAGGTAATGATTTCCCGACCGTCCTTAGTGTATACATGCCAGTGATCCCCATGTTTCCTGACTCTTACAATCTCATCGTTAGCGACTTCCGCGTCTACTAACACTTCAGTGGTTTCATCTTGTTTATATTTGGGCTCTTTTGGTTGCACTCTCGCGCCTCCCGCAGTGGAGATACCACTCCCTCGGGATTGAAATTCATTGCTGCCCCCAAAAGCCAGCCCCAACGCGAATGAGCTTGAGGTAAGCACCAGGGTTAATGCCACTGCAACCCCAATTATCACTTTATTAATTTTCATTTTTCTCCTTACTTTTTGCGAAAGACCAAGGCTGTAAGCAGCCCGAATACGGATATGAGGACGATTACCGCGCCGGGGCGCAGGTTTTGGTAGTACGAGATGATTAGCCCCGCGTACACGAACACGAGGGAGGCTCCTATCGAAACTAGGAGCGTACCGCGATAGGTTTTAGCCAATTGCATAGCGCAAATTGAGGGGATAACCAGGATAGAGGACACTATCAGAGACCCAATGGTTTTAGCGGCTACCGAGACTGACAGTGCCACCAGCAGCGAGAACACAAAGTTCAGCTTGCGGGAGTTAATCCCCAACAATCTGGCCACTTCAGTATCAAATAGGGTGAGGTAAAGGTGGCGATACAGGAGTTTGTAAATGATTAAAACTACCAACCCCACCCCCAACACCAGATATAACTCAAGGTCACCAAGGGTAACTATCGACCCAAATAGATAGGTGGTGAGAGCGCTAGAGCCACCGGAAAAACTGGTGAAAATCCCCGCCAGCCCGATTGAGGCGGCCAAAATAATGACGGTAGATATTTCTTGATAGGCACGCAAACGAGCCCTCAGCGCCTCCACCCCTAAAGCGGCAATTACGCAGGCCACAACCGAACCTACTAGCGGATTAAACCCGAACGCTAACCCGGCGGCTACACCCGCGAGGGAGGAATGCGAGAGCGTATCCCCCATCATTGACAGCCGCTTCAACACAATCGGCAATCCGATTAGGGGTAAAAGTACTGCCAGGATGGTTCCTACCAGAAAAGCGCGCTGCATGAAGTCATAGGCAAGCAGATTCACCGGCACTCCTTTTATATTCTTCCAGCTGAAGACGAGTTAGGATTCCTCTTTCAAGGCGGTAGGCTTCATCTAGAAACAAGGCGGCTTCCGCTAGATGATGGGTAATCATTAGGACGGAGTTGCCGGCTAGGCATTGCCGGCGCAATATCTGATATAGCTCTAGGGAGAACTGCTGGTCTACCCCACCGGTTGGCTCGTCAAGAAGAATTAGGCGCGCCTGTTTCAGCAGAGCCACGAGCAGACCTACCCGTTGCAATTGCCCGCCAGAAAGTTCACTTAAACGATGATTTTGCACCGCCGTTAGCCCCACGTTTTCCAGTAACGCTTCCGGGTCTGATTTCTGTTTAAGCTGCGCTAAATACATCTTCAGTAGCTCTTTAACCGTGGTGGGAAAGTTTCGGTATCTGCTGACAGCTTCTTGGGATAGGTAGGCGAGGTCGCGATAGTGATTATCTACGCTGAGCGAATCTTCAAACAGCCGGATCTGTCCTGTTTCTGCTTTGAGTTTTCCGAGAATTAGGTTCATCAAGGTGGTTTTGCCGACACCGTTTCCCCCTACTATCGCCGCGAACTTACCGGCTGCCAGCGAGAAATCAACTCCTTGCAAGAGCGGATATTCTCCATAAGTAAAGTGGAGTTTTTCTATTTCCAGTACCTTACTCATCGGAAGGATTCCATCAGGTTAGTGAGATTTTTCTGCATTAACCCGAGGTATCCCAGGTTTTCTTCTTCTTTAGTTAGATGCTCCATGGTGTAAAGAGTTCCGGTTTTCGCTCCGGTAGTGCGCGCTAGAGTTTCCGCTACTTTCGGAGTGGCTTTACCTTCAAAGAAAATGGTGCTGATTTGATGCTTTTTAACGAATTCAGCAATCGTAGCCAATTGGTTAGCCGAGGGCTCGTCCTCGGGAGATATTCCGGTGACTGCTACCTGTTTTAGCCCATAGTCGTCCGCCAGATAGTTAAAGGCCGCATGAGAGGCAACAAAGTAGCGTTTTTCAGCAGGGATTTTAGATATTTCTTGTTGGAACTTTTTATCTAGTGCCTGGAACTTTTCTTGGGCTTTCTTTAGATTTTCCCGGTAGTAGCCGGTATTATCAGGGTCGAGAGCACTTACTTTTTCGTAAATGGTTTGTAACTCGATTTGCGCGTTTTTTACGCTCAGCCAAGTGTGAGGGTTGATTGCGGTGTTATCAGTGCGCGCGGCATCTTTGTTTTTAAGTAGCGTTAGCCCTTGCGATAAATCAAGGAATTTTTCGTCTTTCCCGATTGCTTCGCGTAAATCTGAAATAAAGCTTTCCATGCCGGCTCCGTTGTAAACAATCAAGTCGGCTTTAGATAGTTCTGCCCGCTGGGCAGTTTGCAGTTCAAAATCGTGAGGTTCTTGGGAGCCCGAAATCACGGACTTTACCTCCATCTTGTCACCCACGATTTGTTTACTCAGGTCGGCTACCGGGAAAAACGTGGCATACAGGAGGGGTTTTTTCGACTCGGATTTATTGCCCACATTCGCGCTTTGAGAGTTGGTTACACATCCGACCGTAGACAGCAGAAAAACGGCGGCAATGATGGAAGAGACCAGCACTTTTAGTCTATTTTTTGCACGATATTCCTAACGGCTTTCTAGTTTGGTTTGATCTGACTTTTTACTTACTCACAAATCTTAACGGTAATGAGAATGGTTATCAATTTAGGAGAGTTGCGGATAGTTACGGACCGGGGGGCGAGGCTGCCCACTCCTCCGCTACCGCCAATCGTCGGAACAGATTACCGCCAATCGTCGGAACAAATTACCGCCAATCATCGGAAAGCAATGGTAGAATCAACAATTAGATAGGCAGCGAAAGTAGAAACGGGGCGACTGACTTGAGGAAGTACAGAGAAAGAATTGCTGACGATATTTTAAAAAGGAAGCTGGAGGGCAAAGGTGCGGTAGTAATTGAAGGCCCAAAGTGGAGCGGGAAGACCACCACCGCAGAACAGATCGCTGCAAGCGTTCTATATATGGATGACCCGGAACGCAAAGAACAAAATATTGCCATGTCTGAGCTAAATGCGAAGAGATTACTACAGGGAAATACCCCTAGATTGATTGACGAGTGGCAACTTGCCCCAAAACTTTGGGACACAATCCGTTTTGAGGTTGATCACCGCAGCGAACTTGGGCAGTTCATTCTCACTGGTTCTGCTGTTCCGGCGGACACCAAGGAAATTACCCATTCCGGCACTGGACGCTTTACTTGGCTAACAATGAGACCTATGAGCTTGTACGAATCGGGGGATTCTACAGGCGAAGTCAGCTTGGGAGACTTATTTGCTGGAATGCCAGAAATTGATGGCGGCACTACTCTAAGTATTGACCGTCTGGCTTTCCTTGCGTGCCGTGGAGGATGGCCACAAGCGGTTGAAATGCGCGATGAGATAGCTTTAGATCAAGCTATTGATTACTACGACGCTGTTGTTCACTCCGACATTAACCGCGCTGACAACGTACAAAAGGATGCCGAGAGAGTTAAACGTCTTATGCGTTCCTATGCAAGAAATCAAGGAGGTCAAGTACCAAATACCATGCTTGCACAGGATATTTCCATAAACGAAGCAACTGCAATAAACGAGGAAACTGTCGCCTCTTACGTTAATGCACTTCGCAAAATCTTTGTTGTAGAGGATTTACCTGCTTGGAATCCTAATTTGAGATCAAAAACCGCTATTCGTTCTGCCGACACACGCTACTATGTAGACCCTTCTATTGCGGCAGCAGCTTTGGGGATAGGACCAAACGGCTTATTAAATGATTTGAAGACTTTCGGATTTGTATTTGAGACACTCTGCATCAGAGACTTGCGCATTTTTGCTGATAGTCTCGGAGGGAAAGCTTATCATTACCGAGATAAAAATGGACAGGAATGCGACGTAGTTATTCACCTAAGGAACGGTAAATATGGTCTCATTGAAATTAAACTTGGTGGCGACAAGCTAATTGAATACGGTGCAGAGACTTTAAAGTCAATGGAAGCAAAAATTGATACCGAGAAAATGAATAGTCCATCTTTTCTCATGGTTTTGACAGGAACCGGCGACTGGGCATACCGACGCAAAGATGGCGTTTACGTAGTTCCCATTGGTTGCTTAAAAAACTGAGAGCAAAATAAGAATCCTGTTTTCAGCTTTTTTCATTTTCTGAGATTAGATATATTTTTTCTTTATCAATACATATTTGAGAAGTATGATTATATATTTGAATCAAATCTGCCAGTTTGTCTTCAAATACACCGGTTTGCGGATTACCTAACGCCGCAAACTGCTCAACCGCTCTTCTTTCCATTCCAATAGCATTTTTCTGCAAAAGATTCCCTTTGTTTTGTAGAAATTCATCGACCGGCGATTTCTTAACCAGAGGAACAGCCCCAATAGCTTTACCGACAGCCTTACCAGCGACACTATTACTTTTAAAGCATTTGCCTCTATCGCTGATTTTCCAAGTTTTTCTAGATACAAAGAAGCCATATCGCAACGCTCTCGAAATGAAACGAGTGATCAATAAGTATGCCAAGTAATCTTGTCTATCTATAAGAACATATCTATGAATACTTTAACGACAGGCAGAGGATATCGATAAAAAGTATAAGATTAACAAACTGGGATTTAAATAAAACAACTCATTTACAACAATTCCACATCAATATTTTCAAAACCAAACCTCTCTTTTACTTCATCATAATTACTGCTCATTATTGTTGCTTTTCTAAGATTTGGAAATTGTCTTAATTCCGAAATACTAACATTGTTTAAATCAAAAACGTCATCTTCTCCATCCCACTGTGGACATATATTCATATACACTTCATTTCCGCCATCCATATAGATTTGTTCCACATACTCTGCTAATTTCTTTGGTATAGATATTTCTCTAAAGAAATTAAGTGCCGGTTCTATTACAGTACAACTCTCTACATCTATCTCTTCCTCTTTGTATTCATCAGCAAAATCATAAATATCAAAACGAGGCTCTAATAAATTCAACTCATACATCAACACTTCAATTATAGCCAGTTTAAAATTCAAATTATTAAAATACAAAATTTCTTCTGTATTATTATCGCTTGATTCCCTTAAACACTTTTCTTTTTCCAGATCTTTTACTTTATCTAATTTAAACTTTTTCCCTCCAAGCACTCCAAATAAACCCATTTTTTACTCTTCCTCCATTTATTATATTTAAGAACAATTTATTATTCAGTTAGATAAACTCGAATTAATGAATCAATCCTATAGGTTTTATTAATTGCTATGAACTCTAAAAATCATGAGTTATCTTAAATACATAATGTATTTCTTGATTTTTCTATCCTGTCTATTCATTTTTAGGTGACAATAAATTAAAGGTGATATATGCATAAATGCCACGTAAGTCCTCTTCTGCTTCATGTGATATGCAAACTGCATAGCTCATAAGCCAAATTCCCTGTGCAAAGATTCAAACACCTTATCCGCAGGCTTCACATCACCAGATAAAACCGACTTGTATCCCTTTTCTAACTCGCCATTCAACTCATCTTGAGTCATAGAACTTACATCACGCGGCTCTCTGTACCCCAATTTCACATCAAAAGGAAGCCCCTGTTGTAAAACCACCTGCTTATAAAACATGGTGATAGCACTAGAAGGAGGAAGACCCAAAGAATTCAATATATACTCTGCCTGCTGTTTTAGTTCAGGATCAATACGCGTATACAAGTTAGCTGTTTTTGCCATATAACCACCCCTTGTTTCTAGCGATGATTATATAAAATTGCATTGGCATTGCAATTACGTTTGCAAACTACACTCATCGGTAAGATTAAAAGCCAAATCGCACTCAAAAATCGCAGGAAACGGCTTAATCCCTCTAACGATAGAACCTTGCTCCCTACCATACAAAGGTAACAATACACCACCCGTCCTGCTAACCTCTCGACAGCAAAGCAACACACTCGAAATGGTGGGTGTGGGGGAAGAGGTCGAAGGCCTGCAAGTCCGAAGGCGGGTTCTTGGAGTAGAGGCAGGTCGGCAGATCTTGAGGTGTTTTATTACGCGCGTGAGATCAAAACAACCCGCTCAAATCACCAAAAAAATACCCCTACATCAGACAGTCTTACTGTATGCGCATCCCATGAGGGCAGTTGATAAGAGAAATACCTGGTAAGCGCAGGATTCAAAATCTACTGAAACTGATTTTTACCGTTTGAGAGATTTTAAATACTCTTTTTGTTTTGGTGTAATACGCTTACTTTCACGGGCTTTTTGTATCGCCTTATTATGAGTCCAATTATCTAAGCGGTTCTCTTCGATATGTTTAATGCTCGCTTCCCACTGCTTTGCCAAAGCAGTTGCAAAGAACCAGGCAATGCCCATTTGGACGTAATACTCTTCGCTATTAACAGAAGCGGGTATTTCCAGATATGCAGGACTAAAATCATCATCAAGAAAGTAAGACATTAGCACCTTAATGCCAAAGCGACAGGTATACGATTTATCCGATGTTGACCATTCTTTGACTTTCCCCAAAAGTGCTGTTTTATGCTTGTTGAAAATCTTTGGGGACAAGACATCGCAAACAGCCCAATTATCTACGTAAGGCAGAAACTGATCGACCGCTTTAATGCAGGCACCATAATCCCTGATTTCGGAAAGAAGTAGTCCGTGGAGAATGTTTTCGTCATAGTATTTATGCGGTAAATCGCTCAGAAATTGCGAGGATTTCCCTTCCTGGGCAAGCATTTTGGCAAGCTTTCTCGCCTGGGGAACTCTGACTCCTATAAACATCTCTCGAGGGATGTTCGGGATCAATCTCGCCTGAAAATCCGCATACGAAATATCCTGCAAGGCGAATAATTCTTCTTTTATATTCACTTACCCCATTCTCCAAACTATTTTACGTTACTGTTCAGCTATAGATTTTTGGCATTAAATATACACTCACCACATGGAATGACTGCAGCAAAAAAGTCGATTTTAGTGTTGATTGTTCGAAACATATCCTTAAGCCTTCTAATGGTACATCGGCGCGATCATTAATACGTGCACTGCCTTCGGAGCCGGAGGTTACAGAATCCGTTCAGACAGTTTAAGCCCTGTCCATCCGGTATCTTCGTAATACAACTCTTTGAGCTTTGGAAATTTATTTACCTGTTCCTTATTATTTCCTTACACACGCGAAGGTATTAAAACTCTAGAATCCTTTTTATCTCGGCAAGATTTTCGGCAAAATAGATTCCCTCTTGGCGCTCTTTGGAGGAAAGTCCTTTTTCAATCATATGATTCAGAAACGCTTTCAAATCGTCGTAGTAACCGTTGAGGTTATAAAGAATGCAGGGTGCATCCAGTTGTTTCAAAGACACCTTGGACATGACCTCCGCAATTTCTTCCAATGTTCCCGTGCCACCAGGGAAGGAGATAAAGGCGTCACCCAACGCAATCATTTTGTTTTTACGCTCTGTCATATCTTTCGTCACGATTAACTTGGTTAATCCATCATGCTGAAATTCGTTTTCGATAAAACAATTGGGTTCAATACCTATTACTTCACCTCCGGCATTCAAAGCACTGTCCGCAACGATACCCATCAGTCCGGATTTAGAGCCACCATAGATTAGCGAATTTCCGCTATTTCCAATCCACGAACCTAATTCCTCGACTTTTTTTCTTAAGCATGGGTCATTCCCTTCATTTGCACCAAGATAAACGGTAATATTCATAAAACTTTTGTCCTCAAATACACAATCCAACATCTGTCCAAGTCTGGATAGTTTTTAGAAGCCCCTTATTCTCAAGCCTTTCTATTCCATTTAGCCCTTGGTCTTTACCATCAAGCAGACACTCTCCAGATGGTGGGTGTGGGGGAAAAGATCGTAGGCCTGCAAGGACGCGATCTGGTAGCCGCAGGATACGGCGACTTTTAAGTCGCGGGCTAGAGCTGCCGGATCGCAAGCCACGTAGATAATCTTCTCCGGCTCTAGGCGCGTCAGCGCTGCCATCACTTTTTGTCCCGCGCCGCTACGCGGAGGATCCATCACTACCAGGGGCGACGCCTTCCTTTTGCCGCCATAGTCCGCAAGCGCCCGGGCATCCACCCTGCCGGCGCGAATCTGTAGGCGTCCAGGCACTCCCGACAGGTTCTTGCGCGCCATTTTCACTGCCGGCTTTGACCCCTCCAAAGTTGTGAGGCGTCCTCCCCTGTCCAGAATGCTAGCTAGCGGACGCGAAAACAGCCCGGCACCCGAGTACAGTTCCAGGACTTCTTTCCACCGTCGGTTCCCGGGTGTCAGCGGGCGGTCGCTACTCGCGTCTGCCTCGCTATGCTCGCTAGCCTCAGCACTCCCGGCAATCTCGCCACTGACAAGGTTTCCAAGCCCCTCACCCTGAGCAGTAAACACCCCGTCACCTAGCCCGTAATCGCTAGTCGCCGCTTCCATTACCTGTTCGCATAGAATCCGTGCCGCCTGGCGGTGCGCCTGCCAGAAACCACTCGGTGCCACCAGGTAGTCCCCGAAACCGGGAACCGATAAACGCACATTCTTTTCTGCAAGCTCTCTAGCCGATTCGTCAAAGAGGGCGTGCCCATTCCACACTCTCAGCCCGTTAGCACTCGCCCAAGCCCGGATGCGCCCTCCGGGCGTAAAAACCTGGCTCCAACTGGCGGGGTCGCTAAACAAAGATGATTCGCTGATCACCGAATCTGCCAAGGGAAAACTGTCGATCTCTATCAGTTCTTCCCCGCGGAATTTAGTCATCGCCAAGCGCCCGGCAGCACTAACCTCAAAATCTGCGCGCAGACGATACCTCAAACCGTCCTCGCCGCTCAGATCGTCCTCACCGCTAGGGTTATCCGCTCCCGCACCGCCCGCGGCTCCCGATGCCGAATATGCGTCCTGAGTACCCGCGCCCACGCAGCCACTACTTACGCCCTGGCAACGTAGCTCTCCCCCGCTTACCGCTAATGCTTGCGCGTAAACTTCCTCTCCTCCTAGGCGTCGCAGGCAATCCGCCAACACCTCAGCTTTCCAGATGCGTTGGAACGGCACTTTCACGTGGCAAAGATCAGCCCCGCCACTTCCTCCCGGCCCGCCCAGAGCCCACACCGGCGTTTGCCGTTGCTCCGAAGCCTCAAGTACTTCGCTCACCTCGGCAAAAATAACTTTGCCTTTTTTAGCGACCGGGACAGCTTTTACCTGCTCTCCGGGCAGTCCGAAACGCACCATATAGGTCTGACCGTCCCGGTGCGCCAGGCAGTAACCGCCATGAACCGGACGCAATAGTTGCAAGGAAACTTCGCTCATAAGCTAATGCTCAATCTTAAAAATCAGCAGAAAAATCGGGCTGGACATTCTCCGAGCCAGAAGATTTACGATCCGGGGACGACTGTTCTATCCCCCAGCCACCGTGGACACCATTAATCCAGGGAAGATGGTCATTCTCGCCCACAAATGCTCCCCGGGTAATATCTTGAGCTCTCCTTCCATATACTGGGGAAGACTGGCGGTACTCTTCCGGAGGAAGCAACGCGGCTACCCCTCCTTGCTGATCCGCCTGCTTGCGGGTTCGGGAGAAGTTCCACGGCACCATCACCACTAATACCCCCGGCATAGCCCGCAGCTGGTGGCGGAGGCGCTCTACAGACCGGTTATGTAAAAACTTTTGCCAAGGATATTTCACCTGGTAGCTGGGAATATAGATAACTATCAGGTCACGGGGGCAGCGGTGACGCAAAGAGCGCACATGTTGCAGCAGCGGCCCGGTAATATCCCGGAAGGGTGAAGCCAGCACCGTCAGTGGAACTTCCACCCCGCTTTGCCTCCAACTTTCTTTAAGACGGGCAAAATCATCAGCTTCAATCTCTACGTGAACTAGAGACAGCGAGGACGGGTGACAGGCACGAGCATAGGAGATGGCTCGCATAGTGGGTTTGTCGAGGCTAGAAACCAGCACCAGGCTTTGTACCCGGGAAGGCAAGGAGCGCGCAGTAGCGAAATCAACCACTTCAGTTTCCCCGCTTAAGCGCTGATAGTAGTTCCCAATCTTCCACAAGAGAACAAAAACGATTGCCATCATGACTAAAGCCACCCAGGCACCGCGAGTAATCCGAGAAGCAGTCACTACCACCAGCACCATGACAGTACAAAAGAAACCGAGCGCGTTTACCAGCCAACGGCGGCGCAATATCTTCCGGTTCTTTTCAAAAGTCCGTAAACGCAGTTTCGAGTTCCAGTATCTGAGCATCCCGAGTTGTGAAACAGTCAAAGAAATAAAAACCCCAATAATGTACATCTGGATTAGCTTGGGGGCTTGACCGCCGGTAACCACGATCAGAATTGCGGCTACCAAAGCCGGAACACAAATAACTGGGGATAGGGAACTTCGATCTGCTCGCCGAAAAATTTGGGGCGGCAAAAACCCGTCCCGGGATAACACTTGGGTAAGCTGCGAAAACCAGTTAAAGGCGCTGTGAGCAGCAAAGATCAAGATGACAGCGGTAAATATAATCACCAGCGAAGCCACTATTGGATACCCAGAAAAAACAGTATTCGCCAGTTGCGCAATCACCGGAGGTACTTCTCTAGCCTCAAGCGGGCCATCCGCGCTGAGCAGTTGGGAGTCAAAAGCCGGAACTTTTACTCCCGTCACTTTCGCCAGGTGCAGCATAGAAAACATCATTGCCGCGCTTATCAGAGCAAAAACCGCCAGGGTTATCCGCGCGTTTTTAGGGCGCAGCTTCCTAAAAGCCGGCACCCCATTGCTGATTCCCTCAATTCCGGTCAAGGCTACACAGCCGCCCGAAAACGCCCTTAAAAACAGGATCAATCCCCCCAGACCGGTAAGCCCCGCTTGGTAGGGAGCAGCCGGTAAGATTTCCATCTGCGCTGTCGGTGCCAGCCCTAAGGTACCCAGGGCTTCCTTTACGAACCCAAAGATGGCTAGCAGCGCAATAGCTGCCATAAATAGATAGGCGGGGATGGCAAATAGCTTTCCGGACTCGCGCATCCCCGAAAGATTCAATCCCGTCAAGATGACTATTATTCCCAGTGCCACCCAAACCGGGTGGACGCTAAGGGAGGGAAATAAAGACGAAAGATAACGCCCAGCCACCGTGGTAGAAACCGCAATCGTCAAAGAATAATCAACGAGCAACGCACTTACCGTAATCAAAGCGGCCGGTTGTCCCAGGTTTTGCCGCGCCACCTCGTAGTCGCCCCCTCCGCGCGGGTAGGCCAAAACTACTTGGCGGTAGGAAATAATCACCACCGCCATAACTGCGAAAACCGCTACCCCCACCCAGAGGGAAATATCAGAGGCTACGATTCCTCCTACTCCTAGCGTCAACAGAATCTGATCCGGGGCGTAGGAAACCGAAGACAGCGCATTCGAAGCAAAAACTGGGAGGGCGTAGCGTTTCGACAGCCCTTCCCGCATCAGCTGTGGCTTACGCAGGGCTGGGGTTTGCCAGCGTTCTTTGTCGTCTTTCACACCCCCGATCATCCCACTATTAAGTCAAAACTAATAGTTTCTGCTGGTTTGAAAGCTGAAAATAGCCCAGAAAAGGTTTACGCTACTTCCATGCACTTCGTAGTATTAGGCTCGGGACGAGTAGGTGCCAGAGTCGCACAGACCTTGGACGAACAGGGACATTCGGTTGCTATCATCGATTCCAACCCCGACGCTTTCCGTAAACTTCCCACTGATTTTTCAGGGCAAAAAGTATCCGGTATTGGCTTCGACCGGGAAGTACTAGAGCGTGCCAATATTGAGGAAGCTTATGCTTTCGCTGCCATCTCTAACGGAGATAACACCAATATTTTGGCAGCCCGTATCGCACGCGAAACTTTTGGGATTGATCGGGTAGTTGCCCGGATTTACGATATTCGCCGCGCAGAAATCTACCGCAAGCTGGGCATTAACACGACCTCTCCGGTATCGTGGACCGCTTCGGAAATGCTGCGACTAATGTTGCCGGACGATACCCAGCTGGCGTATTCTGATTCGGTTTATCAGGTGAAGATGCTCCGCATTTTCCCTTGTGAAGACTGGGTGGGGGTGTCTTTACAGCAGACCCAAAAACTTCTGGATATCAAAGTTGCCTATATTGGCCGCGATGGTGACCCCTATTTCAACCTTTCTTCCCTGGTAATTCAAGAGGGCGACGAACTGATATGTACCGTCCCTTCGGAGCGGGCAGCCCAGATAGAGCGGGCTTTCAAACGACCACCAGTGCAGGAGGATTAATATGCGAATAGTGATTGCCGGAGCCGGCTCGGTAGGACGCTCTATTGCCCGAGAACTGGTAGCTAATGGTTATGAAGTTACCTTGATCGATAATCATCCATCCCGCATGGAAGTAGCATCGATTCCGCAGGCAGACTGGGTATTAGGGGACGCCTGCTCCCTAGATACGCTTTCTAAAGCCGAGATCAGCGAGGCCGACGTAGTAGTTTGTGCTACCGGGAACGACAAAGTGAATCTGGTGGTTTGCCTATTGGCAAAAACCGAGTTCGGGGTACCTAAGACAGTGGCGCGGGTCAATAATCCCAAAAACGAGTGGCTCTTCGATGATGCTTGGGGAGTAGACGTGGCCGTTTCTACCCCGCGCGTGATGACTTCCTTAGTAGAAGAAGTAGTGTCTGTGGGCATTCCGGTACATCTGTTCCGCTTCCACACTTCTGACACCAACATGTATTCGCTAACCGTTCCCGAAGATTCTGACTTAACCGGGCAGCCCCTGTCCGCCCTCGACCTGCCTCCTTCGGTGGTGTTAGCAGCAGTTTTACGTGATTCGCGTCCGCTTGCTCCCCGCCCTGATACTTTGCTGCAAGGACTCGATGAACTCTTGATGCTATTTAGTTCCAAAGCCGAAGAGGATTTAGAGCAAATAACTGCCCTGTTTGCACCCCCGCCTGAAGAGGTAGCTGATCCGGCGCAAGAAGACTAGCGGTCATTGCCACGTAGGCGGGAGGTTTCTGCTCGCAGTAGAGCCCAGTTAAAATAACCTACCAGGGCAAATGCGGGCAACCCTAAGATGAGTCGCGCTGCCCCCAGGGGAACCAACTGATTTGCGTAGTACAGGGGTAGTTCCACCGCTAATCGCAAGGTGAAAAGACCTATCCAGAGCCAAGTGCAAAGTCGGGAAAGCTCATAAAACTTGCGGAATGGCGGACGGAGCCAGCTATCCAATTTGCCGACAGTCCCAGCTACCAGCCAGCCGATGGCAGGTCGGCGAGCCAGGATAGTGGCCAGCAGGATCACGGAGTAAACCCCGTTTATCCAAAAACCAAAGGCAAAAAAATTCTCCACCTGACCGCTACGCCAGGCCCAAAATACACTGATTAGCGTGCCGGCAAGGCCGGCTAGCACCTGGCGCAAACTTTGGTGGCGAAGGATACGGATCGCTCCGAAGATAACGGTCACTGTCAGTGCCAAGATAACCGGCAGGCGCAGAGAATTAGTAAAAGGATAGATCGCCACTACCAAAATGGTGGGTAAGGTAGCTTCCAAAGCCCCCAAAGGCCCGCCGATGGCTTCCCGCATCGAAAACTGCTGCGATCCTAACTGGGATCCCAAACCACCTAACTGTCCTGAAAGTGAGGATTGTCCCCGCGGGTCAGCATCCGGTGACAAATGGGGTGATTCTGGCTGGTCTCCACGGGCATTATTGGACTCTAAACTACTGTTCATTAGCGCGAACCGGCTCAATCTGAAAAGTAGGGTTGATAACACAAAGTCCGCTGGAGCGAGCAATAACCATCCCTTGCACCGCTAAACGAATCCCAGCTTTAATCCCGGGAACACTTTTCCGCCCTAGCCACACCACATCTATTGACCCGGTACCGTCAAAAAGGGTTGCAGTAAAGGAACCAGCTCCGGTGGGAGCAGGAAAAGTAACCGAACGCAATACCCCAAACAGTGAGGCTTTTTGTCGCTCAGCGACCTCACAAACTTGGGCGGCTACCCGAGGTTGCGAACCTTCCGGAACTGCAGGTTTCGTTTCTTCGGAAGCCACTACTCGCCCCCGCCCAACTGCTCAAGTAGTTCTTCAGGTAGTTCGATCGGTAATGCTTCTCCCGGTACGTGGGCTTCTTTCCCGCGAACTACCTCCATGCCGCCTAGGACTTCCAATAGGCCTTCACGAGCGGATTCTTCCTCGGCAGCTTGTCCCCTGACGATGACTCGTAGCAGCCAGCGATCGCCTTCAATCCCCCACAAGAGCAGGGGCATTGCTCCCCCAACCGCTGATTTACCTTCCGGGATGGGGCGCGCCAGCACCGCTTCCCCGAAAGGACCGGGGAGCGGAAAAACCTGGTATTCCTCCGCTTTGAGCTGGTCAGCTAGCTCTTGGCGAACCTCATCCCACAGCCCCCCGGAACGTTGCATCGCGAAGGCGGCAAGCTGCATCTGAGCGGTTCCCGACACTATCTCTAGAGCCAAGATATTGCCATTTGCATCTTGAACGGGAAGAACTTGTAATCCCGCGATCATGGGGATCCGTAAGACCCCCATATCTAGAAACTCGCTGCCCTCCGGCGACTCGCCCTCATTGTAAGGGCCTTGCCGCTTAGAGGTTTGCGCGTTAGGTGAAACTTCCTCATCAATTGGCGCCAAGGCCGATTGCCCTGCAGAAGACGCTGCTGTGTTAGCGGACTCCTCCGGCTTTTCGGAGGCCGGGATGTCTGCCGCTAGTGGCGAAGATTCGTCTTGATCGAAACGTTTACGTCGAGAAGAAAAAAATCTCATAACGCCAGTTTATTCAGCGCAGTCAAGGCAAACCGGTTGGCCGTCAACTGCCCCCGCCAGGCGGGAACGGTGCTGAACTAGGAAGCATACCGAGCACGTAAACTCGTCATCTTGCGCCGGAATTACCTGCACAGAGAGTTCTTCGCCAGATAGATCAGCGCCAGGCAGCTCAAAATCTTCTGCAGCTGCGTTTTCATCCTCATCGACTTCAGAGGAACCGCTGGCCTCTGCGCGGCGAGCCTTCAGTTCTTCTAAGGAGTCCTGCTCGACTTCCTCTTCATTTTTACGGGGGGCGTCATAATCTGTTGCCACGGTTCGTCCCTTCTAAAGATGGTGCTTAGGTCTACAGTTAAGTAAACAATAGACGCGGGGATATTAACACTTCAAGCCCTAAAATGCTAGATACGACAGACACACCGCGCCGAATAGGCAAAAAACGCCCCTGAACGTGGCAATCTCGAAGCAAGGGAACGGAGGAATATGAAAGACCTAGAGCTGTTGGGATTGCACCCAGATGGTAATCAGCTGATTCTCAACGATGAGGAAGGCACCCGCTACGCCTTGGCCATCACTCAAGAGCTTCGCGACACGCTGCGCCCGGAGCGTCCCAACTTGGAGGCGGTGCCCCAAAGCCCGAAGAAAACAGTTCCTCCGCGTAAAATCCAATCCCTGATTCGCGCCGGCAGTACCGCTAACGAGATCGCAGACAAGTTTGAGCTTCCCCTGGCGAAAGTACAACGTTACGCTACCCCGATTTTGGCCGAGCGTCGCCACATTGCGAATCAGGCGCAATCTTGTCAGATAGGAGGGGAATCAGATTCTCCGCGGTTAGGAGAGCTAGTCGTAGATCGTCTCGCAGCGCGCGGGGTGGCGGCAGCTTCGCTGCGTTGGGATGCGGTTCGCGGCGGAAAAGGTCCTTGGGAAATCATTTTGACTTTTACCCAAGATGCCCGTGATTTGACTGCCCGTTGGCATATGGAGCCTGGTTCTTCCACAGTGAGCGCCCTTGACCAAGAAGCAACCTGGTTAACCGAGGCTCCCCAACCGGCTTCAAAAGTATCGAGTTTTGAAGAGTTTTTCCCCGTAACTTCCCCGGAGACTACAACCCCACAAAAACCGGATACCGGTACTGAGGCACTCTTAGAAGCACTGGCAGCCGCGCGCGGAAAACGCGATATTTCCCCGGATCTACAACTCCCCGAAGAAACCGAGCTAAAGGAGATTTCCGATTTAGAGGGCGAACCTAGTGATACTCAGGCCAGCACCCCGGCGGAGATAGTTTCCCTTTCCGGCAAGCGTCAGGGATCACCTACTGCGGAAGAAAACCCCGCTGTGTCCGCTTCCGCGCAGTCGCAAAGCGATTTCAGCCCCGTAGAAGACGAACAACTGAGGGAAAAATCAACGATCCCCCAGACGGAGCCCGCCGCGCAACTTCCGCAAGAAAAACACCCCTTAGATCAGGTGTGGGATAGTAGCGAACCTACTTTTGTAGGCAATCTTTCCGAAGCGGAGGCTCTTAACCTGGATTTAACCAGACGCGCCCCCGCAAGCTCGGCAAGGAACGAAGCTGGGGAGCCTTCTCGCCCCGCCCCTCCTCCCCCCAGCGCTGACCCAGGACAGGAAGCTCTCGTCCTGCCGGGAATGGAAAACGTTGAAGAAAACGATAAAACCATCCTGGCTTCCGGGGAAAAAACCCCAAAAACCAAAGGTAAACATCGACGTTCCCACCGTAAATCTATCCCCAGCTGGGACGATATTGTCTTTGGTACTAAGCCGCGGTAAGTACTCGAATACGTCCTACTAGGCTGCAGGTCTTACTGTTTAAACCAGAATTAGGGGGATTTCCATTTCCGCCGAGGTAAGCGAGCCATGGACTCCTACCATTTGCAAAACTCCCCGGCTATGAAAACGAGAATCTACAAACTGATAGTTTTCCTTCGCAAAAATGGTGAAGTCCCCGATACGATCCGGTTCGCTAATATCACCGTAAATCTGGCGGTAGTCAGCTATTATCTGACCGCGTCCGGCAAGTAGTTTTTGCCACTGTACCAGCACCAACGCATCAGGAGCCTTCCGGGTGCGATTACCGGCAGGGTCCTGACCTAGATATTTTTCTTTAAGGTGAACGTGGAGGGCGCGCGGCTCCCCGGAGATCGCTGCCACCTGGGAGGCTAGCTCTGACTCGGCTAAATCAACCGTGGAAGCGCCAGTAACATTAACCATGCCATGATCTGCGGTTATCGCCAACAGTACGTCAGGAGGTAACTGCGCACGCAGTTCCGACAATGCCCGGTCAATTGCCTCCAATTCTTGTAACCAGCGGGGATGAGACCAGCCCAGATTATGCCCCCAATGATCAAGTTGTGACCAGTAAAGATATACATAATCCGCCCCCTGTTTAAAAGCTGTAGCAGCCTGGGCGCAACGCTCAGAAAGCTTCGTGGACACCTTTAAGTTCGCGTCGCGCAAAGTGATGTCACTAAGCTTAGAACCCACAAAGTCAGGCGGGACGAGCGCCAGGGACTCTAGACCGCTATTTCGGGCATAAGTAAAATGAGTCGGCTGGTCGCACCAGGATTGAGCCGAGCGCCCATAGCCTTCAAAAGTTATTAAGTTGAGGACGCGTCTAGCAACCGGATCCCAACACTGATACCCCAGCATCCCGGTTTGGGCAGGCGAAAGACCGGTATGGAGGCTGGTGAGAGCAGCTACCGTAGTGGACGGGACGCAGGTTCGCAACGCTTGCCCCAGGGTGTCTGAGGCCTGCGTGAGATACGGGCGCATAAAGGGTAGATGTCCGCGCCGCGACAAGAGCAGCTGCTGTCCCATGCCATCAATGACTACGAGGCATAACCGGCGTTTATTTTCCCCGATTAGTGGCCGCAACTCCGCCGAAAACTTGGTTTCTTCCCGCCAGTTAAGCGCCCCGAACAGCGTGGGTAAAATATCCCATATTCGCATTCCAGTAGTGGTTTTCTCACGGTGACCCATACCTCTTATCTTCTCATATCCGCGAGCCGAATCTGACTAGTGCCCCGTTTTTTGTTTTGATATTAGGGTGAGCGAAAAGTCGAATGAACCCCGTCAGCCTGATCTGTTTTCTGCAGCCATGCCTGCAGCGGATGCCCTCGACCAGCCAGACAATAAAGAAAAACCGGTAAGCTCGCCCACGAAAACTGTGACTGCCCGTCCGCAGCGAAAAAAAGCGGCGCCCTCCTCCCCGGATACTGTAGAGGAAAAGATTACTCATATTGACGTTTCCGAGGAGATGCGCACCTCCTTCCTGGAATACGCCTATTCGGTGATTTATGCGCGCGCCCTGCCCGATGCCCGGGATGGTTTAAAGCCGGTGCAGCGGCGCATCGTCTATATGATGAGCGAAATGGGGCTGTGGCCTAATAAGGGGCATGTGAAAAGCTCGCGCGTAGTGGGCGAAGTTATGGGTAAGCTCCACCCTCACGGTGACAGCGCTATCTATGACGCGATTGTGCGACTAGCACAAGACTTTAACCTGCGAATGCCGCTGGTGGATGGGCATGGGAACTTCGGTTCACTAGATGACGGCCCGGCCGCGGCGCGCTATACGGAAGTTCGAATGGCTCCGACCGCCCAAGATATGGTGGCCAATCTGGATGAGGACGTCGTAGATTTTGTGCCCAACTACGATAATCAGTTCCTGCAGCCAGCAGTGCTGCCCGCGGCGTTTCCTAATCTATTGGTTAACGGCGCCAACGGAATTGCCGTGGGGATGGCCACCTATATAGCTCCCCACAACCTGGGAGAAACCGTGGCCGGCGCGATTCATCTGCTAGAAAATCCGGAGGCCACCACCGAAGATTTGATGCGTTTTATCCCCGGCCCCGATCTGCCAGGCGGGGGCATTATCGTGGGGCTGGACGGTATCCGCCAAGCCTATGAGACCGGGAGGGGAATCTTCCGCACCCGCGCTAAGACCTCGATTGAGCGAGTTAGCGCCCGGAAGATGGGGATTGTGGTCACCGAACTGCCCTATATGGTGGGTCCGGAAAAAGTGATTGAAAAAATCAAGGACGGGGTACAAAAAAACCGGTTAAAGGGAATTTCCGCAGTCACTAACTTAACTGACCGCGAACATGATCTACGCCTAGTTATCGAAGTAAAATCCGGGTTTAACCCGGAGGCAGTGCGCGCTTCCCTGTTCAAACACACTCCCATGGAAGATTCTTTCGGGATTAACGCAGTAGCGCTGGTCGATGGGCAGCCGCGCACCTTGGGTCTAAAAGAAATGCTGCAGGTGTTCTTAGATCACCGGATGGAGATCGTGATGCGCCGCAGCCAGTATCGCCTGCGTAAACGGCAAGAACGGTTGCATTTGGTACGCGGCCTGCTAATCGCAGTCCTCGATATCGATGATGTTATACAGATTATTCGCGCCTCCGAGGACTCCGCCCAGGCAAAATCTCGCCTAATAGAGGCTTTTGACTTAGATGAAGTACAAGCTGAACACATCCTGTCCCTGCAACTACGCCGGTTAACAAAGTTTTCTCGTCTAGAGTTAGAGGCCGAGCGCGACCGCTTAACCGCAGAAATCGCCGAATTGGAAGCCCTGATTGCCTCGCGAGAAAAACGCCAAGAGCTGGTGGCCAGCGAGCTGCGGGAAGTGGCCCAAAAACGCTCCGATCCCCGGCGGACAGTGCTGCTGGAGGAAGAGGGCGCTGCCCAGTTAACGGCCGACCAAGATACCCCTTTGGAGATCCCGGATGAGCCGGCAACCGTGGTCTTAGGGGCAGGCGGCCTAGTGGCGCGCTTCCCCGGGCATGAAGCTTTATCTACTGAGGAAGGGCGCGAGCCTTGGGATGCTATTATCTCCACTGCCCTGACCACGGCTCGTGGCCAGGTGGGAGCAGTTACTTCCCACGGCACTTTATATAAACTGGCTGCCCTGGAAGTACCGGCTTTGGTGCGTTCGGCAGCGGCGCCCTCCCTGCGCGGCACGCCTCCGATTTCACGGCTGCTGAACTTAGAGGACGGCGAGGAAGTAGTGGGGCTAGTGCCTCTGGATGAAGACGGACCTACCTGGTGGGCAGCCACGGCTGCTGGGGTGATTAAACGGATCCGTCCCCAGGTGTTGGCTACCCAGGACTCTTATTCCATAATCACGCTGGACTCCGGCGATCAGGTAGTGGCCGCGGGCAGTGGCAGCGATGATGGCGCCTTTGTACTGATTTCTTCGGCAGCGCAACTGCTGCGTACCCCGGCAGATAAAGTACGTCCTCAAGGACGCACGGGCCAAGGTGTTTCCGGGATGAAACTTTCCGAGGGCGACCAAGTAATCGCCGCCGCTTTAGTCAGCGCTGAGGCTCTAGAGTCTTCCCTGGTGGTAACAGTCGCGGGGATTGCTACTTCCGGATCGGGAAGCGGACAAACAAGCGCCAAAGTCACCCCCCTGCTGCAGTACCCCCAAAAGGGACGCGCCGGACAGGGCGTGCGCTGTCAACGTTTCCTAAAGGGTGAAAGCCGCTTGGCATTAGCGGCGATTACCGCTACCCCGCCCCGAGCCCTCGCAAAAGATGGATCCCCGCTGCCGGTGCCAGAAATAACCGATAAACGAGACGCTTCTGGTAGCGCCTTAAAACGCCAAATCTACTACCTGGGGTAGCGTTAAGACGCTATTTTCAGCCACTTTGCGATCCTAAAAATAGCTAGCTAGCGGTCAGAGCTAGACACTATCCTCCGAGGCAGGAGTCTCGATCGCGTATTGGGTGGAAGTGCCGATAACTCTAAAGCCGGCCTCTAAAAACAGATGCCGAGTGGCGGGATCGGCGGTCTCCGGCAGTAGTGCCCCAACAGTAGCGAATCCTTGTTTTTTAAAGCCCGTCAGCACCGCCGCGATTAACGATTTTAGAATCGCTTCGTTTTCCCACCCCGGAAGGAGTCCTAACAAATCAATATAGCCTTGACGATTCCCTACTGCGGTCCAATCTTGCCGATAGATAGAGGACAGTACGAAGCCAGCAATCTCGGAACGATCAGTGCTTTTATCTAGCGCCACGAAAGAGCAATTCGGGGTGAATGCTCCACGGCGGGTAGTCCAATCCTCTGAAGTGTATCCCGCCCCGGCTTTCCGCTTTTCCAAAATCCGGTTGACAGCTTGCCGCAACAGGTCATCGAGTTCTTTATCCCAGGTGACAATCTGGAACGGGTGAGCCAGGCTCGGTATTTCAATCGGCCCGGACAGATCCCGAGATACATCCACGAAGGAATCAGTTTGCGTATAACCGGCATCTACCAGTAAATGCGACAGTTCCGGGGCGATATCTTCCACATAAAAGAGGGCGCGTCCGGGACGGGAATGGTCTAGCAAGGCTCGTGCCTGATCTCGTTGCCAGGAAATGGAGGCGCGTCCAAGTCCTTGACCGCGGTAGCGCGGATCTACCCCGCCCTCACAAACCACTTCGTTTAACAGCAGCCGGGGACGCACCTGCGCATAGGCAACCAGGTTATTTTCCGGATCGAAGGCACCGATAGTGCGCCAGCTGGAGGGCGCCGCAAAAAAATCTTCTACTTCAGAAATCGCGGTTCGAAAGGGCGGATTGTCGAACTCTTCGATCCGGTGAATCAGACTTCCTACTTCTGCCACGTTATCGGGACCAAGTTTGCGCCAGGAAAAGCTTCCGCTGCCTGTCGGCAATGACCATGCGGGTATTTCCATTACAGCTCCACCGTATAGATCATGCGGGCTCCAGCTAACTGAAAATCACAAGCGGTACACACCTGGGACAGATCACCAAGTTTCGGATAGTTATCCTCGGCAAAGACTTGTTTATAACCCGAATCCGCGCAAGCTAAGAGCACTTGAGAAAGTACCTGTTTAAGTACCGCAAAATCGGCGCCGTGACTGTCGGCATTCCGGCGATCATCACCAAAAATGTCAACTGCTACTGCCGGAATTATTTGTTCGGATACTCCCTCAGATTCTAGGCAGCTGCTTTGGCAAAGATTGCGGTAAACCACCAGACAATAGGCCAGTACCCGCCCGGAACTCATCGAGATAGCCGCAAAAGATAGATCGGGCGCCAGGTTCGCTACTACCCGCCCCCACCAGCGGGAAGCATCTCCTTTCGCGGCATAAAGCCGGGCAGAATTCGCTACATGTAGGGCTTTTACTTCTTCCCATTGATCAGGAGAAAGGCGACGGGCAGAAACTATCCGGACGTCCTTAATAGGGAACTTTACGGGCAGCTTAGTCAGGGTTGCAGAATCTAATTGGTGAGAAAACACTTTAATCGTACGCTGCGCCGAGAACCCCGCCGCAGCATAGAGCATCCGGCGGTCTCCGGCGCGTTCATCAACCACGTTACGGATTTGGGCGGGACGTTCATAGTCTTCGCCAAAGTATCCCATCATCAATTCTCGAGCCCGCACATCTTGCCAGGCAAGTAAGGCTCTGCCGATTCCGCGTCCTCGCCAATGCTCGGCAGTGACCGCGAATAGGTCGGCGCGGGCATAGGTTTTTTCATCTGGCTGCAGGGTGACTGACCCGAAAGCCGCCAGGTTACCGCGGGAATCTAAACCAATCAAGCAGTCTTGCAGTTCCGGGTGACTTAGTGCCTGGGTTAGGCGGGTGATCTCGTCCTCGGAAGTAGGGCGCGCCGGATGGGAGTGCTGTTCGGTTAAGTGAATCAGTTCCCGGATTCTCCAAGAGTCAGTTTCACGCGAGGGTCGCCAATATAGCCCCAGGTGCACCGGGGGTACCGGGGCAGCTGGCAGGCTCCCTAGCCTTTCGCGCAGAGTTGACATGTTTTTATCTTATCGGGGGTCCAGCGGCAAACCGAAACTGTTACGCATCAATCTGTTCTGCCGCTAGTTCGTCGGCACCGGCCACGATAAACTCTCGACGCGGCGCCACCGTAGATCCCATGAGGAGTTCGAAAATATTCTCAGCTTGTTGCAGCGCGGCTTCATCGGCAAAAGTTATTTGGCGCAGCATCCGTTTACCACGCTGCATGGTAGTTTCCGCTAGCTGGGAAGCATCCATCTCGCCTAGGCCTTTATAGCGCTGGATGGGTTCTTTATATTTGCGTCCGCTCTTGGCGAGGGCGCGCAGGCGCTGATGCAGCTCGTCCTCGGAATAGGTATAGATAATTTCTTTCTTTTTCCGCCCTTGAGCTGGGATTTCGATCCGGTGCAAGGGAGGCACTGCCGCGTAGACCCGCCCAGCCGCGATTAGGGGGCGCATATAGCGGAAGAACAGGGTAAGCAGCAGAGTACGAATGTGAGCGCCATCCACATCAGCATCGGTCATCATAATGATTTTGCCGTACCTTGCCGAGTCCAAGTCGAAGCTGCGTCCCGAACCGGCCCCGATCACTTGAATAATCGCTGCACATTCGGCGTTAGACAGCATATCGGAGGTAGAAGCTTTTTGGGTGTTGAGAATTTTCCCGCGAATTGGCAGTAGCGCCTGGAAATCCGCGGAGCGTGCCTGTTTGGCGGTGCCTAGCGCCGAGTCGCCCTCCACGATAAATAGTTCGCAGTCCTCAACTTTATTGGAGCGACAATCCGCGAGTTTTGCCGGCAGCGAGGAGGTTTCCAGAGCATTTTTACGCCGGGAAATCTCTTTTTGATGCCGCGCGCTCACCCGCGCCCGCATCTCCCCCACTACCTTTTCCATCAGGGCAAATACTTGCTGTTTATCATCGCGCTTAGAGGAAGAAAACTTCTTTTCCAGCCACTGGGTGACTGCACTGGAGACCGCCTGGCGCACTTGGGGAGTACCTAACACTTCCTTGGTTTGCCCCTCGAACTGGGGTTCGGGCAGCCGCACGGTGACCACCGCGGTCAGCCCCGCCATTACGTCCTCTTTCTCAATTCGGATCTTGGCTTCTTTTTGGGTGAGTTTTAGGCGTTTCGATTTCTTATTTTTATCGATCTGGCTGCGCAATACCCGCACTAGCGCATTTTCGAACCCCATAATGTGGGTGCCACCCATGGGGGTGGCCACAATATTAACGAAGGAGCGCTCCACGGTGTCGTAACCGTTACCCCAACGCAGCGCGATATCAATATCGCAGGTGCGTTCGACTTCGACCGGGCGTAGATGCCCAGTCGTCTGGTCTAACTGTTGCACAGTTTCGCTGTAGGTGCGCTGGTCGCGGATACACCAGGTGTCTACGATTGCCTGGTCGGGGGCGAGGAAATCGACGAAGTCTTCGGTTCCGCCCTCGGCTTTAAAAGATTCTTCTAACGGCTCTTCCGGGCGTTCGTCGCGGCAAATAATAGTTAGTCCCGGCACTAGGAAAGCGGTTTGACGCGCGCGTTCTAACAGGTGTTCCCAAGAAAATCCAGTGGACGCAGTTTTGGGAAAAATCTGGAAATCTGCCCAAAAACGCACCCGGGTCCCGGTCTTTTTCTTGGGGGCTTTCCCCACTACTTTCAGTTTGGATTCTTTCGTAAAGGGTTTAAAGGGCGAGGTAGGGGTGCGGGATTTAGTGTCGTCAAACTCTCCGGGTTCCCCACGCAGGAAAGACATTTGATAGGTTTTCCCGCCTCGATCTACCTGCACATCTAGGCGGGCAGAGAGGGCGTTAACTACCGAGGCGCCTACCCCGTGCAGGCCGCCAGCTGCCCCATAGGAGCCGGTGCCGAACTTTCCGCCCGCGTGCAGCTTGGTGTAGACGACCTCCACCCCGGATAGTCCCACCCCGGGGACTTCGTCCACGGGGATACCGCGGCCATTATCTGCTACTGAAACCGAATGGTCATCGCCGATCGTGACCTCGATCTGGTCACAGTAGCCTTCGAGGGCTTCATCGACTGAGTTGTCGATAATTTCCCACAGGCAGTGCATCAGCCCGCGATGATCGGTGGATCCGATATACATTCCAGGACGCTTGCGAACTGCGTCCAGTCCTTCTAGTACCGACAGGTGCCGGGCGGTGTAATCCGATTTCGTATTATTAGCCACCCCCCTAGTTTACGGCTTGCCGCTTTTAGGGTGGCAAGTGGCTTTCCGAGGGCGAGTGATTGTGAGGGACTCCCCGCAGAGCTGCCAGGGAATAATCTAAGATTTTAGAGTTGCGATTTTAGCTCCGGCTAAATACCAAGCATTTTTCTTTCTTCGTTCCATTGGCAAATCCGCACCCTAGCGGGCGCGAGAAAGTGAAGTCAAAGGCGCGTTTTCGGCCTCCTCTAAATGCAGCTGCGAAGTGTTATCCACGATTTCGGCACCACTTTCCCGCAAAGCCGGCACTAGGGCGTGGGCATGATGGGCGCAGAAAAACAGATTGCCGGCCTCCAGGCGGGCAAGAACCCACGCCTGCGCTCCGCAGGTATCGCAACGATCAGTCGCGTCAAAAACATAGGTTTGCTCACTCATGTCTTCATTGTCTACTGCGCACTTAAGGAAGTCACGCCCACCGCTCTTCCTTTCGCGTCTGGCAAAACTAAACCGCCGTCCTTGCATTTGGCAAGGACCGCGGAAAGTTCAAAGTGTGGCGGCGACCCTAATCCAGGTAGTCGCGGAGCACCTGGCTACGGGAGGGGTGACGCAACTTCGACATAGTTTTGGATTCAATCTGGCGGATACGTTCACGAGTCACCCCATAAACTTTGCCGATCTCATCTAAGGTTTTCGCCTGGCCATCGCCGAGACCGAAACGCATCGACACTACCCCGGCTTCGCGCTCAGAAAGCGTGTCGAGGACGCGGCGCAACTGTTCTTGCAACAGGGTGAAGCTGACCGCATCGGCAGGTACTACTGCCTCCGAGTCTTCAATCAGATCCCCGAATTCGCTATCGCCGTCCTCACCCAGAGGAGTATGCAATGAAATAGGTTCTCGACCGTATTTTTGGACTTCCACCACTTTTTCCGGCGTCATGTCCAGCTCTTTAGCGAGTTCTTCGGGAGTAGGTTCGCGCCCGAGATCCTGCAGCATCTGCCGCTGTACCCGCGCCAGCTTGTTGATTACCTCTACCATGTGGACGGGAATCCGGATAGTGCGTGCCTGATCGGCCATCGCGCGGGTAATCGCCTGACGAATCCACCAGGTGGCGTAAGTAGAGAACTTATAACCCTTGGTGTAATCGAACTTTTCAACTGCCCGAATCAGCCCCAGGTTGCCTTCCTGGATCAGATCCAAGAACAACATTCCCCGGCCGGTATAGCGTTTCGCCAGCGACACCACGAGCCGCAAGTTGGCTTCTAACAGGTGATTCTTGGCATGTTGACCGTCAATCGCCAAAGAATGCAAGTCTCGGCGCATCTTAGAAGTCAGATTTTCCGATTCCGTTTCTAACTGATGCTGGGCATACAGCCCTGCCTCAATCCGCCGCGCCAAGTCCACCTCTTCGGCAGCATTTAGCAGCGCGACCTTACCGATCTGTTTTAAGTAGTCCTTAACCGGATCTGCAGTCGCGCCCGCGACCGTGACTCGTTGCGCCGGTTCATCGGTTTCATCAGAATCAGAAACCGTGAAGGAATTGCCTTTCTTTTGCCCCTTGGCATTGGCTTTTGCCTGGGCAATTGCCTTATTTAAGCCTTCGATGGCGTTGGCCGGAGCATCTTCCTCTTCGTCCTCGTCATCGTCCTCTTCGGGTTCGCGATCCTCACCATGCTTTTCATCATCTTCATCGTCCTCGTCATCATCAAGCTCCGATTCGAGGTCGATTTCTTCTTCATCGTTTAAATCTTCGTCACCCGGCTCTACCGCGTCTTCGTCAACTTCGTCAACTTCGTCGACTTCGGCGGGATTCTCTAGCAGCTCTTGCTCTTCTTCTAGTGCTTCGACTTCAGCTTTTTTACCCCGAGTAGTGGTTTTCTTCGGGCTAGTCTTCTTTGCCGCGGTGGTTTTACTGGCCGCAGCGCTTTTCTTAGCGGTAGTTTTCTTCGCTGCCGTGGTCTTCTTGGCTGCAGCCGCCTGTTTGGTAGCACTGGTTTTGCTAGCGGCACTAGTTTTCTTAGTAGCTTTCTTAGCCGTACTAGCTTTACTGCCCGCAGTCTTTTTGGCAGCAGTCTTCTTGGTAGCGGTCTTTGGCGCTGCCGTCTTTTTAGTAGCAGTAGCTGTCTTGGCGCTACTAGCCTTGCTGGTAGCCGCTTTCTTGGCAGCAGTAGTCTTACTGGCGGCAGCCTTCTTTGCGGGCGCCTTGGCGGAAGAAGTCTTTTTTGCCGCTGCCGTCTTCTTGGCGCCGCTAGCCTTGCTGGTAGCCGCTTTCTTGGCGGCAGTAGTCTTACTGGCTACCGCGGTCTTCTTCGCCGTAGCAGTTTTTTTGGCAGTGCTTTTAGCGGTCTTCTTGGCAGCAGATTTCCCGGCGGTAGCAACCTTGGTAGTAGCTTTCGAGGGAGTTTTCGCGCTAGATTCAGATTGAGCAGGTTGAGGAGTCACAGCGACCTTTCCTGATTTCTAAACGATTTCATAGAGAATGCTCAATAATTATAATTCAATACCACACTTTCTAGCACAAATCTAGAGGATTTTTCGCGGCTAGAGGAGAACCGATAAGGAAAGAGAGTAACCAGCGATGCCCAGCGCTCAAGAGTTTCCCACTCAAATCGATGAACTATTACCGCAGGCGTGGCAAGCCGGGGTATCCCGTTGGCAGGATCTGGCGGGAATAGCAGAGCTATTTGAGGTAGGACTGACAGCTCTTGAGGGAGGAAAACGTACCCGGGCGCGCCTAGCCTACACTGGCTGGAAAGCGATAAGAGCCAGCACCGCTACCCCACCAAAACCCGTGCTCGACCTGGGGGTAGCCCTCGAAATCTACCAGGCTAGCGCCCTCGTCCATGACGATATTATTGACAACTCTGTCTTGCGCCGCGGCAAAGATGCCGCCCATATCAGTTTCACGAAAAGGCATTTAGCTGCCCAACGCCCAGGCGACCACCAAGAATATGGGCGGCTAGCGGCAATCCTATTAGGAGATCTCCTGCTGGCGGTGGCTGACCAGTGTGCTTTCGAAGCCGCTGCTAACTGCAAAGATCCGGACGCATTCTTCGCTAACTGGACGGAAATGACTCGCGAGGTTGCCGCCGGACAGTATCTCGACTTGCGTCTAGAAACCGACGAGCTTGACCCCGCGCATGCGCGCGAACAGATTTTAACGGTTATTCGCCACAAATCCGGACGCTACTCGGTGGCGCACCCGCTCACTCTGGGAGCGCGCCTGGCAGGAGCTGGCCCAGAGCAAATAAAAACGCTCTTCTCGATCGGGGAATACTGGGGAATCGCTTTCCAACTTTGTGACGATGAACTCGGCGTTTTTGGCGACCCGAGCCGAACCGGCAAACCCGCAGGTGGCGACATAACCGAAGGTAAGAAGACGGTGCTATGGTCCCTAGCAGAGCAGCTCCTGGGTGAGGAAGCGCGCGCGAACTTACATCAAGTTTTCGGAAACCGCGCCGCCACCGCAGAACAGATCTCGGCAGTAACTGACGCCCTAAATAGCCAAGGGGTGAGGGACCAGCACCGCCAATTAATCGCCAACTATGCCGCTAAAGGTGACGCCCTGGTAGCTAGCGGCGAGTTTGATGATGCGGGACGAGAGGCTCTGCTAAGTCTGGGACGCGCCCTAGTGGAACGCGAGTCCTAAAGCTAGGAGCCTAAATCGCCTGCATAGCAGCTACCGCGTTAACTTTGCTGTGGCTGCCGGCTCGCAATAGGTCAATAGGACGCTGCCCATCCAATAGGGGTTGAGCCGCCAGGACCCACTCGGTTGCCTCTTGAACAGTAAAGCCGCCGTCTAACAAAGTGAGCATGGTTCCTGGCAGACGTTCCACGAGAGTCCACCCCTCGGAGGTCTCCAGGAGCGACTCCACTACCACCTGCAATTTTCCTTGCTCATCCGGGAGGGCGAGCAGACGATGCTCATTGAGGAGCCGGTGCGCACGGGTAACTTTTACCCCCAGGCGCTCGGCGGCTTGCGCGAAACTAATCGTATCCATGCTCTTAGCCTATCCGAGAAGGCAAGCCGGCTCCTATCCGCGCCGCTTACCGGTAAAAGCGTCGCTGCCCGCTAGGATTGCCTTATGAGAAACGATCCGGAAGCCAGCTCTCACGCTAGCGAGACCCCACAGGATTCGTCTATCTCCCGTGCAGAGGGCGAGACCACAAGCCAGATTCCGGAAATAAGCCACAGCGGCACAGACGAAGACCATATGTTAAAACGCCTGATCGATGGGCGCTATCGGATAGTGAAAATTATTGATACCGGCGGGATGGCTAGCGTTTACCGGGCTCACGATGAACGCTTAGGGCGAGATGTGGCGTTAAAAATGATGCACCCGCACTTGGCGAATACTGCCTCCCTGGTGGAACGGTTTGAAGCGGAAGCTAGGTCGGCGGCTCGCCTCATGCATCCGGCGATTGTGCAGATTTTTGATCAGGGAACTTGGCGGCGCCGCCCCTACCTGGTGATGGAGTTTATTAATGGCTCCAACTTACGTCAACTACTAACTAAAGAGGGCACCTTACCGCTAGGGCGCGCCCTAGAAATCACAGAACAAGTGCTACAGGCACTGCAAGCAGCCCACGAAATGCAGATTATTCATCGGGATATTAAACCGGAGAACATTCTGCTGACTCCTTCCGGGCAGGTAAAAGTGGCAGATTTTGGGCTCGCCCACGCGGTTAACCAAGCCACCGGCACCACTACCGGATCGGTGATGGGAACGGTCACCTACCTGGCACCAGAACTTATCTCTGAAACTACTTCAGATGCCCGCTGCGATGTGTATTCAGTGGGAATCATGACCTATGAACTGATTAGCGGACTGCCCCCCTTCCAAGGCGATACTGCGATTCGGACTGCCTGGCAACACGTGAGCGAGGACGTACCGCCGCTGTCAGCGACGGTAACTTGGATTCCTAGCGAAGTTGATGATCTAATAGCGGCGCTGACCGCGCGCAACGCTAAGGATCGCCCTGTTGACGCGGGAGCTGCCCTGCAGCTGGTTAAGGCGGTTATAGATTGTCTTAGCCCCGAGTTGCAAGGGCGCCGCGCTGAGCGCCCCGCGAGTGCGACTTCAGAACAAGAAACTGAACGTACCCCGCTAGGAAAAGGGGGCACTGCCCGGCTACCGGTCTTGCCGGTGGCCTCTCCGCAACTTCCGGCGGCTCCGATTCGCCCTGCCCACCTAGACTCACCCGTAGATACTTCTTCCGCGCCAGCTCCCCCTGATCCGGAAGAATCACTAACCGTGGTCGAAACCGCGCCAGCTCCCTCAACCCCTAAGGATCGTACTGGGCGGAGTAAGAAGAAACGTTGGATAGCGGCAGTTATCACCGGGGTTTTAGTGATCGCCGCGGCCTTAGCTGGCTGGTATTTCACTTTGGGACCGGGAGGGCGCGTAGCAGTGCCTAACGTGGCAGGCAAAACCGCGGTTCAAGCGCGGGAGGTGCTGGTAAAAGCCCAGTTTAAAGTGAACACCCAGCGGGAATATTCCGACACTGTCGCTGCCGGTAAGGCTACGCGCACCAACCCTAAGGCCGGCCAAAAGGCCAAGAAGAATTCGCAGGTAGACCTGTATATTTCTCGGGGTATTGAATATGTGAAGGTGCCGGATCTTGCGGGCAAGGAGGGAGCTGAAGCGGGGAAGCTTCTCAAAGCGGCAAAGCTAAAGATCGCTGAAAGTAGCGAAGAGTATTCCGATGAAGTAGAGAAAGGGAAAATCATCGCTACCACCCCGGAGACAGGCACCACCCTCCGCCACCATAGCGGGGTGAAGGTAATCGTTTCCAAAGGTAAAGAGCCGATCACGCTCCCAGATTTCGCAGGCAAGAGCGAAGAAGAAGTCACGAAAACCTTAAGTGACCTCAAATTGAAGCTGGAGAAAACTACCGAGTTTTCGGATTCGGTTCCGCGCGGGCAAATCATCGGGCAAGAACCGGCAGCGGGAACTACCGTGTACCATGGCGACCAGGTAAAAGTCCGGGTTTCACAAGGGCCTGAAATGGTTGAGGTACCTAACGTGACTGCGCTTAATATGGGACAAGCCAAAAAGAAATTAACCGATCTCGGGTTCCAGGTACAGGTGCAAAAACAGTTGCTGGGGATTGCTCCCAACCGGGTTTATTCTCAATCCCCCGGTGGGGGCACCAAACTAAAACACGGCTCCACGGTTACTTTGACCTACGTTTAAGCCGACCTTGCCCGAGGACGCCCTAGCGAGAGGAAGCGGTTGGGAGACACGTGCGGGCGCGAACCCGGCGGTCTTATACCGTGTATCCCCAGGGCTCTAAGGGCGCGCGCAGGGGATTCCCTAAAGTGTCGTGGCGTTTTTGTAGCATTTCTGCCACTTGGAATGCCAGTTCCAGCGATTGCTGGTGATTAAGCCGGGGGTCTACCAGGGTTTCGTAGCGATTCTTCAAAGAATCCTCGGTCAGGTGTTCGCTGCCTCCGATCACTTCGGTAACGTCATCTCCGGTCAGCTCCACGTGGATTCCGCCCGGGATCGTACCCGCTTCTTGATGTGCGGTAAAGAAATTAGCTACTTCTTGCAGAATCTGTTCAAAACTTCGAGTTTTATAGCCAGAAGAGGAGCTAATAGTGTTGCCATGCATGGGATCACACATCCAGGTAACCGGACGTCCGTCACGCATTTGTGCCTCTAAAAGTGCGGGTAATGCCGACTCTAATTCGTGCGAACCCATGCGAGAGATAAAGGAAAGGCGCCCTGGTTCACCGTTGGGATTGAGTTTATCTTGCAGACGCGCTAAATCATCTCCACTGACGTTGGGGCCGATTTTTACCCCGATCGGATTGGCGACTTGCGATAGTTGCTCCACATGAGCCCCATCTATCTGGCGGGTACGCTCCCCGATCCAAAGGAAATGCGCTGAAGTGTCATACAGTTCGCCAGTACGCGAATCTACCCGGGTCATCGCTTGTTCGTATTCTAAAAGCAAAGATTCGTGGGCACTATAAAAATCTACGGTACGCAGCTCATCGGCGTTGACACCTGCGGCATCCATAAAAGAAATTGCTCGGTCAATATCAGAGGCTAGCGCGTCAAAGCGTTTATAGGCTGGGTTAGAGATAAAACCCCGGTTCCATTCATGAACTCGATGCAGGTCGGCATAACCACCTTGGGTAAATGCCCTAATCAAGTTCAGAGTAGTTCCCGAACGCGTATAGGTATCTAGCAGGCGTGCCGGGTCTGGCGTGCGTGCCTCGGGGGTGAACTCAAAGGAGTTAACCGCATCCCCGCGGTAGGACGGCAGGGTTACTCCGTCGCGGGTTTCGGTATCGCTAGAGCGAGGTTTGGCGTATTGACCAGCCATTCTCCCCATTTTTACGATCGGCAAGGATGCTCCGTAGGTGAGCACGATCGCCATTTGCAAAATGGTTTGGATTTTCAGCCGGACTCGATTCGCGGTTGATTCGGCGAAAGTTTCCGCGCAGTCCCCACCGGTAAGTACAAAAGCTTTGCCCCGGCTGGCTTGCCCAAGCAGTTCTTTCAGAGCATCTACTTCGCCCGCAAACACCAAAGGAGGACGAGTACACAGGTCAGCCAATTTTTCTTGCAGCTGTTCCTGGTCTGGGTAGTTGGGCTGTTGGTTTGCCGGGCAATCCCGCCATGAATTCAGAGCTCTAGTTGTTTTCTCGTCCACGAAATCCACCCTAGTAAGTTTTAGATTTTAAGACGAATAAGTCCGTAAACCGAACTTATTCCCCCCAGGGAAGCGTCTTCCCTAGTTTTTGTTGTTTCCTGCCCGTTATAGCAGTCGGTGCTCAGTTAATAGTGGTTACCCGCCAGCTAAATCTGTCACCAAAAACTTCTTTGGCTCTCGCTGCTGGCCAGCAGCGAGAGCCAAAGAATTTAAAGCACCAGAACTAGCAGTGCCAACTCGCTTTAAAAATCAAGTGAGCTAATAGCACTAACTAAACCTTAGGCAGGACGTACTTCCTGCCCGATTTCCTTCATCATTTCCTGGAACCAGGAGGCAGTAATATCAAAGGCTTTACCGCCCTTGATCCGTGAGAAGGCAATCGAGCTCAAAACATCACCGTTCTCTTCATCATGACCAATCAAGCCCGGTTTACCCTCTAGGGCACACTGCACCGCGTAATCGGTCATCGACTTGATCAGGCGCAAATCTTCTGCGCCCGCCGCGGAAGCGCGCGAGAAGTAACCCGATTTTTGCACCATAACCTTTTCCGCTCCAATCCGCTCGGCAAATTGGCGAGCGAACCACTGACCGGGGTTAATCTTGTCTAGCTGTACGTGTCCGAAGGGATCACGCGGAACTGTCTCGCCTGCCTGTTCCATCTGCTCCACGATTTCGCTTACCCCAGCGCCCTCAGACAGGAAGATGTTTACGTTACCAACCTCATCCATTACTTTGCGTAGCCGGGTAGCCTCGCCCTCGATATCAATATGAGCCTCAGGCACAAAAATGGCGTGAATATCGCGTGATTCGCGAGTGAGCCCCATAGAGGGCAGCCATTCTTTCTTGTCTAGCAGCTTGCGGTAAGAACGGGCAGTAGCAGCCGTCAAATAACCACAATTACGCCCCATTACTTCGTGAATAATCAGTTCCCGCGGGTTGGACTGACATTCCCCGATTACGTGCTCAGCAAATAACGCTCCGTTATCGGCAGCGGTCCAAGCACCCAGGGATTGACGGATCGGGATGATGTCGTTATCAATAGTCTTCGGCAGACCGACCACGGTCAACTCGTAGTCGTGTTCATGCAGATACTGCGCCAAATCTGCGGCGGTGGTGTTAGTGTCATCCCCACCGATCGTGTGCAGCACATCTACCCCATCCTCTACCAGGCGATTAGCTGCGAATTCCAAGGGATTAACTCCCTCTTTAACCAGACCACGCTTGACCAGATCCTCAGTATTAGTGAGTTTTACCCGCGAGTTACCAATCGGGGAACCACCATATTGATGCAACAGACCAGCATTTTTACGTGCGTCTTCGTCTACCACAATGAAGTTCTTAGACAGTAGCCCGTGATAGCCATGCTTATAGGCAATGATTTCAACTTCCGGGGCCAGCTCGGTATAACGTTCGATCAACCCACCAACCGCTGATGAGAGACAGGGCGCGAATCCGCCCGCAGTTAGCAGTGCCACACGTTTAATCGTCATATTTCCTCCAAAAGAGTTGTTTGGCCATTATCGGCTCCGTCAGCTAATAGTCTAGTCGATAAGGCGCACCCGGCTCTAGGACGCGAAGCGCTTCACTCATTTGAGCATGAAAAGAGGCACGGTGCGTCAGATTAGGCGGCACCCGTAAACCGCTAGTAGTTCTCCAACTGGGGACGAAGCTAGCTACGCTTTTGTTAAAACTGCTTCTTTTGAGCGCCGAAACTGTTTACTGATCCGCGGCGGGGGCAGAGTCGGTTTTATCCTCTTCTGATGGGTTATCTTCCGGTGGCTCTGGCACCTCGGTTTGGGGAGCCTGCCGACCCCCGGGAGCCTGCACCTTCGATTCGGCGGCCACAGCGTCCTCATCATCCTTCTTGGAAGCAAGCGCCTTTTTCACATCAGCAGCATATAGATCCACGTATTCTTGCCCCGACAGACTCATCAAGGAATACATAATCTCGTCAGTAATTGCCCGCAACACATAACGGTCATCTTCCATACCCTGATAGCGAGAAAAGTCCAGAGGATCACCGATAACTACCCCGATGCGATGTAGACGCGGAATCCGAGTACCAATCGGCTGAGCAATATTAGTTCCAATCATGGCCACCGGAATCACCGGTGCACCCGAGCGTAGCGACAGCCGCGCCACCCCGGTTTTACCGCGATAAAGCCGGCCATCGGGGCTGCGGGTACCCTCCGGATAGATCCCAAACAGTTCCCCAGATTGTAAGCGCGCTAATCCTTTTTGCAGAGCGGCCTGGGACTTCTTCCCCCCAGAACGGTCAATAGGAATCGTGCCCACCTGAGTCATAAACCACTTCACAAAGGCACCTTTTAGACCTTTACCGGTGAAATAGTCGGCTTTGCCCACGAAAACTACTTCGCGGTCAATCATGAGCGGTAAAAAGAAAGAATCAATCACCGCTAGATGATTCGAGGCCAGAATCGCCGCCCCGGTCTCGGGAATATTCTCGGCTCCTTTGATCCAGGGGCGGTAAAGAACCTTTAGAATCGGCCCCAGGATTACTTTCAGCATCCGGTAAAACACGTAAGCTTCCTTCCCGCCCGGGCTAACTAGCCGATCCCTAAAGACCGACTAGACTAACGACTATGAAACTCCCCAAGAAGTGGGGGGCGCACCGCCGCCGCAACCCAAGTCAACGTCGCGTAGATGATGAATTTTTGGATATTACATCTAGGTTAGATGATACCGGTATTTTCGCGCCTGGACCGCGAGATTACGAATTAGCTGAGCCAAATGACCAGTTTCAACCCCCGAAGCTGCCTGCCAACCCCCGCCTACGCGGCGGGGTGCGCCTCTTAGTGATCACCGTCATAGTGTTGATAGCCTGGGTAGCCACCTATATCGCGGGAGTTGACCTACCAGGTTGGCTCCACGCCCTCGGATTCTTAGATTTAGCTTTATTTTGCGGCTTGCTGATATATCTGCGCCCCAAAGGACGCAGCGCTTTAACCAACAAATGGGATGACGATGATGGGGCGAGGGTGTGAACCCCCAGTTCTTCGATCCTCCCTCCCGGGCGCTACGGAAACACTTAAGCACCTTGGTTCCTGCCAGCGGCGAAATTGCCCCGCAAGGAGAGTTTTCCCAATTAGGAACCCCTTTATCGGATTGCTGTTTTCTAGTAGTGGATCTAGAAACCACCGGAATGGGGGCAGGCGCTGAAATCACTGAAATAGCTGCGGCGCGTTACTATCAGCGGCGCCTATGCGGAACTTTTCGTTCGCTAGTGCAAACCCGCCGTCCGATTCCTCCCAAAATCGTGGCGCTGACCGGGATCACCAACTCAATGGTGCTTGCCGCCGACCCGCTAGAAGAGGTTTTTTCGCGTTTCCTGGCATTTTGGAGGGCGGATCACCCCGACTCTCCCCCGGTAAACGCCCTGGTGGCGCATAACGCGAGTTTCGATACCGGATTCTTGCGCCGCGCTGCTGAGCAGTTAGACGATCCCCTTCCAGATGCCCTCACCGTCGACACCTTGGCTATTGCCCGACTACTCCTGCCGCGTCCCTTCGTCGCCAATCACCGCCTAGCTACTCTCGCCAGCTATTTTGGAGCCGATAAACCCACCCACCGTGCCCTAGACGATGTGCTCGCCACCGTGACCGTACTGCAAGGGCTACTAGATCTGGGACAGGGAGCAGGTCTAACCCACATCCAAGATTTTCGAGTTTTACAAAAAGTCCCCCGGCAGATCCGGGCAAAACGGGTGCTGGGAGCCGACCTGCCTGCGCGTCCGGGAGTCTATATTTTTGAGGACGCCGAGAGAAAACCGCTCTACGTAGGCTCGGCTTCCAATCTGCGAACGCGAGTAGGCAGTTACACCACTCTCAGCGAAAAACGCCGGCAGATGCGGGAGATGCTTGCCGCCGCTCGCCATATTCAACATATTTGTTTTCCCCACGTCCTCTTGGCGCGCCTAAAAGAACTAGAGCTGATCGCCCGGCTTAACCCTCCTTTCAACCGTGCCAGCACCCACCCGGATAAATACTGGTTACTGGAACTAACTAATGAAGATTTTCCGCGCCTGAAACTCTCCAAACGGGTAGAGCGAAAAAATGCCTCCCGAACCTTCGGACCTTTCACTACCCGAAAAAGCGCCGAAAGAGTCCGCCGGGTACTGTCACAGCAATGGAATCTGCGCACCTGTACCCAGGTGATTTCTCCGGGTGATCCTGCGAATTCCTGCTATTTAGAACAGTTGGGAACCTGCCGTGCTCCCTGCCGGGTGCAAAGACAAGAAAGCTACCGCCAACACTGCCAGCTGATTGCCACCAATAGAGCCAAAGCTGAGCAAGAGGCGGTAACTAGCTTGCTAGAAAAAGTTCAGGACTTAGCGGACAGGCAAGAATTCGAGCAAGCCGCCGTAGTTCGCGAACAACTTGCCGCGCTGTCACAGGCAGGAGCCGAGCAAGAGTTATTATCCCCGCTACTGGCGGCGGAAAAACTTATTTTTGCCCTGCCGGCGTCCTCTGGCGGCTGGGTCTACCTCGCCCTCGCCTACGGAAAAATAGTAGGAACTGCTTTTACCTGTGCCAATGCTCCAAAAATTGCGGTAGAGAAAACTGTTGCTACTTTGGCGGAAATTTTCCCGGTTACTGCCCCGCGCTTCCTGGGCCAAGGGATCCTCTGGGAACAGCTGCATATTTTAGCGCAGCAGCTTTACCAGCCCGGGACCCGAATTGTACAAATATCGGATTCCGCGGAACTGGTATGCCCGGTGTCGGGAATGCTAGCCCGCACTCAGCTGCGACAAAAACTAGCGCAAGCCCAAAAACCGTTTTCTTTCCGGCGCTAAGTATTAGTTAGTATTAGTTGCCCCGGCGTTCCCTGTTGCCTTAGCGCAGCGCTGCAGCGACAGCTTCTTGCAACTTAAGAGGAGTCAGGGGACGCTCCACTGGTTTGGCGCCTGCCCAACCGACCAGCCATTCGTCTTGCTGGCGAGCAGTCAAAACCAAGATAGGGGGAAGATCATTTTCCTCCTCATGCAGGGTTTTCGCGACCGAAATACCTGAGATCTTAGTAGCTTCCCCGTCCAGGATTAGCAGATCATAGCGATTGTTATGCACTTTATCTCGCGTAATAGTAGCGGTAGCGGTCTCATCCCAAGTTATTTTTGGTAGATCCGCGGCCGGCTTAATTCCCACGGAATTTATTACTTGCCGACGTACCTCACGGTCATCGCTATATAACAAAATCTGCAGATTATTTTCCGCTTCCGCCATGTTCGTCTTCCTTAAGTAAACACTTGCAAGTACTTTTGGCTCTCATTGTAACCGACTATGGCACTCTTTGAACCCCAGAGCGCGGCTAGGAATGCATTTGGGCAAATTTGCTAGGACTGCAGCCACATAAAACCGGTTTTATGCTTCCAGCTTATTTCCTAGGGCTGCAATTATAGGACTTAGCACCTAGACTAGAGAAAGACACTACTCAGCCGGAGGGAGGCTGGGCGGACTCGAAAACTACAAAGGAGATCCATTTTTATGGAGAAGTACACGCTTCCAGAACTGCCCTACGATTACGCTGCTTTAGAGCCGCACATTTCTGGCAAGATCATGGAACTACACCATGACAAGCACCACAACACCTATGTAAACGGGGCAAATGCCGCCCTAGAAAAACTAGCAGCCGCTCGTGAAGCCGGCGATCTGGCAGCAGTCAACCAGTTCTCGAAAGATTTAGCTTTCAACCTGGGCGGACACACTAACCACTCGGTTTTCTGGACCAATATGGGACCTGACTGCGGAGGGGAACCCGAAGGCGAACTAGCTGCCGCCATCACCGAAAACTTCGGTTCCTTTGAGGCTTTCAAAAAGCATTTCTCGGCCGCCGCCACCGGTCTCCAAGGCTCCGGCTGGGCAGTTTTGGCTTGGGATTCGATTTCTTCCCGCCTTGTCATTTTCCAGCTCTTCGATCAGCAAGGAAACGTACCTGTCGGGGTAACTCCGCTGCTGATGCTGGATATGTGGGAACACGCTTTCTACCTGGACTACCAGAATGTGAAAGCAGACTATGTGAAGGCCTGGTGGAACGTAGTTAACTGGGAAAACGTTGCTGCTCGTTTCGAAAACGCTGAAAAGAACTTTAAGTCCCTAATCAACCTGGCATAGTTTTCTATTCCTAAAAGATACGTGGGAGAGCGATTTCCCCTCCTGCCCAAAAATTCGGGAAGCGCCCAGGCGCTTCCCGAATTTTTATGCCCACCGCACCTACTCGGGAAAACCGCTCCCCCACGTAACTATGAGTTCCCGGTAAAAATCAGGATCTACTTACCCGTAAGATAAAGCTAGCTATTAGATATCGAAGAACCCGTATCGCCATGGGAAAGGTCACTGAGTTGGTTTATGAAATCTTAAGCGTAATCGCTAACCTAGCGGGAGCAATTTTCGCGGGAGTTCAATTCGCTCGTTTCATTAAGATCTCAACCGGTAAAGCAGGAAAGAACCAGGATCCTACTTTAGCTTTTTCTACCGGCCTCCTAGCTTTCGCAATCCCATTTTTCAGCCCGATAGCGCATAATCTAGGGGCATCTACTTCTTTTTTCATCGCTCTTACGGCAGCTAGCACTCTAATATCCGCTCGTTGCCTGAAAAAACCAACGACTACCTCTAGAGAACCCAACTAGGATTCCGGGAAGCACGGGGTAAGTTTTATCCAAGGTTGCGCGGAGATAGATTTTATCCGAGTGGGCGCGGGGGAAAAGTTTTATCCGAGTAGGCTAGGCGGGCGTAAATCTAAAAAGGTAACGCCTTTTTAGATTTTGGGCAGGAGGAAAAACTTTTCTCCCGCGCACTAAGACGATTTCAGATTAGGGTCGCGGCCGGTAAAAGATACGAGAGGGGCTTGACCTGCGGAGCAGGTCAAGGGATCCCAGATCAGTATAAAAGCGGGAGGAAAAACTTTTCCCTCGCGTCCTCAAGATCCAGGAACTGTTACCCGAGGCGGGTGCTGGTTTGCTTGGCACCAATGTCGTAGACAGCGATGCGCGCGGGATGCGCTTTTGACCCTTGGCGCTCGCCCTCGGCGGGATCTATCATCACCATCCGCGAGCCAACCGGCACCCCTAGGAATTGTGGGGTGGTCTGCACAGTAGAGGGAGTAGAAACCATTTTGCCGCTGGGCCACGAACTGGACACTTTTGACCATTGACCTTGCTCGAAGGTGGCGGCAGTCAAATGTACCCCGGGAAAGTCATCTGGCTCCAGGTTTTTCCCTTTACCTTGATACAGCATTATTACCTGTTTTGTTTTCGGGGCAGGTAAAGCCGGATCGATAGTTACCTTTGGCTGGCTGCCGGGAGCCCCGCTAATCTTTAATCCTTTAGGTAATTTGTCAAAAGATTTATCTATTTTCTTGGCCTGTTTCAGCGCGGAAACATTACTTAAATCCATGGCGCTAATCAGGTCGATCACGAACACCATCGTGGAGTTGGCGGGAATGCGTTTCGCGGCTTCGCCTTGGAATCCCAGTTGCGGAGGCACCGTGATCTGGATGCGAGAACCGAGCTTCTTGCCGATTAATGCCTGTTTCCAGCCCGGGATAACTTCGCTCATCGCGTATCCTTGCGCAGAGTCACCGACTCGGAAGGTACTCATCACGGTCTTACCGTCCCACAGATTACCTAAAGTATCCATGAGTACTTGGTCTTTGGCGGTCACGCTCCGCCCTTCGCCCTCGTATAGTACCCGTACCTGCAAACTGGTTGGTGCTTTCCCCGAACCGGACTCCATCTGGGGGGCTTGGCCTAACTCCCCGGTTACTGCCGGGAATTTTCCTTTTACCTCAGGAGCCGAGGCGTCGGAAGCACTAGATGAACATCCGGAAAGTAGGGATATCGCTAAGGCAGCGACCAACGCCAAGACTATTACCCGAGCTGACCGTATCCGCTTCGGTTGGGAAGGAATGTTTTGAGTTTGCATGGCGGTGTCTACCAGCTCTTAGAGGGTACCCACGATATCCATTACTAGGGCGACCGCCTGCCCATCTTGCATCGTGCTTAAAGCCAGGCGGGAACCGACGTTTTTACCGACTAGTTCTTTGTCCAACTTCAATTCTGCCAGAGTTTTTTCTCCCTGCAGCGGCATCGGGGTGTTACTATCCCAGGTGGATACAGTCTTTCCTTGCTGATCTAGCCAACTTTGATGCACAATCACCACGTCATCGGCTTTCAGCGCGGCCCCGTTTCCGGTAGCAAGCACGCTCACGGCACGGTCTTTACCGAGCTGCCCAGCGTTAACCTTCAATACGGGTTTCTCCCCCAATTTTCCGCTAACTTCTAGGCCGGGAAGAGTATTCCCGGTAGCTTTGGCCTGTGCCAGCTGCTCTTCACCTTTCTTCATTTGCGAGGCAGAGAAACATTTCAAGGTATCGACCACGAACACCAGGGTTGATCCAGCAGGAATATCACCCATTGCCTGCTCCCCGTACCCCAATTCGGGTGGAATAACCAGGAGGGTGCGCGATCCCGGCTTGGCATTTTTAAGTCCCTGTCCCCAACCGGGAACTACTTGTTTTAACGAGAAAACAGCGGGATTTCCCCGGTCGAAACTGGAATCAAATTTCTTCCCGTCCCACAACTGGCCGTGATAGTTGACTTTCAGCACTGCGTCGGCACCGCAAGCCTCGCCCTCGCCAGCTTTAACGGTGCCAACTTTCAATTCTTTCGGTGCAGTCCCCTCTCCCGCACTGACTGTGGGGGCTTTCCCGTATTCGCCCTCAACTTTGACTCCGAAATCTGAGAAGGAACCATCGCTACTGCAGCCGGTGAGCCCTGCACCTAATAACGCACCTAGCAGGGCAATAGCAGCAACAGATGTAGAAAGTCTACGTTTCACAGCAAGATCCTAACTGTTTTTAGTGGAACGATTGGCCGCAGGCGCAAGAACCTACCGCATTCGGATTATCGATCGTGAAGCCTTGGCGTTCAATGGTGTCGGAAAAATCAATCGAGGCTCCGTCTAAGTAGGGGTTGGACATTTTATCTACCACTACCTCCACCCCGGGGGCGAACTCGACTACTGCGTCGCCGTCTAAGAGGCGTTCATCAAAATAAAGCTGATAGATCAGTCCCGAGCATCCTCCCGGCTGCACCGCTATCCGCAGGCGCAGATCATCGCGCCCTTCCTGGTCTAGCAGTGATTTCACTTTTTCAGTGGCGGCATCGGTCAAAGTTACTTTGTGGGTAGCTGTCTTTTCAGCCTGTTGTTCACTCATATCTGTTCCTCAAAATTTTCTAGATGAACTAAGTTAGTCCTTAGCCTAGTCCAAGGTGGCTCTAGTGGCTATTGCGACCAGGTACGCGCTAAGCGAAGTCCGGCCTCCTCCATACCGCCAGTATCGGTAGGGAATTGGTAGACGCCATCTATTCCCCGCTCGGCAATCTCGCCTCTACTCAGATTATTTTCACTGGTAACTACCACTATCGGCACCCCGAAGCGGTTGGCGAGGTCGCATAAATGCTCCAAAGGAGAGCCGGGAAGATTCCAGGGGGATAGCTCTTCAGTATTCGCCACTAGCAAATCTGTGGTTTCTAAAACTTGCGGCAGACTGGTTTGCTGATCCAGGAAATCTGCCGCAAAATCCAGGCGGGCTCCCAGCCTGCCTAATAGTTCTCCCACTCCCCAAGCGCATCCTCCTGTGGGCAGAACCCCCACTAGGGTACCTGGTGCAGGTTTTTTGCCTGAAAAATCCGAAATCTCAAGGTAGCGGCGGGTTCCGTATTTTTCAGCTTCTTTAAGCACGCTTTCCCAGTTTTCTTTAGTTTGTTGCGCAATCTTCGGGCTAGTTTTAGCGATCTGAGCTAGCACCCCGGAATTTGTTAGCAACGGTTTCTGGCTGCCGGTAACTACCGTCGCCCCAGCCAGATCCCGCGCTAAAGATTCCCAAACCTGTGGGCTCATTTGACCCGCGCCGTAAGTGGCCGCCACTCCCGTTAAAAATTGCCCAGGAAACGCCGGTAAATCCTCTAGATCCCCGGGAGGAAGCGCCCCCAGCGGCGAGTACTCACTTTGCAGGTTTTCTTGCCCGCAGACGGCGGGCAGATAGAGACCTTTGCCCGCTTTAAGTAGCATCGGTAAGGTGCTACCTGCCTTAGCAGGATCACTCGTCCTCGAAAATAGATCCGCTAGCGGATAGCCAGCGGCAACTTCCGGATACGCCCACGAATAGGGGACAACCTGCAGCTGGTCGCGACTTTTATGCTTTAGCCATCCGGTCTTAAAGGCTTGCCCCCCTTTGCGGGCGCTGGTCTGCAGCGTGCTGGCTACTGCCAGAAGTATCTGCACTTAAATCTTTCCACCTAAACGAGCCAGGAACAGCGCCTCGGCGGTAATAGCATTCTTCAGGTCGCCTAAATCCTGGGATTCATTTTCTGAATGTGCGTTAGTGGCAGGATCTTCCACTCCGGTGATTAAGATATCGGCCTGCGGGAAAACCTGTGCCAGGTCAGCGGTCATGGGGATTGCTCCCCCGCACCCAATATCTACCGCTTCCTTATCCCAAGCACTTGATAGCGCCCATTTCATATCTTTTTCCGCCGCCGATGCTTGGGCTTGGTAGGACGGACCGCATTCGAGAATCTCGGTTTCTACCTCCGCTCCGAAGGGGGCATTTTCTTTCAAGAACCTGCTTAATGCTTGGGCACATTCGGCGCTATCGGTTCCGGGAGCAGTGCGCAAGGACAGCCGCAAACAGGTTTCCGGCACCAGGGCATTAGCGCTTTCGGCGCGAGAACGCTGATCCCAACCGATAACGCAAAGTGCCGGTTGGTTCCATAAACGCGCGGCCACATCCCCCTTCCCAGCTAGCTCAAAGCTCTCCACTACCTGGGCATCCGCCTTGAACAAGTCTTCCGGATAGTGAACATCAGCACTGGTAGATCCCCCAAGACCGGGTACTGCCAAGCTGCCATCGGGATTAAAGCATTTCGCGAGCAACAGGCTAGCAACCGTGACTGCATCTAGCACCGGGCCTCCAAAAGCTCCCGAATGCAGGGCAGTGTTCATTACTTTAACTTTCACATCCATACTGGCTACTCCCCGCAAAGTTGCGGTCAGAGCGGGTTCGCCTACCCGCCAGTTATCGGAATCGCAAACAATGATGGCATCAGCGGCTAAATCTTCCCGATATTTTTCAATAAAGTTGCGGAACGAGGGAGAGCCGATCTCTTCTTCGCCCTCAATAAAGCAAGTTACGTTAACCGGGCAGTTATCTGCCAAAGCGAGGAGCGTCCCGTAGTGCACCATTACCCCCGCTCCATCATCGGAGGTACCGCGCCCATACAGGCGGCCATTCTTTTCGGTAGCAACAAAGGGCTCAGTATTCCAGCGCTCGGCAGGTCCGGCCGGTTGTACATCATGGTGAGCATAAAGCAATACCGTTTTGGCCTGCGGATCTACAATCTTGCGGGCAATAACTGCCGGCATTCCTTCCTCGCCAGTGGGCGTTGGTGCGGTTTTTACTTCCGTTTCCATCCCCAGGTTTGAAAATAACTGCGCCACATGCCGAGCCGATTTTTCTACTTCCGCGCGGGATGCAGAAGAAACTGAAGGAATCGCTACCAGTTTGGTTAGCTCACTCTTAACATCATCAAAAATACGGTCAGAAGCCGCTTTATAATCCGAAATATCACTCATGCTTGCCAGGTTACCCCGATACGCCCTCTTGAGGGAAAGGACAGCCACTACCGGCAAACTGTCCCCGCAACCCTAGGACAGATTTCCCCTGCCCGTCCTCGGCCGATAACCTGGACAGGTGAAACTTTTTGGACGTAACAAAGATGAAGAGATCGAGGCTCCGCTTGATAAGGGAGAGGGCAAAGGCCGCCCTACCCCAAAACGCAAAGTTGCGGAGGCAAAAAATCGCCGCCCCCTGATTGTAGACAAGAAAGAAGCCCGCAAGCGTCGCCGCGAGCAACGCGATGAGCTCTACAAGAAACAGCAAGCCGCCTTGGACGGCAAGGGAGATGAACGTTACCTTCCCTACAATGACCAAGGCCCGGTGCGCCGTTATATTCGCGATTTTGTAGATTCTCGTTTTGCTATCGGCGAGCTATTCATGCCGATAGTACTAGCCTTCCTAATCCTTTCGATCGCGTTTTCTCGCAACCAACAGTTGAACGCGATTTTGCTGTTTTCCATGTGGGCCTTACTGCTATTGGCGATTATCGAAGCCGTGGTCACCACCATGATTATTAATCGGGCGCTCCTGGGGGTTACCGGGGGGGATAAACGGGTAAAGAAAGGAAACGGGCGTTATATTCTGATGCGCCTGGCAAGTCCGCGCAGAATGCGTCGGCCGCGCCCTTCTGGCCCGCGCGGTCCGCGTCCCGATATTAGTGAATACGCTGGTGATATTCGCTCCTATATGCGTTCTCGCGGCTAACGGGTTTTCCGCATCGGCAGAGCGGGAAGCTCTCTAGAAAGCTGTTTATTTAGCTTTCCCGCAAAGGAGGGCCCCTTATAGATCATGGCGGTAAACGCCTCTAGTAAGTCAGCTCCCGCGTCCAGGAACTGACGGGCACTGGTCTCGTCCTCAATTCCACCGCACCCGATAATCAGGTAGTCATCTCCCAGTTCCTGGCGCAATAAACGCACCACTTCTAGGGCACGTTCTTTTAAGGGGGGTCCTGACAGCCCGCCCTCACCAAAATCGTGGTTAATGGTGGTGTTAGTGGCAATCACTCCCGCCAGTCCCACTTCTTTAACGATTTGCGCTAGTTCTTTTAACTGATCATTCCCTAAATCGGGAGCCAGCTTTACCAGCACCGGGACTTGCCTGCCCGCACTCTGCCTTCCCGCGGCAACTACTGCTTGCCCGATCTGCCGCAGTTGCTCGCTAGCTTGCAGGCTACGAAGTCCCGGCGTATTGGGAGAAGAAACGTTAATCACTAAATAGTCCGCATATTTCGCCAATTGCCACGCGCTGACGCGGTAATCTTCGGCTGCATCAGCCAGCTCGGTAGTCTTATTCTTCCCTAGATTTACCCCCAAAATGAGGGATCTACCTGCCGCGCTACTTCTGAGCTTCTGCAGGCGATGCGCCATTTCCCGGGCACCCTGGTTATTGAAACCCATCCGGTTCCGCACTGCCCGCAGCGGTAATATCCTCCACAGGCGCGGCTTATCGTTTCCGGGTTGAGGACGCGGAGTTACCGTCCCTACCTCAACGAATGCGAACCCGAACGCTCCGAACTGCAGCGGAGCTAAGGCATCTTTGTCCATCCCCGCTGCCAACCCCAAATATCCGGGAACTGGCCTGGCCAGGGATTTCAATCCCCGCTCATCGCCTACCCAACCGCCTTTCAAGGTTCCTACTGATCCGGAGAAAAATATCCTGATCAATCCGGTTAGGCCGGGAACCCGAGAGATTAGATACAGGGCTTTCATCGTGGCGTTGTGACATTTTTCGGCATCGAAGCGCGCAATCAGGTGTTTGTATAAAAATCGGTACAGCACGCCTTCAATTGTACTGAAAAGCTGACGCCTCTACTTACGCGTAGAGCGCTAGGTGCTTCACCTTTGCTGACTTTGGTGGTTTTGCGGACTAATCCCACCACAGGCACCAGCCAGGATGAGCCCACCGCGGATCCGCGCTATAGAGCTCATCGGGAGCACAAGCCTTGCCTAAAGCTAGTTTTTCCTGGTAGGTTTGCCAGATTTTTCGCTTCTGCTGGGATGCCGGCTCGCTCGCCCCTTCGGCTAAAGCTTCAACTACAAACATGGTGTCGACACTAACGCGTTCGTCCCAACGCGAAGAGCCGATCATATATCCCGAAAGATAAACCCGCCCCGGATTGGCAATACAGGCATTCAAGAAAGCTAGCAAAGTAGGGGCATCGTTTTGCCTATCGGCTAATGCGACTCGAGGAAGCGCGGCTCTAAGTTTTGCTGCCCCCTCAGCATCTAAACCGTGGAAACGCTGGTAGTCTCCGATTCCCTGTCCGGTAGCTAAATAGTTCTTTAAAATTTCGGGAATCTTAGTCTCAGCTAACCAGCCGAGCGGCCCGTAAAGGCCGGAGGGTAGCTCCGGGTCGTCGTCCAACATATCTAGGACAATCTTGTCGCCATCCTCCCCCAAAAATTCCGGGGTAGACAGGGCGAAAAAATCGGATCCTTCCAAGCGTTCCCCCAGGACCGGTTTTTCGGATTTGCGGGTAGGTGGCGAAGTGGTGGTCATGGTTACTCCTTGTTAGTTTGTGGTTGAAAACAACTTTGGCGCGAACCTTAATACGGATGTAAATAAGAAATAACCAGACCAGGAAAACTTTTCGGGCTAAAAAATGTGGAAATCTTTCTGGCGGATTTAAGGTTCTAAACTAGTATCGTGTTGATTCCGCTTGCAGATTTGTCAGATCCTCGGGTACGTGATTTTACCCAGTTAAAAGATGTGAACCTGCGCAAGAGTTTAGAGGCCAAACACGGCCTGTATTTAGCGGAGAGTTTCTCCGTGATTTCCCGGGCGCTTGCTGCCGGACATCGGCCTCGCTCTGTACTAACCAGTGAGCATTGGTTGGATCGCTTGCAGGAGACCCTGGGAGAACGCGCTAGCGACATCCCTATTTTTGTGGCTGAAGATAAACAGATAGTCCGCCTTACGGGGTTCAGTATGCATCGCGGAGCTATCGCCGCGATGGAACGTCCTGCCCTGCCGGAACTGGGAACGGTATTGGAGGGGGCACGAGCAGTGTTGATCTTAGAAGATTTAGTAGACCATACTAATGTCGGCGCCGCGATTCGCTCGGCCGCTGCGATGGGATTTGATGCCATCCTGACCAGCCCTCATTGCGCTGACCCGCTCTATCGGCGAGCGGTTAGGGTTTCCATGGGAACTGTGTTTTCGCTACCTTGGACCCGGATTGATCAATGGCCCGATACTTCTGCTCTAAAAGAGCACGGTTTTACTGTCGCGGGACTAGCGCTGTCTGAACAGGCGATTTCCCTGCCAGATTTTTGCGCCTACCTACAAGGCGAGGTCGCGCAGGGGCTGAAACCGAAAGTGGCGCTAGTACTGGGCACGGAAGGGCCAGGCATGAGCGAGCCGGCGCTGAACCAGTGTGACCAGCTAGTGAAAATCCCGCTTAGTCATGGAGTAGATTCTTTGAATGTGGCTGCCGCGGGGGCAGTTGCTTGTTACGCAGTCAGCCAGGCATTAGCGGCAAAACCTGATAGGTTTACTCCTCCTAGCAGCGTTAGCTAATTCGCTGCCTCCTTGTCACGATGCCCTGCGGGGCGCCTTCCGCGCAAACCGCCGGCATATCAGCAAACAGCCCGTCCCAGTAGCCGGCGTATACGCCGTAATTATCCGTATTGTGTCCTCCGTGACTGTCGGCTGGTCTGATTAGACGCAGCAGGCTGCGAAACCTTTCATACATCTCAACTCCTTATTGATGGGACAAAACAATTGTTAAATCTCAATTGCTTAGAGCCAAAGTAATTCATCCACCAATTTTTAGACGAAAACATTAACATCGTGAGAGTGTCTTTAGATGCGGAGCAACGATAAAAATATTTTCTCCCGCTAACCGGGCAGGTCAGCGGGAGAAAACCCGGATATTATGCGCTATTTAGGCAGTTACTGCGGCGTGACGTCGAGGGGGCTGCTCACCTGGCTCCTCATCGGAATCTGTTTTCTTTTCCCAGGTGGGGCTACTCGCCCCTAACTGTTCTAAACTCACGCTCTTGGCAGCGCCACTGTTGGGAATCGTCATCACTGCGCCCTCGGAAGCAGGGGTAACCGTGCCGGAGGTGGCTGCTGCTCGAGTTTGCCCATTAGCGCCCTGTTTGGCTTTCTTATGTACCTTTTTGGCGCCAGCTGTCTTTGAGCCAGCTTTAGTTGCCGGCTTCTCAGCTGCGGCCGCGTCCTTGTTGTCGCGTTCTTTAGGCGCTGTAACCGCGTCCTGCTGATTTGCAGGTTCTTTAGCTTCCCTCTCCCCCAGATTCTGAGAGTCATCCTTGTCAGCTGGAGAAGCTGGCTGCTCTTCCAACTTAGAGCGATCCATATCTGGTTGTTCCTGGTGAGCCTTACTGGCAGCCGCCCCCCCTTTTGCCATAGAGGGGCGGCCGCCACCAG
>OBWS01000003.1_pt1 | contig 196168 bp, 176 predicted proteins | sample 1495291 | NCBI WGS metagenome assembly OBWS01 (sample SAMEA2580090, study PRJEB22360) | human gut metagenome | biome: human gut; feature: human-associated habitat; material: faeces | place: Denmark | collected 2008/2010 | reverse complement strand
CCAGCAGCATTTCCGATAGCGGTGACCGGTGAAATCACGTGCGTGAACCCGAAAATAGCAAAACAGATAGCTGCAAATAATAGCCCAACGGCTACCAGCATTAACCAGTTACGCACTCGCGCATTGTTCTTTGCCATATATGCCCTTTCGCTTTTACGTGTTCGTTCACTGATTATCCCATAACTGTCGTTACCGGAAAGAAAGGTAAACACTCATGGCCGACTCCAGTTTTGGTTTGAAGATTGGGCTTGAGGGTGAGCGTGAGTTCAAGCGCGCGATCATGGATATTAACCGTGAGATGCGGGTGCTTGGCAGTGAGATGAAGCTCGTGGCGTCCTCGTTTGATAAGAACGACAAGTCCGCCGAAGCACTCACGGCCCGTAACCAAGTGCTGGGCAAAGAAATCGAGGCTCAAAAGTCGAAGATTGAGACCCTGCGCGCCGCACTCGAAAACTCCGCCACGAGCTTTGGTGAGAATGATAACCGGACGAAGAATTGGCAGATCCAACTCAATAACGCAGGCGCTGAACTCAACCGGCTTGAAGGCGAGCTGAAAGCCAACAACGACGCCCTGTCGGATTTCGGGAACGAGGCTGACGGTGCCGGTGACGATGCCAAGGGCGCGGCAAAGGACGCAGGACGTCTTGAGGGCGCGGTGGATGATCTCGGGGACGAGATGGACACCACCAGCTCCAAGACCCGCATTTTCGGCGACGTGTTGAAAGCCAACCTCGCCTCCGAAGCCATCATTGCCGGGGTGAAGGGTATCGGGCATGCGATCGCCTCGATCGGTCGCGGCATGGCCGGAGCCCTCAAAGCGGGCGTGGAGTACAACGCCCGTATGGAGCAATACTCCACGTCCTTTACGACGATGCTGGGTGACCAAGCCAAAGCCCAACAACTCGTTAACGACCTGAAAGTTCAGGCGGCGAAGACTCCGTTTGGTATGGAGGACCTCGCGGGCAACATGCAAACCCTCCTGAGCTTTGGCATGTCGTTGGAGGATGCGAAAAAGCACCTGAACGAAATCGGCGATATCTCCCAAGGCGATGCGGTGAAGATGGAATCGCTAACGCTCGCCTTCGCCCAAATGTCCTCGACCGGCAAGCTCACGGGTCAGGACTTACTGCAGATGATCAACGCCGGATTCAACCCGCTCGAAGAGATCTCCCGCAAGACCGGCAAGTCCATCGGTGAACTGAAAGAGGATATGGCCAAGGGTGCTATTTCGGCTGACATGGTCGCTGACGCATTCGCCAGTGCTACTGCTGAAGGCGGGCGTTTCTACGGGGCCATGGACGCCCAATCCAAGACCTTCTCCGGGCAGCTTGCCACGATGCAGGACGGGGTGGAAAATCTCAAGGGGTTGTTGGCTGGTGGTCTGTCGGAGGCGTTGGCTGGTTCGGTGTTGCCGATGGTCAACGGGTGGATCGACGAACTCACCGCAGCGTTTGAAGAAGGCGGAACACCCGCACTCATCGACGCCCTCGGCCAAGTCTTACAGGAAGCCCTCGCATTTATTGCTGAGCAGCTACCGATGGTGGTTGAAACCGGCATGAGCATTTTGACCGCCCTGCTCGAAGGCATTATCAAGGTGTTGCCACAAGTAGCGGAAACAGCGGTAACGCTGATTATCGCGCTGGTCGAGGCAATCATCGAAGCCCTACCGAGTCTGCTTGAGGCAGCGGTGCAGATTATTGCCACCCTCGTCTCAGGTATCGGTGAAGCCTTGCCAGAACTGATCCCTGCGGCGGTGGAGATGCTCATGGCTTTGGTGCAGGGCCTGGTGGACAACCTCCCGTTGCTTCTTGATGCGGCGTTGCAACTCATCACCGGACTCGCCGAAGGCCTCATCGCATCAATCCCCGTCATCATCGAAGCCCTGCCACAAATCATCACGGGGATTGTCACGTTCCTTGTGGATGCTATCCCGCAAATCATCGAAGCAGGAATCCAACTGCTGACCGCCTTGATTGGTGCGCTACCGCAGATCATCACAGCGATCGTTGCTGCGCTCCCGCAGATTATTACCGCGATCGTCAGCGGCGTGGTCGGCGCGATCCCACAGCTCATCGACGCTGGCATTCAGCTACTGACGGCGTTGATTGGTGCCTTGCCCCAAATCATTACGACGATCGTGGCCGCGTTGCCCCAGATCATCGGCGCGATTGTGTCGGCGATTGGTGGGGCAATCCCGCAACTCATCCAAGCCGGAATTCAACTCTTGACCGCGTTGGTGCGAAACCTACCGCAGATTATTTCCACGATCGTCGCAGCAATCCCATCGATTATTTCTGGGATTGTGTCTGCTGTTGGGCAGGGCGTGTGGCAGATGGTGGAGGCGGGTAAAAACCTCGTCTACGGCCTGTGGAACGGAATCCAAGGCTTGGCGGGCTGGCTGTGGAATCGGGTCTCGAACTGGGCAAGCGGGATTTGGGACTCGATCACTGGCTTCTTCGGCATCCACAGCCCGTCTCGCAAGATGGCCTGGGCTGGACGGATGCTCGTTGAAGGCCTGGCAGGCTCGATCAAAACCGATGGCAACAAAGCCGTCACCGCTGCCACTGGTTTGGCTAGGGACACGATGGACGCCTTCGCCGACCTTGAGGACGGGCTGGCCGTGCCGATCGAGGCGGTCGCTGACCTGCAGGTACCTGCCGTTGACCTCACCCCACAGCCCGTGACTGTATCTCAGCGGATCAGCGACGTCTCTGACGAGCGTGTGGATGTCGCTGGGATCGTGGATGCGACTGCAAAGCGCATCCTCGGGTCTTTGGATATTTCGGTGACTTTGTCGGATGGGACGCTGGTCGGCAAACTCGCACCCGCCCTCGACAAACAACTTGCTCGTCTTGATCGGCGGCAGACCGTGATGGCAGGAGGCTACTGATCATGTTTGGCTTCACCCTCAACAGCGCGGTGACCTCTACGTCGCTTGGTCTGCGCTTGACCGCCCCGGTGGCGATACCCGCAGCCGTCCGTGCGGTGGAAGATATTGAGGTCGAAGGCCGCGCCGGGACCCTGACCAGGTTCACGGGCTGGGAGGACACCGAACTTGAGCTTGAGCTCGCCGTTCCTATCCGTGATGGGCTCGACCAGTACCGGCGGGCCACTCACGAGCTCACCAATGCCCAGACGATCGCGTTCACTGGTGAGTCGGGTGTGTATCGGAAGGTTAAGCACTGCGAAGTGAGCGAGCTGCGCCGGGAGTTGTCGGGGTGGGGGTTCTTCACCGCACGCCTGACCTGCCAGCCCTTCACTTACCTGACCGAGGGCTTGAAGCCCGTAACTATCTCGGAGTCGGGGACGATCACCAACCCCGGCCTACTCGATGCCGATCCGATCATCACCGTTACTGGCACCGGAGCGTTGTCTTTGACGATCAATGCGCGCGTCTACCACGTGAATTCGCCAGCAGGCTCTATCACGCTCGACAGCGCGCGTCTCGTCGCACACGTATCAGGTCGCGTGCAGACCGATGCGCTCACCGAAACTTTCCCAACCTTGAAGCCTGGGTTGAACAGGATCACCCTCGGCACCGGCATCAGCAAGGTCGTCGTCGTGCCGAATTGGCGCAACCCCTAACCACCCCGTTCGCTCAATTGTTCCTAGCCGTCCTGTGGTGGGCGGCCTTCATGCTGTTTGGAGGCATTTTGATGATTACGGTTCACGACCGCACCGCCACGACATTCACCGCCACCGGGCTAGGAGTCTTGGATCGGGAGATCATCAACCCGATCGTGACGGAAGAACTGGGTGGCGAATTCTCCCTGACCTTCACCTACCCGGCAGATGGACCTGCTGCCACGCACATCGTACTTGAGAACATTGTGGCAGCGCCCGTGCCAAGGCTGGAGCAACGTCAGGGTTTCCGGATTAGCGAGGTCGTCACCACCCTCGAAGGAATGCTCGAAGTAACGGCGTTTCATGTCTTCTATGATTTGGCGGCGAATCTCATCGCCGACACCTACGTGGTCAACAAAACCGCGAAAGGCGCACTGACGCAGATCCTTGGGGCGGCGAACACTAAGCACGGGTTTACTGCTACCTCATCGGATACGGTGACTAGGTCTTCGGCGCGGTTGGTGCGCATGCCCATCGCCGCCGCTCTCATGGATGCGGGCGAGGACAATACGTTCGCTGCGCGTTGGGGCGGCGAACTGACCCGCGATAATTTCCATATCCATCACGCGCCCATGCGCGGAGCCAACCACGGGATGGTCATCAGTGATCGGAAGAACCTCACCGGCTTCGAATCATCCATTGATTTTTCGACGGTGGTGATGCGGATTTTGCCGATTGGCTACGACGGCCTGCTCTTGCCTGAACTCTATGTGGATAGCCCGAAATTGGGGGACTATGTGGTGCCGCGTATCCGCGTCATCCGCTACGGACAAGTCAAAGCCATCACGGATAAAGACAACCCACGTGAAGGCGAGCTTCCACTCGACCAAGCACACGGCGAACTACGCCGACTGGCGGCAGCAGAATTCAACGCCAAGCATGTGGATGAGCCGTCCGCTTCGTACAAGATCCACTTCACTGACCTTTCACAAACCCGCGAATACGCTGACCTTGCACGCCTGGAAACCGTCGAAATTGGCGACACCGTGACCGTCCGCCACGCTGATCTTGGTGTCGCGCTCACGGCACGGGTGGTGGCATACGAATACAACCCGCTCACAGGTCAATACATCTCGGTCGAACTTGGAACCGTAGCTCGGAAGTTCACGTCTGTCACCCGGCAAGTCAAGACCGCCATCAATACGGCGGTGGCTGCGTCGGATACGGCAGGATTCGCACTTGCCTCAGCGGATGGGAAGAACACCAACCACTACGGCAGTGCCCAACCCGAGAAGGCACAGCTCGGCGACACATGGTTCAAGCAGAACGGCGAAACCACCGAAATCTGGATCTACCGGCTCACCGACACCGGGCAGCCCGACTGGGTGGCACTCGCTACTGATCTGAACCATGCACAGATCAGCGCGGAACTCGACGCAGCACGCGCAGAGGTCGACCAAGCCAAGACCGCAGCCGCTGGTGCTACCCAGTTGGCGCAAGATGCCCACGACGTTGCGATGACTTCGGATGGGCGGCTCACGGTTGCCGTTGTTGACCCGAGCGTAGCGGACGCGGCTGGCCGACCGGAGGGCTCGCTATGGCAAGTGCGCGTAGACGGCGTGATCGCCCGCCAATACATCCTCACCAACAACCAATGGGAACAAACACCGGTTGGGGCTGCGATGATCGGGTCGAAAGCGATCAGCCAAGCACACATCGCAGACGCCGCCATCGGCACCGCACACATCGCAGACGCCGCGATCACCGACGCGAAAATCGGGTCGCTCTCGGCCTCGAAGATCACCTCCGGGTATTTAGCTGCTGGGCGGATTGCCGCCGGATCGATTACATCCGACAAGTTGACGATCGCCAACGGATACATCACCAATGCGATGATCAAGGACGCGGCGGTCACATCCGCGAAGATCGCCTCGCTGGATGCTGGGAAGATCACCACCGGCACGTTGTCGGCGGCTCGGATTGGGGCGCGCTCGATTACGGCCGACAAGCTCGCGACCAACGCCATCCAAGTAGGCCTGGCAGGCTGGACGCAATCTATCCGCATCACCCCGTATCAGATCGCTTGGTATAACGGCTCGACGTTGGAGGGAAAGATTACGAGCGCGGGCATGCAGTTCTGGTACGGCACCCGCTACATCGGGGAGATGGCACGCCGTGCCCACAAGGACAAGCCCGACGTGCAAGGCGTCGTCAACCAGGTCGCCTATCAAGGCGACTATGTGGCCTGGACATACCAGACGGTTTCCGGCGGTGGCTACTTCACCTGCCTCACCCTGGATCCGAAGGGACGCTTCTACGGCAAGGCCGGCATTCATCTTGGTGCTGACTTGCGCACCAACGGCTACAAGTTCTACACCACCGGCTCACGCTACGTGACCTTGCAAGACTGCACGCTCACCGGGAAAGGCACCTACGCCGGGTGGGTGTCGAGCAATGGGCTGGCGAAGATCGTCTTCCACACCTACGACGTCATGGTCGTCACCAACGGCTCGTATTACAACATGACCCGTCTCTTTGATCGCACCAAAGATTTGATGTCGCGGATGAACGCGATCCTCAGCTTACTCAATCAAGGGTGGATCACATCCATATCCGGAACCGGCTCGAACATCACGTGGCGGTACTTCTCCAACACAGGCCTGTCGGCCATGTCCACCAACCTCGCATAAGTAAAAGGAAACCCTGATGAAGATCATGCTCGCCAACCACCATTTGCAACCCATCGCCGACCTACTCGAGAACATGCCGCTCAAAGCCGCTCAATCCAGGGCGCGCTCCAAACTCCTCACGCTAGTGAAGGAAGCGATTGCACGGTTCGGGGAAGACGAATACGACCTCGTCACCCACTATGCAACACTCGACGATCATGGTCGCCCAGTGTTCGCAGATGACGGCACCTTCATGCTCGCCGACCCCGACAAAGCCAGTGAATTCCTCGATGCCCGTCAGAATCTGCTGGCATCTGTTGCGGAAGTGTCGGGGCCCACCTACGACGGCCACGACAAGGACGTGAAAGCACTTCTTGACGGCTATGAGGGTGAACTGTCTGGCGTGGCGGCGGAAGCCTACGACGTCCTCTACGACGCCATCACCAAGGGTGGCCAATGAAGGACAAGGAAGAAAAGGACACAGAAATGACCGACGTTTCAGATGATGAGTCAACGTCTAGCGAAGAAGTACAGCTACCCATCGTCCCAGTTGAGTCCGATGCCACGCCCGCACCACCAGCAGAGGCCATCGAAGCCCAAGAACTCCCAGCGCCCAAGGTGGCGTCCTTCGACTTGAGCCTGCCAATTCTCGAGGTCCTCACTGACCCGACCATGTAACACGCTGCGCTACACCAATTTTTGATGCCTTCACCCCAGATGGGTGTGGGCAATTTTTATGCCCACAGAAAGGAATACCCATGTCCCTACACGCCATCTGGCACGCCATTCAAGCCGGCATCGCTGGTATTGGTGCGTGGCTCGCCGCTTATCTTGGAGGGCTCGACGGCCTCGTCTATGCGCTGATTGTTTTCACTATCGCCGACTACATCACCGGGGTGCTGGCCGCCATCAACGAACGCCGCCTCAGCTCATCCGTCGGTTTTAGGGGTATCAGCCGCAAAATCCTCATCTTCACCCTCGTCGGCCTCGCCCATTTGATCGACGTCCATATTCTCGGAGCACCCGGCGTGCTGCGAGCGGCGGTCATCTTCTTCTACCTATCCAACGAAGGCATCTCCCTCGTGGAGAACGCCACCCGCCTCGGCCTACCCGTCCCATCCCAAATGCGTGGGGCGCTCGATGCGATCGCCAACCGCGCCGAAACAAGACCCTCACTGACCGAACCACCAACCACTGAAAAGGAGATTCACTGATGAAGAATTGGAACACGCTTGAGGCTGACATCGACCTCATCATGAACACACACTACACGCCCGGCAGGAATGGTAGGCGGATCGATAAGGTCATCATTCACCACAACGCCGGAAACCTCACCATTAGGGGCTGCTACGACGTGTGGCAAACGCGTCCAGCTTCCGCCCACTACCAAGTCCAAACCGACGGACGCATCGGCCAGTTGGTGTGGGATCGCGATACCGCCTGGCATGCAGGCAACTTTGCCGCCAACACCACCAGTATCGGCATCGAGCATGCGGATGTGTCCTCGAACCCGTGGGCTGTGTCGGAGGCGTGCCTCGATAACGGAGCACACCTCGTGGCGGCCGTTTGCAAGTTCTACGGTCTTGGCCGCCCGGCTTGGGGCAAGAACGTCTTCGGGCACAAGGACTTTTCTGCGACTGCTTGTCCGGCTTCTCTTGCTGGTTCTCAGCATGCTGCCTACATGTCCCGCGCACAGTCTTGGTATGACCAGATGAGCGGTAGTGCACCAGCACCCGCTCCTGCAGCGCCGAATATCGACGCTCTCGCTGATGCAGTGATTCGCGGCGATTACGGGAACGGTGAGGAGCGTAAGCGTTGCCTCGGAGCCAACTATGCGGCTGTCCAGCAGCGCGTGAACGAGAAGCTCTCTGGCAACGCACCTGCCGCGAAGCCAGCAGGGCCGAACATTGATGCTCTTGCCGATGCCGTTATTCGCGGCGAGTACGGCAACGGTGAGGAACGTAAGCGCCGACTCGGAAATCTCTACAGCGCCGTACAAGCTCGCGTGAATGCCAAGCTCGGCTACTAAACATCCGCGCCACGTCGGAGCGACTGAGCCCCGTCACCACTGTGACTTCCCAATCCTCGGGGAGCCGGTGGTGGCGGGGCTTTTCGTCGTTTCATGGACGGATTTAACAATCGGGGGTTTGTCGGCAGTGGGGTGAAGGGAGTGACCCCACTGTGAATGATCTTGATGAACAACGTATCCGTAACCTGCGCACGGCGGGCTGGGGGTATAAAGCGATTGCCGAGTTTTGCGCCCTGACTCGTGACCAGATCCGCTCGTACTGCACAACCCGAAACCTTGACGCTGCTCCGGTGATGGTCGAGCACGTGTGCCAGTGGTGTGCCAACCCTATACAGGGAGCAGCTCGGGCTCGGTTTTGCTCGCCCGCCTGCAGGCATAAAGCGTGGCGGCATCGACAGAAAACCGAGCCTGCGCGCGAGCAGACCTGTACGCACTGCGGACGCCGCTTCGCGATCGTGGACAAACCAGGTCAAAAGTTTTGCTGTCACGCCTGCTATGTACGTGCTCGCTTCGGCACCCGTGGCGGACAACCATGAACACGCTCGCCGCTCCTGTTGATCAACTGGCCCAACCTGACGTGTTCGCCCGAGAACTCGCCTTCATCACGGACGCTCACATCTTGAGCATGCTGGCAGGTCGGGGCGTGCTCACACCCGCAGAGCATCAGCGTGCTCACCGGTTGTTGTTCCAGGCGTGGAGCCCGATCTATCAACCACAGATTGTGGGCAAAACGACTGGATAAACACCGCCTTTAGAGCGTGTATAGACCTAACGCGAAAGGAGAAAACGTGGCACACATCAGTGTGGTGACACCAGTTCGGTCGCCTGCCCCGAAACTGGTCAACGTGGCGGCATACGCGAGGGTCTCAACCAACGGCACAGAGCAGTTAGCATCCCTATCGGCGCAGGTTTCGTATTACTCGCGCCTGATCCAATCCACACCCGGATGGGCCTACGTCGGCGTGTTCACCGACGAGGGTATCACCGGCACGTCAACAAAATCCCGACAAGGCCTGGCCGATCTGATGGACGCAGCCAGGAGTGGGGGTGTCGATATTGTGTTGTGTAAATCAATCTCACGCCTAGCCCGCAACACAATCGACCTGCTCGCTACGGTCCGTGAGCTGAAAGACCTTGGCGTGGCCGTACGGTTCGAACGCGAACGCATCGACACCCTTAGCGCTGACGGGGAACTGCTGTTAACCTTGCTGGCCTCATTCGCCCAAGAAGAATCACGCTCGCTATCCCAGAACGTGAAATGGGCGATCCGGAACCGATACAAGAGCGGGGGCACAAACTCCTTCGTTGTCTATGGATACAAATGGGCAGACGGCCAGTTCACCATCATCGAAGAGGAAGCCAAGATCGTGCGCTTACTGTTTGCGAATTTCTTGGACGGGATTAGCCCGGAGAAAACCGCGACGATGCTCAATGCTGAAGGTAAACGCTCTCGGGGAGGGGGACGGTTCTACGGGTCAGTGTTTCGTCGCATGCTCGAAAACGAGCGCTACAAGGGCTGCCAAATGCTACAGAAAATGTACCGCCCCACAATCCAAGCACCCACACGCTCCCTCAACGACGGGGAGCTGCCGCGATACTGGGTCGACAATGCACTACCAGCCATCATTGACGAAACAACCTTTGACGCCGTTCAGAAAGAAATCGCGCACAGGCGTGAGGTGGGCCCGGCTGCCACCCCGTCAAAAAACACGGGCGTATTCACCGGGCGGATCTGCTGCGGCGCGTGCGGGAAGAACTATCAACGCAAAACCCGCACCTACAAGTCTGGAACCTCATACAAGTTCTGGCGCTGCTGGAGTGCCTGCACCGGAAACGGAAACCCCTGTAGGGGGCACAACCTGCGCGAAACGCTCCTCGAACACGCCTGCGCAGAGATGCTCGGCACCCAGGGTTTCGACCCTGTCCAGGTTGGCGAGCAGGTCGTGATGATCGAGGCCTTCGAGCATCAGCTCACCTTCCACCTCGCAGATGGAACCATGATGCCGGTGGGCTTAACCAGTGAGGGGTGGTTGGCATGAGTCGCACGGTCACAGCGATACCCGCAACAAAGAAACTTGGGAATGTCACAACCCCGTCCGGGGTACCAGCGCGCAGACGGGTGGCGGCGTATGCTCGCGTTTCTACTGAGATGGAAGAACAAACCTCCTCGTATGAGGCTCAGATCGACTACTACACCACCTACATTCGCTCACGTAGTGATTGGCGGTTCGCGGGCATGTACTCCGATGAGGGCATCTCTGGCACCTCTATGAAACGTCGCGAAGGTTTCCAAACCATGATCAATGACGCCCTGGCAGGCAAAATCGACCTGATCCTCACCAAGAGTGTGTCCCGGTTCGCACGCAACACCGTCGACTCGCTCACTACCGTGCGCAAGCTCAAGGATGCAGGCGTCGAGGTCTATTTTGAGAAGGAAAATATTTACACCTTCGACGCCAAAGGCGAACTACTCATCACGATCATGTCGAGCTTGGCGCAAGAAGAATCACGTTCCATCTCTGAGAACGTCACCTGGGGACACAGGAAGCGTTTTCAAGATGGGAAGATTATGGTTCCCTATGCATCACTACTCGGATATAAGAAAGGAGCGGACGGCAGTCTCGTCATCGACGAGACGCAGGCTCCGACCGTGCGGTTGATCTACCAGCTTTTCCTTGACGGGATGGCGATCAGTGAGATTAAAACCGAGCTCGCTGCTCGCAAGATTCTCACCCCGCGCGGGAAAGAAGTGTGGTCAACCTCGACAGTGCGCTCCATCCTGTCCAATGAAAAATATAAAGGCGACGCCCTGCTGCAAAAGACGTTCACCACCGATTTCCTTACTAAAAAGATGAAGGTCAACGAGGGCGAAGTACCCCAATACTACGTAACAGGCAATCACGAGCCGATTATTGCTCCACGCATCTGGGATCAGGTGCAATACGAGCTCGCCACCAGGCATGGCAACATATCCTCAGCGAAGGTCGGCTTGTTCTCCACCAGGCTCAAGTGTGCGCAGTGTGGGTCGTGGTATGGGCGTAAGACGTGGGCGTCGAACACGAAATATAAGTACACAGTCTGGCAATGCAACCATAAATACGCAGGCGACAAGCCCTGCAGCAGCGCGACTGTGAAGGACGAAGATATCAAGAACGCTTTCGTCCAAGCGCTCAATCAACTGATCGCCCGCCAGCCACGGCAAAGCCAGCTACTGCAAATCTTTGACTCCATGTTTGATACGAGCCGTTTGGAAGAACAAGCCGCCGCCTGCCAAACAAAAATCGTGGAACTCACTGAGCAGATCGAAGCACTGATAGCGAAAAACCAGCAACGCGCGCTCGACCAAGACGCCTACCAAAACAAGTACACAGAGCTCGATACTGCCTGCCGTAAGACACTCGCATGCAAAGCGAGCCTAGAGGCAGATATTGCAGCGAACACTGCCAAGCATGCCGCCGTCACCACAGCCCTAGGCGATCTGGCGGGCGAACCTGTGAACGATTTTCGCCCCGCGCAGTGGAGCGCACTGATCGACCACGCCATCGTAGACGAGGACGGGATCCGGTTCGTGTTCCGCACCGGTGAACAGGTGAGGATTGCCCTGAAAGGGTGATGCTCATATCAGTTGACGTGCACGGTTAGGTACACCTCCCAGAAATAAAGTAAGGTTACCCTTATCTAATAAGGATGGTGTTTGCGTGAACGATAGTGTAATGGATCAGGTTGTTGAAGGCGAGTATGAGTCGGCGAAGGAAAAATCTGTCGCTGGCCAGAACGCGATCCGTCAGCTATCGCAGCCGGTGAAAGGCAAACTGTTTATCGCGCAGGTTTTAGCTTTTCTCTCTGGTGTGTTGGCTATCGCACCCTATGTGGCTTTGGTGGAGCTGGGAGCTGCGCTGATGCAAGACCGGGTGGACCCGGCGCGGGTGAACTGGATCGTGATGCTCCTCGTCAGCGCATACATGGCCCGGTTGACCTTATATTTTGTTGCATTGGGCGTGACGCATTTTATTGACCTGTCGTTGCGTAATCAAATGCGCCGCCAGATTGCCGCCCGCATGTCGACTGCTCCGCTGTCGTGGTTTACCCGCGAGGGTGAGGGGAAGATCCGCAAGACCATTCAGGATGATACGGCCACGGTGCACACAGTGATCGCGCACGGGCCGATTGAGAAACTGAACGCGATCGTATCCCCGCTCGCCTTGTTAGCCTATGCGTTCGTGGTGGATTGGCGGCTCGCTCTGCTGTCGATCGCGACGATTCCGATCTATGTGGGCATGTATGGCATGTCGATGCGTGGGATGAATGAGAAGACCGCACAAATGGATACCAAGCTCGCTCAGGTTTCGGCAACGATGGCCGAGTTCGTTGCCGGTATCTCAGTGGTGAAAGCGTTCGGCAAGGTCGGCCAAGCACATAAAGCCTATTTAGATGCAGCTAACGAGTTTTCTAAGTTCTACCGGGCATGGTGCATGCCGCTGGTGTCGATGTCGGTCGCCTCATTTTCGTGGGTGTCGATCCCGGTGTTGTTGATCGTGAACCTTGGCGGTGGCGCGTTGATGATGAACGCCGGTTGGGTGAGCATCTACGAGGTGATAACGACCACGTTGATCGCCTTGGTGTTGCCGGGAGCGTTGATGGCAGTCGCAACCATCGCCTGGTCGTACCAGCTCGCAGGGTCTGCGGCAGTACGGCTGGTGAACGTCATGGAGCTACCGGCATTGCCTCAGCCAGATATGCCGCAGACGCCAAAGGGTCATGATATCGAGATTCGGGGTGTGTCGTATGCCTATGACGAGACCCAAGCGTTAGACGAAGTGAGCCTGAGCATTCCGGCAGGCACGGTGACCGCGCTGGTTGGGCCTTCGGGCGCGGGAAAGTCGACGTTGGCGAGTTTGATTGCCCGCTTCGATGATCCAGATGCTGGCACGATCACTATTGGCGGGGTTGATCTAAAGAGCATTTCCCAGGATGTGTTGTATTCGACGGTCGCATTTGTCCTGCAAGATGCACAGCTTATTCGCGACACCATTCGAAACAACATCGCTCTTGGCGCGCCAGACGCAACCTTGGATCAGGTGCGGCAGGCGGCGCGGGCGGCGCAGATCGATGAGTTCATCATGAGCCTGCCAGATGGTTACGACACTGTGTTGGGTGAGGATACCCACGTTTCGGGCGGGCAGGCAGCCCGTATCGCGATCGCCCGGGCGCTCATGGTTGATGCCCCAGTGTTGGTGTTGGACGAGGCGACGGCGATGGCGGACCCGGAATCGGAATCGAAAATCCAACAAGCTCTCTCGACTCTTGCCAAAGGCAGAACCGTGATTGTGATCGCCCACCGACTGGCCTCGATCAGAGGGGCAGACCAAATCGTCGTCATGGAACGCGGGCGCATTGCTGTGGTCGGTAAACACGACGAGCTGTTGGGTAATGCGCACTATCAGGCACTTCTTGCCCAAGGTGCATGCGAGGAGATGACACGATGAATCAACTATTGCTGCCACGCTTTAAGCGTTTGATGGAACCCGCCTCGTGGCGAGACCTCTCGGTCGGTCAAGCGTGGGGTGCGGTCTCAGGACTGTGTCACGGCTTTGCCCTGCTGACTTTGCTTCCCGCAGCAAGTGCCCTAGCGACCGGAATGCCGGTGTGGGGGCTGTCGTTTTGGGGCTGGCTCATCGCCTTGGCGGTAATCGCGATGCTGGGCGTGGGCACGGAGTTTTATGGCATGCGCACCGGCTATATCGGCGCGCTCGGGTTCATTCACGACGTACACCAAGCGGTCGGCAACAAGGTAGCCCGCCTACCGTTGGGAGTGTTTGATTCGGGTAGTTCTGGACGGCTGTCGCGCATGGTCACCCAGGAAATGATGAACTTGGGCGAGTCGGCGGCACATTTCATTTTCTCCCTCGTCCAAAAACTCTCAGCCGTGCTGGTGATCACTGTGGGCACGTGGTTCTGGGATTGGCGACTGGGACTGACCTTGACGATCGCCTTCCCGATCATGCTCGCCTTCCTTCATATCTCCCGTGTGCTTCTCGATAAGGGCAAACAGGTTTCCGAACCAGCAGAATCGGAGCTGGCGGCTCGCATGGTCGAATTCTCCACCTGCCAAGGCGCGCTGCGCTCCTGCCATGTCGCCGACGACTACCCGGCCCTTGATCGGGCATTCAAACAGGCTGACCGCAAAAGCCGCAAAGCATTGTGGATCGAAACATTAGCGAACCTGATAAACGGAATGTTCGTCCAAGCCCTTGTCGTGGTAATGATTTGGCTGACCGCCCAACTCGCCCTCGGCGGGCAGATGAATGCGTTGAACGCTGTGGTCACCATCGGCATGTGCCTGCGGTTCACCACCATGCTCCAAGACATCGGTGGCTGCATGACCGGGCTGGAAGAACGCCGCCAGCAAATGAATCACGTCGACAAGATCATGGACGCTCCCGAACTGTCCGAACCCGATGTCTCCACACCGGTGAGCGCTCCTGGTGATGTTCGTTTCGAGGACGTCGCCTTCGGCTACGATCCGGACACCCCGGTTCTCCGTGATATTTCCTTCCATGTCCCGCAAGGCGGCATGTGTGCCCTGGTTGGCCCTTCCGGCTGCGGAAAAACCACAATCGCGAGGTTGGTTGCACGTTTCTGGGATGTGCAGTCCGGCAGCGTATACGTTGGCGGGGTTGATGTGCGCGAGCAGACCACCGAAGATTTGATGCGCCAGGTGTCTCTCGTTTTCCAAGACGTCTATTTATTCAATGACACGCTCGAAGCCAACATTCGCCTTGGCAACCCAGAAGCTACCGATGAAGAAATCAGGTGGGCCGCTGACCTGTCGGGCGTGACCGAAATCGTCAACCGGCTCCCAGACGGCTGGAATTCATTGGCGGGTGCTGGCGGGCGCGCACTGTCAGGTGGGGAACGCCAACGCGTCTCTATCGCCCGCGCCTTGGTGAAGAAGGCCCCGATCGCGCTGTTCGATGAGGCCACCAGCGCGTTGGATGCGGAAAATGAAGCCAACATTGTTGCGGCGATGAACGAGCTACGCAAGCACTCCACACTGATCGTGATCGCCCACAAACTTGAAACCATTCGCCAAGCTGACCAAATCATTGTGCTCTCCCACGGTGGGCGTATCGCCCAGCGCGGGTGCCACGACGAGCTGGTCAACCAGCCAGGTCAATACCGCGATTTCTGGCAAGAGCGCATCAACGCCGCCGGATGGCAACTCGTCTAAAACACAGCACTGTTCACAATCATGAAAGGAATAACTATGTCCACACCCACGTCCTCGCGCCTAAACACGCGCGACTTCATCAATATCGGCGTCTTCACCGCTTTGATGTTTGTCATCGTGTTTGCATTCGGAATGCTCGGGTTCATTCCGGCTGCCATGTATGCCGGTTTCCTGCTTTCTATCCTCGTTAACGGCATCGTCTTTGCGCTGTTTACTGCCCGCACTCCGAAGATGGGGGCATTGACAATCATGCTGATCCTCATCGAAGTCCTCTTCTTCGTAACGGGTCACTGGGTGGGAGGAATTGCGATCGCCGCTGTGTTCGGCCTGCTCGCTGACTTGGTGATCACCAAGGGGCCGAAGAGCGTGAAAGTTCGTGTCCCGCTGGCATATGCACTGTTTATCCTGCCGATCTATGTTTCCCCGTGGATTCCGCTATTTATGAACCAAGACGCATATATGTCGCAGATCGCCGAACAAATGGGTGCCGAGTATGCCGCGAAGATGGCGCAGGTTGTCACGATTCCGATTCTGTTGGGCTTCTTCGTCGTGATGCTCATCGTTGGCTGGCTTGCTGGTCTGTTGGGAACCCGGGTGGCGCGCAAACACTTTGAACGGGCCGGTCTTGTCTAAACTTCCCGACCCGCGCACGATTATCGTAGCGCTCGTCATCGTCTCCACCACGATCTACAGTGCCTACTCGCCGTGGTTCGTGTGTGCTCTGGGCGGATTCGCCGCCGTGATGCTGGCGAGCGCTACGATCAACCCCAACACGCTCGTGCGCCCGAGCTGGGTTGCCGTCTACCTGGCCACGTTTGCGGCTCTCGGCACACTCGTCTTCGTGATACCACTGGTGTGGAAGTCAACGGCCAGCGCGTTCCTCGTGCTGTTTTTGCAGTGGATGTGGCGATTCAGTGTCAGCGCAGGAATGGGAGCCTACGCGATCGGTGTGATCCGACCTGCCACCTTGCAAAAAGCACTCGCCAGCTCACGAATCCCGACCTGTTTCACGATCCCGATCTCAGTCGCGTTACGTGTGCTGCCCGTGATCGGCCACGAGGTTAAAGCGATCTCAGATGCCATGAAACTACGCGGCATGTCCGCGCTTTCCCTGCGTGCGGCGCAATACTTCACAATCCCGCTGCTATCGACCGTGGTACGCAGCGGAGACGAACTGGCATCTGCTGCCCTTGTACGCGGACTGGGCGGAACCGCAAAGCCCACCTCAGTCACGGTCGTGAAATTCCGTGTGATCGACGCGGTCATTCTGCTCATCGTTATCAGCTTCGCGATATGGAGAATCGTCCTATGACAATAGCCCAAGCAACTGGGGTCACCTTCACCTATCGAGGAGCAGACCACCCCTCAATCAATGGCGCCAACCTCACTATTTCGCAGGGAACTGTCACCTTGCTGTGTGGCGCGTCAGGGTCAGGAAAAACCACCGCACTACGGCTATTTAACGGGCTCATCCCGCACTTCCACGACGGCGACCTTACCGGAAGCGTCACAGTCGACGACATTGACGTGGCACGAGTAGATCTATCAGAGCTTGCCCACCACTGTTCGACAGTGTTTCAAAACCCGCGCACCCAGTTCTACAGCACCCACGTGCGCCAAGAACTCGCCTTCGGCCCAGAAAATCTCGGCCGCGACCCGCAGGAGATCTGTGCCCGCATTGACGAGGTTGCAGCCGAGTTAGGTATCGCCGACCTGTTGGAATCCCGCGTCACACAACTGTCGGGTGGGCAGATGCAACGCGTGGCCTGCGCCGTCACCATGTGCAACAACACGTCGATGATCGTCTTTGACGAGCCAACCGCGAACTTGTCCGCTGACGTTATCGACCAACTCGCCACACTCATCGCCAGGCTCAAAGCTGATGGACACACCATCATCATTGCTGAACACCGGCTAAGTTTCCTTTCCGGGATCGCTGACCGTGTCTACTGCTTCGATAAAGGTAACATCGCCCTCACCGCAACCGGCGAAGAGTTCTACGCTACCTCGGATGAGGAGCGCAAACAGCTTGGGCTGCGATCCCTAGTGACTGTGCCTATGCCACAACTTCCGCAACCGGCAGGAGATGGGCTTGAGATTGACAACCTCACCTTCGCCTACCGCCACGGAAACACGGTTCTCAACATCGGCCATCTGCTCTTTCCGGCAGGGAAAATCACAGCGCTCCTCGGCCCGTGCGGGTCAGGCAAATCAACACTGGCACGCATCATCTGCGGACTCGAAAAAGCCAAAGGTGCATCCATCACACTCAATAGGCAAAAATTCACCAACCGGGACGCATACCTCGTAATGCAAGACCCCACCCGGCAGCTATTCTCAGACACCGCTATTGACGAAGTCACGCTCGGGATAACGAGAGCCGAAAAACAACACATCGACGCCCAGGCGATCCTTAAAGAACTCGACCTCACCGACCATGAGGCTGATCATCCCCAAGCACTCTCTGGTGGGCAACGTCAACGTCTGGTTATTGCTACAGCGCTTGCCGCGAACAAGAAGGTCTACATCTTCGACGAGCCGACATCAGGTGTTGGCTACAAGCACCTTGTCGCGATTTCCCGAGTAATGCGTAAACTCGCTGACACTGGTGCCGTCGTCATCGTCATCACCCACGATGCTGAACTCGTTACCGAGGTCGCCGACCACGCTATCCACCTCGACCAAATCAACGCCTGCTAACGCAAACGCTCGCTCGGTCGAAAGAGAGGAAAGCATTTCCGCAGGTCAGGGCAAACGCGCTATACACTCGCTAACGCAAGCGATTTTCTTGACCCCCTTGGGGCGTACTCGCTAACGCAAAAGGGTACTTATCATTTTCGACGTCATAGTGGAGCGGGCGACGGGAATCGAACCCGCATGACCAGCTTGGAAGGCTGGGGCTCTACCATTGAGCTACGCCCGCGATGTCAGCGCCGATAGGCGTGACTGCTCGCGTGAACGAATCGATCGTAACGTGCCGGGGCTGAAAAGTGAAATCGAAAAACCACGATCTATCCCACAATCCGGATTGAGTGCGAGAATTGGTTTTCGTTGAGCGGATGCATTATCATTTCCAAGCGGTGAAAAACCGACCGGGGTGTAGCGCAGCTTGGTAGCGCATCTGCTTTGGGAGCAGAGGGTCGCAGGTTCAAATCCTGTCACCCCGACCATTTTCGATTTATTGTCATTCATTGCGAATGTGCCGTTCTTCTTGGGTTCTTCAGCTGTCCCCGTTGCGTTCCGCTCCTCTCGAATTTTCGAGGGTGGCTGGCCACTGCCTCTTCCTGTGAATCCATCGGTTACCCCCTTGTATCCATCGCGGCGAGGCCTCTGACTTCAGCACTTTGTGCCTCTGCACACACTGCAGTGAGACCCCTGTACCCAGCACGCTGCCGTGCTCTTGTGTTGCCTCCTGATCTGCACGTTGACACTCCCACACCCAGCAAATATTGTATTGAGCCAAACATATTATTCGGTTGACCGAAAACCTAACTTGGGCGTATAGTGAGAGCCGTTATCGTTAAGGGCTGGGAGGGAATACGACCAGCGGCATCACACATAAGGGGAGAAAGAGTGAAGAAGAGAACTGTGTGCCTTCGAGCAGCGATGGTCGCCGTGGCGGCGGCTAGTCTTGCAGGCTGTGGCAATACCCAGGCGAACATGTCAGGAGCGACCGCCGCGAATGGTCAATCCGGCGCACAACGCTCCTCCAACACAGTGAATGTGGTGGCTACAACCACCCAAGTGTGCGATTACGTCACGCAGATCGCCGGCAACGCCGATGAGCACTCGACGCTGGCGCTCAACAAAACTGACGCACAGGGCGCCACTCATGCCTTAGGAGCGCCAGCCCAGTCAGCCGCCACCACGATTAACCTGACGTGCCTACTCGCCCCGAATGCCTCGGCACATGAACACGAGATGACCCCGGCACAGGCAGACGCCCTTGCTCACGCCGACATCATGTTCGTTTCTGGCGTCGACCTGGAACACTTCCTTGACTCAGCAATCCAGGCATCTGGCTTCCACGGGATCATGGGAGTGACATCGGGAGTTCTGACGGCAGCGGAAGTCGACGACCCTGCCTCGGTGACTAAGCGTGAAAGCGACCTGCCCTACACCATTGATCGCGGCTCGCAGAAGGTCGATGTGCAAAAGTGGCCGTTCCCGCCTGAAGATGGTGCCGCAACACCGGAGTTTCAGTACGACCCGCATGTGTGGACCAGCCCGAAGAACGCCGCCATCCAGGTGCGCAATATCGGTGAAATCCTCGGCAAAGCCTCGCCTGACAACAAGGACCTCTTCGACCGGCACGTTGCGCAGTACACGCAGACCCTGACCGACCTGGACGGATGGGTGCGTGAAGCGATCGATTCGGTTCCGCCTCAGCACCGCGTCCTCTTCACCTCTCACGACGCATTCGGATACTTCTCCAAAGACTACGGCGTGAAGTTCATCGGCGCAGCCCTGTCGGATTTCAACAGCCAACAGGACGCCACCGCTGACCACATCAAGAAAGCTGCCCAACAGGTCAAGGACTCAGGAGCGGTCGCGCTTTTTGCAGAAAACTCCAACAACTCGAAGTCAATCGAGGCAGTTGCTCAGGCCGCCGGTGTCAAAGCAATCGTCGGAGACGACGCACTATACGGCGACTCCCTCGGACCCGACGGGTCGGCAGGACAAACCTACGTCGGCTCCATCACTCACAACGTGACGACGCTGGTCCAGGCGTGGAACGGGAACGTACCACAGCTGCCTGACACGCTCGCAGAAAAATAGGCAACGGAGCAAGGAAAGGCTATGGGCGCGGCACTCGAATTCGACAACTGCTCACTGGCATACGGCAATAAGACAGTGCTCACCGGAGTGGATGGCAGCATCCAGGCAGGTGAAGCGCTGGCACTGATCGGGCCGAACGGGTCAGGAAAGACCACGCTGCTGCGCGGCATCATCGGATCCGTCCGCGTCAGCGCCGGTCACCTTCGAGTGCCGCCAGGCTCAACAGTGGGATACGTCCCGCAACAGCTCAACCTGGACCCCACATTCCCCATCACTGCTCGCCAGGTAGTTGCGATGGGATACCGAGGTCAGCGGAAACTGTTTGGGCGGCTCGGATCGACCGGCAAACAGCGCATCGAGGACGCCCTCGCCAATGTCGGGATGAGTGATCGTGGAGACGTCCGGTTCGGTGACCTGTCTGGCGGGCAGCGTCAGCGCATCCTGTTGGCGCGAGCCCTGGTCGCTGAGCCGGCGATGATCCTGCTCGACGAGCCGTTCAACGGGTTGGATGAGCCGAACCGCCGTGCCCTGCTCTCCATCATCACCAACGCCAAGAACCAGGGCGTAGCCGTCGTGATCTCCACGCATGACCTCATCTTGGCTGACGCTACCTGTGAACGGGCACTGCTGCTGGCAGGCAGGCAAGTGGCATTCGGGCCAATCGCACAGGTACTGACACCGGAGCTGGTGGCGAAGGCATACGGCGGGTCGGTGCCCGTCGAACTCGCAGCGACCAGCGCAGGTAAAGAGGAACACCGCGCTGATCGGCGTGCTCGCATCGCGCACATAGCGACACAGGAGTCCGAGCATGTGGGCTGAATGGCTTGAAGGTCTACGGCAGTTTCTGCAGCCACTACCTGGATGGGGATTTATTGCGTCAGCTCCGTACACGTTCAGGCCATTTGTCTTGCTGATTATCCTGGCCTGCGCCAGCGGAGTGGTCGGCGTGCTGGTCAACGTGCGGTGTGCGGAGTTCAACGCAGAAGCACTGGTTCACGGCGTCTTCCCTGGCATCGTAGTAGGTGCCCTTTATGGCGGCATCGACATGATCGCGCCCGGAGCTGCGCTATGTGCATGCGCAGTCATCGCAGCACTGGTGTGGGCCGGGCAGCGCAGCCACATTTCCGAGGGATCCACCGCAACGATTCTGACGACCTTCTTCGCACTGGGCGTGGTGATCTCGCTGAAAAAAGGCGACATGTCCGGCCAGCTGGAAGCGCTCATGTTCGGCCGACTGCTGGACGTGACCGATGCGCGCCTGGCGCAGTCCGTCCTCTTCTGCCTGCTCGCCATCGTGATCGTCGCCCTGACGTGGCGCGGCCAGGTAATCACCGCCTTCGACCGCGATACCGCTCCGGTTCTGGGAGTCAACACCCTCCTTGTCGACATTGTTCTCAACACCGCGATCGCCGCCGTTGTTGTATCAGCCGCTTCCGCCATCGGCGTCCTGCTGGTGATCGGATATCTGGTGATCCCTGGGGCCAGCGCTCGACTGGTCGCCCGCACCGTCGGGTGGATGATTCCCGTGGGGATTGCGGTCGGCGTCGGCGGGGCGGTCCTGGGGATGCATGTTATGAACTTGCCGGTTTCGCGCCCAATCTCACCGCAGGCTGCTGTCTCGCTCAGTGTGTGTGCCATGTTCGGGCTGGTACTGGCTGTGCGCACGTTGTACCGCATGTGCGTGCGCGCACTGGACACCGGGCACGCGACGCAGCCTGTCGCCCACCCGATTCAGGGAGTGCGCCCATGATCTCGATGTGGACCATCATCGCCCTGCCGCTGGTTGAAGCAATCGTTGTGGGAGCTCTGTGCGGCCTGGTCGGATCCCTCGCCGTACTCAGCCAGCGCATCTTCTTCACTGAATCAATCACCCATGCCGCGTTCCCGGGCGCCGTCATCGGCGTGGTCGGCGCGGCGCTGGTCTCGAGCAGCCATGAGGCTTTGTCTCTGGGACTGTTCATCGGTGCTGGCCTGGCCTCACTCGTCTTCGCGCTGTTGATGCATGGCGTATCGGCCCTGAAAGGAATTTCCTCGCAGGCGGCCGCCGGAATCACGCTCACCGTGGGGTTTGCCTCTGGCTACTTCCTCAATAAGTGGTTCGCGCCCCTGCCGCTGCGAATCGATGGCTTCCTGACAGGATCCCTGCTGGCATGTACGCGCATCGACGTTATCGCGGCCGCCCTCGTCCTTATTGTCGCTGGGGGAGTGTGGGCGTTGATGGGCGGGCGGCTGGTAGCAGTCAGCTTCGACGCGGTGAACTACCGAGCCAGCGGAGGGCGGCCTGACCTGATGCGCCTGATTACCCTGGGTCTGATTATCGCGACGGTGACGGTCATTATTCCGGCGGTCGGCACCGTCGTGTCAATCTCCTTAATCGCCGCCGCACCCACCGTCTTGAAGGGGCGCGTCGCATCGACGCCGCGTTTCGTCGCACTGTCCACGCTCGCGTCTACCATTATTGCCGTAGTTGGACTGGGGCTTGCGGTCGTGTGTGGCCTGTCAGCAGGCGGCACGATCGCGTTGGTTGCAGGAGGCTTCTTCGTTATTGTCGAGGCAGGCTCACGCATCGCTTCGTCGAAACTCGCATCTGCGATATAGGCCAAAAGACCCAATAACCGCAGGTCATGGGTTAGTCTGTGCTCATAGGAGAAATCCTCCTACATAATGTCCGCGTGACGTCGTGTGAGCTTTGGCGACAACCTTGTCAACGCATCTGCAGGCACAGACGCCTGTCTTTTTATGCGCACGAGGGCACGGCGCTGCGCGCAAAAAGGAGAGAGCAATGGAAGGCACGATGCGCGCCCAGCGTCTGCATTCAGATCGCACCGTAACGATCGAGGATATTCCGATTCCCAAACCCGGTCCGAACCAGGTCCTCATCAAAGTTGCCTACTGTGGAATCTGCCATTCGGATATGGCGCTGATCGACAGTGATTTTCCCATGAAAATGCCGGAAATCACGCAGGGCCACGAGTGCTCGGGCACCATCGCAGAGATGGGATCGAATGTGCAGGGCTGGGAGATCGGCGACAAGGTCATCCCGCAGTCGGGTATGCCCTGCCTGAAGTGTCGCGAATGCCGCCGAGGTAACCGAGGCTCATGCCAAAACCTGCGCGTTATGGCATTTGACTATGACGGTGCATGGGCGCAGTACACAGTGGCCAACGCTGAAGGACTCACCCGCGTGCCCGATGGTGTGCCGATGGAACAGGCCGCGATCCTCGCTGATGCTGTGGCAACCCCGTTCGGAGCAGTCAAGCACACCGGCAAGGTCTCGATGGGCAACGCCGTTGCCGTGTGGGGATTGGGTGGAGTCGGAACCCACATCGTCCAGCTGTCCCGGCTGGCGGGTGCGTACCCTGTCATTGGTATCGACATCAACGAGGGTGTGTTTGATCGAGCCAAACGTCTGGGCGCTGACTTCACGTTCCGATCCGACGACCCCGAGCTGATGGACAAGATCAAGAAAGCGACGGGTGGGCGCATGATTGACGTTGCGTTCGACGCTGCCGGTCTTCAGGTGACCTTCGAGCAGGCAGTGCAGTCACTGGACTACAGGGGGCGCGCCGTGCTGGTCGGGCTGTCACGCCAGGAATTCCACGGCGGAAGCCTGTACGATTTTGGCGTCAAGCGCCGTCAGGCCATAGGACACCTGGGCTACGAAGTAGTGGACATCTTCCTGCTTGCTGAACTCGTCAAGGCTGGGCGACTGGATCTGTCCGAATCGGTCTCTCAGATCATCTCGCTGGAGAATCTGGAAGAAGGCCTGGACATCATGCGCAATAAGACAGGTAACCCGATCCGTATAGTCGTCGATCCGTGGGCTGAAAGCTAGGGTGCCTCTCGGTGGCTGGCCGTTGGTCTGCAGCAGCATAGTGAGCCAGCCCCACCGATTCGACGCAAACTCACTGATCTGCCACAGTCGCCCTCGTTCGTCACAATGAGCGAGGGCGACTTGCGTGCGCCGCTCTACCTCGCCATGATCAAGTTGAGGGCGCGCGGCACGCATTCGATGTGCAAAGGCATGGGCATGAGACGCTCGCCGTCAGCAAATGCATCGAGGCCGCTGACTTCGATGTCAACACTGTGGGCACGGTACATGTGGACCTCCGGTACCTCCTCCAGGCGGTGCAGGAAGGTCTTCGGAACTTTGCTGATCGCTTCGAGGCGATTGAGCGTTTCCACCAGGCTGATCGACAGCAGGCCGTCGCGGGGGTCAGCATGCGGACACATCATGATGCCGCCGCCATACGTCTTGGTAATGGCAATGGCGTTGAGAATTGTCGGGACGTGATGTGTGCCTTTGCCGTCGATGCGGATCGTTGTGCGCAGGGGGCGTAGGCGTGCGAACTCGATGCCCAGTGCCAGCAGGTAGCGTGAATTACCCTTCGGCCATCTGATCTGGTTGGCACGATCGTTAATCATTGAATCCACGCCCGCGCACATAATTGTTGCAAAGTAGCGTTCTTCCCCGTTCGCGTGGCTCATGAGGCCCACATCAACGCTGTCGTGGTGGCCGTCCACAATGAGTGATGCGGCTGCTCTGGGATCGAAAGGAATGGAATATTCGCGTGCCAGGTCGTTACCGGTGCCAGCCGGTATGACACCGAAGAGTTTGCCTGTGCCGACCACCTCCTGCAATGCAAGGTTGATCAGCCCGTCTCCGCCGCACACCACAATCGCGTCAATGGTTGGGTCAGCGACAAATTCGCGAGTGCGCAGGCTCGTCGTCAGTGGCAGGTAGCTGGCAATGGAGACCACATCGATGCCGCGATTGGCCAGAAACTCAGTGGCGCGCCGTGCCGCATCCATCGACGATCCCAAACCTGCAACGGGGTTTGTAATCAGTGCGATCCGACGAATCGGGCTCTGTGGCCGTGAATTGGGATCGGTCATACATACTCCGTTCATTTCTTGTTCTACGCCACAGCGATCGTCGCTGTCAGATGGGATGCAATTGATATAGTGTAGCGATTTAAGCGGGCGTGTCGAACAAGTATCTGCAGAAACGCCGCCGTGTGACGCGAGGTAACCCCCCGTGCCACGTGCCCTATTCGCCTGAGGGCTTGCGGGCGCCAGGCAGGAAGAACGTCAGTGCACATCCCAGTCCGAGGGCTGCGCCGGCCACTCCCATTGCGCGCGACGTTCCGACGCTGAAAGCCTCCGACAGTTTGTCGATCACCTGATCGGTCAGTTCCGCTGGAACGCCTTCTGAACCGTCCGAGTCAGTCAGCGCCCGAATGGAAGCGCCAGCTGAAGGTTCGACAGACGCTTCGATGCCGTGACGTGCCTGCTCGGGCAGCGGCACATCGTCGAGGCTTCCCTGTACCTGTGAATTCACTGACGCAGCCAGGAACGTTGCAACCAGAGCAATTCCCAACGCTGTACCGACCTGACGTGTCGTGGACTGGGTGGCGGATGCCTGCCCCGACGTGCTGGGTGGCACATCAACCAGAATGACGGATGTGAGTTGCGCTGACGCCAGCCCCAGACCAAAACCGTAGGCAACCAGTGCTGTGACGATAACTGCGATGGGCGTGTGGGCTGTCAGGCTGATCGCCAGGCTGAATACGGCAATGGATTCTATGGCCAGTCCGGCGCGCGCCACCCACGTTGCAGAAAAGAGACGCCCCAGTGGGGATGCTGAGCCACCTGCGATAAAGGCGCCTGCAGCCATTGCAGCCAGGACACCGCCTGATTGGAGTGGTGTGAGCATGCGGACGTTCTGAAGGTACAAAGGCAACGCGAAGAGCAGACCGAATTCTCCCACTGAAATTGCCGCAGCGGCCACGTTCCCTGCAGAAAAGCTTCGGAGCTTGAAAAGATTCAGATTCAGCAGGTGCGGCCCGTCCACTCGCAGCTGTCGCCGTTCCCACCAGATGAAAAAGCCGAGCAGGACGGCGGCCAGAGCAGCTGCCAGCGGCACAGGCGAGAGTGGCCATGACGCCCAGTCCTCATTGATCGGCTTCCACCAGCCCAGGTCACGCCCCTGAATCAGTGCGTAGACCAGAGCGGCGAAACCGATTGACGAGGTGATAAACCCGCCCGCGTCGAAACCGTGTTCGGAGCGTTCTCCGTAAGTGTTGGGCACGAAGAAAATGCAGCCGAGCGCAACGATGATGCCGATCGGAACATTGATCAGGAAAATCCACGGCCAGGTGGTGTTCGTCGTGATCCAGCCACCCAGCAGAGGACCAACAGCGGCCATCCCTGAAATAACTGACCCCCACACGGCGAAGGCAATCATGCGCCTTTTGCCTGTAAACGTCGCGTTGACAGTTGAGAGCGTTGTTGGAGAAACGGCCGCCGCTCCGGTGCCCTGCAGGAAACGTGCGATGAGCAGGGGAGTGAAAGTGCGCGCCGTGCCGGCAATGATTGATGCGATAACAAAGATGGCGATCCCTGCCAGAAGGATGTTGCGTCGTCCCCAGTTATCGGCCAGACGTCCCACGGTGATCAGCAGCGCTGAGAAGATCAGGGCGTAGCTCGTTGTCAGCCATTGAGCCTGCGTGAATGTGAGCTCAAGGTCACGCATGATTGTCGGCAAAGACACGTTGATGATGGTGCCGTCCATAACGATCAGTGACAGTGCCAGAGACAGGAAAACGAGTGCGATCCAGGGGTGCGCCAGTGTTGATGACCGAGATGGCGCAGTGGATGTACTTTTCCGGGAAGTCGGTGTCATGCCACGATTATGACACACTGTCATTAAAGTGGCGCGCGGTCATCCGCCCGATGATTCAAGCTGGAGTTTCGACACGGCGCCGCGGTCGCCCTCGTTCATCGTGATTGCCGAGGGCGACCGGAGTGCTACACGGAAGGCGTTAAAGCTAGACCAAAGATCGGGACCGCCAGAGCCAGTACGGTGCCCATCACCAGGAAGATGCCGACGACGTTAAACCAGAAACCTGCCTTGATCATGTCGACGATGCGCACGTAACCCGACCCGTACGCGATGGCGTTTGGAGGCGTGGCGACCGGGAGCATGAACGCACACGTGGCAGCCAACGCAGCCGGGATCACGAAGAGCAGGATGTTCATATCGCCGTACCCAAGGCCGATGGCGACGCCGCCGATAATCGGCAGGAACGCGGCAGCAGTTGCGGTGTTGGAGGTGAGCTCCGTCAGAGCCAGGACGAGCGCCGTGATCGCGAACAAAATCACGATGATGGGCAGGGTGCGCAACTGCTCAACTGAGTGGCCCACCCAGTTTGACAGGCCCGTGTGAGAGAACTGGCCAGACAGAGCCAGACCGCCGCCGAACAGCAGGATGATATCCCAGGGTAGGTCCTTCATTGACTCCCAGTTCATCAAACGCACCCCTCGCTTCGGGTCTGCCGGAATGATGAAGAGCAGCAAGGAGATCCCCATGCCGATAATGGTGTCGATCCCCTTGATCTGAATGCCGAAAAACTTCAGGAAAAAGGGCAGGAACACCCACAAGATGGCGGCGGCCACGAAGAGGATGCCGACGAGTAACTCGCCGCTGCCCATCGGGCCGAGCTTCTTCAGTTCACTGCGAATGAGCTTCTTACCTCCGGGGATTTCCGAGATTTCCGGTGGGAACAGAACATATGTCAGCAGGAACCATCCGATCGCCAGGAACGTCACCGCCAGTGGGACACCTACCAGCATCCACTGTCCGAAACCGATCGAAATATCGTGGTTTTCCTTCAGGTATGCCACCAGGAGCGAGTTGGGCGGAGTGCCGATGATGGTTCCCAGTGAGCCGATCGAAGCGGAATAGGCGATGCCGAGCATGAGGGAAATGGCGAACTTCGAGTGATATAGCTGCGTCTGCTTACTGATCGTTTCCGAGGCATCTTTGCCTTTTTGAACGATTGCTGCCACGACGCCACCTTTTGTGGCGTCGCGAGCTGTGCCGGACACTGATTCAGCGTCGGCGGGTAGATCCTCAGAATCTGCCTGGCGGGAACCTTCGAGCTGGGAGACGAGCTGCAGCACCGACATGCCGATGGGCAGCATCATGACGGCGGTCGCGGTGTTGGACACCCACATTGACAGGAAACCAGTCGCGATCATGAATCCTGCGACCAGTTGGCGAGGTTTCGTCCCGACCATGTTGACCACGGTCAGCGCGATACGTCGGTGCAGGTTCCAGCGCTGCATGGCGAGCGCCAGGATGAATCCGCCCATGAACAGGTAGATCGTGTCCGAGGCGTACGGTCCGGCTGTTCCGGAAAAAGAATCGACCTGTAGGGCAGGGAAGACGACCATTGGAATCAGAGCAGTGGCGGCGAGCGGGATGGCTTCGGTCATCCACCAGATGCCCATGAGGATCGCGACCGCGGCCACGATGGGCAGGCCGTCAAGATTCATGGTGCTGAGCTTTTCGTCAGAAAGGCCCTGTGCTGCGATGTCGGCAGCATTGTCGGGCATGATGAAGTACACCAGTACGGCCAGAAGTGGACCTCCCAGCAGGCCCGCCACGCGCACAAGGTGGACGGTACGTGATGGCGCTACGTAGTCATCAGCTGCTGCATGCGATGACGATGTGTGAAGGGTAGGAATACTCATGGTGACCTTTCGTGACACAGAGGACGCGTCGCCTCGACGGAGAATCCCAGGACAGATGTGCGACGCGGCGTACCATCGTCGGTCCGCCGCCTGTATGCACTGTGGCGCATATAGGACTTTAGTCGCAGACATTATTGTATGGCGCGCCGCGACGTGTGTCAGGAAATTGCGACAAGAAAAGTTACGAAAAGGACACAAAAGCAGAAAATAACCGTGTTCTGTTCCGGTCGATTCTGGCCGGCTGAGAAGAGGGGGAGTGGACGCTATGTCACTTCTTCAACTCGATGGTCTTCTCCGGGACGGCCACCCGGGCGCGTACACCCAGCTCCTGATCGAGCGATTCGACTAACGCCTGCGCAGCCTTTTCTTCGCCATGCACGCACCACACTGAACGAGGCTGAGGCACCAGATCGCGTACCCAGTCCACCAGCTCCGAGCAATCTGCGTGTACGGAGAATTCCTCGTCGCGAATCACCTCGGCCTGCACGCTCACCCACGCGCCATGCATTTTCAGTTCGCGTGCGCCGTCCAGGAGCGCGCGCCCACGTGTGCCTACCGCCTGATAGCCGGTCAACACGACGGTATGAATCGCCTGGGGGAGCATGTGCTCGATATGGTGCAGGACGCGGCCGCCGGTGAGCATGCCGGAGGCCGACACAATGATGGAAGGCTCCTTAGGATCGTTGAGTTTTTGCGACTGTTCCTGGTCTCGCACCTCAATGAGATTCAGGTTGCTCAGCTTCAGGCCTCCCACTTCATCATTGAGTTCGCCGCGCGCACTGACAGCCTGGTAGAGGCGCAGGGACGCCAGCGCCATGGGGGAGTCCACGTAGATTGGCACCGAGGGGATCTGGCCGGCAGCGACCATGTCGGAAAGTACTTTCAGCACTACTTCAGTGCGGTCGACGGCGAACGCTGGAACCAGAACGGAGCCGCCGCGATCGATGGTTCGGCAGATGGCGTCACGGAACACTTCGTGCTTTTCGTGTCCTGGATCAGCTTCAAAGTGTTCACGATCTCCATATGTTGATTCGAGCAGAACCGTCGGGGCACCCTCGGGAATTTCTCGCGAGCGCAGAACGGGGTGCGTGGGTCGGCCCAGGTCACCGGAAAACAGCGCGTCACCGCCAGGTGTGTGGACGCGGATCGAAGCTGAGCCGAGGATGTGGCCGGCGCGCGTCCAGTGCGCACTGACCTGCCCGCCCACGTCAATGTCAGCGTCGAAATCGACAGCTCGCATCAGTGGCAGCGTGTCCTCAACGTCGTTGACCGTATACAGCGGTAACGGCCGGCGGTGCTTGGAATACCCGTAGGTGCGTGCATGCTCGGCGTCGCGTTCCTGCAGGTAGGCAGAATCTCGCAGAACGATATGTGCCAGGTCGATGGTGGACGGTGTGGCCCAGATGGTGCCGCTGAAGCCCTGCTTGACCAGGCGTGGCAAATATCCCACGTGATCCAGGTGTGCGTGAGTGAGGAGAATGTCCGAAATGGAATCGGCCGGGACTGGAAAATCAGACCAGTTCTTGCGGCGGAGTTTTTTCTCGCCCTGATACAGGCCTGAATCGATGAGAATCCGTCGCTCGCCTCGTGGGGAGTCAACGGTTAGAAGATGCTTGGAACCGGTCACGGTTCCAGCTGCGCCCACGAAAGTTAAGGTCGTTGGAGCCATACCTTTACTGTGACGCAGATTACGTTGCGATGGGGACGTTCAGTGGTGCGTGTCGCACATTCGGTAGATTCATCCCACATATGACGGATCCCTTGCAGACAACGCCTGGGACTTGTCGTAGAATCGAGGGGTTGTCATGTGCCCGAAATACGGGCTGAAATCGAAACAAGACGTTGGAGTGCACACACGTGAAGAGCACTGTTGAGACCCTCGAGCCCACCAAGGTGCGCTTGACCGTTGAGGCCGACCATGAAGAAATCAAGCCTCAGATGGACAAGGCATACAAGGAAATTTCGAAGCAGGCGAATATCCCCGGTTTCCGTAAGGGACACGTTCCGCCGCGCATTATCGATCAGCGATTTGGTCGTGCCGCCATCATCGAACAGGCAGTCAACGAGGTTTTGCCTCGCCTGTACTCGCAGGCGGTCGTGGAAAACGAACTGCGCCCCATGGCTCAACCCAGCATCGAAGTCACCGAAATTCCGGCGACCAGCGGCCCGATCAGCGGCAAGCTCGTCTTCACCGGCGAGGTCGACATCGTTCCCGCCTTCGAAGTGCCCGAAATTACCGATGACATGACCGTTGAGGTTGACCCGGCGGATGTCACCGACGAAGACGTGCAGACCGAGCTGGACCGCCTGCGCGCACGTTTCGCCACGCTGAAGTCCGTCAAGCGCCAGGCTAAGACCGGCGACTTCGTCACCATCGACCTGACTGCAACGGTCGACGGTGAAGAGGTGGATTCGGTGTCCGAGGTTTCCTACGAAATCGGTTCCGGCACGATGCTGGATGGCCAGGACAAGGCTCTGCGCGGCACGCACTCGGGTGACGACGTGACCTTCACGTCCAAGCTCAAGGGTGGAGATCATGCCGGTGAAGAGGCGGAAGTTGTCCTGCACGTTCACTCCGTGAAGATGCGCGAAATGCCGAAGGTTGATGACGAATTCGCCCAGATGGCATCCGAATTCGACACTGCTGACGAACTCATGGAGGACATGAAGAAGCAGGCTGAGCAGACCAAGCGTTCTCAGCAGGCGCTGGACGCACGCGACCGTCTGGTCGATGCACTGCTGGACAAGGTGGAAATCCTCCTGCCTGAATCCGTCATCGACGAGGCTGTCAAGCAGCAGCTGGGTGACAAGCCCACCGCCAAGAAGAAGAAGGAAGCCCGCGAAGAGCTCGAACTCGAGTTCCGTCGCGACATCCTCTCCGACGAACTGGCCAAGAAACTGGAAGTCCAGGTTTCCCAACGCGAACTGATCGACTACCTGATGCAGATGTCGCAGACCTACGGCATCGACATCAACCAGCTGATCTCTTCGCCCGAGGAAGTCCAGACCGTGGTTGCACGACTGACCCGCACCAAGGCCATCATCGAGGCCCTGCGTCTGGTCACCGTGAAGGACACAAACGGCCAGGCCATCGACCTGACTGAGTTCTTTGGTGATGAAGAAGCTAGCGATGATGCAGCCGAAGGCGCTGACGAAGCGGCTGAGGATGCAGCTGAGGCCGACGATGCAGCCGAGACTGAAGACGCAGAGGCAGCAGAAGCTGACGAGAAGTGATCGCGTAGCTGATCAATCACTCACACGCGGGGCAGAAACAAGAAAACGGTCCTGCCCCGCCTGCATGAGGTGAGCAGCAAGAGCGTGCATGAGTGCGCGTGAACGTGCGCCGTCAGCGAAAAGTGCCAATCCAGGCCGACGGCACAGTGCGAAACCGGTAGGTTGGACATCAGTGATGAAAAATGCCCGATGGAAGGACGTCAAGTGAGTGAACAGCGCGTGAGAGGCGCCGACGGCGCGCAGCCTCAAGGCTCGTTCGGAGATGCTGTCTACCAGCGTCTGCTCAAGGAACGCATTATCTGGCTGGGAAGTGCAGTGGAAGACGAAAATGCGAACGCAATCTGCGCGCAGATGCTGCTTCTGGCTGCTGAAGATCCCGACCGCGACATCTACCTGTACATCAACAGCCCCGGCGGCTCGGTCACCGGCGGCATGGCCATCTACGACACCATGCAGTACGTCAAGCCGGATGTTGTCACCGTGGCCATGGGTCTTGCAGCGTCCATGGGGCAGTTCCTGCTCACCGCAGGCGCACCCGGCAAGCGTTTCATCACCCCGCACACGCGTGTCCTCATGCACCAGCCCTCAGGCGGGGCCGGTGGTTCGGCCACCGACATTCGCATCAACGCCGAACTGATTCTCAAGATGAAGCGCGAACTGGCGGAAATCACCGCTGAGCGCACCGGTAAGTCCGTCGAGCAGATCCTTGCGGATTCCGACCGCGACCACTGGTTCAGCGCTCAGGAAGCAATCGAATACGGATTTGCCGACAAGATCGTCTCCACACCGCAGGAGATCGGCCACCGTGCCAACGACGCGCAGAACGGAGAGAACTGATATGTCCAGCACTGCTCCTTACTTTGACGCAATGGCCCGTCAGATGCCGCAGGCCCGCTACGTGTTGCCCACCTTCGAGGAGCGCACCGCCTACGGGTACAAGCGCCAGGATCCGTACGCCAAACTGTTCGAGGACCGCATCGTGTTCCTCGGAGTTCAGGTTGACGATTCGTCGGCTGACGATGTGATGGCTCAGCTGCTCGTGCTGGAGTCTCAGGATCCCGATTCAATGATCACGATGTACATCAACAGCCCCGGCGGCTCGTTCACTGCGATGACCGCCATCTACGACACCATGCAGTACGTCAAGCCTCAGATCCAGACCGTGTGCCTGGGGCAGGCCGCCTCGGCTGCCGCCGTGTTGCTGGCCGCGGGCGCGCCCGAACGCCGACTCGCACTGCCGAACGCTCGTATCCTGATTCACCAGCCTGCGATGGAAGGCATGCACGGTCAGGCCTCGGACATCGAGATCGTGGCCGATGAGATTGACCGCATGCGCAAGTGGCTCGAAGACACCCTGTCGAAGCATTCAGGCGTCAGTTCGGAGCAGGTACGCCGCGACATTGAACGCGACAAGATCCTCACTGCTGAGCAGGCCCGCGAGTACGGTCTGATCGACCAGGTGCTCGAGCCGCGCAAAGCCCAGTAACTGATCGCCGGCGCGTAGTATCGCTGGCTCAGGTACGCGCGGTGCTGCTCGCATGTATCAGCAGGTGGTGCCAGTCACTTTGTCCAGCGCGCCGAGTTGTTCGTGAACAAGTCGCCCTCGTCAATCATGTGACACCCGACCGGGAAACCTCACATGATTGGCGAGGGCGTTCCCACGCGCGCCGGTTCGCCCACTGCGGATGGCTCCATTAGGCTAGAAACACGCGCATGGAGGTGTGCGGATCGAATGGGAGGCGCGTCATGGCACGGTTGACGGATGGGGCAGAACTGCTCAAGTGTTCGTTCTGCGGCAAGACACAAAAACAAGTGCGCAAGCTGATCGGCGGCTCCGGTGTGTACATCTGCAACGAGTGCATCGAACTGTGCAACGAAATCATCGAAGAAGAGCTGCAGACTGACAGCGCGCCCACGCAGACCCCGCTACCCAAACCGCGCGAAATCTTCGACTTCCTTGACTCGTGGGTCATCGGTCAGGACCGCGCCAAGCGTGCACTATCCGTAGCAGTCTACAACCACTACAAGCGCGTGCGCTCCAGGGAAGCCGGAAACGATGAGGATATGCAGGGCACCAAGTCCAATATTCTTATGCTGGGTCCAACCGGAACCGGGAAAACCCACCTGGCCCGATCACTTGCCCGCATGCTGCACGTTCCGTTCGTGATTGTGGATGCCACTGCGCTGACGGAGGCAGGGTATGTGGGCGAGGACGTTGAAAACATCCTGCTCAAACTTATCCAGGAAGCCGACGGCGACATCAAGAAGGCTGAACGCGGCATCATCTACATTGACGAGATCGACAAGATTGGCCGCAAGGGCGAAAACGCGTCGATCACGCGAGACGTATCGGGCGAGGGCGTCCAACAGGCACTGCTCAAGATTATTGAAGGGACCGTCGCATCCGTCCCGCCTCAAGGCGGTCGCAAGCATCCGCACCAGCAGTTCCTCGAAATCGACACATCCGGCATTCTGTTCATCGCGGCCGGCGCATTTGCCGGTATCGAGGAGATCGTGCGGGCGCGCCTTGGACAGCGCTCCACAGGTTTTGCCTCGTCACTGAAATCCTCTTCCGAAATGGGTGACATTTACGAATCAGTCACGCCCGAAGATCTGCACAAGTTCGGCATGATTCCGGAATTTATCGGCAGGCTCCCGATCCTCACCTCAACGAAACTGCTCACCGAGCAGGACCTAGTTCGCGTCCTCACCGAGCCGCAGGCATGCCTCGTCGCCCAGTACCAGCACCTGTTTGAGCTGGACGACATGACGCTGGAATTTACCGAGGACGCGCTGATGGAGATCGCCTCTGAAGCCAACAGGCGAGGTACGGGCGCGCGCGGCCTGTCCACCATTATGGAAAAGACGCTGTCCGACCTGATGTTTGAACTACCCAGTCGCGACGATGTCGGCACCGTCGTCATTACCCGCGATGTCGTCACCGGCGAGGGGGACGCGGAACTGTATGCCCCTGGTGAGGCGAAGACTCAAAGCGCGTAGCCGCGTTTGCCGGAGCGGGTGTGCCCGGCAGGAAGACATGCACGCGTCGAAGACGACGCAGCACGTAAGACAACGAGGGGAGTGCTGATATGAACCAAACATCTGACCCGAGTGCCGCCAGTGCCGGCACGCAGCCCGCTATTCCTGTAGAACTCAGCCAGGCACGCGAAACGATCGACAATATTGATGCTGCGCTCATCCACATCCTGGCGGAGCGGTTTCGCTGCACGAAGCGCGTAGGGTTCATCAAGGCGGAGCACGATATGCCGCCTGAAGATCGGGCGCGTGAGGCGCGGCAAGTGGCGCGATTGCGGCGTTTGGCGGAAGAAAGCGGGCTGGATCCGGACTTTGCGGAGAAGTTCCTGGCCTTTATGGTGCGCGAGGTTATCCGACATCATGAACACATCAAGCGCAATTTTGGAAACGAGGAGTGAACGGGGCGTAACACGTAAATGACATCGTTCACAAAGTGGGGCCAGTGACCGTATCATAGAGATAGTTCGTCAGAACTGTAATCACGTCATACACTTTCGAGGATATGAGGGCAATGGCAATGAGCCAAAACACCAATACTCCCCCTAATTATGGGCAGGATAACCCTAATTATGGGCAGGAGAATCAGTACAATTCGTCCGGCTCCGATGCGTACGGATCCCAGTCTCAGCAGTACCAGGCTGGACAGCCATCGCCATACGGCCAGCCGGGGCAGTACCAGCAGGCGAGCCAGTATCAGCAGGGAGCAAATCCTGTGGACACCGGCAGCATCGGATGGGCGGTCCTGGGATTCTTCGTCCCGATTGTCGGCCTGGTTTTGTGGTTGGTCTGGAAGGATCAGCGTCCGAACGATTCGCGCATGTCGCGTAACGGCTTCCTTGCAGCACTGATCGTGTTCGTTGTTCTCATGATCATATGGTTCATCATTGTTGCGATAGTAGCAGCGAGCGCCTCCATGTCCGTGTCCTAATCCGCGGCACCAAGAACGCGCAAGGCGGCAGATATCCTCAGCGATATCTGCCGCATTTTTGCGTATTTCGAATTCTGCGATTCGAGATACGGCAATGAAATTCTAAAATTTCTCTTGACGTGAAGATAATAACAGGGGTATTGTCCGAAAGAAATATGTGAGCTGAAGGACAGGGAAGTAACTGGCTACATGAGGATTCACCGAGCCAGTATGTCAGCATGGCGCAGGCGAATCCAACCGTCACACAGCCACCTCATCGGACACATCAGCAAGCCCGGAAGGGGACGTCATGAGAAAACGATTTGGAGCCATAATGGCCGCCGCGGCGTTGGTACTGACTGCCTGCATAGCACCAGGTCCTTCGCACGAACGCGGATCCGTCGAATTCATCACTATCGCCGCCGGCGGCACGTCTGGACCGTACTACCAGATCGGCGCCTCTATGGCTCAGATTTTCCGCAACGAACTAGGATCGGACGCATCCGTACAGGCAACGGGCGCATCCGTGGAAAACATCTCGCTCATCACCTCAGGGCGCGCCGAACTGGCCTTCGTCATGGGCGATGCAACACGACAAGCTGTCGAGGGAACCGGCCCATTCGAAGGACGCCGCCAGCTCAGTGAGCTCACCGCACTAACAGCGTTGTACCCCAACTACGTCCAGATCGTGACAACCGCCAGGACCGGGATCCGATCGGTGGAGGACCTGCGCGGCAAACGCGTCGGCGTGGGAGACAAGAACTCCGGTGTGGAACTGAACGCGCAGATGATTCTGGATGCGTACGGCATGACCTATGACGACATCCAGGAAGACTTCCTGTCATACTCGGGCGCCATCGACCAGATCAAGAACGGCCAGACTGACGCAGCGTTCGTTACCTCCGGCCTGCCAAACTCCTCAATCATGGACCTTGCGACAACCGAAGACGTTGTCATTGTCCCCATCGAGGGTGAAGGATTCGCCAGCCTTAAGGAGAAGTATCCTTTCTTCGACCAGAGCGCGATCCCTGGCGGAACATACTCACAGGCAGAGGACGTCCTCACCGCGTCGATTATGAACCAGCTGCTCGTCTCTCCGGACCTGGACGAGGAACAGGTCTACAAAATGACGAAAGCCCTGTTTGAAAACCTCGACACCCTGCACGCGTCTCACAAGGCTGCAATGGGAATCACGCTGGACAGTTTCGATGAAGGCGCAGCAGTCCCCATCCACCCTGGAGCACTGCGCTATTACACAGAACAGGGGGTGGTGAGCAAAGATGCATCCAAAGACACTGCACAGTCTGAATAAGAGCCCGCGGATCGCGGCAGCCGTCGTTGGCATCGCCCTCGTCGCGACGGGTGCAATGTGTGGTGCCTATGCAGCCGCGCTCCATGCCGCACCCTCGATAATCATTGAAGATCAGGAAACCGGTCAGGAATATTTTCGATTCGCCGCCACTGACGACGAACCGATCACGATGAAATGGATCCATTCCATCGAAAAGGAACCGTGGGTCGAGTACTACACCGTCCACGGCGACCACCTGCAGCTTGACGCCATCGACATCAAATCATACGGAGCGGGGGTGCCGGCCGACCCTGGAGGAGTGACCACCGTCAAAGACGGTGTCATCCACACCGAAGGAATCAACCGGACGATTCCGGAGCTGACGTGGGCGCATAGCCACGATACTCACACCACGCTCACCGTCGGAACTCATGTCATCGCCCCGACGGATCTGCCACATCATGCCCTCGTGCGACTACGAATTCAGGAGTAGAACCATGTCTCACTCACACACCACACAGGCTCACCCCTCACAGACGCACCCGACCCGGTCGAAACGTGACGACGAACGTGTCAGTGTCGACACGCACGACATTGATGTACACGCCGAAGACGTGCTTGAAGAATTTGACCGGGAATCGCGCGTTCGCCAGGTCGAGTGGAAACCGATGGCCATTCTCATCACAGCCGTCGCAGTCGCCCTGTCCCTGTATCACATGTGGACCGCCTACTTCGGTGCGCCGCCGGTGCTGATCCACCGATCGATCCACGTCGGCGTCATCTTGTTCTTGACATTCCTGCTGTATCCGCCGATCCGAAAGGGCGTGCGCTCGCGAGTCCCGTTTTATGACATCATCCTGGCCCTGGCTGCGCTGTCGACGGCCGTTTACGTGATAACCAACTACGACGGGATTGTGCGTCGGTTCGGTGAGCCCTCGACTGCAGACCTTGTCTTTGCGACGATTCTGGTTGTTTTGGTCATTGAAGCGGCGCGCCGGCTCACCGGCTGGGCCATGCCGCTGCTGGCGATCGCGTTCGTGATATACGCGCTGTACGGGCGATTGTTCCCCGGAATCTTCCGTCACCGCGGGTATTATCCTTCCGACACGTTCAACTTCCTGTATTTGACGACCGAAGGAATCTACGGCACGGCAATTTCTGTGTCCGCTACCTACATCTTCCTGTTCATCCTGTTCGGAGCGGTCCTGCAGAAGTCAGGCATGGGTGAGTTCTTCAATGACATCGCGCTGGCTATTGCCGGTCAATCCCGTGGTGGCCCCGCGAAGGTGTCGGTCATTGCCTCCGGCTTCCTTGGGTCGATCAACGGTGCCGCCGTGGCGAACGTGGTAACAACCGGTGCTTTCACGATTCCGCTGATGAAACGCGTGGGCTATAAGTCGACGTTTGCGGGCGCGGTGGAAGCCTCGTCATCTGTTGGCGGCCAGATCCTGCCGCCGATTATGGGCGCTGCAGCATTCATCATGGCTGAGACCTTGGGCATGCCATACAGTGAAATCGCGATTGCCGCGTTGATCCCCGCCTTGCTGTACTACCTGGGCATCATCGCGCAGGTGCATTTGAGGGCAACGAAGGAAGGCCTGAAGGGTATTTCTCGTGACTCGTTGCCTCTGGTGCGAGACGTTATGAAAGAACGCGGTCACCTGGTGATCCCGCTGCTCTTCCTGATCTACATGCTGTTCTTCTCAGGACGCACCATCTTGTTCTCTGCGCTGCTGACGATTCTGGTGACCATAGTGGTCGCAGAGCTTCGCCCGGCTACGCGCATGTCAGTCAAAGACATCATCGAAGCGCTGGCAAACGGTGCCAAAACAGCAATCTCCGTGGCTGTGGCCTGCGCGGCCGTTGGCATCATCGTCGGTGTTGTGACGATGACGGGGTTCGGTGTCAAACTGGCGAATGCAATCGTAGCATTCGGCGCAGGATCAATCTTGCTGTCACTGGTGCTGACGATGGTGGCCTCGATCATTCTGGGCATGGGCCTGCCGTCGATTCCGACCTACATCATCACCGCAACGATGGCTGCACCTGCGCTTGGTCAGCTGGGCGTGCCTCCGCTGGTTGCACACATGTTCGTGTTCTACTTCGGCTTGTTCGCCAACATCACGCCGCCTGTCGCCCTGGCTTCCTTCGCCGCTGCCGGCCTGTCGGGGGCTGACCCGATGCGCACGGGCTTCCAGTCGATGAAACTCGCCCTGGCCGGATACGTCATTCCGTTCATCTTTGTGTTCAACCCGGTTCTGTTGCTCCAGGACGTGAACTGGCTGGAGGGTATGAAGGTAACTGCCACGGCTGTTGCAGGCGTGCTCCTGCTGGCGATCGCCGTCGAAGGCTTCTTTATGGAAAAGGTACCGTTGCTCATGAGAGCAGTGTTCCTGGGCGCAGGCCTATCCATGATGTCGCCTGAACCGATCACCGACCTGATCGGCATCGCGGCAGGTGCGTGTGCACTGGCGTTCATGATGATGAAGGCCAAGAAGAACGATAACCTCTCACTCAAAGCCATTTAGCGGCGGTTCGGCCGATCGCGCCGTGGCAGTCGATCATGATGCAGACGGCCGGCCCCTCATCGGGCGTGCTGTGGTGATGGGGCGGCTGGCCAACCCATCAGCTGCATGAATTGGGGACGGCTGAGCATCGTGATCTGGCTGTGGCCGTGATATTCCGCGGCTGCGTGCAGCCGAAAGCGGCTGGGATGATCTGCTGATCAACGGGTCAAGGTAATTGAAGGGCTGAATCGTCAACCAGTCAAGGTATGAGGCGTAGGATTCAACATCTCACGATATGAGAACGTTGATGTAGTGCGGAAAAGTCGATGTTCAACGGTCGGCTGTGCGAAGTGAGCGGCCCTCTTACCTTGACGGGTTGACGCGCGGCGGTGCGTTGACCTTGACCGGTTGACTAGGACCTTGACCCGTTGACGTGCGACTGCGCGAACATCGCAAACGGTTGGCTTCTTGCCCGCGCCCTGCACGAGAGCGCGGGCAAGAAGCACACGAACGCTACTTATCCTGGTCCTCTTCAAGCGGTCCGCCGTAGATGTCGTTGATGACAGCCTCGAAGCGCTTGGTCACAACCGCACGCTTGACCTTGAGCGAGGGCGTCAGCATGCCGTTAGCTTCCGTGAAGTCAGAGGTCAGCACGCGGATCGCTCGAATCGACTCGGCACGCGACACATGTGCGTTCGCACGTTCAACTGCTCGCTCCAACGACGCCTGTACCTCCACATTGGTCGAGGCTTCAGCAACGGACATCGCTGGCAGGCCGTGATTCTTCAACCACACCGGCAACATCTCCTCATCCAACGTGATGAGAGCAGCGACGAACGGACGCTTGTCACCTACGACCACAACCTGACTGATCAGCGGATGAGAACGAAGTGGATCTTCCAGCGTGGCAGGTGAAACATTCTTGCCGCCTGCCGTCACGATCAGCTCCTTGGCTCGACCTGTGATGCGCACATACCCATCACGATCCAGCGACCCCAGATCACCGGTGCGGAACCAACCGTCCTCAGTCAACGCCTGAGCTGTCTCGTCGGGCATATTGTGGTAGCCCTGGAAAACCGAACACCCCTTGATGAGGACTTCTCCCTGATCAGAGATCTTGATCGACAGCGGCGGAAGCGGCGGTCCGACCGTGCCAATCTTGGTCAGACGCGGTGTATTGACCGACACCGGCCCAACCGTCTCAGTCAGGCCGTAGCCTTCCAACACAGGCAGTCCGATACCGCGATAGAAGTGAGCGAGATGAGTGGACAGGGGAGCGCCGCCGGACACGATGTAGCTGGCATTGCCGCCCACAAGCTTCAGGAGCTTTTGATACACCAGCTTGTCAGCCACCATGCGCTGGGAACGCAACGAACGCGAGGGGCCTTCGGGAGTATCCAACGCGCGCGAGTATTCCACCGCCACATGTGCAGCCCAACGGAATACTTTGCGCTGAGGGCCCGAGCCCGCCTGAGCGTCCGCCGAGTTATAGATCTTCTCCAGCACTCGCGGCACAACCAGCAGGTAGGACGGGCGGAAAGAGGCCAGATCCGGCAGCAGGTTCTTCGTGTCAGGGCTGTGCCCCAGCACACCTCCACCTGAAATCTGGAAGACCTGCAGGAAACGCGCAAACACGTGTGCCAACGGCAAGAACAATAAGAGGCGTGAATCGTCACCCGCCGCGATCTCCGGCATCCAACGGTGCGAGTTCACCGCCAGCTCAGTGAAGTTGCCGTGCGTGAGCACCGTGCCTTTGGGCCGTCCCGTCGTGCCCGACGTGTACACGATCGTGGCAATCGAATCGGTGGTGAGCTGCGCCATGCGACCAGTCAGCACTGTGCGCCGAACCTGAGCGCCACCATCCTGGATGGTTTGGATCGCCTCGGAATCCAGCGACAGCACGGTGACATCCTGAGATTGCGAGCTGGCCGCGGCACGCACCAGTTCCGCCATCGTGATGGTCTCAGTGATCGCCACGCGCGCCTGCGTGTCTCTGAGGATAAAGGCGATCTGCTCGATCGACGACGTCTCGTAAATCGGAACGGGCACCAGTCCTGCACACCAGCAGGCAAAATCCAACAGCGTCCACTCGTAGCGCGTATGCGACATGACGGCGACCCGATCACCGAGTTCGAGCCCCATTGCAATCAGGCCGGCAGATGTGCGCTGCACATCCTCGTAGAAGTGCGCGGCACTCATCGGACGCCACGTGTCCCCCATCGAGAGCTTGCGCTCAATAATCGGCTTGCGCGGTGAGCGTTGCACCCTGCGCTGCAGCAGGTAGGGAATCGTGGTGTGCTCGTCGATCCGGACCAGGACAGGCGCCCGCCACTCGAGTGCATCGGTTGAGACAGGTTCGCTCTCGTCCTCGCTCTCGCCCGCGTCAATCGAGTCTCCTGACGGCAGGCGGAGCTGAGACGACGTGAAAGCAGACGTTGCCTCTTCCACACCAATTGACGAGGGAGACTCCTGTCCTGCCGGCTCGACGACTACCTGTTCATCGGCATTCGAATCGGGCTCGCTGGAGCTGTGCGCCATGACTACTTCTTTCTTTTGGCCGGAGGCTCACCCAGGGTCACGTCAGCAACCTTGACACTGTGGGTCTCATGCGAATCATCGCCGCTGTCGGGTGTTGACGCGGATTCTTCAAGAGTCAGCGTACCCGTCACCTTCGTAGCAGAGCGCAGATCGGATTCCACCATTTCGAGGGCAGGAATCATGTCGGCAGGAGCCTGCACCGTCACAGCCAGGAACGGCGTACGCGGAGAAACCTTGGCTTCCGACTTGACGCGGCGCATGACGATCAGCGCTGCCGACGCAGCATCCAGAACAGTCGGGTCACCCTCGGGGCCGGACAGCTCATCGAGGGTAGGCCAGGACGCGCGATGAATGGAGCCTTCCTGATACCACGACCACACCTCTTCCGTGACGTAGGGCAGGAAGGGCGCGAGCAGACGCACAACAGCGTTGATGACCAGGGCCAACGTCGCGCGTGCCGACTGAGCTTCCTCGTCCGACCATGCGCCGTCGTGGTTGTAGGCACGCTCCTTGACCAATTCCACGTAGTCATCGCAGAACGTCCAGAAGAATGATTCAGTGACCTCGAGGGCACGCGCATGGTCGTAGGCGGCAAATGCGCTGCTGGCAGTGTCGATGACGGAACGCAGGTGTGCCAGAACAGACTGGTCAAGTGGCTGCGTCACATGCGAGGCATCAAGATCCACCTCACCGGAATCGTCGCCCATCGTCAGCGCGAACTTCGAGGCGTTGAGAACCTTGATAGCCAGGCGGCGACCGATCTTCATCTGCGACTCGTCGAAAGCTGAGTCCACACCCAGACGGGCGGAAGCCGCCCAGTAGCGCACCGCATCCGACCCGTACTTTTCGAGCAGGCCCATCGGCGTGACGACGTTGCCCTTCGACTTCGACATCTTCTTGTGGTCTTTATCGACGATCCAGCCGGATAAAGCCGTGTGCTGCCAGGGCAGTTCGCCAAATTCGAGTGCGGCACGCACCACCGTGGAGAAGAGCCACGTGCGGATGATGTCCTGCCCCTGCGGGCGAAGGTCCATCGGGTAAACGCGGGTGAACAGGTCCTCGTCTTCCAGCCAGCCGGCTGCAATCTGTGGGGACAGGGACGAGGTCGCCCACGTGTCCATAATGTCCAGCTCGGCTGCGAAGCCACCGGGCTGGTCACGCTGATCCTCCGTGTATCCGTGCGGCGTGTCGCTGGACGGATCGATCGGCAGGTCAGCTTCATCAGGAATGATCAGCTGGTCGTACAGTGTTGTGCCATCCTCGTCGATCCTGTACCACAGCGGGAACGGCACGCCGAAGAAGCGCTGACGGGAGATGAGCCAGTCATTGTTGAGGCCACCCACCCAGTTCTCATAGCGCACCCGCATGAATTCGGGGTGGAAGTCCAATGCGCGCCCGCGCTCAATGAGCTCCTCATTGAAGTCCTTACCCGTTGGTTCATGCGTCCATGGGCGCCCACCGTTGCGGATGTACCACTGGCGGGACGTGACGATTTCCAGAGGCTTTTCGCCGCGCTCAAAGAAGTTTGTCTGACGCTGCGTCGGAGTGGGTTCACCACTCATTTCACCGGACTCACGCAGGCGGTCAACCACTTCCTGACGCGCTGAGAACGTGGTCTTTCCGGCCATCGCCTCATACGCCTGGCGGCCGGCGGGATCCGTGATCCATTCGGGCACGTCGGTTGCGATGCGGCCATCTTTGCGCAAAATGGCTCGCAACGGCAGATCAAGGTCGCGCCACCAGTCAATGTCAGTGGTGTCACCGAACGTACAACACATCGCGATGCCCGCGCCCTTATCCATCTCCGCTTCCGGGTGGGCAAGGACAGGCACTTCCACACCGAAGACGGGCGAGGTAACCGTGGTGCCGAACAACGGCTTGAAACGCTCATCGTCAGGGTGAGCGATCAGGGCAACACAGGCTGCCAGCAGTTCGGGTCGCGTGGTCTCAATGCAGACATCGCGACCGTTTTCAACCGGTGCACCCTGCTCAGCGGCTTGGCGTGCGGCCCCCTCGTCAGTGATGTGGAATGCGAGGCGGTGGTAGAACCCTGGGTATTCGCGTGATTCGAGCTCAGCCTGGGCCACGGCAGTCTGGAACGTGATGTCCCACAGGCCGGGCGCCTCCTGCTGGTAGGCCTCGCCGCGCGCCAGGTTACGCAGGAACGCTGCCTGGGCAACCTTGCGGGCATGTGCGCCGATGGTTTGGTAATGCTGCTTCCAGTCGACCGACAGGCCGAGGCGACGCCACAGCGCTTCGAACTGCTTCTCGTCATCGATGGACAGGCGCTCGCACAGCTCCACGAAGTTCTGGCGACTGATCGGCTGCTGGTCGCGAGCCTTAATGGATTTTCCGCCACCGGTGTGCGGGGGCTGGAAGTCGGGGTCGTAGGGCAGTGACGTGTCGACGCGCACGCCGAAATAATTCTGAACGCGGCGTTCAGTTGGCAGGCCGTTGTCATCCCACCCCATTGGGTAGAACACTTCCTTGCCCATCATGCGCTGGTAGCGGGCAACCACGTCAGTGTGCGTGTAGGAAAAGACATGCCCCACGTGCAGGGATCCGGAAACGGTGGGCGGAGGAGTGTCGATCGAATAGACCTGTTCACGCGTGGCCGTGCGATCAAATGAGTACGTTCCGGCGTCTTCCCAACGGCCGCCCCACTTGTCCTCTAATCCATCTGCTGTCACTTTGTCGGGCACCTGACCCAGGTGCGGTCGCGATGACAGGGGTTGCTGTGTGGTCATATGAGTCTGACTCCATCCGATACGCGTATAACTCTGCTCTTAGCCTACGAGGTTAAGGCGCTTGCCACCAAAGACGTCCAGCATCCAGTGGTGTCTACCTCAACTCACCGTCGCGCTGGACTGCCGCATCGACAGCGGCGACCAGTGCATTCGACAGGCCTGCTTCTTCACTTGCGAGCAGTCCTGCAATGGTGGTGCCACCGGGCGAGCAGACCTGATCGATCAGCTGAGCAGGCACGATGCCGTCTTCGGCTCGGTCAAGGACCAAACTGGCAGACCCGGCAACCGCCTGGGCTGCAATGGTGGTCGCCTGACTCTTCGACAGGCCGTATTTCACACCGGCGCGCGCGAGCGCCTCAATGATCTGAAACACCCAAGCCGGTGAGCATCCTGCCAGTGCGCTGAATACTGCGAACTTGTCTTCGTCAATGACGAGGGTGGTGCCCACCGCGTTCATCAGTGCGCGAACGGCGTCAAGGTAGGTGCCATTTGTGGTGAAGGAGGCGGCGGTAGTCGAGGCAGCCTTGTTGGCACACAGTGCACTCATGGACTGGCCGATCTGCGCATTCACATTCGGCATGACGCGCACAATCGGAACATCACCCAGCGCTGCACTGAGCGTATCAATCGGCGTGCCGGCAGCCAGGGACGCCACGCATACCCCGCCGCGCTCGGCGATTGTTGGAGCCAGCGCGGTGCACACGTCACGAATCGCGTAGGGTTTGACGGCCAGGACGACGATGTCGCATTCGGCGGCGATACGCTCATTGGTCGCAGACTGTCCGCCCAGCTCATCGGCCAGTGCGGCTGCCCTGCCGGAGCCGGCATCTGAAAACATCAGGGAGTCGATGGCCTCACTGTGAGCCGCTCCGCGAGCAATTGCTCCTGCCATTGATCCTGATCCAACGAAACCTATACGCATGATCTTCTCCTTCGTCGCGTGCGCGCGTCGCCCTCGTCAATTATTGCCAGCGGACGAGGGCGACTCAAAGCGGGCGGCATGACCGGCGTGACGTTACTTGCGGCGCGTGCCGAAAATACTGCGGGTGATTTCGCGCCCAATCTGAGTGCCGGCGGACTTGATCACGTTGGCCAGTGCCGATTCCATGGATCGTTGGCGGCGCTCGCGGGCTTTCTGAGCGCGTTGCTGCTCACGTTGGGCTTCCTTCTCCCAGCGGGCTCGCTCCTTTTCCGCCTCTCGTTCGGCCTTCTTGCGAGCCTTCTCCTGTTCCTTTTCCAGCTCGGCCTGCTTTTCTTCTGCGGCCCGCTGGTCGATCGCTTTCTGGGTGCGCTCAGCCAGCTCTTCGGTGGCAGAGCGCGGGTCAACAGGCGTGGCGTAGCGGGCGACCAGATCTGAGGCCGACAACAACGTAGAGATCGTCGCGTCGGACGCCTCTCCCATGACCGATGCGGGAGCCCAGATGCTGAACGGTGCGGGCGGTGTGGGGCGGCCTTTCGGGTCGAGTACCGTCACCACCGCTTCACCTGTGCCGAGCGTGGTCAGGATCTCCGCCAAGTCCAGATCAGTGGTGGGGAAAGTCTTGACGGCATCCTTGAGGCGGCGCTGATCGTCCGGTGTGATGGCACGCAGCGCATGCTGGATGCGCGAACCGAGCTGTGCGAGCACGTCAGAGGGGATGTCCGTGGGAGACTGGGTGACGAAGACGATGCTGACGCCCTTGGAACGGATCAGGCGCACGGTGTGGACCACCTGACGCACGAACTCCTTGGTCGCATCGGTGAACAGCAGGTGTGCTTCGTCAAAGACGAATGTCAGGCGTGGCTTGTCCAGGTCACCGACCTCGTCGAGGCTGGAGAACAAGTCAGCGAGCAGCCACATGATCAGCGCGGAGATCAGGGCCGGCTGGCGGGACATGTCGCCTACTTCCAGCAGGGAGATAATCCCGCGCCCGTCACTGTCGGCCTTCATCAGGTCAGCCGTGTCGAATGCGGGTTCCCCGAAGAACTGGTCACCCCCCTGGGAAGCAAGGGCGGTCAGCGTGCGCAAGATGACACCGGCGGTCGCTTTGGACACGCCGCCGATCCCGCTGAGCTCCTCTTTGCCTTCAGGGGAAGTGAGGAACGTGATGACTGATTGCAGGTCACCGAGGTCAACAAGTTCCAGACCGTTCGTGTCGGCCCACGAGAAAATCAGTTGAAGTGCCTGCTCCTGCGTGGTGTTGAGCTGGAGCGCGCGGGCCAGAAGCAGCGGCCCGAAATCGCTGACGCGTGTGCGCACCATCGCGCCGGGAACAGGGGCGTTGGAGCCTGCCGGTGTGAGCAACTGTGTGGGGAAGGAAGCCGGTTGCCAGTCCTGCCCGTTGGCGGTCGTGCGCGCAGCAAGCTTGTCGTTGGCAGTACCCTTTTCGGCAAGGCCGGTCAGATCGCCTTTGACATCGACGAGGGCGACCGGGGTTCCCGCTGTTGACAGTCCTTCTGCAAGGAGCTGGAGGGTGCGAGTCTTGCCAGAGCCGGTGGCGCCGGCTACGAGTAGGTGACGGTTGAGGATGGACAGCGGTATTGTGGCGGTCGCCTGGGGTAGGTGAGTGTCGCCGTCTAGCAGCGTACCGACCGTGATGGTTGGAGCCGATGTGGTGTCCGCGAATGCGTAGGCGGCGCTGATAGTGTCAGCCAAAGGTGAAGAGGCAGGAGGCGTCGTGTCTTCTTGAGGCTTATCGGGCGCGTTGTCCGTCGTGCCTTCTGGTGCCTGCTGGGGCGCGTCGGCTGCTGAGTCCTTGTCTGCTGCTGAGGCCTTGTCGGCGGATTCTTGCTCCTGCTCAGATTCGTCAGCGTGCGGTTGCACGTCGTGGGGCTTGTCAGAAGGCGGGTTGTCGTCCTGTGCGTTCTCGGCGGGGTTTTGGGCTGGGTCTGCGGGCGCCTGCACTGATCCGCCCTGTGCTTCCAGTGCGGCGAGGCGGGCTGCGGCGGCCTCAGCTTCTGCTCGGGCGGCGCGTGCTTCAGCTTCGGCCGCCTGAGCGCGAGCCTGTGCGAGTTGAGCTTCCAAGTCGGCGTTGTTTTCACTCATATCTCGAGTCTAAAAGCTCACCGCAAGGATCAGGGTTAGTTGGCGCCCGCAATTGACTGAGCACCGTCGATCCATTGTCCGGCTTGTGTTGTTGAGCCGTCAGAGGGGCGATTTCCGGAGACGTAGTAGATCGTCAGATCGCCTTTGGGAAGAATCGTCAGTTCGACGAATCCACCGTTTTCTTCATCGTGCCAGTTAAATGTGGTGTCCGATTTGGCATCTTGAGGCGTGATATCGGTGAAGTGGCTCAGACCTGCTGGGGGGAGGACACGGTCGCCGATTTCACGCGCGCTGTCAGCAGAAATTGCGTTACCAGCCAGGACTGCAGTGCTGACCTCAAAGCCAACGATGGCTCCGGTTTCTTTCTCTGTCGTTCGTCCGTCCAAAGAAGGCCCCTTGAGCTCAGAGAAAGACCCAGCTCCGGATTCGGAGAGTTCGTCGAGAAGCTGCTTAAAGGCGGGGAGAACTTCCGTTTGAACGCTTTCAATTGTCTGGCGCTTCTCAAAGGGGGCGCTGCCATCCCAGAACTCGTTAGTCACTGTTTGCTCCTTTGTGGTACACGACGCTGCTGTCAACGCTGCAATTGTCAGTACGGATAGAAAGGGAATGCTCGGAGCGTGCAGTCTTGTACGTGCTGCAAACACCATCTACTTCACTCCCGCGATTACACGGCCGAAGTCATTCATTGTCGCAGACCCTTCTTCAAAGTAAGAACTGTGCTGCGAAAACGGGTCGACCCATTCCCAGAAGGTATCAGGCTTAGCAGTGGAATCTGCGAGATGCTCGATGCCGTCAAGCTTGTTCGGGTTCTTGCCGAAGGAAAAGTCCGGTCCTATCCCTTGCACTCGATCTCGGTATTGGGCGTGCGAGACGTGCGCATGCGGTCCCGGATCTCCTCCTGAATCAGCGGGCAGGTTATATTCACGGATGTCCTGCACACCCGATCCAGGGGAGCCAAACATCACGAGATCGTCAACTACTCCTGTCCTCGTGTCCTTCACTGCCATACCGGAAGTAGTCGAGCCATACGAATGGCCGAGAACAGTCTGATGCGGGTCACCATATTCGCCTGCCTCACGCGAGGCCTGGATTCCTTCAACGAAAGAATTGAGCCTGTCGGCACCTGCGTGTGCTTTAGATGTGGAGGCAACATCTGACAAGTCCGGAGCATCGTAGCCGAGCCATGCAATAGTTGCGACATCGCCATTATTGTTCTTCAAAGCCTTGCTCTGCATGACGTCTGTCTTGGCCGTGTACGAGTCGAGACTATCGTGAACTGTAGTGTTCATACCGGGAACGAAAGTCGCAACGTGCTTAGCGCTGTCAATATCTCCATGAGCGACAGCGGCTTTCAATCGTTCTCCAGAATCATCTAAAACGAGTAAGGACAATTCCGGGTCGGAATTAAGTGTGGACTCGACAGCGCGAAGATCTTCCAGTTTCTCTTGAGCTCGCTGCCATTCACTATATTCGAGTGATGCAAAACCCGATGGCCCCAAGCGTTCTTGAGCATCAAGGTATTTCTTGCGAGCTTCCTTCTCGGCTTGCTCAGCTTCAGAGAGCATGGCAGGAAGACGAATCTTATTGGCTTCATCGCGTGCGGATCCAGGCAGGCCGTCCAGCCCTCCGATGAGGTCTGGATGATTTTTGATGAGGGCATCTTGTTCATCTTCAGATAGAGCATTCCACCACGTTGCGATTTCTGCTGGTGACCAGGTGGCAGGGTCAGGCAAATCTGATAAACCCGGACTCGTAGAGCTGCTACTCTCCGAATTTCGATAAGAGCCTTCTGCCACGGCGCGAGTGCGATGTGCATACTCGCTGTCCACTTCTGTTGCTCGCTGAACTGCACGGTTGATGTTTGCAATCGTAGCCTGACATTCCGCTTCGTTCCGCGCCGCCTCAATGGCGTAAACGTCTGGGGGGAGAGTGGACGGTGGCGGGGGATGAGATGCCGATCCATTTGCATGGATCGCCACACCATCGATCTGTGCCTGAGTGATGCATTCATGAACGAGAGTCATGACTTCATTGACGCCATCAGCAGCATCTGCCGTTGCCATCATGAGCTCGGCAGTGTCATTAATGACGCGGCTCAGATGTTCAATGATCGTGCCTAATTGATCGCGCGCTGAGTCTGCGGCCTCACCAACAGACTGGATCTCGTTTCGTGCTGCGGCTGCTTCATCCGCCTGAGCTCGGAACTTATGGTAGGAATCAGTCAGGTTGTTCGCCGCTTCAATGACCGGGCTGTCATTCCAATATTGAATATCGCTCCACGAGGGCATTGCGACCTCCTACTTCACTGTGTGAACAGCGGTGTCCCCACCTGTGCCGCCATCAGTGGCTCTAGCAGGTTCTGAGTACGCTGGCGGCTCTACAGTGTTGCCTGAAAATCCGTTAGTAATGCTGTTTTCTGTGGCGTTGAAGCTGTTTTGAGTACTCATAGCAGCATCGCTGAACCGAGACAGCAAATTGGCGGTAGCTTTTGAGCGTTCCTCGATATTCGCGCCGGCCTCCGCCGCGGCTGAAGGTGACGATGCGCCGGGCATTGCTGATGAAAGTCCTGAAAGTGCGTCCGCCACTGTGACGGCGCAAAGATCGTCAGCGATAGATGCAGTTGAATTGGAGAGCTTGCCGAAATCTCCTGGCACGACATGTAAATCTGTCACGGTAGTCCTCTGTCTCCTTGTCAGCGGGCGTTTTCATGGTAAGAGATGCATGCCCTCGAGTAAAGAGGTTGGAATAAATCGCTTGTGATGTGGACAGTGCCCAGTTATCCACATGAGGCACTGCGCGCTGGAGTTATCCACACTCGCACTGCCGCTGTTCCGAGACAGTCCGCAGTATCCATACAGTGCCCACATGGACCTCCTTCAACGCCGTCGTCTCAAAAAGCTGACACACGCTGTGTACGCCCAGGCAGCGTCTGAACGCGGCGACGAAACACCCGAGCAGCGCATCCGTATTCTGCCATCGGCGCCGGCAGTCATTGTCCTGGTCCTCGTCATTGTCCTTGTCAGCGCAATCTCAGTATGGCGCTTTCGTTCAGCTCCAGATACCGCCCATAGCCTCGACGAATCATCGCCAAACGAAGCACCGGCTGCTCAGTCCGCCCAGTCCTCCTCGGCTGTTACGGGCGTTGACGAGGGCGATCTACTCACCCCATCTGACACTGCCAGCGTCACCGTCTACGTGACAGGGCAGGTCGGGCAGCCGTAAGTCGTGGAGCTTCCCGACGGCTCACGAGTCATCGATGCGGTCGATGCTGCGGGCGGTCCACTTGCTGATGCCGACCTTGAATCGCTCAACATGGCGCGCGTGCTGGTCGATGGTGAACACATAGCCGTGACCAAACCAGGTGAAAGCCCTCCACCCGGTGCTCAGACAGGCACTCCGTCAAGCAATGACTCTGATGGCAACCCGGCAGGCAACACGGCACCATCCTGTATCAACATCAACACCGCTGAATCTGCCGAACTCGAAAATCTCGACGGCGTGGGACCAGCCATTGCGCAACGCATCATTGACTATCGCCAGACAGTTGGTCGCTTCGATTCAGTCGAACAGCTCGATGATGTCTCAGGCATTGGACCGGCAATGCTTCAGAAGATTTCGACAGGTGCGTGTGTGTAAGAGCGGCGTTGCCACCGACAGAAACGCCTGCTACTGGGCACTCGCATCGGACTGGGCTCCGTCAGTCCACTGTTCGGCTTGAGTTGTCGAACCATCCGTCGGGCGCATGCCTGAAATGTAATAAACAGTCATGGAACCATCGGGTAGAATCGTCAGTTCGACGAATCCACCGTTATCCGGATCAAACCAGTTGTACGAGACCTCGCCGGTGTCGTCATCATCAGGTGTGAGGTCACTGAATTGGGTCATTCCGAGCGGGGTCACAATGTCGCCTGTGATCCGGCGAGCCTCTTCAGGCGGAATTGCGTGGCCAGCGGCAATGGCAGTTGCAACTTCAAAAGCCGAGATCTTGCCCGTGTTACGATCAGTCGCACGACCCGTCAGCGAAGGGCCCTCGAGCTCTGAAAATTGTCCGGCTCCAGCTGCGGACAGGTTGGCGAGGATTTCCTGGAATGCGGGCAGGATGGTGCGCTGAACATCCTCGATTGTGGCGCGCTGCTCGAGGGATAAGGATCCATCCCAGAATTGATTATCCGTCGTCGGCTGCGAGGAATGACACGACGTCAGCGCAAACGCAACCATGAGTGTGACAAGTGGCAACATCAGGAACGATCGCACCCGCGTTCTCAGCGCATCAGTGCGGGACTTGGTGTGAGCGCGCTGTAAGCGTGCTGCACTCAGTGCGCGGACGATCCTCGTTGATGCGCGCAGGTGCAAGAGTTCTGGAGATGGTCCCGGAGGTGTCCGTATCGCAGCGTCGTGAGCATCAGGAGCAACGTATGGTGGGTTCAAACGGGTGTCCTTGTCATGAGCGCGGTTAGATGAGTCCTACTGTAAGCGCGCTGCGTCGCCCCTGTAAATCGAACGACAACTTAATCCGACCGGGGTTTTGTCGTGTGGAAAACCACCGCCGTCCACAGCCACCACACGTGTGCAGCGCTCACCCACAGGCGAAGGACACACGGTGGTAGGCGGTGAGACGAATGCATACCCTCGTCCTCATGCAGCACTTTTTCTTGATTGAATCATCGGCTCGCACTCGCCGTTGCCATGCCGGTCAGCCGTTTCCCGGGGCGCCACCGTCACTGAAGGCCATCCGATGAGTTCACCGAGGATTTATCCGCGCATGCGTGATATGCGTGTCACGCCGGTTGCCGCCAGCATCTGGATCACCCTGCTCATCTGTCTGCGCATCTCGATCCACCTGAAGGATGCGGTGGTAGTGACCGGTGTCCTTGTGGCACTCGCAGCAACACTGGCCGCGTGGCGGGTTCGTGATCGGCACAATGAACGAGGGAGGCCTCGCCCTCGCCGGATGCGCACTCCTGTCGGATCGTTACGGTTGGGATGGGCGGCAATACTTATCGCATCGGGTGCGGCTGCAATAGTTGCCGGCAGTGCCTGCGATGCTCATGCGCGGGATCCGACCGTGCGCCTCATCGACTCTGGACGCACCTACGTGACGCTCCGCGTGCGCCTGATCGATGACCCAGCTGCGATGGCAAGCCGGTGGAACCGGACACGCTTCTACGCAGACGCGCGCGTCGAACAGGTTGAAGTGTCTCACGGTCAATGGCAGCCCTCGAACGTGAATGTCATGTTGATGGGTGCAGGGATTGGAGAGTATGTGCGCGATGATCGCGTACTCGTGCGCGGCAGTATTGACTCGCAGTTTCGCTCCGACCCGCCGTTTGTGGGCGCGATGGAGGCTGAGAACACTGAGCTGACTGAACGCCCGGGCGGATGGGTCTCGATTGTCCGTCATGTCAGATCATCGATGCGTCAGGTGTGCTCGACGCTCACTGTGCAAGGCCAGGCGCTGGTTCCCGGCGTCGCCATTGGTGATGATCGCGCCATGAACGAGGAGCTTTCGGACGCAATGAAGACGTCGTCGCTGACGCATCTCACGGCCGTGTCCGGAACTCACATCGCGATCATGTTGTCACTGATCGTCAGCGCAGTGCCAGGGCGAGGATTGATCCGCGCTGGCGCGACCCTTGCGGCGATGAGTCTTCTTGTGGCAGTTGTCGGACCGCAGCCCTCGGTCATACGCGCGGTGTTGACCGCGAGCGTCGGAGTCGCAGGCTTGTTGCTCAAACGGCCTGGGGGAGCGCAGGCAGCGCTGTCCACCGTGGTCGTACTGGTTTTGCTGATTGACCCGTTTTCTGCCCGGGCAGTGGGGTTTGCGCTGTCCGTCCTTGCCACGTGGGGCGTTGTCGGCCCTGCTCAACAGTGGAACGAAGCTGTCAAGCACGCGGTGCGCAGCGATGCCTGGTATGCGCGCTGTGTCAGACGCCTGCTGCAGGCGTGCTGTGTTCCACTTGCCGCTCAAATCTTGGTGGCGCCTGTCCTCGTACTGATGTCGCCGCTTCTACCAGTGTGGGGTGTGATTGCGAACGTTTTGGTCAGCCCTGTCATCGCGCCAGCGTGCGTCTGCGCCCTGATGACAGCGGTGTGTGCGCCGTGGTGGCCCGCTGCAGCAACCCTGATGGCGCACGTTGCACAAACATTCACGGGATGGATCGCGTGGGTCGCTACATGGGTGTCGTCATGGCCGATGGCGAACGTGTCATGGCCACAGGGGATCGAGGGAACTATCGTCCTGGCCAGCGCAGCAATCGGAATGCTGAGTGTGTCCACAGTGGTACGCAGATGCCGTCGACGCATGTCACACTAGTGGCATACCCTGAATCTAAAAAACGACACGGTGAGGAAGCGGAGGAGGATGGCAGATGGCGCGTCGATCCCAGTCACGCTCAAGTGACCCGATCGAACTGGCACCTCTTGTGCTGGTTAAAGGATCCGAAGCCTTCCTGGCAGACCGTGCCGTCAGTGAGCTTCGACGCCAGGCCACTGAACGCGACGCTTCAGTTGAACGCGTGGAGATTTCGGCCGCCACGTATCCGGCTGGACAACTCGATGTTGTCACCTCACCGTCCCTGTTCGGTGAACCCCGCCTGATCGTGATCCCTAATTTTGAAGTCACCAATGACGAACTGATGGTGGATCTGCTGGCCTACATTGACAACCCGGCAGACGACGTGTGGATGATTGTCCGACACAACGGCGGTAACCGTGGCAAGAAAGTGCTCGATGCGCTCAAGAAAGCACATGTGCCCACGATCGCGGCAGATCCGCTCAAATACGACAACGAAAAAATCGACCTCGTCATGTCCGAGGCGCGCCGCCTGCACCGACGCATCGAAGCTGAAGCTGCGCACATGCTCGTCGGCGCTCTGGGATCTGACCTGGCGGAAATGGTGAGCGCACTGTCCCAACTCATGAGTGACGTCGAAGGGACGATCACGACGCAAGCCGTCCACCGTTACCATTCAGGCCGAGTGGAAGCCTCCGGCTTTGACGTTGCTGACGCTGCACTCGCAGGTCGGACAGCTCAGGCGCTCACACTGCTACGCCACGCTCTGGCAACAGGTGTCGCGCCGCTGATGATCGTCGGCGCACTGGCATCGAAGTTTCGGTCGATGGCGTACGCAACCGCTCCGCGTGGCGCTCTGCAGTCTGTGTCGATGAATCAGTGGCAGTTCAACCGTGCACGGCGGGACGTGCAAGGGTGGACTGACACGGCTTTGGCCGGTGCCATTGAAGCCATCGCGCTCGCAGACGAAGAGGCCAAAGGCCTGTCACGTGACCCTGAACGCGCAGTCGAAAAATGTGTCCTCACGATCTGTCGACTGCGCGGGTCGGCCCGCGCCTAAGAGCCTAGGAGCCGCTTCTAGTCCACTTCGACTTCGTCGGGGTGAGACGAGACACGGTTGCCTCGCTCCAGCGCGGTGATCGCGCTCATTTCGTCACTGGTCAGCGTGAAATCAAAGATCTCCATGTTCTCGCGCATGCGCTCAACATGTACTGACTTCGGGAAAATGATGTTCTTCATCTGCAAATGCCACCGCAATACCACCTGAGCAGGAGTCTTTCCATGAGCTTCAGCAGCCTCCTTGATCGGCTTCTCACCGAACAGGTCGTACTTGCCCTGTCCCAGCGGTCCCCAGGCTTCAATCGCAATATCGTGCGAGCGTGAATACTGCGTCACCGAGCTTTGCTGGTAGGTCGGATGCAACTCAATCTGGTTCACAACCGGAACAGTCTCGGACTCACCGAGCAAACGCTCCAGGTGTTTCGGCAGGAAATTACACACACCGATCGAGCGAATCAGCCCTTCCTCTCGGCACTTTTCCATTTCATGCCATGCATCGAGGTACGCATCCTGCCGGGCGCACGGCCAGTGAATGAGGTAAAGGTCAACGTAGTCAAGTCCCAGGCGTTCCAGGGACTGCTCAAGTGCCTGGCGTGCTTTCGGCTGGTCATCGTTCCACAGCTTCGTGGTGATGTACAGGTCTTTACGGGCAATTCCCGATTCAGCGATCGCGCGTCCGACGCCTTCCTCGTTCCCGTAGATCTTCGCCGTGTCGATGTGGCGATAGCCAGTTTCGAGGGCGTCCATCACTACCCGCTGTGCCTCATCTTCTTCAACGAGGAATACCCCAAAGCCCAGCTGAGGGATCTCGTAGCCGTCATTCAGTTTCATCACAGGAATATCGCTCATGACTCCAGTGTGCCATTGACCACACTCGCGTGCAGAACGAGAACGAGGACGGTCGAACGCGGAACACCTGCGATAACGCGAGCAGAAAATGCCGGCGAATGCGTGATGGCGCGCGAAGCGGACGAAGGAGGATGGCGTGGCCGAACCAAAAAGCGAGGGAGCAGGCGCCATGCCTGCTCCCTGTGAAAGTGTGTGCCCGCTCGGGGCGCAGAATCACTCTGCTTTTTCAGCCGTCATCTTGTTCAGACGGTGCGACAGCTTCGACTTACGCTGGCTGGCCTGATTACGGTGAATCACGCCCTTAGAAGCAGCCTTGTCAAGCTTGCGGGAAGCAACCTGCACTGCTTTTTCTGCAGCGTCCTCGTCGCCTTCTTCAATGAGTTCGCGAGCCTTACGTACCAAGGTCTTCAGCTCAGACTTCACTGACTGGTTACGCAGACGACGCTTCTCGTTGGTGCGGTTGCGTTTGATCTGAGACTTAATATTCGCCACTGTCCGGAAATCTCCTTACTTCATGAACGTCCAGGTCGGTGAGGGTTCTGTCGCTACCGGGACTGGGACGAGGGGACATCCCGCAAACGGTAAACAACCAGACCCCCTGCTCGACCAAGCCGGGAGCCCGACCGTTAACATTACCAGCATCAAGCGCGTCCGTGCCAGTAGCTGAACGAAAAAACGGGGTGAATACGCTCACCTTCGGCCGGTTCGGGCGCCGGCTCTAGAACAAGTGAGCCGGCGGTGGCCCTCTCAGAGGCGCAACTTGACGATAGTGAGCAGTCGCGCGACTCAACGAAAATCTTCAGCGGTGGGAGTTGGCGGCAGTCCTTACCTGTTCGAGTCGACGGTGCGCATGCCGTTGATGACGCGTTCGAAGATCTGACGTTTCAGTGTTGCGCCTTCTCGACGCACTTCATCATGAGCTACCCATAAAACCCGATCGAGTCGAACCTCGGATGGGCGCCCTCGTGAATCCCACTTGCCGGTACCGACGTCCATCCAGTGACGGCCCTGCGAGGCTTCCCAGCGGGCATCTCGATCGTGGTCCTTCGAGGTCAGCTGCGCAACATACACGCCGTGGGTGCCTGACTTTGTCGAGCGGCCAATGACCACGACCGGGCGATCTTTTCCGCGGGAGGCATCCTCCTCATAGGGAACCCACGTCCACACCACTTCACCCGGATCCGCATCCCCATCCGGATCAGGATCGTAGGAGGTATGCGCAAGACCCTCGGACAAGTCAACCTCGCGAATGGAATGCGCGCCGAGGGGGCGCGGCTGGGAACCGTCAGAAGGCATGGAGTTGCGCTGCGATTTGCGTGTCTGCGTGGGCGCCTGCGAGCCGGAGGTGCGCATCTGAGACACCACAGTGGACAGCGCTTTGCGGGCAATGTTGCGTGCGAGTCGGGACCACGATGGCATGAGGAAATCCTAATGAGAAGCTAGAACGATGATGGAAACAAGGCAGGTGACTGCACAGATCGCACCACCCGCTGTCATGGCGAAGAAGGCAATCACGCTGGTGCGCAAATCGCGTTCGAGCCAGGGCGCATTTTCCACCCCGCCCAGGTATTCCGTTGCGGCACGTTGAGCTGCCTCGACACGAGGAAGAGTGGTCTTGCGCCGCAGGTCATATTCCTTACGTGCGTTGAGCCAGCGCACTTCTTCGCGGTCAAGAATTGTCGAGGGAGAAAGTGCCGACTCCTGAGGCGATGAGGGGGAAGCATTGTGGACGGTGATTGAGTTGCCTCCACTCGAATGGCGATGTGCCCGGGAGTCTTCCCGAATGGCCTTGACCCACAGGCGTCGTTCGTACCAGAAGACACCGGTGACAAGCAATGTGACCACCGCGATAATCAGGGGGAGCCATGAGCCGAAACCGTCGCGCTGGCGCACCACGAAAATGCCGAGCAATGCGCAGATGGCTGCTGTCATTGCGGCTGTGATCAGAACGAGCAGGCCGATAAAACCTGTCACGCGTGCAATCCACCGGGAAACCCGCTGAGTGGTGGCCGGGATGGGTGTATGTGTGCGCGGCGGCAGTGGGGTTGCTTCAGACGTCATGGAACCTTCCTTCAGTACGCTTCGTCATCATTGTCACCCAAAAGTGGCCGGTGTGCGTGGCATCACGGACTGAATGCGAGGCTAGTTCATGTACCACCTGCACAATTGTGGGCATCTGCAGTACTGTTAGTGTCTGAAAATACTTTCAGGTCGGTACGTGACACGTTAGGAATTCTCAGTGGACAACGATCACACGTATGGTGCCAGCCGGTGGCCGGAACAGGATATTCCTTCATCGTCTGATTCCAGCCAGGACTACGGCAACTCAGCATCAACTGGATCCGCATTGGAACAGTCCGGATATAACTCGTCGCAATATTACGGGTCGTACGGCAGTTCCCCTTATGGATCGGCCAACGGCGCTCCCAACGGTGCTGCCAATGGCGCTCCCGATGGGTCCTCATACCAGGGCCAGTCCTATGGCGGCTATTCCAACCAGGGTGTGTACGAGGCGCACGGCGCAACCCCGTACCCAAACCAGGGCGGGTATGGCAACCAGGGAGGCTACCAGTCTCAGGGCGCCTATCAGAATCCCGCCGGATATCAGGCGAATCCAACCTATTCGGCACCGAAGTCGCGAATCGTCGCAGGAATCCTGGGCTTGTTCTTCGGCACACTCGGTGTCCATAACTTCTATGCCGGTAGGACGACGCTGGGCATTATTCAGCTCTTGGTGACGCTCGTGTCGTTCCCGCTGTGCTTCATCATCATCGGGTTCTTCACGCTCACCGGTGTCGCGATCTGGGCGTTTATCGAATCGATCATGTACTTCATCGGATCGGGATCTTACGCCTATGATGGGCACGGGGTGCCGATGCAGGCTTGAGGACTTCTCTGGAAGGCTCCTTTTATCCACAGGGATAGAAGGAGTCTTCGTTTATCCACAGATGTACTCGGCCATACATGTGTGTGCCATGAACTCATGTCAGTATGGGTGAACCGAAAGGAACTGACATGAAATGAGGTAATGGTGTGGGACAATCTACGACAGGCTCGCAGCATCGAAGCAGTGCCGGGGGGATGCCAGCCCCTGTCAATATGAAAAGCGGCGCCGGTGATATCACCACTGAAGGGCGCGCCTTGGAACGTATGCGGCAGCTGGCAGACGGAGGCAACCTTGAAGAAGCGATTCACGTCGCCAAACAGGTGATCACGTGCAATAACGTCGATACTGCGACGCAAGTCATCATCATGAAACAGGTCGTCGATTGGCATGGGCACCTCGGGCAGGCCGATTACGCGCGCAGATCAGCTTCCAAAGCGGTCACCCTGGCGCGCCGCGATCTGGGAGCGTGCCACCCACTGTCCCTGCTTGTCCGTCACTCGGAGCTGTACTGGATGTGCATGAGCGGATACGACGAGGCTGCACAGCCGCAGTTCGAACCGCTCATCAAGGATATCTGCCGTACCCTGGGGCACACCGATTCACTGGCATGGGCCGCGCGCACAAACTCCGCAATGCCGTATAAAAAACGCCGGGATTACGCGGGAGCTGCCCTGATATACCGACAACTTGCTGATGACATGGGTGCCGAATTGGATCCTGATGACCCGATGCTCCTGACGATTCGTGACAATCTTGCCGAAGTGCTCGCTCTCGACGAACAGTGGGATGCAGCGATTGCACTCTACGAAGAGCTCGTGAAAGACGTGATACCGGTGTGGGGGCAAGGCAGCGAATTGACGCTGAGTATTCGCGATTCCCTTGCAGCATGCCTGTTTGCCTCAGGAGACGTGGAAAAGGCGCGACAATTATGGTCTGTCCTGGCACAAGATTGCCGGCGGTTCCTGGGTGAGCGCGCTGACATGACAGCCCGGCAGCGGATCTTACAGGTCGCCCTCGCCCTCGATGAGGACGATTATTCGGCCGCGCAGCACTGGTGCGCCGAACTGCTGGAGAATCTGCCCGCCGGATTCACTGAAGAGGATGTGCAGATCTACATGCACATTCAGGGCTCCTGCCAGGAAGCTGTCGACACGCAGGAGGGCATTCGGCAACGGTAGGCGAGCGGAAGCGGCGCGACGTGCGGCGGTGGTCCCTGACCCGGGATGTGCGCAACTGGTCAAGGCGACAGTTGGCGCGTGACCCGTCTTCAATGGGACGATAGGGGGTATACATCGTGATGTTCGGAGGTTGTTCCTTGTCTGCTAGTTTGACTGATGCAGTACGCCAGTCGATTCTTCCGGCGCATACCCCGCAGAATCGGATTCGAAACTTCTGCATTATCGCCCACATCGACCACGGCAAATCCACCCTGGCTGACAGGATGCTGCAACTGACTGGCGTCGTCGAGCAGCGCGATATGCGCGACCAATACCTGGACCGCATGGACATCGAACGCGAACGCGGCATCACCATCAAGTCTCAGGCTGTGCGCATGCCGTGGGTTGTTGACGGCACCGGCTACGCGCTTAACATGATCGACACCCCTGGCCACGTCGATTTTTCGTACGAGGTTTCCCGATCCCTCGCTGCCTGCGAAGGCGCAGTTCTGCTGGTCGACGCAGCTCAGGGTATTGAAGCGCAGACCCTGGCGAACCTGTACCTCGCAATGGAAAACGACCTGACGATCATCCCTGTACTCAACAAGATCGACCTGCCCAGCGCCCAACCCGATAAGTACGCCGACGAAATTGCCCAGCTCATTGGTGTGGACGCCAGTGAAGTTCTGCGCGTTTCCGGCAAGACAGGCGAAGGCGTCGAAGAACTGCTCAACGCGATCGTGAACCTGGTGGCACCGCCAAGTGGCGACCCGGATGCTCCCACACGAGCCATGATTTTTGACTCCGTGTACGACGTGTACCGCGGTGTCGTGACGTATGTGCGCGTCGTGGATGGCTCATTGTCCTCGCGTACAAAAGTGAAAATGATGGCCACAGGCTCCACCCACGAACTGCTCGAAATTGGTGTCATCTCACCAGACCCCACGCCTACCGACGGAATTGGAGCTGGCGAAGTCGGATACCTGATCACAGGCGTGAAGGATGTGCGCCAATCTAAAGTCGGCGACACAGTAACCGAATCGGTGCGCGGAGCCGACCAGCCGCTATCGGGTTACCAGGATCCTCGTCCGATGGTGTTCTCCGGCATCTACCCGGTGGACGGAACAGACTTTCCTAACCTGCGTGAAGCACTCGAACGCCTCCAGCTCAACGATGCAGCACTGACATTCGAACCGGAAAGCTCAGCGGCGCTGGGCTTCGGTTTCCGCTGTGGCTTCCTCGGACTGCTGCACCTGGAAATTGTGCGTGAACGCCTCGAACGCGAATTCGACCTGTCGTTGATCGCGACCGCACCCAACGTGGTCTACGAAGCGGTCGCAGAAGATGGTACCCGCATTCGTGTCGACAACCCCTCGACTTTCCCGGACGGTAAAGTGGCAGAAGTGCGTGAGCCGATCGTGGACGCCACCGTGCTCACCCCGTCAGACTTCATCGGCGCGGTCATGGAGCTGTGTCAGGAGCGGCGCGGAACCCTCGAAGGGATGGAGTACCTGTCGCCTGAGCGCGTCGAAATTCGCTACAAGCTTCCACTGGCTGAAATCGTGTTCGACTTCTTCGACCAGCTCAAGTCCCGCACCCGAGGGTACGCCTCGCTGGACTACCACGATGCCGGGCAGCAAAGCGCTGACCTCGTCAAAGTCGATGTGTTACTCAACGGTGAAAAGGTCGATGCGTTCAGCGCCATCGTCCACCGAGATGCGGCCTACGCCTATGGGCTGAAGATGACGAAGCGCCTCAAGGAACTCATTCCACGCCAGCAATTTGAAATCCCCGTGCAGGCTGCTATCGGTGCGCGCATCATCGCGCGTGAAACGATCCGAGCCCTGCGCAAGGACATGCTGGCCAAGTGCTACGGCGGTGACATCACCCGTAAGCGCAAGCTGCTGGAGAAGCAAAAAGCCGGTAAGAAGCGCATGAAGTCCATCGGGCGTGTCGACGTGCCGCAGGAGGCATTCATTGCGGCTTTGACGTCAGATGTGCCCACAGGAAAGAAGCAGTGACCGGCCGATGAACCGTGTACATCGAGCCCGCAAGTCAGTGCTGGATTCATCCGACCGCCACGACGAGGAAAACGGTGTGTACCGTGCCCGCACGAAGTCCTTCACGCGTCGCTCGCGTCGCCTGACCGAATCGCTGCAGCGCACGATGGACAAGCATGGTGACCGTTTCGTTGTGCCCGTTAAGCGCTCACAGGGATACACCACTGTCGCATCCGACTTCCACCTGGCGCCCACTGAACTGTTCGGGCGCGAGGCGCCACTGGTTGTCGAGATCGGACCGGGCGTCGGCGAGCAGATCGTCTCGGCGGCAGATCGCTGGCCCGACCACAACTTTCTGGCATTTGAAGTCTGGCAACCGGGTATTGCCAAACTCGTTTCACGAGCAGTCAGCGCCGGAGTTGAGAACATTCGCGTCGTCGAAGCTGACGCCGCCCAGGCGATCCCGATCACCCTGGACAGTGCGATTGCCGACGAGGTGTGGACATTCTTCCCAGACCCGTGGCGCAAGGCGCGTCACCGCAAGCGCCGCATCGTCAACGACCAGTTCGCCCTGGAGATCGCCAGAATCCTCAAAGACGGGGGAGTGTGGCGCCTGGCAACGGATTGGGACGATTACGCATGGCAAATACGTGATGTCGTCGAGGCGTGCGACGTCCTCGTCAATCCGTATGAAGGCGAACGGGCGGACCCCAATGACCCCGAGGGGGAGCGCGGGGGATTCGCACCGCGGTGGGAAGGGCGCGTGCTCACCCACTTCGAATCCCGCGGCATCCACGACGAACGCCATGCACACGACATCGAAGCGATCCGGGAGCCTCGACTGCCACGCACACAGCCCGCGAGCGAAAACCCCCAGCAGTGAGCCCGCAGCTGCCCGACGGAATGCGCTGGCCACAATCTGGCGCTATCAGCTCTGAAAACGCGCAGCCCGAGCTTCACCGACCCCTCAGCATTTACGTCCACGTACCTTTTTGCCGCGTGAGGTGCGGGTACTGTGACTTCAACACCTACACTGTTGGGTTCGGTCCGGGGGCCGACCGCGATACGTACGCGGACAGTGTCAGCAGCGAAATCTCTTTGGCGGCACGCGTGCTGGACGAGGCGGGGCTGGGACAGACACCTGCACGCACCGTCTTCTTCGGCGGCGGCACGCCCACCATGCTGAACACCAGTGCCCACGCGCGTATGCTGCACGATCTCGCAGACCGAATCGGAATTGCCCAAGGTGCAGAGGTTACCTGCGAGGCAAACCCAGAAACCGTTGACGAGCAGTCTGTCAAGAGGCTTGCAGATGCCGGGGTGACACGACTGTCGGTGGGCATGCAAAGCGCAGTTCCGCGAATCTTGCACACCCTGGATCGTCAGCACCGCCCCGAACGTGTCGGCCAGGTGATCGAGTGGGCGCGCGCAGCAGGACTGGACGTATCCGTTGACATCATCTACGGCACGCCGGGTGAATCACTCGATGACTGGGCCACAACAGTGCAGGCAGCGTGCGACCTGCAGCCCGACCACATCAGTGCCTACGCACTGGTCATTGAGGACGGCACCAAGATGGCGGCGCAGGTTGCTCACGGGCAGCTGCCCATGCCTGATCCGGATGATGAAGCCGACAAGTATGAACTGCTCGACCAGATGATACGCAGCGCCGGATACCGCTGGTACGAGATCTCGAACTTTGCTCGCGAAGAAGCAGATGAAGCAGGTCTTCCAGCCACCGAACTGCGGCACGCGTCCCGTCACAACCTGGCCTACTGGCGCGACTGGAACTGGTGGGGCTTTGGCCCCGGTGCCCATTCGCATATCGGGCGCGCCCGCTGGTGGAACGTCAAACACCCGCGTGCCTGGGCTGGTCGCCTTCGATCCGCGCAGTCACCGGCCGCCGCCGGTGAAATCCTCGATGACCAGACGCGTTACCTGGAGCGCGTCCTGTTGAGAGTGCGCACGTCAGATGGCATCGCACTAGGCGATGTTGCCGCTCACTCGGGCAGGGAGAACGCCTCGCAAACCTGTCACCGTCTGCGTGACGAAGGCCTGCTGGACTCAGAAGCGCTGGAGCGTGGCCACATCGCACTGACCCTGCGTGGCAGGCTTCTGGCTGATTACGTGACGCGCGAGCTCACTGACTAGGCGCATCTTTTTCGCCCGTACAATAGCCGGGTGATGGATGACCCGTATGGCACAAATATCTTCGAGTTTGACCCGCATCGCGATGGTCCCGACGCGCATCGCCCGCGCTCGCGAGAGGTCCACGTTGAGCCTGGCATGGTCCTCGAAGATGTCACCACCGGATTCGTGGGCGCAGTCATCCGGACTGAAAAATCCGCAGGGATCTACGTGATCGAGTTGGAAGATCGACGAGGGAGACGCCGCAGCTTTCCCCTGGGCGGTGGATTCTGGCTCGATGGCCGACCGATTATTGCCCTGCCGCCATTGCCTCGCGCGCAGGCGACGCCTCAGAACGCAGGATCGGTGTCCGCCAGTGGGCGGGCGGTGACCAATTCTGGGTCGCGACGCGCCCGCCCGGAAGAATCGGCGCGCACGCATCCGCGTGTGGCTCGCCAGTCACGAATCTGGGTCGAAGGGCGCCACGATGCTGACCTGGTCCAATACGTGTGGGGTGATGACCTGGCAGATGTAGGGGTTGTGGTCGAACTGCTCGAAGGGGTCGATAACCTGGAAGCCGTTCTGGAAGAGTTTTCGCCCACGCCTCACGCACGTGCAGGAATACTGGTCGATCACATGGTGTCCGGTTCGAAGGAATCCCGTATTGCTCACAGCGTGCAGCAGCGGTGGGGGGACAGCGTCCTCATTGTTGGGCACCCGTTCGTTGACATCTGGCAGGCGGTCAAGCCGGCGCGTGTTGGACTCGACACGTGGCCGGCGATCCCGCGATCCGTTGACATCAAAGTGGGAACCCTTCAGGCGCTGGGCTGGCCTCATGCCTCGCAGGCTGATATTGCGCAGGGGTGGCGACGAATCTTGCGCACTGTGCGCGACTATCGTGACCTCGAGTCGGCACTGCTTGGCAGGGTTGAAGAGCTCATTGATTTTGTGACCGCGCAGGGAACGCTCTAGCCGACAATGCGCCGTGGGAACGCATGTACGCCCTGAGCAATAGACGCGGTTTTTCCACCGCAGCCGGTGAGAGGAAATCGCCTGAACGGAGTAGAATTGGCACTCAGACAGGGTGAGTGCCAAATGTGGCGTTAGTGTCGCAGACATGGACGTGCCACAGCACCACCACAGAACGGATCGTGGAAAGGACACAACATGGCCACTGATCGCAGGCTCGACGTCTTGCGTGCGATCGTGTCGCAGTACGTCCACACCCGCGAACCCGTCGGCTCGAAAATGATCGCCGCAACGCAGGATTTAGGCGTCTCACCGGCAACCATTCGCAACGACATGGCTGTGCTGGAAGAAAATGATCTGATCTACCAGCCTCACACCTCTGCCGGGCGAGTTCCCACTGAAAAGGGCTACCGCCTCTTCGTCGACACGCTCTCTGAGATCAAACCGATGAGCGCACCCGAGAAGCGGGCGATTGAGACTTTCCTCGGCCAGTGCGTTGACCTCGAAGACGTCGTGAACAGGACTGTTCGACTGCTTGCGCAAGTCACCAGGCAGGTCGCGGTCGTCCAGTACCCTTCGCTGTCCACGTCCACACTGCTCCGAGTCGAACTGGTTGACCTCGCACCGCATCGAGTCTTGCTGATCGTCATTACGAACGAGGGACGCGTGGAAGAACGCATGCTGGAATTCCCCCAGCAGGTTCCCCCACATGTCATCTCATTTCTGCGCGAAAAGCTCAACGACGAATGCGAGAACCACACTGCCGACAAGGTGCGTACCATCGTTGATGAGATCAGGAATCAGGCTCCAAGCGGGCATCAGAACTTCGTCGACGCCGTGTGCAGTGCACTGACGGAACTACTGCATCCCACAGCAGCTGAATCGCGCGTCGTCATCGCGGGGATGTCCCACCTGACGCGTTCACATGTGGATTTCACCGATATCGGCGCGCTGTTGGACGCCCTCGAAGAACATGTGGTGCTGTTGCGATTGCTGTCGGAATTGGACGAGGAACATTCCAGCGGTGACGTGCATGTGTCGATCGGGACGGAAAACCCTGACGGAGCGTTCGCGGAAACATCCGTCATATCGGGAACGTACGGGACGTCCAGCGGAGCGGTCGCGCACCTCGGTGTCATCGGTCCGACGCGCATGGACTACGGGCGCACGATGTCAACCGTCAGGGCAGTTGCGTCCTACTTGTCGAAATACCTAGCGTCATGAGTGCACACATCTGCCACACTGACATGTCCGGCGCGAGCTGCTTGTCGGAACAACGCTTGTCGAAACAACGAGGGAATTGAATCGAGTGAACGACTACTACGAGATCCTGGGCGTCTCGAGGGATGCCTCACCGGAAGAGATCAAGAAGGCCTATCGCAGGAAGGCTCGACAACTGCATCCTGACTACGCCGGGCCTGATTCCGAAGAAGCCTTCAAGGAACTTTCAGTTGCCTACGAAACACTGTCAAACCCTGACAAGCGCCAAATGTATGACCTCGGTGGACCTGAAGCTGTGCACGGGGGCGGAGCAGGCGGCTACGGGTTTGGCGGTGGCGGTATGCCATTCGACTTCTCTGACATCTTCGACACTATGTTCGGCGGGGGAGGATTCGCCTCATCAGGCGGACCGACCTCGCGCGCCACACATGGCTCAGACCAGCTGTTGACCATTGACGTTACCCTGGAAGAAGCTACCTTCGGTGTCACCAAGAACATCGAAGTGGATACCTATGTGCTGTGCGCGCGATGTGAAGGTTCGTGCTGTGAGCCGGGCACTCAACCGCGCGCCTGCTCAGGGTGCCACGGGTCGGGCAGCGTGACCCGGATGCAGCGTTCACTGCTGGGCGTCATCCGCACGCAAAGCCCGTGCCCGGACTGTGGCGGACACGGTTCCATAATCGACCAGCCCTGCTCGGAATGTTCCGGTGACGGCAGGGTGCGCACGCGCCGCTCGATGAAGGTGGATATTCCTGTGGGTGTGACAACGGGAACCCGTATCCGCATGAGTGGCCGTGGCGATGTCGGCATGGGAGGTGGTCCCGCAGGAGACCTCTACCTTGAGGTGCGTGAAAAGAAGCACCCGATTTTCACGCGCCGAGGCGATGACCTTCACACGTGGGTCACCATTCCGATGACCACGGCGGCGCTGGGCACCGTGTTCGAGCTGGACACGCTCGATGGCGCGAAGGAAGTCACCATTAAACCCGGTACGCAGCCGCAGGAAACAGTGACACTGTCGGGTCTGGGAGTGGGGCGCTTGTCGCGTTCGGGCCGGGACGCCGGCCGAGGTGACCTGCAGGTCCATATTGATGTGGAGATTCCACGCAAATTGGATCAGCGCTCACGCGAAATCCTGGAAGAACTGGCTGCCAATCGTGGAGAGGACCGCGTGGAGCCGCGACGGGCCGATCAGTCAGTCTTTGACCGTATCCGCGAAAAGTTCACGAACTAGGAGCACCCATGACCGCTCCAGTCTTCTTCGCTGACGACCTCAATTCCGACTTATCCATCATTGCCGAGGGGGACCACGTCCACCTGGGCGGAGCCGAAGGCAAACATGCTGCCACGGTGCGCCGCATGCAGGTTGGAGATGAGTTTGATCTTGTGAATGGGGAAGGGTGGCGAGCACAGTGCCGCGTGCGAGCCGTGAACGGTCAGGAACTGGATCTGGTGGTGGAGCACGTCATGTGTGAACCTGCCTCTGATCCGCACCTGATCCTCGTGCAGGCCCTGGCGAAAGGTGGACGCGATGAGCAGGCCATCGAAACGTCGACGGAGATCGGTATCGACAGCGTGATCCCTTGGCAGGCGCACCGCTCCATCGTCAGGTGGACCGGGTCGAAAGCAGAGCGTGCACGCAGCAAATGGATCAACATTGTGCGCGCAGCAGCTAAGCAGTCACGACGCGCGTGGATTCCGCAGGTTCTGGAATCGATGGATTCGCGCGCTCTTGCCCGGTGGACTCAGGATCGCTGCTCGCATGGTGATGTCGTCTTCATGTGTCACGAACAGGCCACTGTGTCGATCCTGGAGGCTATGAGCCAACTGGGGCTGACGGTCGCTGGGTCTGCATTTCCTCGAGAGGTCGGAACTGTCAAAGCGGTTGGTGCGTCACCGCGCAGCATTGCCATCATTGTCGGGCCTGAAGGAGGCATCGATGATGAGGAATATGCGACCCTGACCGAGGCAGGTGCCATCCCGGTTCTTCTGGGGCCGAACGTCCTGCGCTCCTCAACTGCCGGCCCCGTTGCCACCACGCTGATACGCGCGCTGACGACATGGCGTCACGAGGCGCCTACTGACAGGCAGGATGCCCATGTTGCAGGCTCTCCCATACGATAAAGTAGAGACACGATGGATGCAGATGCAAAGGAATGTGTGGCCCACCGCATGACACGCGTATGAGTGAGCAAAACACGACGCATAACGACCCGACACTGGCGATGTCAACCCGCCGCGTCGAGATCCCATCGCATGTCGAACCCATTCAGCTGCTGGGAACATCGGATCAGATTCTGCGCGCACTGGAACGCGGCTTTCCAACCGTCCGTTTCTTCGTCGCCGGACGCACCATCACGATGACGGGTTCGTCAGGAACCATTGACGTCGCCGCTCAACTGGTAAGTGAACTGGTTGACCTCACGGCATCCGGCACGATGCTTGATGTGCCCGGCGTTGAACACGCCATCCGGCTGCTGACCGCTCCTCAGCCGCGCGCCGGCCAGGACACTTCCGATGACATCGTCACTGCTGACGGCCACACCATTCACCCGCAATCCCCAGGGCAGAGCAGCTACATCAAGGCCATTGAACGCTCGGTTGTGGTCTTCGGGATCGGCCCGGCCGGCACCGGTAAGACATACCTGGCAATGGCCCAGGCCGTGCGCGCATTGCTCTCGGGCGAGGTGCGGCGCGTTGTGCTGACACGTCCCGCGGTGGAAGCGGGGGAGAACCTCGGCTTTCTGCCAGGATCTCTCACTGAAAAGATCGACCCGTATCTCAGGCCCCTGTACGACGCCCTGCATGACATGATCGATCCACAGGCACTGCCGCAACTGATGGCTGCCGGCACAATCGAAGTGGCGCCCCTGGCGTACATGCGCGGACGCACCCTGAACGACTCCTTCATAATCCTGGATGAGGCGCAGAACACGACGCCCTCGCAAATGAAAATGTTCCTGACACGTCTGGGCTTTAACTCGCACATGGTTGTCACGGGCGACGTGTCCCAAATCGACCTTCCCGGAGGAACCCGATCGGGGCTGAACGTCGTGCAGGATATTCTGACAGATATCGACAATGTCGAATTTTGCTACATGACCAGCGCGGACGTCGTCCGGCACCCCCTAGTCGGACAGATCATCGACGCGTATTCCCGGTGGGAAGAACGCGCCCACAGGCAGGCCGACACGCGCTCCGCGACGCGCAGCGGCCGCAGGTCACGAAGGAATGATCATGACTGAAGTGATAAACGAAACGGAATGTGAGATTGACGAGTCTGAATTCGCCGCACTCGCAGACTACGTTCTGATGCAGATGCATGTGGCAACGACAGCTGAACTTAACATCTTGTTCATCGATCCCGAACCGATGGCAGATCTGCACGTCAAGTGGCTCGGCCTGGAAGGACCGACTGACGTGATGAGCTTCCCGATGGATGAGCTGCGGCCGGGAACCGACGACAAACCCACCGAGGGTGTACTGGGGGATATCTGTATCTGCCCGCAGGTTGCGCACAAACAGGCCAAAGAAGCGGGGCACTCTGCCGCTGAAGAGATGCTGCTGCTGGCGACGCACGGCATGCTGCACCTGATGGGATACGACCATGCTGAGGAGGAGGAAAAGGAAGAAATGTTTGCCCTGCAACGCAAACTCCTGCTGACATTCCTGGCAACACGATCATGATTCCTTTCGCTCACCAGCCATCCCCGTCAGGTCTGTCGGATACTGCTCCTGTTGCAGTGCTGATCGCCGTATCGGTGATCTGCCTGCTGCTGGCGGGAATCCTCGCCACCATCGAAACCGCGTTTTCCCGACTGTCGAGGGCGGCCGCGGAAGACCTTGTCGAAGAAGGCCGCAAACGTGCTCCTCAACTGGTTGACTTGCTTGCGCAGCGCAGGCGCACCGCGTTGACCCTGCGCACAGTGCGCATGTTTGTGCAGGTCATCGCCGCCGTCGGTATCACCCTGGCGCTGGTGCACCCGTCGCTGAGGTGGTGGCTCATCGGCATCATTGCAGTCGCTGCGGTGGGTTTGATCGAACTGTTCGCCGTGGTGATGCTGCCGGTACCGTTGGGTACGCGTAACCCTGAACGCATGGCGTTGGTTGGAACGCCTCTGGCGTCGCGGCTGGTTGCCATCTCTCACATTGCCGACCCCATTGTCCGTTTCGTACGCAAGCGCCTGCCTCAGTCGAACCAAACCGATGCGGAAGCGCGGCAGGAAATGGCTGACGACCTGCGCGAAATGGTCGACCAGGTTGGTGAAACAGAAGGCTTTGAAGAAGAAGATCGCGAGATGCTGCGATCCGTGTTTGAACTGGGGCACACGGTGGTGCGCGAGGTGATGGTGCCGCGCACCGAGATGATCACCGCGACCGTGGATCTGCCAGCTTCCAAAGCACTGCGACTGTTCATCCGATCAGGGTTTTCCCGCTTGCCTGTCATTGGTGAGGATATCGACGACGTGCGCGGCATCCTGTACTTCAAGGACGTCATTTCGCGCATGGTGCATGATGCGGGCAGTAAGGATCTGACCGCTTCCCACATGATGCGACAGGCAGTTTTTACTGTGGAGACCAAACCGGCTGACGATCTGCTGCACCAGATGCAGGCTGAGCACTTCCACATGGCGCTGGTCGTCGACGAGTACGGTGGGATCTCTGGCCTGGTCACCCTGGAAGACCTGATCGAGGAAGTCGTGGGCGAAGTGACCGATGAGCATGACCGTCGCGAAATCGAGCCGGAAGAGGTCGCCGAAGGGGTATGGCGAGTCCCGTCCCGATTCCCGATCGACGAGCTGGGCGAGCTTTTCGGCATGGAGCTCGAGGACGATGATGTGGACTCGGTCGGCGGTTTGCTGACCAAGGCGATTGACCGTGTGCCGCTGCCCGGCGCTCGCGGTGAAATGGACGGCATCTACATGCTGGCCGAGGAGGCACGAGGGCGACGCCGTCAGGTCGGCACCGTTGTCTGCGCGCTGTCGCCACTGCCGACCACGTTCGAGGACGGTTTCCGCATCCTCGACGAATCACAACTGCTTGAACTGAGCTGCACGCCGGAGAGCGAGGACACCGATGAATGACCGTGATGACCAGTGGGATGACTCCACTGACGAGTGGGATGACGCCTCTGAAGAACAGGTGCGTGACGAGGTCGCCAGCATTCGCGACGCACGTCAGGAAGCCGAGCAGTCTGCCGATGCGCACGGACTGATGTCGTTGACCTACCCGGAGGGTTTTCGTGCCGGATTCGTTTCGGTTGTCGGGCGCCCCAACGTCGGAAAATCCACGTTGACCAACGCAATGGTCGGCCAGAAAGTGGCGATCACGTCAGGTAGGCCTGAAACGACGCGCCATAACATACGCGGGATTGTCCATAGGGACACCTCGCAGCTCGTCATCGTCGATACGCCCGGATACCATCGCCCTCGAACCTTATTGGGTAAACGCCTCAATGACATGGTCCGAGAAGCACTGGCTGAGGTGGACTGCGTGGTGTTCTGCCTGCCGGCCGATCAGAAGATCGGGCCGGGGGACCGCTTTATTGCCCGCGAACTGGTTGATGTGCGCCGCCCCGTCATCGCAGTTGCCACGAAAATCGATCTGGTGCCGAAAGACCGTCTGATGAAACACCTGCTGGCGATTGACCGGCTGGGATCGTGGGAAGCGATCGTCCCGGTCAGCGCTCAGACAGGTGAGCAGGTGGAGGAATTGATTTCCGTGCTCTCGCGCACTGTCCCTGAATCCGCGCCGCTGTATCCGCGAGATGACGTGACGGATGAATCCCGCGACACCCTCATTGCTGAATACATTCGCGAAGCAGCGCTTGAAGGCATTCGCGAGGAGCTGCCGCACTCCCTGGCGGTGCAGGTCGAAGAAATTATCGAGCGCCCGGCCAAGGAGGGCGATTTGCGCCCACCTCTGCTGGATATCCACGTCAATGTCTATGTGGAACGTGACTCCCAAAAGGCGATCATCATTGGACGAGGCGGGTCGCGCCTGCGTGACATCGGCACGAAGTCCCGCAAGCAAATCGAGGAGCTGCTGGGACGCAGAGTCTTCCTGGATCTGCATGTGCGCACCGCCAAAGATTGGCAGTCAGATCCGAAAATGTTGGGCCGCCTCGGTTTTTGAGTAAATGACTATTCGGTAAACAGCAGGTGACTGTGCATTAACTGATGCTGATGGAATGGGGGTGACCTGCAACGTTGTCACATAATGGAAGGAGTGTGACAAGCGGCACCCGCAAGAGGCTAGAATCACATACAGTGGATGGGTCGATGGTGCCCCATCCACGCCAGGAGAGGAGAACGAGTGTGACGCAACCTCCCGACCTCACCGCCCCTGAGTCTACCGCGCCCGAATCGACCGGCTCTGACACTCGCGATACCTCGCTGACCGTCCGCGCCCCCGCAGTCGCCGGATTCTTCTACCCAGATAGTCCAACCGATATTGACTCAACTGCCAGTGCGCTGATTGATCGTGCCCGCCAGCACACCGCCCCGTCAGACAGTGAGGCACACCCGGCACGCGCAATCATCGTGCCCCACGCCGGTTGGCGATACTCGGGCGATCTTGCTGCGCTGGGCTGGGCGTACGCGGCGCGCAGTCGCCCCCGAACCACACGAATCGTCCTGCTCGGCCCGACCCACCGTGTCGCCATCCGGGGAATCGCGCTGCCCGGTGCGGACCGGTTCGGAACACCGGCTGCAATGCTCAATATCCCCACCCGTGACATCCTCGAATCCACGCGCACGTGCGTCGAACCTGTCCACTGCGACGAAGGCACCCACCGGGATGAACACGCGCTGGAAGTCCAGGTCCCTTTCATCACGGCACTGTTCGGAGACGACGTCGAACTCGTGCCCCTCAACGTCGGAGAAGCCTCTCCCACAGCAGTTGCCGACGTGATCGACGCGCTCACCTCGCCCACCACGCTGATCGCAGTCAGCTCAGACCTCTCGCACTACCACACATACGACGAGGCGCGCCGCATCGACCAACGCACCATCGACATGATCGAACGAAGACAGTACCCCGTTGAACCCGAGCAGGCCTGCGGCGCCCGTCCCATGAACGGCCTGCTCGAATATGCCCGGAGACACTCTCTGACGGTGACCGCGCTCGGCTCACACAACTCCGGAGACGTTCTGGGAGGTGACACCGCGCGTGTCGTCGGATACGCAGCGTTTGCACTGACTGACGAAAAGGACTGACCCAGATGCCAACATCACTGCCAGACAATGCGGGACGCATCCTGGTTCCACTGGCGCGAGGAGCCATACGGCTCAGGCTGCAGGGAACACGTACCGACCAGATTGTCATGAACTCCCTACCGGCACCGCACGACCGGCCCGAATGGCTGCAGGAGCCAGGAGCAAGCTTTGTGACGCTGACGATCAACTCTCATTTGCGAGGATGCATTGGGTCGCTCTCACCGCGCGGATCTTTGTACGACGACGTCATCCATAATGCCCTCGCAGCCGCCTTCCACGACCCGCGTTTCGATCCCCTTGACGCAACTGAATATCCGAGCATCAGCGTGGAGGTGTCGGTGCTGTCGGCCCCGGTGGCCCTACCGGCGTTGAGTGAGAAAGCGGTGCTTGAATCGTTGCGTCCCGGAATTGACGGGGTCGTCCTGATCGCCGGTCCGACTCGGCGCGCCACGTTCCTGCCGCAGGTGTGGGACGACCTTGCGGATCCAGCTGACTTCTTCGCCCACCTCAAACGCAAGGCAGGCCTTCCCACTACCTGGTGGTCGCCGGACGCCCGAGTGGAAACCTACACGGTGCGAGCCTTCACCGACCAGGACGCGGATGGTGACGATGATGCGCCGACCAGTGCGTCAGACATGACCGACCGATAAAACCACGCAGCGCCATGTCCACACCTGCACACACGATCACCGGACGCTGGCAAACACGCCTCGATGACGGTCGAGTGCGCTGTGACTTGTGCCCGCGTGCATGCAAACTGCGCGATGGGCAGCGTGGATACTGCTTTGTGCGGGAGCGTCGCGGCGCTGACATTGTGCTGTCAACCTGGGGGCGCTCCAGCGGCTTTTGCGTGGACCCCATTGAAAAGAAACCACTCGCGCACTTCTACCCTGGTACCGCTGTGCTCTCATTTGGTACCGCCGGATGCAATCTGGGATGCAGGTTCTGCCAGAACCACGAGATCTCAGCGGCTCGACAATGGGACCTCCTGGCCGAACGCGCAACGCCTCATATGGTCGCAGACGCGGCAGTGAGACATCATATTCCTGCGATCGCATTCACGTACAACGATCCCGTGATCTACGCCGAGTATGCTATCGATACGGCTCTGGCATGCCACGAGGCGGGCGTGCGCACCGTAGCTGTGACTGCCGGCTACATTTCTCCGAAAGCTCGATCTGAGTTCTTCGCGCCTATGGACGCGGCAAATATTGACCTCAAAGGCTTCACCGAGGACATGTACTGGCATCTGACAGGCGCTCACCTGCGCGACGTCCTGGAGACGATTGCATGGGTTGCCCACCAGCGGAGCACGTGGCTGGAACTGACAACCCTGCTGATCCCTGGACACAATGATTCATCTGAGGAAATCCGCAGTCAGTGCCGGTGGATCCTGCGTGAGTGCGGCTCTGATGTGCCTGTGCATTTTTCAGCATTCCATCCTGACCACAAAATGCGCACCACTGCACCGACTCCACCTGAGACTTTGCGCCGAGCCCGCTCCATTGCACTCGACGAAGGGCTGCATTACGTGTACTGCGGCAATGTTCACGACATCGAAGCGGATACCACCACATGCGCCTCCTGCGGGCACGAACTCATCGTGCGCGACTGGTACCGCCTCATCAGCTACGACGTGACAGCTAACGGGACGTGTCCGGCGTGCGGGGCCAGAATTCCCGGTCGCTTCGACGAGGGCGGCCCCGGCGAAGCCTCTGCGCATTCCTTCCAGGTTGCCTTGTCATGAAACAGCTCAAGAACCGGCGCCACTACGTCCCTCGACCTATCATGTTCGAGTGAATAAGGAAGACACAAACCGCCCGGGAAGCTGCCGCATTCCTCGGAGCCAGATGATCCCAGTGGGTCCGCACGAGGGTCGCTACGTGATGTATGAGCCTGTCACGCATCACGCCTATCTCACGGTAGACAACGATGACCGTGGAGCAGCCGCACAGGGCGGGGGACTGATCGGAGCATTCCTTCTTGCGCCGCTGACGATGTGGCTGGTAACCAAGCACCCCGCTGATTTGAGCGGCGGCGCCTACATCGCACTCTTCTGTGCCGCGACGCTGCTGGGCGGAGCGGTTGCCGCCTGGCTGTATCATGCAGGCATCCGTCAGAAGATGAACCTGCACAGATGGAATGCGGGAGGCAACGACCTGCTGGCTGCTCGTTCACGCAACAGAGTGCGTGAGGTTTTTGCGTTCATCATCATGGTCATATTCGTGTTGCTTATTCCAGTCATGGCTTGGGCATACTTCGCGGTACCAACAGCCGCAGCGTTGACTCTGTATATCCCGGCGCTCGTCCTGTCGCCCATCTCGGTATATGCAGTGATCAGCACCCTGCGTCTGCAGGCATGTGCTCGCAGATGGCGTGCACAGGCCGCACGCGCTGATAACAGTTCTAACAGCGCCGGCTGACGCATGAACTGACGCAGGCGCGGTGCGCATCAACAGGTTTGGCATCGTCGATTCAAACGTCAACTGCACGGGAACCGGCGTCTGACCAGCGGCGCGTAGTGTCCACTTTGTGAAACGCGTGCGGCGCGGTGGTCCCAATCTCATTACGGTGGAGAATATGATGCAGCGCGCACTCCTGCTTATGTGCCGCGACGAGGCCTGAAAAGGCCGGAACCTCGTCGCGGCGTTTGTCGACCCCGGTCAAGCCGGTTCGCCACCGGAATCGACACCAGCAGGAAAGAAGAAAGCAGATGCGCACAACAGCCAACGTTCCCACACCTCAAGCCAGCCCCATGCCGGTTGACAAGTACATTCCATTCCTGGAATCCAACCCCATCGACCTGCCCACGCGCACATGGCCCACCAAGCGCATGACACGCGCCCCGCGCTGGCTGTCCACCGACCTGCGTGACGGCAACCAGGCACTGATCGAGCCGATGGATCCCACGCGCAAGCGTGCCATGTTCGATTTGCTGGTCTCACTGGGGTACAAGGAAATCGAGATTGGATTCCCAGCGGCATCGCAAACCGACTACGACTTTGTTCGCTCTCTGATTGACGATGAGGCGATCCCTGAAGACGTGACAGTGTCTGTGCTGACACAATCACGCACCGAACTCATTGAGCGCACCATCGACGCCCTCGTCGGCATTCCCCGGGCAACGGTTCACCTGTACAACGCAACGTCGCCACTGTTCCGCGAGCTCGTCTTCCGTATGGACAAGGCACAAACCGTTGACCTGGCACAAAGCGGCACCCGGGAAATCATGGCGCGGGCAGAAAAAGTCCTCTCAGATGACACGATCTTCGGCTTTGAATACTCACCGGAAATCTTCGTGGACACGGAGCTGGACTTCGCAGCCGAAATCTGCGAAGCAGTCATGGATATCTGGCAGCCTGACGACGACCGTGAAATTGTGCTGAATCTGCCGGCAACGGTGGAGCGCGCAACGCCTAATGTGTTTGCCGACCAGATCGAATGGATGTCAACGAACCTGTCGAGGCGCGACCACATCGCGCTGTCCGTCCACCCGCATAATGACCGCGGAACGGGTGTTGCAGCAGCGGAACTGGCGTTGCTGGCCGGCGCTGATCGCGTAGAGGGATGCCTGCTTGGACAGGGCGAACGAACCGGCAACGTGGACCTGGTCAACCTCGGCCTGAACATGATGAGCCAGGGTATCGATCCGGGTATTGACTTTTCCGACGTGGATCGCATCCGGCACACGGTGGAACACTGCACCATGATGGAAACCCCACCGCGTATGCCCTACGTGGGGGACCTGGTCTACACGTCCTTCTCCGGATCGCACCAGGACGCCATCAAGAAGGGCTTCGAAGCCCGCAAGAAGAAAGTTGCGGAAGCTGGCGGAGATGAAAACGCTGTGCCGTGGGGCATTCCGTACCTGCCGATCGACCCGCATGACGTGGGACGTTCCTACGAGGCGATCGTGCGCGTCAACTCCCAGTCCGGCAAAGGGGGCGTCGCCTACCTCATGTCGACCGCACACCACATGGAACTGCCGCGACGCCTGCAAATCGAATTCTCACGCATCGTTCAGCGTCACACAGATTCTTTTGGCGGAGAGATCAACTCCGAAAACCTGTGGAAGATCTTCACCGACGAATACCTGCCCGCCGACAGGGCAAGTGGCCTGGCCCCGTGGGGACGCTTCGAAATGGGAGACTTCCACCTGTACACGCGCGGCAAAGAGCAGGAAGTGGAACTGCGCGGTGAGATCCTGGACCAGGGACAGCCCGTTGCCATCAGCGCCGTGGGAACCGGCCCGATCGACGCTTTCGTCGCAGCTATGCACGACTTCGACCTGGATGTGCGCATCCTCGACTACTCTGAGCACGCCATGAGCCAGGGACGTGACGCCACCGCAGCCGCATATGTGGAAGCAGCGGTCGACGGCCAGATCGTCTGGGGCGTCGGCATCGATTCGTCCATCACGACAGCCACCTACAAGGCAGTTATTTCCGCCATGAACCGCGCTTTGCGCTAATAGCACATTGACGGTGCCGGTCGACGTGTCCTGTGGCACCTCGACCGGCCTGTGAGACAATGCGAGCGTGATCAGAAGCTACCGAGACCAGGCGATCGTCCTGCGCACCCACAAACTGGGGGAAGCTGACCGTATCGTCTGCCTGCTCACCAAGGAAAACGGGCAGGTACGCACGGTAGCCAAGGGAGTGCGCCGCACCACCTCGAAATTCGGTGCGCGCCTGGAACCGTTCTCACTGATCGACGTGCAGCTGCACCGTGGCCGCACATTCGACATTGTGACGCAGGTGGAAATGCTGCGTCCCTACGGCACTCAACTGGCTTCGGACTTCGATTTGTTCGCCGCCGGAACTGTCATGGTGGAAACAGCCGAACGCCTCACGGCCGATTCAGCTGACGGTGCACACGCTCAATACTCACTCCTGCTCGGAGCACTCCACGCGTTGGCCAACCTGCGTCACGACCCGGTCCTCGTCGTCGATTCGTATCTTCTACGCGCCCTGTCAGTGGCGGGGTGGGCACCCTCGTGCTTCGCATGCGCCAGTTGCGGCAAGCCCGGCCCGCACACGTCCTTCTCCATTTCCGAGGGTGGCGCGCTGTGCGACGAGTGCCAAAGCGAAGGGGGAGTGGCCGTCTCGGAGAACACGATGGAACTGATGGGGCACCTCCTGGCCGGAAACTGGGATCAGGCTGACCGCACCGAAGCGTATGACCGGCAACGCGTCGCACACCTGACATCGGCGTATACGCAGTGGCATTTGGAACGTAAGCTGCGCGCACTCCAGCTCTTCGAAAGGAAACGGGCATGACATCTGCCCAGGCTCCGGTTGATCGGGCACCATCAGATCCCACTGCTCCTGTGCTGGGTCCGGGTCAGTGGTCCCAACCGGTTCCCGTTTTTGACCGCGTGCCTCGCCACGTCGCCCTCGTGATGGATGGAAATGGTCGATGGGCCAATGCTCGCGGATTGAATCGCACGGCAGGGCATCACGCCGGAGAATACTCCCTGATGGACACGATCGCCGGTGCCATTGACGCGGGCGTGCGCTATCTGAGCGTCTACACCTTTTCGACGGAAAACTGGAAACGTTCCCCGACTGAAGTGCGTTTCATCATGAACTACGCGCCCGATGTGCTCACGCGCAGGACGGGCCAACTTGATGAATGGGGTGTGCGCGTGCGATGGAGTGGACGGCGACCCAAACTGTGGAAGTCCGTTATTCACGCCCTGGAAAAAGCTGAGCGCGCCACCGAATCGAACCGGACGCTCGATCTGATTATGTGTGTCAACTACGGTGGGCGCGCCGAAATTGTGGACGCTGCACGCACGATTGCCATGGAGATTGCTGACGGGACGATGAAGCCGGCTGGCGTGACTGAACGGACGTTTGCGCGCCACTTGTATCTGCCCGATGTGCCAGATGTCGACCTGATGATTCGCACCTCAGGCGAGCAACGTATTTCGAACTACCTGCTCTGGCAGCTGGCGTACGCGGAGATGATGTTCGTGGATACGCCGTGGCCGCAATTTGACCGCAGTGAACTGTGGAAATGTCTGGCGTCCTACGGGAAACGTGATCGCCGTTTCGGTGGCGCCGTCAATTCACCGCACGCGCCGCTTCGGTGAGCGTCCTACTGTGCTGATACCGGGGATTCCTCGCACGTCAGGACTTCCTGAGGTGCCGCTTTGGGGTGCGAGCGACGATAAATGAGCCAGCTGGCCAGAATAATCACCGCCAGAGCGATCCCGATCCATGCAATCGGAGAGCCTGCGATTGCGCCGATGGCAGCGACCCACACAGCCAGCAGTCCCAGCCCGTACATGATCGACCACGCTACGCACCCGGGAAGCATCGCGAGGGTATAGGTGCGCCACTTCAACCGGACAACTCCGGCACCGGCATTGACCGCTGTCTGAACACCGACGGTGAGGAAACACAGCGGGATGATCAAAAGTCCCCATTTTTCGAGCAGTTCTGCACCGCGGCGGGGAACAGGCCCGTTAAACCAGCGGGCGATCGCGCCGATGAGGCCGGAGTGTCCGTCACCTTTCAGGGCGCCCGCGGCGGCGCCTCGACCAAGCCAATAGGTGCCCTGGGCGCGCAAGAAGACGACAAAGAACAGGAAGATGAAAAGAGGCAGCCCGCTTGAGGCCCACTGGGGAACTGGCATCAGTCCTCGTCATCCTCAACAGCGCTGCACTCAGAGCACAGACCGAATACTTCGAGCGAATGGGCAACCTCAGTGAAGCCGTGCTGCGAGGCGATCTGAGAAATCCAGGATTCTGCTTCGCTGACTTCGATCTCTTCAGTGTGACCGCAGTTGCGGCACACCAGGTGGTGGTGGTGGCCTTCATCTTCGCACAGACGGAACATCGATTCGCCATCGTCCATGCGCAGGACATCGACGACATTCATCTCAGCCAGTGCCTGCAGATTGCGGTAGACCGTCGCCAGGCCGACGCGCTGCCCCTGATTTGTCAGGTCATCGTAGATCCGCTGTGCGGAACGAAAGTCCTTGTCACGACGCAGCTCGTTAAAGACGGATTGACGTTGCCGAGTCATCCGCTGCACGATGTCCCCCCCTTGCCGACCCTGAAGTAAATCTTCTCATTCTTGGAAGCATACAGGGTTGAGGCGAGAAATGGAGATTACAGTGTGTCATCTGCTGGTGGTGTGCCCATCCGATCGGGGGAGTCAGGATGCGCCGAATGAGCGTGAGGATCACCGGCAATCAGATGTGTATGTCCGCCGGTGACCTGGAGGCGTCGCCCTCGTCGAATTCCGTCAATGGCAGCCTTGATAACGAATCCGAGGATGTATACGACGATAGCTGCCACCACGATGAGTGCGCCGGGGGAGACATCCACGAAGTAGGTCACCACAAGGCCGCCGACACATAGCACGGTTCCCAGAGCCATTGCGCAGGCCATTGTGGAGCGGAAGGAACGGGTGACGAGTTGCGCGATTGCGACCGGGACGATCATCAGAGCCGACACCAGGAGCGAGCCCACGACGCGCATCGCAACTGCGACAGTTAACGCCGACAGGATCGCGATGAGGATGGACAGGGCAGCCACCGGAAGGCCGGTTGAGTGCGCGAAGTCCTCATCATCGGTCACTGCGTACAGTGCAGGCGACAATCCCAGGCCGATGAGCAAGATGAGTGCACACAGTGCGCCAATGAGGTAGACGTCTCCCCATTGCACTGTTGAGATAGATCCGAATAGATACGAGTTCAACTGTGTGGACGTTCCACCTGCCAGACCGATCAGCAGGACGCCGGTGGCGATGCCTCCGTAGAACAACATGGCGAGGGCAACGTCGGCACTGGTGCGGCCACTGAGCCTGACGATTTCGATCGTCACCGCGCCCAGGATTGATACGACAAGGGCGCCCGGCAATGCCCATTGATCAGAAGGCGTCACGTTTGCAGCTGTCCCGGCGATCCAGCCCAGAGCCACACCCGTCAGCGAGACGTGCCCGATGCCGTCTCCCAGCATCGCCATGCGGCGGTGTACCAGGTAGGTGCCGACGATGGGTGCGCACAGACCGACCAGCAGTGCTGCCAGCAGGGAGCGGAGCATCAGTGGGGATGTGAAAAGGTCGGCGAGTGCCTCACCCATGATGGCTCATCTCCTCGGTCGACGCCGGTTGCGGGTCGCCGTCGTAGGTGATGTGGCCGGCGGCAATGGTGATTTGACGATCCAGGAGGGGGCGTAGTTCCCCTAGCTCATGCAGGACCAACACAATGGTGGTGCCCCCGTCCTTGGCTGACTGCACGATCGACGCCAGGCGTTGGCGCGAAACCGAATCGATTCCAGTTAGCGGCTCATCCATGATGAGAAAATCCGGGTGGCGCACCAGGGCGCGCGCAATGTTGACGCGCTGACGCTGCCCACCCGACAGGATGGAGACCGGATCGTTTGCGCGATGTGCGAGCCCGACCAGTTCCAGAGCACCGAGCGCTTTGCGTCGATCGGAGCGTGACAGCCAGAATTTTCGAGGCCCCAGTAAACCTGAGGCGACAACTTCACGCGCATTGGAGGCGACGCCGCCGCCTGCGCGTGAATATTGCGGGACGTAGCCGATGCGCGACCATGGTCGCTTGCCGTGCGCACTGACCTGCATGCCGAACAGTGACATGCTGCCACGTGTCACCGGTGCGGTGCCAAGGATCGCGTGTACCAGCGTGGACTTGCCGGAACCGTTGGCACCCGTCACGGCGAGCGTTTGTCCGGCGGGTATATCCAGGTTAATGCCGTGCAGGATGAGGGTGTCATCCCACGCGACATGCAGGTCACGCATGCTGACGGCAAGAGTGGTCATGTCAGACGCATCGGGGCAGGTCATTGCGGGGGCTACTTGCAATCCAGTGCTGTGCGCAGAGCAGCCAGATTGTCTCTCATCACGTCCATGTAGTCCTTGGATGGATCGTTTTGGGATTCGAGGGGATCAAGGACTGCGGTCTTAATTCCCAGGTCCTCTGCCAGTGTCTGCGCAATCTTCGGGTCAATGAGAGTCTCAGTGAAAATTGTCGTCACGCCTTCTTTCTTGGCCAGCTCGGAGATCTCCTTCAGTTTGGCTGGCGAGGGCGATGTTTCCGGATCAATACCGGCAATGCCTTCCTGGTTCACGCTGGCGCGGTCGGCCAGGTAACCGAAGGCCTCGTGCGAGGTGATGAATGTCGTGTGAGCGCACTTGCGTGTGCCCTCGACAATTTCCGTCGACAATTCGTTGAGGGAAGTAGACACCTGGGCCGCCTGCGTGGTGTACAGCTGCGCGTTGGTTGGGTCGGCTTTTGCGAGCGCCTGTCCAATCATCGTGGCAGCTTGAGCCATACGCTGGGGATCCAGCCAGAAATGTGGATCCACGTCACCGTGGTCATGTTCGTGACCTGTGTCGTGATCGCCGTGTTCCTCATCCGCCGAGTCAGTGTCCTCGGCCTCACTGTGCCCCGACTGCGCGTCCTCGTCTACGTGCGTGGGGGACAGGAGCTGAACAGCACTGGCAACGTCAACAACGTGTTCGGGTGGATTGATCGCAACAGCGTCATCGACGGCAGTCTGGAAACCAGAAAGGTACACCACGATGTCTGAACGCCCCAATTCGTTCACCTTGGCCGGCGACAGCTCCAGGTCGTGCGGTTCGGCGCCCGGAGGTGTCAGTGACGACACGGCTACACGATCACCGCCGATCTGCTCCACCAGATATTGCAACGGGTAGAAGGATGCCGCGACGTTGAGTACCGTCGATGTGTCGGACTGGGAGGACTGGCCTGCGTCAGCGATGACCGACCGTTCAGACTGCGTGGATTGGGGTGCTGAAGGAGTGGAACACCCGGCGAGCACGGTGGCAGCGCAGACGAGGGTGAGGAGAGGACGCGAGATCTTCATACCTACAACTCCACCGTAAGTGAGAATGAATGTCAAGTGGACCTGGTGTGAGATGTGTAGTTTATCGCGATGTGGACGGCGCTCGGCCAGTCGAACCGCGGACAACCAGATCCGGTGTGTACAGGAATGCCCCGGACGTGGCGGGCATGTCAGGATTCTTGATCGCTTCGAACAGAGTGCGAACTGCAGCCGTGGTAATCGCATCAACAGGCTGGCGGATCGTCGTGAGGGGTGGATCGAGGTGAGCCATGAGTTGCGAATCGTCAAACCCGACAACCGACAGGTCATCCGGCACGCGCATGCCACGTGACTTTGCCGCGCGAATTGCGCCCAGTGCCTGCATATCTGATCCAGTGACGAGGGCAGTCATGCCTTCATCGAGCAGACCGTGAGTTGCAGCTGCGGCGGCCTCGTATGTGTAGAACGTTTCGACAATGCGCGGCTTGTCGATTCCGAACTCCTGAGCCATGACTGTCTTGAATGCGTCGACTTTCCTGCTGGCGGGCACGATGTGCGTATGCCCGGACAGTAGAGCGATCCGTGTGTGTCCCAGTTCGCGCAGGTGACGCACGGCGATCGAGATACCGATCTGGTCGGCGGCAGAAAAATCTGCGCTTTCAATCTCCTCGCGTGATCCATTGATGGTGACGAATGGGATGCGTCGTTCGCGCAGGTGATGGTAGCGGGACATATCTCCGCGAAAATCGGCGTGACGCCCCGACACAAAAATCAAGCCGGAGCATCCGTGGGACAGAAGGGTTTGAACGTAGTCACCCTCGGAGGTGGAGCCGGGAGTCTGACTGCAGATCAATGGGATTGCACCTGTGCGCGAAACCTCGGCCTGGATGGCGTGGGCGTATGCGGCGAAAATTGGATTGGTCAGTTCGGGGATGATGATCCCGATGCAGGGGGTGGAGGAGGAGCGTTCAGGAAGGGGGCGTTCATACCCCAGAGAATCAATCGCCGTCAGGACGCGGTGGCGCGTCTCGGCTGACACGGGGCCAGTTCCGTTAATGACGCGTGACACGGTAGCTGTTGACACCTGCGCGTGTTCAGCGATATCAGTCATCCGTGTGCGGTGCTTCGGCATTGAACCCTCCCGGTTATGTACGTCTTATCGATCGTAGTCGATCACGAGGGTGAGCCGTGCATGGCTCACCGAGTGGACGCTGTACTGAATGTAACAGTTCTCTATCTTTTCTGTAAATCCTTGCACAATTGTCGGAGATTATTTACAGTAAGAGCTACAACCGCACGGCAGCGGAGCGTGCGGATTCACGATCACCCGATCATAGGAGTTTGAATGCGCAGACGCATAACTGTACTTGGTGCCCTCGCCATCGTTGCCACACTGACAGCGTGCGGCGGAAATTCGCCGTCCGGCCAGTCCTCAGACGGTGTTGACGCGGAACAGTCCGCCATCGGACAGTCTGCTTCGGACGGTGCTGCAACCGTTGGATCCCTCACTATCTGGGCAGATGACACCCGAACCGGGCCGCTGAAGGAACTCGCGAAAGATTTCACTGCTCAAACGCAAATTGACGTCAATATCTTCTCCAAGTCCAACGACACCATGTCGAAAGACTTCATCGCGCAGGTACCTACCGGCAAAGGCCCCGACATGATGGTGACCGCTCACGATGGGCTGGGAGAACTGGTCAACAATGGTGTCGTCGCTCCGGTTGACATTGCCGATTCAGCTGACGCCTTTACCGAATCAGCAGTGCAGGCCGTGACCTATGACGGGCAGACCTACGGTGTACCCTACGCCACCGAATCGCTGGCACTGGTGCGCAATAACGCGCTGACCACGGATGAGCCTGCCACATTCGACGAGATGATCGAATCGGGCAAAGCGACAGGAGCCGAGTATCCGTTCGTCCTCCAAACCGGAGATCAGGGAGACCCGTACCATTACTACCCATTCCAGACCTCCTTTGGTGCAACGGTTTTTGCTCAGGAAGCTGACGGCTCCTACACCTCAGAGTTGACGATGGGTGGCGAAAAGGGGGTGGCGTATGCTACATGGCTGAAGCAACAGGCAGACGCTGGAATCTTCGACATCAACATCACCGGCGAAATCGCCAAGCAGTCCTTCCTGGACGGCAAAGCGGCATACACCGTGACGGGTCCGTGGAACGTTGACGCTTTCCGCGATGCCGGCATGGACATCTCTGTGCTGCCCATCCCCTCAGCGGGAGGTGAAACAGCGGCGCCGTTCGTCGGCGTCCAGGTCTTCTACGCATCTGCAAAGAGTCAGAACCAGGTGCTTGTCTCGAAGTTCATGGACTTTATGAAGACCCCCGAAGCGCAGCAGAAAATGTACGACCTGGCTGGGCGCACACCGGCTCTGAAAGAAACAGCCGCCGCAATTGATGACCCTGACATTCAGGCTTTCTCCAAGATTGCCGAAACCGGTATGCCTATGCCGTCTATTCCTGAGATGAGCGCCGTGTGGCAGTTCTGGGGTCTGACCGAAGCAAACATCATCTCCGGCAAGGAAGCTCCCGAAGAAGGCTGGAACACGATGATCTCCAACATTCAAGGCGCTATTGAGTAGTGTCTGTCGCGTCGCGCTGCTCACTGCAGCGTGACAGACCGGTGGCACGGGGATGAGAAACGAGGCGCCTCGCATCTCTTTTCTCATCCACCGTGCCGCCCGCACCCTGTTCACCCAATCAGGAGTAGGCCATGTCGTCGCCTTCATCAGCAACGTCTTCTCACACAGAACAGTCCTCACAGTCAACGGATTCACCGCAGGCCCCCTCGTACCGCACCTCACATGCCCGCGACATAACGAGGCCCGGTTTTATCGCCAAATTGATCTTGATGATGCTCGTCAATGCACTCGGCGTCTACGGCATCATCACAGCGGCGTTCGTCCAGTCGTGGCTCATCGTGGCGCTACTGGTCCTTCTGCTGGTTGCCGTCGATTTCATCTATTTTTCCTCGCGGATGCTGCCCGCCAAATACCTGATCCCCGGCCTGGTGTTCCTCCTGATCTACCAGGTCTTCGTCATGGGGTATACCGGCTACGTGTCCTTCACAAACTACGGGCAAGGGCATAACTCGACCAAAGCTGACGCCATCAGCTCCATCATGATGGAGAACAAGAAAAGGGTGGATGGCGCGCCCACCGTCAATATGGCGGTCGTCGACGACGGCGGCACACTGGGGCTGGCGGTCGAAGATCCCGATACACATGCGGTGAGCGTCGGTTTTGAGGATGTGCCGCTTCATGAGGTCAACGCACAAGTCGGCTCCCTGGGTATCACCTCGGTGGAAGGCTACGACGTCCTCGCGTTTGCAGATGTTGCAGCCCGACAAAACGACGTGGTCAACCTGACTGTACCGGTCAGTGACAACCCTGACGACGGGTATTACGTCACCACTGACGGCTCCAAAGGTTATCTGGCTCAGCCCACATTCCACTACGACGAACAAGCCGACACCATGACAAACACGGCAACCGGCGTGGTGTACACGGCAGACAGTGACGGTTTCTTCACCTCACCAGACGGCGAGCACCTCACGCCCGGGTGGCGCGTCTTTGTCGGTTTCGACAACTACGCCTCAATGGTGGTTAGCCCTGACCTGGCCGTCCCGTTCTTTAAATCGCTGATCTGGTCGTTCGTCTTTGCATTCGGATCGGTGATCACCACCTTCGCCTTCGGCCTCTTCCTGGCATTGACATTCGCTGATCAGCGCATCAAGGGCAGACGGATCTTCCAGTCCCTGATGATTCTGCCCTACGCGTTCCCTGGCTTCCTCGCCACCCTGGTCTGGCGCGGCATGCTCAACGAGCGCTTCGGCTTCGTCAACGAGGCATTGCTGGGCTGGATGCCCGGAGCGAATATTCCGTGGCTGACCGATGGGACGTGGGCGAAGGTCTCCATCTTGGGGGTGAACTTGTGGCTCGGATTCCCATACATGTTCCTCGTCTGCCTGGGTGCACTGCAATCGTTGCCCTCTGACGTCATGGAGGCGGCGAAGATAGACGGAGCAGGGGCGCTGCGCACAGTGTGGTCAGTGAAGCTACCACTGGTGCTGCAATCGACGGTCCCACTGCTCATCTCATCGTTTGCCTTCAACTTCAACAACTTCTCACTGATCTACATGCTCACAGGTGGCGGCCCGTCCTATCCGGGATTGTCGGTGCCGGTGGGTGAGACTGACATTTTGATCTCGATGGTCTACAAGATCGCATTTGACCGGGGCGGGCAGAACTTCGGTCTGGCATCAGCCATGTCGATCGTCATCTTCATCGTCGTAGGAGTGATCTCCTGGCTGGGCTTCAGGAAGACGCGCGCATTGGAGGAACTGTGATGACTACTGCATCAACGTCTCAAGCTGCCACAACACGCGGCGTACACAACGATCAGGCGAACAATACACGCCACTCGATGTCGGCTGGCCGATGGATGCGAGAGCTGGGGTGGAGGTATGTGGTCGGTATCCTCGTCACCATCTACTGTCTGATTCCTCTGCTGTACGTCTTGTCTGTTTCCCTGTCGCCGGGCGCGACGCTGACCGGAGCCAACAAGTTATTCCAGCACTTCTCATTGGAGAACTTCCAAGCACTGGGGCAAACCACGTACTGGCAGTGGATCAAGAACTCGCTGATCGTTTCATCGATTACCGCGATTGGTACAGTGCTGATGGGCGCTGCGGCCGCTTACGCATTTTCCCGTTTTCGTTTCCGAGGGCGACGCGGCACACTCACCTTCCTGCTCCTGGTTCAGATGTTCCCGCAGATGCTGGCATTCGTGGCACTGTTCCTGCTGCTGCTCGCCCTCCAGGACGTTTTCCCGGTCCTGGGACTTGACTCTCGTCTGGCGCTGATCTGCGTGTATCTGGGCGGCGCATTGGGGTCGAACACCTTCCTGCTGTACGGGTTCTTTAACACCGTTCCCCGCGAACTTGACGAAGCGGCCGAAATTGACGGCGCAAGTCATGCTCAGACGTTCTGGACGATCATCATGCCGCTGGTAATCCCGATCCTGGCTGTTGTCGGTTTACTGTCCTTTATCGCCAGTTTCTCCGACTTCGTCATTGCGCGCGTCGTGCTGCAAAGCGAATCAAATTTCACACTGGCTGTCGGCATGTACAACTGGGCTGCCGATGAGCGCGTGGCACCGTGGGGCCTGTTCGCCGCAGGAGCCGTTGTCGCGGCAATTCCTGTGATCCTGCTCTTCCAATACCTGCAAAAGTACATCGTGTCGGGTCTGACAGCGGGCGCAGTGAAGGGGTAACGCAGTAAAACCGGTAGACTCGAGCGCGTGAGCGTCGCACCAGCCAGGTGCGACGATGAAAATAAGGAGAATATCCAACATGGCACAAGGCCCTTCACGTCTCGACTCGGTCATCAGCCTGGCCAAGCGCCGCGGCTTCGTGTTTCCTTCGGGGGAAATCTACGGTGGTACCCGTTCAGCCTGGGATTACGGTCCGCTGGGTGTGGAACTCAAGGAAAACATCAAGCGCCAGTGGTGGAACACTGTTGTGCGCTCCCGTGACGATGTTGTGGGACTGGACTCAGCCGTTATTTTGCCCAAGCGCGTGTGGGAAGTGTCCGGTCATGTCACAGCATTCACTGACCCATTGACCGAATGCCTGTCCTGCCACAAGCGTCTGCGTGAGGACGAACTAATCGAGCAGTACGCTGAGAAGCATTCGAAAGATGAAGGCGACGTGTCGATGGAAGACGTGCCGTGCCCGAACTGTGGGACGCGCGGTCAGTGGACACAGCCCAAGGCTTTCTCCGGACTGCTCAAGACATTCCTTGGTCCCGTCGATGACGAGGCCGGACTGCACTACCTGCGCCCCGAAACAGCACAGGGTATCTTCACGCAGTTCGCCAACGTTATGTCGACCTCCCGCAAGAAACCGCCGTTCGGCATCGCTCAGATCGGCAAGTCCTTCCGCAACGAAATCACGCCAGGTAACTTCATCTTCCGTACCCGCGAATTCGAGCAGATGGAGCTTGAGTTCTTCGTAGAACCGGGCACTGATGAGCAGTGGCATCAGCAGTGGATCGACCAGCGTTTCCAGTGGTACGTCGACCTGGGCATTGATCCCGAACACCTGCGCCTGTACGAACACCCGAAAGAGAAACTCTCGCACTACTCCAAGCGCACCGTTGATATCGAATACACGTTCGGTTTCCAAGGCTCCCAGTGGGGCGAGCTCGAAGGCATCGCCAACCGTACCGACTACGACCTATCGGTCCATGCCGAAGCTTCCGGCGCCAAGCTGGACTACTTCGATCAGCAGAAGAACGAACGCTGGACTCCGTATGTTATCGAACCGTCGGCTGGTCTGACCCGCTCTCTCATGGCATTCCTCGTGGAAGCTTACGACGAGGAAGAAGTACCCAACGCGAAGGGTGGTGCGGACAAGCGAACGGTGCTGCATATGGATCCTCGTCTGGCTCCCGTCAAGGCCGCCGTCTTGCCGCTGTCGCGCAAGCCGGAACTGCAGGAGCCTGCACGCGAACTGGCGAAGAGCCTGCGCACGCGGTGGAACGTGGACTATGACGATGCTGGCGCGGTGGGCCGGCGCTACCGCCGTCAAGATGAGATCGGCACACCCTACTGCGTCACCATTGACTTCGACTCGCTCGACGATCACGCAGCGACAATCCGTGAGCGCGACTCGATGGAGCAGGTGCGCATCCCGATCGACGAGGTTCCTGCCTGGCTTGCCGATAAGCTCGGCGCCTGCTGAGGCATACCTGTCCATCCGATGACGTTACTTCCCGTTCAGTGTGCTCCCGCCTTCGCGCCTGTAGCTGTCGGCCCCATTCAATTGTGGTCACCGGTCATCCTGGCGCCGATGGCGGGAGTCACGAATGTGCCATTTCGGCGCCTGTGCCGCCGCTTCGGTGAGGAAGGCCTGCCCGAGCATTTGCGTCCAGCTCCTGACGGGCAGGCACATCCACGTCCCCGGATCGATGCGCCAGCGGGCCTGTATGTCACCGAAATGGTGACCTCGCGCGCTCTGGTTGAAGGCAACCAACGCACGTTGGATATGGTGCGCGTCGATCCTGAAGAACGGGTGCGCTCCATCCAGCTATATGGAGTCGATCCTGACGTGATGGCGGCTGCGACCCGACTGCTTGTCGAGCAGGATCTGGCCGACCATGTGGACCTGAATTTTGGTTGCCCGGTGCCGAAAGTCACGCGCAAGGGTGGGGGAGCTGCGCTTCCCTACAAGCGAGACCTGTTTGCCTCACTGGTCGGTGCTGTGGTTCGCGCGGCTGACGATGCCGGCCGCACTGTCGGCCGAGATATTCCCGTCACTATCAAGATGCGAATCGGCATCGATGACGGCCACGTGACCTACCTGGATGCCGCACGCATTGCGCAGCAGGCAGGCGTCGCCGGTATTGCTCTGCACGCACGCACACAGCACCAGTACTATTCGGGTGCCGCCCAGTGGCAGGCGATTGCGCGACTACGCGACGTTGTGCGTGAGGACATCCCCGTCTTCGGCAATGGAGACATTTTCAGCGGCGACGATGCCCGAGCCATGATGGACAGCACAGGATGTAATGCAGTGGTGATAGGTCGCGGCGCGCAGGGCCGCCCCTGGCTGTTCCGCGAACTCGTTGCAGCCTTGCACGGGCGTCCGCTTCCACCACCGCCCACGCTCCGCCAGATCACACCCATCATTGAGCAGCATGCTCGCTGGCAGGTCGAAGAAATGGCCGACGAATATCGCGCGATGCGTCACCTGCGCGCTCACATCGGCTGGTACCTGCGCGGATTCGCGATCGGCGGGCCATCTCGCCAGGCTCTCAATCTGGTTTCCTCCCTGGAGGAGCTGCATGAGCGACTGATGGATCTTGACCTCGATCAGCCCTTCCCGTCGGCAGCGCAGGGCAGCAGAGGACGCGCAGGACACGAGAAGAAACCACATCTTCCCGATGGGTGGCTCAACTCGCGCACACTAACTGACGATGAACGCCAGCACCTGCACCTGGCTGAAGATGACGCGTCAGGCGGGTGAGAACATGCAACGAGAAGTCCAGATCGGCCCCGTTTTCCTGGGGCCGGGGCATCCGACCAGAATTATCGCACCACTGACCGGGAGCACATGGGATGCCCTCGTCGACGAGATCGACAACTTGCATGGCGAGCCGATTGATCTGGCCGAGTGGCGCGCAGATATGTGGCCAGATCCCGACGAGCTTGCCAGCGTGTGCAGCGCTGTTGTCCAACGGTGCACCATTCCCGTCCTCGCCACCATACGCACCATTGACGAGGGCGGCCGCAGCGCCCTGGATGAAAACGCATACGCTCACAGTGTCAGGAAACTGGCGGCGCTTGCGCCCTGTGTGGACGTGGAAGCCAGATGGCCGAGCAGCGCACAGATCGTGGACGATGCTCACAACGATGGCAGTACCGTCATTATTTCCGCACACAACTGGGAGCTGACACCGTCACCTGAAGAGATCACGCGCCAGCTTGAGCAGATGGCGGCACTGGATGGAGATATCGTCAAGGTCGCCTATCGCGCTCACTCACATGCTGATGCGGACGCGATTATGCAGGCTGGACGGTGGGCGATGTCGCACCTGGACGTGCCGACGATCTGTATCGGCATGGGCGAGGCTGGTGTGGCGACACGCCTGGCGGGGCCTGAGTTTGGACTGGCGGCCACATTTGCAACGGTCGGCGCGTCCAGTGCGCCTGGCCAGTTGCCGGCTCAACAGGTAGCACACACACTACGTGGACATGCGCACCGTGCGCACTGACATTGCGCACCGCGCACCGATCGAAGGAAGGCGCCTCATGGCGAGCGCTCAGCATACAACGTCACACCACCACGACCTGCGCCTGTGGTACAGGCAACCGGCGAGCCTGACCGAACTGATGTCCAGTGGAAAAGGGCCGCAAGCTGGCTCGCCCTCCATCGTGGACGCTGACTCTCGCATCTGGCAGGAAACAGTGATGCCGATCGGAAACGGTGACCTGGGCGGCGCGATATTTGGTGAGATCAGCCGCGATCGCATCGGTTTCAACGAGAAAACCCTGTGGACGGGCGGACCGGGAAGCACGCCGACCTATGACGGCGGCAACTCAGTCGAACACGGCAGAAACGGCCAGACGCTGCGCTCGGTGCAGCACCTATTCGAACAGGGACGCCGCGAAGAAGCAGCGCGCCTGGCGTCGAACACTCTCATAGGCGGCTTCAATGCCGCCGAACAAGGAGGCTACCAGGCGTGGGGAACCGTCTACCTCGACTACGGTTTCGCTGATGACCACTACTCGAATTATGAACGTGACCTGAATCTGTCGACCGGGATCGCGCACGTCGCATTCGATCATGACGGGACACACATCACCCGCGAATACTTTGCCTCCAACCCTGACAACGTTCTTGTCATGCATCTGACGTCCACCACCGCACAGACACTGGCCGTGTCGTTTCCAACGAAGCAGGACAGTCAGAAAAACGCTGAGCGCACCACCGTTGACGTGGCTGGAGGCCTCCTTGAAGTCAGCGGTGCACTGCATAACAACGGGCTGCGCTATGCCTCGGCAATTAAAGTGGCCAGCACTGACGGCGAGGTCAGCGACGGGGGAGACCACCTGAGTATTGCAGGGTGCACGCACGTGTCGCTGCTGGTGAGCGCGGCGACTGATTATGCGCTGACGTATCCGGCATATCGAACTGGCGAGAGCCCGCGCGATGTGTCGAGACGTGTCAGGGCGGTGCTGGAAGAAGCTGCTGCACGCAGCATTGATGACCTGCGTGAACGCCACCAGCGTGACTACAGCGCGCTGTTTGACAGAGCGGAGCTGGACCTGGGCCAATGCGACGCGAAAAATGCGGGCCAATGTGACGGAGGCGAAGCGGATCAGTGCGCCCGGACCGTTCCGACTGACGTGCTGCTCGACGCCTATCGCGCAGGAGATGCCTCGCCTGCGCAGCAACGCGAACTGGAAGTTGTGCTGTTTCAGTACGGACGCTACCTCGGCATCAGCTCCTCGCGGGAGAACTCACTGCTGCCAGCCAATCTGCAGGGCGTATGGGCGAACAGGTCTGACGATACCGTTGGGCCGAATGCATGGAACTCCGACTACCACCTCAACGTCAACATGCAGATGATCTACTGGGCGGCCTACAGTACGAACCTGGTCGAAACTGCCGATCCGATGATCCGCTTCATGAAGGCTCTGGTCGAACCGGGCAGACGCACGGCACGCATCTACCTGGGCACCGATGGCAGTGACGGATCCGGTTTCAGCGCTCACACCGAGAACACTCCATTTGGCTGGACCACTCCGGGACGTGACTTTTTCTGGGGATGGTCGCCCGCCGTGGTTCCGTGGATGCTGCACAACGTCTACGAATGGTACGAGTTCACCGGGGACACGGAGCGCCTGCGAGAAGACATCTACCCGCTGCTCAAAGAACAGGCAGACCTGTACGTGCAGCGCCTGCTGCACCCGTCCACCGACTCGACGGGCACACGCCGCCTGGTCTCATCGCCTGCCTACTCGCCCGAACATGGGCCGGTTACTGACGGCAACGTGTACGAGCAGACCCTGATCTGGCAAATGCTGACTGACGCCATCGAAGCGGCAGAGGTGCTGCAGGTGGATGCCGATCGGCTGACGATGGATGAGAGCTGCTCCATCGACGATTGGGAGCGGGACTGGGAAAATGACGGCGCGTTCACCTCGGACGCTTCACGTTCATGGGCGTGCGCCAGGCACCTGCTCGACCCCATCGTCATTGGCGACTCAGGCCAGATCAAGGAATGGTACGACGAGGGCGCCCTCGGGCATCATACGGATGGCTCCGCGATCGCGAACTATCAGCGCTACCACCGCCACATGTCGCATATGCTGGGCCTCTATCCTGGCGACCTGATCACTGTTGATCATGCAGAATTCCTCGACGCGGCAAAGGTGTCGATGAATGATCGATCTGACCGCGCGACCGGGTGGGGAATTGCTCAGCGACTGAATTCGTGGGCCCGCGCCGGCGATGGGGAGCGTGCGCACCGCATCATCCAGTCTCTTTTTGCCAACGGGATCTACCCCAACCTGTTCGATACACACCCGCCGTTCCAGATCGACGGGAACTTCGGCTACACCGCAGGTGTCAGCGAAATGCTGCTGCAGTCCAATTCGACCTGGGTGGGTCAGGATGGACGCGGGTACCGCAACTATATGTATCCAGCGCCCGCGTTGCCGCGCGTGTGGAGAAACGGTCGAGTCAGTGGGCTGCGCGCTCGCGGCAACTTCACGGTTGGCTATGAATGGGCCGATGGCGCCGTCACTTTGATGACGATTACCTCCGGAAGTGGCGGGCACGCAGTGGTACGTCTGTCGGGAGCCTCGAACGCGACCGTGACAAGCGCTGACGGCGCGTGCGTGAGATCGACGCTGCTGGACGCCACGCACCTCGCATTCGATACGCGTCCTGGCGAAACCTACACCATCACTCACCTGACCAAGGAAGCGTGAGCGTGTGGGCGCGAGGAGACCTACCGGCTCCGTGGCGAGCGAACCAGTTCGACAACCGTATCCAGGCGGCGCTGCGCGATGGGAGCGAACTCGTCGATAAGTGCCTGCTCTGACATGGATGCGAGAGGTTCGAGCTGGACAATGTAGCGCATCGTGGCCACACCGTACAGCGTGGACATGACGCACTCAATCTCCCGCGCAATCGCTGTGCGCGTGGCGGGTGACAGGGGAGGAGCGTCAGTTCCGCACACGTGCTGATGAATAAAGTCAGTAATGTCGGGGATGATGCTGGAGTGTACGTAGGAGCGGAAACGCTGCTTGGAGTCGAAATAATAGTTCACCATTGCCGGATCGCAGTTGGCGCGAGCCGCGATATGACGGGTTGTGGTGCCGTCGTATCCATTCGCAATGAATTCTTCTTCTGCGATGCGTCTGATGATTTCGCGCATGTCGCCGCGCTTGCCATGCGCGACATCGCGCAAACCCCTGGTGGGACTGGTCGGGGAAATCCTGGTGAAGTTCCATCTCGAGGCAAACAACCACGCGGTGCGTGTTATTGAAGAGGAAGGGTGTGAGGCGGAACTGCCCACACTGATCCAGTTCTTCCACAACGCGATGGCATCAGCATCGTGGAACGCTCACAACCTGGGGATGGTCGACATGATTGAACATGGCTGCCCGAACATCATCTGTGCACAGCCTTTCGGCTGCCTGCCCAACCACATCATCGGCAAAGGCATGTTCCGCGCGCTGCGCAACCGTTACCCGAACGCCAACATTGTCTCCGTTGACTACGATCCCGCTGCCTCTCAGGTCAACCAGCTCAACCGCATCAAACTGATGATCTCAACGGCGATGGAACAGCATCGGCGCGAAAGCGCGGATGGCGTGCTGGATTTCGGCACAGTCGACATTGTGTGGGATGAGGAAGACAAGGGATTTGAGCCACGCTGACCGGCATGCGGAAGTTGCGCGATGGCCTCACTGGCCGCCCAGTCCAAATTCGCCGTCGATCGCGGCGATCGTCCCTCCCTGCCGATTGCGGCGGTGACCAGCAATTAGCGCGTTGGTCGGGCTGCTCCGCAGAACAGACCGACCCAGGATCAAGATCGGCGCGATGTTGCCAATGCCCGGGCGCTGATGGTTCTCTGATTGAGCAGGCCCGTGTGGCTTACGAATAGCTGGAGACGGGAGGGGCCTGAACCAAGGCTGCTTCAAACCAGGCGCACTGGTCAGGGCCGACAACAGTGGGCTGATTCGGCTCACCACCGGAGCGCCCCGTTGAATCAAGCAGCAGCGCATGTTCGGGCGGAACCTCAACAGGAGTATCAGAAGCGTTGACCACCACCATGACGCCGGCGCACAGGTGCACACCCACACCCTCATGCGCCCAGGCCAGGTGGTTCACGTATGCCAAGGATCCTGACCCCATGGAGCGCTCAACACGGATCCTCAGGGCACGTGAGACCATTTCGCGCTCGCGGCGCGCATCCTCACTCGGCTCCCACTCCACGTGAGCCCCGTCGTGAGCATCAAAATTGCGGCGACCGGCCAGCCTGTCGAACGGTGCGTACGCCGCCCCCGGCAGTGACAATGCCACCAGTGCCATCGCATTGCGGCGCCACTGCGAAGCGCCTTCCTCCCACGAACCAGGGGAGGGAAGAACGGGGCGGTTGTCGGTGACGCAGTGCGACCACTGCCAGGCGGCAACGTGACCCAGACGCGAACGCTCCGACAGCGTGCACGCAATGCGTTCATGCAGCTCAGTGATGTCCCACGGGCAGGTGACCAGTGCGTCGTCACGCAGATGGTGGAACCAGTCTTCCTCCAGGTGGCGGCTCAGGGCATGCGGAGTGGTGATGGAACTTTCCGCACTCAGAATTGGCATGCGTTCAAAATCAGCCAGCTCTGCCTGCAGAATGTGGATCAGTTGCGTGAAGCGCTGCGCCTGATCGTCACCTGACTGGTCATCCTCGCGAATGATTCCCAGGTCAATCCCGTCGGCACCGGCTTTCAGAGCCGCCCTCGTGCGCACGACCAGTGAGGACACGTCCTGTTCGAAGTTGACAAACGCTCCCTCGCTGCTGCCCGGCACGCGCGCGCCGGACAGTCGGACGATGACCTTGACGCCGGTGCGGTGAACACGCTCGATAAATGATGCCAGGCGCGACCCATCCACCGCGATGTCGGCATGTGCGGGCCGGACGGCAACAGCCGTGAAGCCGACGCGCGCAAAATCGAAGGAGAGTTTTTCGATAACTTCCAAATCCTCATCGGTCACACCGCCGCCGATATCGCAGATCACGGCGCGTCTCCACCAGGGGAAATGTCCCCGTTGGACGCGGTGAACCAGTCGCGTAGTCACGCTTGAATCGGATGCGACGTGAAAAGTCGACGTGTCAGACATAATGCTATTGTGGCCCATTCGCGTGCCGAAGGCACATATTGTCCAGGGAAGAGCATGTACGGGCGTTAGGCTGGAGCCGTGAACCAGCGCATGAACCACGCCCAGGTGCCCCATCGGATCGTCTACTCGGCAGGTGACCGTGAACGATTCGTCGCAGAATCACCCAAGAATCCTGAACGCACCGATTTCGAACGTGACCGCGCGCGAATTGTCCATTCATCAGCGCTGAGACGCTTGGGCGCCAAGACTCAGGTGCTGGGACCCATCAGCGATGACTTCGTGCGCACGCGCCTGACGCACTCACTGGAAGTGGCACAGGTGGGTCGCGAGCTTGGTAAAGAACTTGGCGCAGATCCAGACGTTGTGGAGGCAGCGTGCCTGTCTCACGATTTGGGCCACCCGCCGTTCGGTCACAACGGCGAACGCGTGCTCAACGACCTGGCGCAAGATGCCGGAGGCTTTGAGGGAAACGCTCAGACACTGCGCATTGTGGTGCGCCTCGAACCCAAAGTTGTCGCCCCGGACGGGGCACCCTCGGGACTGAATTTGACGAGGGCGACGCTGGACGCCATCGCGAAGTATCCGTGGAAGCGCGGCCAGGGCCCCGACCCTGACAAGTCGATGAAGAAGTTTGGCGTCTATGAAGACGACGCTGAGGTGTTCACCTGGATGCGTGGCGATGTGCCCGCCGGGAGGCGCTGCCTCGAAGCACAGATCATGGACCTGTCTGATGACATCGGATACTGCGTGCACGACGTGGAAGACGCGATCGCCACGCACGCGATGGATGTCAGCCACGTGGGTGACGACGAGCATGTGGCCGGAATCATCGACTCCACTTTGCAGTGGTACGGCGGGGGAGCGAGCGCCGATGAGCTGGAAGCGGCGATGGAGCGCCTGCTAACGCTGCCGGTGTGGCTGCACCGTTTCGATGGCACGTATGCGGACCTTGCGGCCTTGAAAAATCTGACCAGCCAGTTGATCGGCAGGTTTTGTCAAAGCGTTGTTGCGGCCACGCGCGAAGTGGCCGGTGATGGCCCACTGGGACGGCACCATGCGGACCTGGTGATTCCTCGGGACGTGCGGGCGGAGATTCAGCTGCTCAAGGGGATCGCTGTGCACTACGTGATGTCTCCGCGAGAAACCGAACCGGTCTACCTGCATCAGCGCACGATTCTTGCCGACCTGGTTGACGCGTTGCTCGAATCGCGCGGGCAGCACCTCGAAGAGCCGTTTGCGACTGCATGGCAACATGCCGACGGTGATGCCGAGCGGCTGCGTGTCGTCATCGATCAGGTGGCGACATTGACGGATATTTCAGCCTCACAGTGGCACGCCCGCCTGTGCGGACTGCTATCGACCCAGTGGACGTGAGGGCGCGGAACAGTACACTGAAGCCATGGCTGGCATGATCCGTCGAGAAGACATAGCGGCGGTGCGTGAAGCCTGCCGGATCGAAGAGGTGGTAGGCGAACACGTCACCTTGAAGAGTGCGGGCGTGGGTGCGTTGAAAGGACTGTGCCCCTTCCACGACGAGAAGACCCCGTCATTCCACGTGCGCCCCGTGGTCGGCCTGTGGCACTGCTTCGGATGTGGTGAAGGCGGAGACGTCATCAGCTTCATCCAGAAGATCAACCATATGAGCTTCGTTGAAGCCGTCGAGATGCTCGCCCAGCGTTACTCGATCACGCTGCACTATGAAGAAGGCGGCCGGCGGGTACGCGAGGAAGAACCGGGGAAGCGTCAGCGCCTCCTGGATGCCCACAATGTGGCAGAGGATTTCTACCGCGAACAGCTCCTGTCCCACGAGGCAAAGCCGGGCCGCACTTTCCTGGCCAACCGCGGTTTTTCGCAGTCCGACAGTGCGCAGTTCGGGATCGGGTATTCGCCGCAATCGTGGGATTCGCTCACACGTGTGCTGCGCTCGCGTGGATTCACGGATGCGGAAATTCTGGCAGCCGGACTTGCCAGTCAGGGTAACCGCGGCATCTACGATCGTTTTCGAGGGCGCCTGATGTGGCCAATCCGCGACATTACTGGCGCGACCGTCGGATTCGGTGCGAGGCGCCTGGACGATTCTGACACGAATTCTCCGAAGTATCTGAATACCCCCGAGACACCGATTTACCACAAGTCACAGGTTCTTTATGGCCTTGACCTGGCCAAGCGCGAAATTTCCAAGCGTCGACGCATCGTCATTGTGGAAGGCTACACCGATGTGATGGCCGCGCATGTGGCTGGTGAAGTCACTGCGGTGGCCACATGCGGCACGGCGTTCGGCTCCGAGCACGTCAAGATCGTGCGGCGTCTGCTTGGTGACAGTGCTGATCCTGCGGCCGGAGTGGTGCTCTCATCGGGACGTGCTCACGGTGGAGAAATCATTTTCACTTTTGATGGTGATGAGGCCGGTCGCAAGGCGGCGCTTCGTGCTTTTGGTGAGGATCAGAACTTTGCCGCCCAGACTTTCGTCGCCGTGGAGACATCTGGCCTGGATCCGTGTGACTTGCGGCTTCGCAGCGGTGATCAGGCGGTATTAAATCTGGTCAATTCGCGCACACCGCTGTTTGAGTTTGTTATCCGCTCGTTGCTGCACCTGCAGGATTTGAACACTGCTGAAGGTCGCGTTGCCGCGTTGCACGCTGCCTCTCCCGTGGTGGCCGGGATCAAGGACAGGGCGTTGCGTAACGAGTACACGCGTTCACTGGCAGGCTGGCTCGGCATGGATATGCGAGATGTGGCCAAGTCGGTGCGCACCGCGCCGCGGATGGCGTCCAATCAGGGTGGTCGTTATGCGCAGGCGCGCAGCTACACGTCGCCCTCGGCAATGGACATGGCGGGCGCGGGCGTGCCTGGACGAGTGCCGGCAGCAGTGATGGACGATCCGGTGGCGAACCTGGAGCGCCAGGCCCTTGAGGTGTTGATTCAACGCCCAGTCGACGTGGTGGATTCCGGTTTTGAGGAACTGGGCGGGGAAGCGTTCACGGTGCCTGCTCACAGGGCAGTTCACGACGCTGTGCGCGCTATCGGCGGGCTGCAGACCTTTACTGACATGCTGACCCGAGCAGAAGACTCGATGGGCAGGGGGGACGCGGCGGAAGCTGCTGCGACGAAGAAATTTGCCGAAGCGATTCGTGAAAGCGCCGGGCCGGTTGTCGATGCGGTTGTCACGCAGCTGGCTGTCGCACCCTTGCCGCAGGACCGTCCCGACCAAATGCGTTCGTTTTCGCGCGGCATTATTGCTGCGATGGTGCGGATGGATCTGACGCGTCGAAGTGCCGAGCTGCATGCGAAACTGCAGCGTATGAACTCTGATGATGAGCGCTATGCTGAGACCTTCACAGAGTTGATGAAATGTGAAGAGCGGCGGCGAGCGTTCGCTGAGCAGAATTAGGAGAAGAAATGGCGGAAGTGGAAAGTTTCCAGCTCGATCATACGGCTGTGCGCGCGCCTTACGTGCGGCTCATCAATCGTGAGAGCGGGCCTGCCGGTGACGTGATCTCGAATTTCGATCTTCGTTTTGTCCAGCCCAACGCGAACGCCATCCCCACCGGGGGGTTGCATACGATTGAGCACCTCTTGGCGTCACTCCTGCGTGACCGCATGGACGGAATCATTGACTGCTCACCGTTCGGTTGCCGTACCGGGTTCCATCTGATTACGTGGGGAGAACCGGCAGTGGAGGACATTGCGCGCGTAGTGACCGATTCTCTTCGCGCCATTGCCGAAGACGTCGCGTGGGACGATGTGCCGGGTACGGATGAAAAGTCGTGTGGCAACTACCGTGATCATTCGCTGTTCAGCGCTCGCGAGTGGGCTCGCTCCATCATCGATGCCGGCTTGAGCGTTGATCCTTACGAGCGCCAGCTTCTGGACGCGAACTAGATCACCGTTGCGGATATCCTCATTGCTATGACACCTTCGAAACCTTCTCACAGCCAGCTTCCCTCCACGGTTGCGCAGCATCTGCCCGCCTATGATGCGAGTGCTCCATGCGAGCGCCTCGAGGACGGGCGAGTAGTCATCGCCGGCAAGTACGCATTTTTCGTCGCCAGTGACGAGGGTGTCCACCTCGCTGCCATGTGGTACGAAGTTCAGCATGCGCGCTGGAACGCTGAGAAGCGGACGTTGAGCGTCACGTGGGTCGATCCCGACCGCGAACCGTTCACGGGCGTCACGATCAGTGAGGACCCAGAGCGTTTTATGGCGCTTATGAGTGAAGCTGTGTCGCAGTCGATCGTGACTCAACGTTCGGTGACGGTTGATTCGGGTGCGACAGTGACTGCTGCAATCCGTCGAACTGCTGATGGGCAGTTGTTCTCCACACTCGTGTCGGATGGGCCGCTAACCGGTGAGGAAGCGCATCAGGCGGACGCGCTTGAACGGGATGTGCGCGAAGGTGTCGGCCTCGACTAGCGAGACCGAGCAGCGGCCTCACATGAGCGTGCGAATGTGAGCCTGAGCCACTCACCCTGGCCGTTGGCGCGTGAGCAGTGCTGTACTGGCACGTGCAACAAAGTGAGGGATACACCACCTCTTTCAAGTTGCCCCTTTTGGTCATCAGTCGCTAGACTTCAATGCGTTGATCCCGCGTAGCTCAACGGCAGAGCATCCGACTGTTAATCGGACGGTTACTGGTTCGAATCCAGTCGCGGGAGCCACGATCAGCCCGTGCAGATTCTGCGCGGGCTTCATCATTATCGCGTGGTGTCACCAGATCAGCGACTGTCACACCAAACAGGTCAGCCAAGGCAGCTAGCTCGCTCAATTGCCACGCTCGTCTACCGTGCCATTTCTTAGACACAGTTGCCTGGTTAATCCCTAGTGCACTAGCTAGGTCTTGCTGCCTTAGCTGCATGTAGGCAGCGTTCGCTCGCACGTTGGCAGATGCGATCTCATCGATAGTTGTGGTCTCTGGTGCGATAGTTTCAACGCTCATGTGTCGATTATATGTCATACCGGAATATGTGAGTGCGTAAAGGTAATTCGCAATGACAGCGTGTCGGTCATGAAAAAATGCCGCTGTGGCATTTAGATATGACTATGAGTAATTCTCAGGTAGTCATAACTCGTGCCGTGCTGCAACACATGGCGCATGAGGGACTTTCACAGTCACAGATGGGCAAGCTGATCGGAATGCGTCAGCCAGTACTCTCACGCAAGCTGACAGGATCGCGTCGCTGGATCATTGATGATGTTGACCGGCTGATCGATGCTGGCGTGCCAGTGTCAATTCCTGCCACCGATCTGCTGGATGGTGCCAGACCATGAAGCAGAAAACATCAATTAATTGGCCAGTGCTGGTTAGCCTGGTTAACTGCTTCCTGGCGATGTTGTTCCTGGCACTGTTGCCACCGTTCCATCGCGTCGATCTGTCACTGTGGGCTGCCACGTGGATGTGGCTTATTAGCAGTGGCGCGTGCTATGCGCTGGCTCGATCGCGCCAGGCAGGTGATCGCAGGTGAGCATGACAGTCATCCCAACTAGCTCGGTAGTCCAGCTGGTCTATCAGCTAGGGCAGGTCGAATGGGGACCACTTTCAGCCCCGTGCCTGCGCGGCACGCGCGCGATCCTGGATGCGCTGGCGCGCGCGATGTATGCAGGTAGAAAAGACCTCAAGGGCGAGATAGATATTACTGCTGGCCAGCTGATGCGCACCGCTGGCTATAAGGAGCGCTGGACGCGCCTGGCGCTGCATACGCTGGAAGATTCTGGCGTGATTGTGTGGAAGCGTGGCGGAATACGCGATGGCAAGCCAGAAGCAGGCCTAATCAGGATCGTGAAGCGCGTGCTAGTCCAGTGGATCCAGGACGCGCTGCCTGATGCAACCCGTCGCCAGCGTAAGCGTCACCAGCGCACGATGAAGCGGCTAGAAAAGATCCACCTGAAAAATCTGTCACCGCGTTTACGCAGGTCAGGCCATGCGGCACTGACTGCAAGCCCTCTATCTAACGATAGAGATATAGCGCGGGCACACCGTGCCCCCGCAGCTCACTCTCGCCAATCAAAGGAAAAGAAGATGAAGAAGAAAGCGCCAGCGCTTAATCTTTCGTACCTGCCGATCACATGCAGGCATGGGATCGGTAAACCAGTGTGCTGCCCTGACTGCAGAGCTATTGCAGCAGCGATCGAACGATCAGGATCAGCGCAGATGGAAATGACCTATGAGCCACCAGCACCACCAAGGCCAGCACCACGCATCACTGATTATGAGCGCTACATGCGCACCACGTATCCAGACATCTCACCGCGCTGGTGGATGGACATCGAAGCAAAGGACCCCAGAGCCAGGGAGCTAGCAGCAAATGGACGATGACCAGGAGATCGCAGAATACGCGCGCGCACTGCTCGACACATGCGATGACATTGAGACTGAGCTGCCAGCATCGCCCTATTCGATGAGCGCTGCACAGCTGAGAATTGCTAGCACACTGATCAGCATTCGCAGGCAGGCAGTGATGATCATGCACCTAGCAGGCAGCGAACTATGACGCGCGCATGGTCAGGCCAGCGCATCCAGCGACTGCGCGACATGGTGATCACTGAGTACGGCACTACATGCTGGCTCTGTCATAAGCCGATAGACCTAGCGCTGGCCTACCCTCACCCTGGCAGGATCAGCGTTGATCATGTGATCCCACGCTCGCAAGGCGGCACCGATAGCCTGGCTAACCTCAGGCCTGCTCACCTGCGATGCAATGAGCAAAGGGGAGCGCGCCCACCCCGCGCAATCAGGCGCTCGTACCGATCGCCACTGATCGATCTGACTGGCACTAATCAACCGGATCGGTCGCACACGCTGCCCTCAAAGATCATTTTTTGAATGTCTTTACCTGACCGAAGCCCCGCCCGACCCTCAGCGCCCCCCCTGAAACCCTAGAAAAACGGCGAAAACAGGCCACAAGCACACGAAAAAGGAGAAAAAAACAGTGATCAGCACAGCAACACCACTATTCACTGTCGATTCAGGCAGAAATGCTAATGATGAGCCTGGATCTATTGAGAAATCTGTGCAGTCATCGATCGATGAGCTACGCAGCCAGGGTGTGATCGCAGGAAAATACGCTGCTATCTGTGACACTCTCATCGCTACTGCGCGCGCGGTCGATGCTGGCATGCAAGGTGGACCGCGCGGCATCAGCGTCGCAACATCGAACCTCACGAAGCTGCTGCTAGAGGGCCTGCAGGAGCTGCCAGAGCCACAGACAGGCGTAGATCCCACCTATGATGCGCTAGATGTTCAGATCAAAGCGCTAACCGCTAACGCTCTAGGCGATCACGATGCCTGACGCTAGGCCTGCCTACGCGACCAGGCGCACCCCGAATAACCCGACTTTCGGCGCGCGCGTCGCGATGATCGCTGAAACGCTCATGGGCACCCCGCTGATGCCCTGGCAGCGCCAGGTGGCAGACGTTGCCCTTGAAATTGACCCAGATCGTCCTGGCGCGTGGCGCTATGACGAAATCGTGGTAACTGTTCCCAGGCAGGCAGGAAAAACCGCGCTGATGCGTGCCGTCGCAGTCGACCGGCTCATGGCATACCGCAATCACATCATTATGATGACCGCGCAGACCGGCAAAGATGCCAGGAAGCGCTGGGACCAGATCCTGAAAGCCCTGGAAGTCGACAGGCACCCGTCGATCTTCAAGGCGTATGCGTCGCGCGGCTCAGAGCAGCTGCTCGCAGTCAAAACCGAATCAACCATTAGCCCGTTCGCACCCACCCCTACCGCTGTTCACGGTGATTCACTGCACCTGGTGATGATCGATGAAGCATGGGCACACGATGAGGAATCTGGCCAGGCTCTCACCGCTGCCATAAATCCAACGTTTGCGACGGTGCTCGATTCACAGCTATGGGTAGTTTCTACAAAAGGCACGGCGCGCAGCGCGTATCTTAATAATCTCATTGACCGTGGTCGCCAGGCCGTCGACGATCCAGGATCACACATGGCATATTTTGAATGGTCTGCAGATCCTGACCAGGCGCAAGCAGACCCCTACAGTCGCCAAACTCTCGCATTCCACCCCGCGCTAGGCCACACGCAGTCATATGAAAAACTGCTCGCTATCGGTCGCGATGAATCACTGACCACCTGGAAGCGCTCCTATCTGAACCTCACTGATCCTGGTGGGCAAAAAGCGCCGATAGATCTGGCGCTATGGGATGACCTGGCAAAACCCGCGCAAGCCCCAAGCCCCTCGCAGTGCTCGCTCGCATTCGATGCTGCCCTGGATGGCTCAGCGGCATCGATCGCGATCGCCTGGCGCGATGCTGAAATCACGCACACGGCCATCGCGATGACCCAGCCAGGCGCGCAGTGGCTCACCAGTCAGGTCAGTGCGCTATATGCGCGCGGGTACACCAGGATCAGCGCAGACCCAACGGGACCGACACGCACCATCATCGATGACCTGGCATGCCAGGGCATCCCAGTGAACAAACTGACAACCAGTGATTATTCAGCGGCATGCCAGTGGCTCATCGATAAATCGGGCACAGGTGACCTCGCCCACGACGGCACACCCATGACCCGCACCGCCCTGGAACTCACCGCCACTAGCACGCGCGGCGGCACGCTCATATTCAACGCGGCCAGGTCAATGGGACCGATCGATGCGCTGCGCGCCACAGCTATTGCAGGTCACGACGCAGCGACCAGGCCAGCAGGCCTGCAGATCTTCTAAGGAGCACAAAATGAGGGCAGCGTATCGCGTCACGGTCGACGGCTCAGCAGTGAGTTTCTTGCCGTTGTGCTCATGCGGATGGCGTGACACCCCGCGCACGACACGGCAGGCGGCATGGCTCGCATGCAGGCGGCATGAGGAAAACTGTCACCCCTCTGGCCTGCAAGCAGCGCAAGCGCTCGCTAAGCAGGCCGCGCGTGACGCTGCGACACGCAGGCAGAGCGTGAAACGTCAATAACCTGGCGCACTCTAATGTCATGCGATTACTTGACGCTCTCGGAATCACCCAGACACGCAGCGACACGCCTGACGCAGGTCTGTCATCGCGCGTGCTGCCACCAGAGCGCGCTGCCCACGTCGACGAAAGGGACATCACCGGCCTAGATGCCGTATTCCGTTCGTTGGCATACTTGCAGACCCTGGCTGGCCAGCTCACCATCGATGCCTGGAAAAAAGGCGTGCCGATCCTGACCCCTAGCCTGGTATCACACCCCGACATTGATGCGACGCAGCGCGCCTGGATCATCCAGAATGTCGCGGCGCTCAGTCAGACCGGCAACTGTTTCTGGCTCGTCACCAGGGACACTGCTGGCCAGGTCGCTAACGTCCGCGTCATCGAATCATCTCGCATTACTGTCACTGTCGACCGCCACCACCGGCTGCACTACACGCTCGACGGTCACGATCAGCCAGATGGCACGATCGCGCACCTGCGCTATCTGACCATTGAGGATGAGCCGCTTGGCCTGGGACCGCTCCAGGCTGCTAGGCGCGGCTTAGAGGGAATGGTGAAAGTCAATCAGTATGCAGATGGCCTATTTACGCGCGGCGGCGTGCCGTCCGGCATTCTCTCCACTGATCAGCCCCTCACCCAGGAGCAGGCAGACCAGGCCGCGCGCACCTGGGAAACAAAGCAGCACTTAGGAAAAACTGCAGTGCTTGGCCAGGGATTGACCTATAAGGCCACAGCGATCACGCCGACTGACCTGCAATGGCTCGATTCTCAAAAGTGGAGTGTGACGCGTGTTGCCAGACTGTTCGGCGTGCCCCCGTCGAAGCTGGCAATAGGTATCGATGGCGCATCAATGACCTATCAGAATGTGGAGCAGGCCGCGCTCGATGCGATGCGCGACACGCTCATGGGATATCTCAGCCCGATCGAAGATCAGCTGACAGCGCTGCTGCCACGCGGCCAACACGCAAGATTCAACCTAGATGCCGTGCTCAGGCCAGATACCAAAACACGCTACGAAGCGCACGAAATCGCAGCGCGCACAGGCTTCCTCACGATCAATGAAATTAGGCAGCTAGAGGGACTAGCGCCACTGAACGCACTAGTAGAACAGGCAGCACAATGAGCGACCACCTCACAGGAATACAGCAGCGCACGTTCACGATCACCAGCACGCGCGATGATCAGCTGGAAGAAAAACGCGAATTTACAGCTATAGGCGTGCCCTGGAACACGATCTACGACACAGGTTGGGACTACAGGGAGCGATTCGACGCTGATTCAGTCGATGCTGATGGCGCGATCCTGGTCTACCGGCACGCAGACCCGATCGGACTGATCACCAGCACACGCAGCACAGATGATGGCCTAGAAATCACTGCGCGCATCTCAAAGACCCCGCGCGGCGATGAAGTCTACACACTCATTCGTGATGGCGTGCTGCACTCGATGTCGATCGGCTTCACGCCGATCGCCTACCGGCACGACGACGTAAACGGCGTAGATGTCACCACGATCACCCAGGCCAAAGCTCACGAATTTTCAGTAGTCCCTAACCCCGCATATGAATCAGCCCAAATCACCCAAGTCCGACAGACAAAGGAGCCAGAAATGACCCAGACCACGACCAATGAAATCGATGATCTGCGATCGCACATCGACGATCTGGATCGCAAGATCACAGCCCTGCCCACCCACAACGAGCCACCGGCACCTGACACGCGCTCAGCTGGCGCGATCGTTAAGGCAATCGCAGACGGCGACGATCAGACGATCAGCCAGGTGAATCGCTACATGTCGCGCGCGTTTGACGGCACGAAGATCGAAGCCGATGGCGCATCAGCCACCCCCGTGTGGATCAAAGACCTGACCAGGATCATCGATAATGCGAACCCGCTCGCAGGGCTGTTCTCGACCGCTGCGCTGCCAGCAGAGGGCATGAGCATCGAATACACGCAGCTGAAATCAAACACCATCAGCGTCGCTCAGCAGAAGAATGAGGGTGACCAGCTCGCACTGGGAACAGTAGCCACAGAAACCAAGAACGCGCCGATCTACACATACGGCGGAGCCACCAAACTGTCATTCCAGGCAATCCAGCGCGCACGCACCAACATGGTGGACTTGTCGCTGCGCGCGATGGCAGTGGCAGCAGCCAAGCAAAACGCCAGCGCATTCCATTCGTTCCTGGAAAAGCAGATCTCAGAGCAGGCGAAAAACGCGATTAGCATCACCAAGGCCGCTAGCGCGCTGACCTGGCCTGACCTGCTGGCCATGCTGCTCGACGTGAACAAGGCCTACAACGACCTAGGCCTAGCACTTGATGGCGCGATCGTTGACCGCGCGACGTTCCTGGCTATCGGATCCCTAGAGGGCAAAGACGGCAGGCCGCTCATGGACGTGACCGGCACCGGCTCAAACACTGTGGGCACGATCGACACCCGCGCATTCAAAGGCCAGCTAGGAAACGTCACATTCGTGCCTGACTACGATGCCACCAGCGCGCGCGGCACCTCAATCGCTGGCACTTTCTACAACGCCGAAGCGCTGCGCACCTACACCAGCGGCATCGCGCACCTGCAAGATGAAAACGTGCTGACGCTGACACGCGACATGAGCGTGTACTACTACGCGGCGCACGCTGCTGAGATCCCTGCAGCCCTCGTGCCCCTCAAGCTAGGCGCAGCGTAATGCTCGATCTGATCAGCAGGCTGCGAGAAACCGTCGGAGCTGACCCACAGGCATTGGAAGATGAACTGCAGGCAGTGCTCGATGAAGCCAAAGCGCTCATTAAGCAGCACTGTGGCACAGGCCTGGAAACAGTGCCCACGGTGATCCAGGATCGCGCCACGCTAAAGGTCGCCAGTGAGCTATGGGCCAAGCGCAACGCGATCGGCGGCATCATGGCAGGCTACTCGGATGCAGGTCCCGTGCGCCTGGCGCGTGATCCTATGATCGCGGCCTACCCGCTGCTGCGCCCCTATCTCCACCTGGTGATCGCATGACTAACCCGCTATCTGATGCGCGCACTGACCTGGCAGCGCTCATGCGCACAACCGGCATCACGGTGACCGATCATGAGCCAGACCGGCCAGCGCCCCCACAGATCGTGATCAGGCCATCGACCGACACGTGGATCACAGAAAATGAAACATTCTCATCCACCCTGGATCTGCACATGAGCGTGCTGCTGGTCACCAGGCCAGCAGACAGTAACGCGGCCACGCTCGCATTAGAGGACATGCTGCACAGCGCGATCACAGCGCTACAAGACGATGGCAGATACGTGATCGACCAGATCTCACGCCCGATGACCCTGATCGTCTCGCAGCAGATGGCATTCCCAGCAGTAGAAATCACCCTGACCACCCAGGTCACCATCTAGAAAGGACCCACCAATGGCAACCCAAACCGCCCCCAAGGAATCACCGCGCATCCGCGGCAAAAAACTCGGCTTCAAACTCGGTAATAAAGAGTATTGGCCAGACATGACCAAGGCGGAACTCTCAGCGACCGATTCAGATGACACTGCCACGTTTGGATCCATCCAGGCAGGCGGCACCCCGATGAAGCTGGTGATTGAAGCTATTCAGTCGACCGCTAAGACCTCGCTGTGGCGCTACCTTTTCGAGCACGTCGGGGAAAGCGTCGAATTTATGCTGGCCATTCACGGCAACGAAAAACCGACAGCCGATGAGCCACACATTACTGGTACTTGCGTCATTGAAATGCCCCCAAAGCTCTCGACAGAGGTGAAAAACACGTCCACGTTCGACCTGGAACTGCCAGTGGAAACCTGGCAGATGACTGACAGCGCATCGACCGCATCATGAGCCAGGCATCACTGGTGCGCATGAAAGGCCTACGGCGCACACTGCGCGCGCTGGAAGCTGCAGGCGCATCAGCTGAGGACATGCGCGACCTCATGCACGCTCTAGGCATGATCGTGGTCGATCGTGCTCGACAGCGCGCACCAGTGAGATCTGGAGCGCTCAGCCAATCCATCCGCGCAGGCCGTGGCAAGACTAAGGCCGTGGTGCGTGCAGGCTTCGAATCGCAGCGCCTGCCCTACGCAGCAGTCATTCACTACGGATGGCCACAGCGCAACATTCGCGCAAACCCCTACCTAACAACTGCGCTCGAAGAATCACAGCAGGAAGTGCTCGCAGCATTCACTGAGGGCATCGACCAACTACTGAAAGACAGTGACCTGAAATGAACCTGGATGATCTCACGATCGGTGAAATCGAAACGCTAGAGGACATCACTGGCGCATCGCTCAGCGCCCTGGAAGATGACACGACCCCCAAGGGCAAGACGATCAAAGCGATCGTGTATATCGTGTCGCGTCGCCTGGGAGAGCCTAAATCACTCGAAGAAATCGCAGCCATGCCGATGACCGAAGCGATGACATACATGGAGCACCTGCAGGCAGGTGAGAGCGCAAACCCCGCATAAAGGAGCGCGCCAGGCAGCTGGCGGCATTCTGCCTGGCAACCGGAATCGCTCCAAGCGAATACAAAAACCTCACCGCCAATGAGGTACAGGCATTCATCGAACTACTAGAGGAAAGGAGATAACCAATGGCGCGCCAGCGTGTAATCGTCAGTGTCCTGGCTGACACTGGCAGATTCACCAAGGGGATCAAAGCCACAGTGAGCCAGGTCGAAAAGATCACTAGCAAAATCGCTGGCTTCGGTAAGACTGGCGCGCTCGCTATCGGCGGAATCACCACAGCGATCGGCACTCTAGCAGTCAAAGGCGGCATAGAGCGCTCGATGAAAATGGAGACCGCGCAGAAAAAGCTCGAAGCCCTAGGAGCATCAGCTGCGCAAGTCTCACAGGTCACCAGTGACGCGCTCGCATCAGTCAAAGGGACAGCATTCGGCCTAGATGCTGCTGCCACCGCTGCAGCATCAGCGATGGCAGCGCAAATCAAGCCAGGCAAAGAAATGGAGCGGTACCTGAGCCTGGTCGCTGACACTGCGCAAATAGCTGGCACCAGCATGGAAGAAATGGGCAGCATCTTCGGGAAAGTCGCCACTAATGGCAAGGTGACCACCCAGGAGATGAACCAGCTGGCAGATCGCGGCATCCCGATCTGGGCATACCTAGCAGAACAATACGGCGTGACCACCGAAGAACTGCGCAAGATGGTCACGAATGGCCAGGTAGACCTGGCTGCATTCCAGGATGCGATCGAAAAGCACATAGGCGGATCTGGCAAGATCATGGCGCAGACCACGAAAGGCGCCTATGCGAACATGATGGCAGCCTTGTCCAGGCTAGGCCAGACGGTGGTCGCCCCCGTGTTCCCTCACTTTCGTGAAATCTTCTACGAAGCAAACCAGGCACTCGACGCGCTTAACTCTGCTATTCAGCCCACGTTTGCTGCGATCAGTGACGCTATCGGTCCCAGGATCACTGCAGCGCTCGATGGATCCGGCCAGCGCTTCGCATCCTGGGCACAAACTGCAGCCCAGTCTGCAGGCTCCATGATTGACACGCTGAAATCGAAAATCAGTACCCTGACGCAGTCGCCCCTAGGCCAGGCTGTCAGCAGCCAGTTCTCGCAGATCATTGATTCTATCGGCCCCGTGCTCAGTCAGATCGGCACTGCTCTAGCGCCGATCATCTCTAGCATCGGCGGCGCATTCCAGGCGCTCATGCCTTCAATCTCGCAGATCGCGCCAGTCATCATGCAGGTGGTCAGCGCATTCTCACCCCTGCATCTCGTGGTCCAGGCATTGATGCCGATCCTGCCATCACTCGGCCAGACCCTGGCCACGCTCGCCAGCACGATCGGCACCACCCTGGCATCAGCACTGCCCACCGTTCTGCCTGCCCTGCAGACCCTGGCCACGGCTCTAGGCGACACTCTGGCTAGCGTGCTGCCGATCATCTCAGACCTGCTAGCAGAAATGGCAGGCACACTAGGCGGCACCCTCGCCAGCGCAGCGCAGACAATCCTGCCTACCCTGGCTAACTTGGTCGCAATGCTGGCGCAATCACTCGCACCAGTCCTGCCTGCACTCACCCCGCTGATCAAAGGCGTGGCCACAGTTATCACGTCGCTAGCGTCAGCAGTCGCACCACTAATCCCCGCGCTGCTCGGCGTTGCACAGACCCTGATCGATGCGCTGATGCCGATCCTGCCAGTGATCGGCCAGACACTCGCCACGATCGCACCACTGATCGGCATGCTGCTCGAAGCGCTCGCACCCCTACTGCCAGTCATCACCGACCTGATCCAAAACGCCCTAAACCTGCTGATACCGATCCTCACGCCGATCATCAGCATCATTAGCACCCTGGCACAGATCATCATGCAGGTGCTCACGGTCGCACTGCAGATCATCATGCCGATTCTCACAGGCGTGATCGGCATCTTTACCGGCTTCGCTAACGTGTTATCTGGCCTGGTCACCGGCGCAGTCACACTGGTGTCATCGATCATCACCGGAGCCTGGAACGCGATATCAGGCATCACCACCAGCGCATGGAATGCGATCATTGGCACGATCAGTGGCGTGGCCAGCAGCATCAGCAGCACCGTCAGCGGCTTCGTGTCCAGCGTCATCGGATTCTTTACCGGCCTAGGCTCATCCATACGCAGCACGATCTCATCTGCCATGTCATCCCTGCGATCATCAATCAGCACCGGCGTGAACAGTGCGATCAGGCTCGTCTCGTCCCTGCCATCGCGCGCAGTGAGCGCCCTAGGAAACCTTGGCAGCACACTCTGGAATGCTGGCAGCTCGCTCATTAGCGGATTCATCGACGGCATCAGATCCATGATCGGATCCGTCAAAGACACGCTGAGTAATCTCACATCTAAGCTGACTAGCTGGAAAGGCCCCGCTGAACGCGACCGCAAACTACTAGAGCCAGCAGGCCGCATGGTGATCGGCGGATTCATTCGCGGCCTAGAATCGCGCTACGGTGACGTTCGCAGCTCGCTAGGAGACCTGACCAGCATGGTCAGCGACACGCCAGCGCCAGCACTCGCCCTGGCAGGCACCCAGGGATCACCCGCGCAGCGCCAGACGTACCTAGGCGCGCAGATCAATGTCTACGCGCTCACGCCTACCGCTGAGATCGGTCGCGCAGTCGCTGACGCTCTCGACCAGTACCAAAGGCTGAACGGGAGAACCAGATGATTAATCTGCCACCACCAACAGCCGATGAATGGGAGCTGAAAGGCTCCAAGTGGTCAAGCGGCCAGCAGGTCACACTCACGCCGACCGATGGCATAGCACAGTGCCAGGTCACGAACTTGGCACCAGGGCACCACATCAGCGTGCGCATGACCGTTAACGCGCGGCCACAAGATCGCCAGTGGGTTGCCACGATCGGTCGCAGCGCATTCACTCGCACCGGCACCACCACTGCCACGCTCACAGCAGATCACCAGGTGACTGATGGCACGCTCACCATCACGCTCGCTGGTATCCAGCGCGCCACCATCCAGCAGATCACCCTCACCGATCACACGCGCCTACCAGATCGCCCACACCCCGCCCACGTGCTCAGTCTGCAGGCCTACTATCCACTGCAGGATCTCACCGGCCTGCGCTGGGACACCTCACGCTGGGATCGCGCAGCATGGACAACAGGCAAACCAGCGCCAGGCATTCTGCTATGGGATCGCGGCCAGTGGGACATCGACAGGTGGGATCAGGCACCGACCACGACGGCCTGGCAGGAAATCCTGCCCCCATGCACCGCCCTGGCACTCACGCGCGGCATCACAGCAGACGGACCAATCAAAACCGCGCACGTTGGCACGCTCACCATCACAGCCCCTGACGCTCTCGACCCGCGCGCCACAGGCCTGACCTACGGCACACCTATCAGGCTCATACACTGGCCAACGCGCCAGGCAGTATTCACTGGCATGCTCACCGACATGCAGGTGAAACCGACCCCGCCAGGCACCAGGCACGAATACGTGACCACGCTCATGGCATCTGATCACGTTGCCACGCTCGCATCGATCACGCGCTACGGCGCGCGCTCAGAAAACACCAGCGGCACTGAAACCTGGACCCAGCGCGTCGACCGGCTCATGAAATCAGCGCCAGGCGTGCCCTACCAGATCGGCGCGCGCTCGCACACGCAAATGTGTCCTACCGTCTGGGAAACGTCCCTGGCTAACCATCTCGATGCGCTCGTGGCATCCGTCGGGGGATCCTGGCACGTATCCAGGGACGGCCAGATGATCATCACTAGCGCCTACCCCCAAATGGCTAGCACACTCACCATCACCGATGAGCACGATTCACAGCCAGAAAACGGCACCTGGTCGATGACCGCGCTGGACATCGCCTGGCGCGCATCGGAAACCATCAGCAGTATCACCACCACGAACCACGGCGCAGCTCTGGATCCAGATCGCAATGAATGGCAAGCCGATGACCAGACCATCACCATTAGCGACGGCAGCACTGCTGCTGCCTGGCAGGGTAGTGATGCCACAGTGGACATGACCCTGGCAAGTGGTGTCGCAGATGCGACCAGGCTGTTACTGCGACAAGCGACCGACCTACCCACCCCGCGCCAGATCACCATCCGGCCAGCACACACCACAGGACCAGCACACGCTGGCCAGCTGATGAGCCAGGCAGCAGCCCTTGACCCGCTCACCACGATCACTATCACCATGCGCGGCGAATCCTACCTATGCAGCACAGCGCAAATTAGCCACGACATCACGCCTAAATCATGGCGCACCAAAATCACCCTCACGCCCTACCGATAGGAGAAGAAAATGAAAACGTTTGTGCCTGGCGAAATTGCGCGCGCATCGGACGTAAATAGCAATTTCACAGAAATTCTAAAGAAAATCGACGAACTATCAGGCGAATGGCAGCGCCTCACAGTCTCGAAAGGTTGGGAAACAGTCGCAGGTCATGAACCGCAAGCCAGGATGGTCGCTGGCTTAGTTGTCATAGAGGGAGCTGTCGTAAGGCGCACAGGCGGCTACCTCAATAACCTTGTTACGCTTCCACCGCCAATGCGCCCTAGAAAGACACAATTTATCGGCACATGCATTCCACGTAAAGACAGTGAAAATATAGCGTTTGCCGAACTTTTCACCTCTGCCAACGGTCAAATCTCGATAGACACGTATACGACAGTCGATAGCGGCACTGGCTGGCTGGTCCCTCTCGCTGCAGTGTTCTACCCAGCGTAATTGAGGAATCATGTCATACCGTTACGAAACGAAATACACTGCTAGGTCATTCTCATATGGCAGAGATGGACGAAAGCCTGACCGAATCATCATTCACCACTGGGGGAGCGATGGGCAATCACATGATGGCGTAGTCGCATTCTTTCGAGATACTGCCCTGACCTCTGCCCACTACGTGGCATCTGCAGGCCGCGTTACCTGCCTTGTTGCATGCCGTGACACCGCTTATCACGCAGGTGACTGGTACACCAACACAGTCAGCATCGGCATCGAATGCCACCCCGAAATGACTGCAGGAGACCTGGAAACAGTGGCAGAACTCATCGCAGATATCAGGAAAGCATACGGAAACCTGCCCCTCTACGGTCACAGGGATGTCGTCGCCACAGAATGCCCTGGCAGGTACTACACCAGGCTGGCCTGGCTCGACCACCGCGCGCGCCAAATCCAAGCAGGCCAGATCCTGCCATCACCTAACCGGATCCTCAAGCCAACCTATCCATTTACACCGAAAGGATCACGAAAAATGTTCATGCTCTGCTTGAAAGAGGGACGCACAACGCCACTGTTTGCGATCACGGGGCCTGGCTACTGGCTCGAATTTACTGGCCAAAGTGCTGCTAACAATCTCAACAAACAACTATGCGGTGGCCCATCACTGATATGCACGCGCACATTCTGGGACTACTGCAAGGCAGCAGCCAGCACGTCAAAAAAGGATATGGCCCAATGAGCGACTACCAGCCACGACACATGAAAGACGCTGCACCGCTGATCGGTGCTGATCTCACCCCGCGCAGGCTAGCTTGGCTCACTCCACAGGTCCGCTCATATCTATATGGCATCGTCCTGGCAGTGATCACACTGCTAGGCGGCTACGGCCTGATCACAGATTCTATGCTGCCACTGTGGATCAGCCTGGCCAGCGCGATCCTGGGAACGACAACGGCACTATTACACCGACCGACCAATGAATGACCTGCTAGCATCACTGATCGCATTAGGTGGACTAGGCGGAATCGGCGCGCTGATAACCGGCATCGCGACGTTCATTAAGGCCAGCAGAGTGAAAGACGATACTGCTGAGCTTCGGCCAGACCACGGCAGCAGCATGGCAGACCAAGTGGGTAGGATCGAAAAGCACATGGCAGGCCTGAGCGCCACTGTGAGCGGCCTAGATGCCAGGCTTGATGATATGGCATACAGCGTGCGCTCAGTAGGTCATCAGATCGGTGAAATCAGGCAGGATGCATCGACCCAGCATGCTGATCATGATCGCAGGCTCTCAGCTCTCAGCGATCGTGTCGCACAGGTCGAAAAGCGCAGGCGCTAGGCCTGCGCTGCGCGTGCTGCAGCTAGCATCGGCTCTAAGTCCGGCTGAATATATCGTTTAGTTGTCTCGGGCTTCGCGTGACCTAGCAGCATGCTGACTGCTAGCAGGTCATGAGTACCACGCCAGGCAGTAGTGGCGTAGCGATGGCGCAGCATGTGTGCAGTCACGCCACTTGGCAGGCCGCGTGAAATCAGCTTGCAGACGTGCCCTGGTGTGATGTGGCCATGTTGCCCTGGGAATAGCCAGGAATGGCAGCGCAGCAGAGCCATACGCAGCACCGGATCGAATACTGGCACCTGGCGATCTTTCGACCCCTTACCGTGGACGATCAGCATCTGGCCATCGAAATCGCGGCCATGCACGCGCGCTATCTCGCAGCAGCGCAGGCCACAGTACGCAGCTAGCCTGATCATCAGCTCCAGTCTGGGATCAGCATCCCTGAGCGCATCCCTAATGATCTGATCACCTGCTGGCCTGGCTAGCGCAGCCGGCACCCTCACAGCTAGCAGATGGCCTGCTGGTGATTCTCGCATGATGCCCTCATCGACGCACCAAGCGAAGAATGAGCGCGCAGTAGATCTAGCTGATCGGCGTGTCTCTGGTGCCCATGCTGGCTGCGCTAGCACGTGCTCAAGTGCTGCGCGGCTCACGCGCCCTGGACACGGCGCGCACGTGCGAAAAATCGCTAGATAGTGTCGCCTGATCCTAATCGTGCCCTGGCTACGGCCTGCAGCCCTCAACGCCTGCAGGTATCCAGTGATAGCCCCGTCCCATGTTCGCATGTTGTCGATCATGCATCTGACTATCGTGCTACGCGGCCACCAGCGCCAGAGATCCGACCCCTGACCTGCACATGCGCATAATCGGACGGTTACTGGTTCGAATCCAGTCGCGGGAGCTTTTTATTGCCCTGACTTGGGCCAATCGGCGTGCTCCAATTGGCCGAACAGTGGCCCCTCGCCTTACTCTCGCGTAGACCACGTGCCCGAACGCTCCCCGGACAATCATTGCTTAAATGTTCGTGAGGCGATCTCCCAGCGTCAGCCTACTTTCGGTCAGGCATTCCTCGATGATGTCGTGAAGACTAGCAAACTCCGATGTGTCGAGATCATTCAGGTCCTCACCGGTTTCGCGGATCACTTTCATCAGTTGGCCATATGCCAGGCAGCTTGCGAACGTGAACTCTCGTAGTGCGTCTCGCAGCGCGATCGCTGCAAGTGTCTGTTCGACCTGGTCGTCAGCAGCCTTATGGCGCAGCATGCTCGCCAGCCACCCGGCTAAGGTTTGGTACAGCATCCACAATGTGGCCTCATCTTCGTCGGCGTTCTCACGGAACGCGCCGAGGGCATCGTAGAGCTTGACAGCTAGTGCGTGAACGTCAGTGAACTGGTTCATGAGTAGACTCCTCTGAATGATTGGGGTAAGGCAGCGACTGGTCCGTTTTGCGTTCCTGTCATCGTGGTGCACAGTATGACCCACACCACTGGCATTTGCGTTCAGGCGCGATTCGCTTTCGAAGCCTTAAAGCGGTTAGGCTAGATCTGCCCTGATAGCTCAGTCGGTTAGAGCAGCGGACTCATAATCCGTTTGTCCCGGGTTCGAGCCCCGGTCGGGGCACCGCAGAATCACAACGACAAGCGCCTGCCCCGACGGTGATGGGATACGCATACTAGGCCCCCAACTGGACGCCGCGCATGACAGGCGAAAAATGCGCGGGCAGGTATCACGCACACCGCAATACGTGAGGGACAGAAACGTTACTGCTTTAAGGCTGCATCGAGGGCGTCTGACATGTCAGCACTGCCCGATGCGGCTCCTGCCACAATGTCAGCGGCCAGGCTGCGCACCCCCAGAGCGCGCACATCCGCATCGGCGGAATCAACCAGAGTCAGATCCGTTGCCAGCATCAACGCATCCAGTGACTGAGGTGACGACTCTTCCAGATGGCACCGGAACTCGCGCGTATCGTCCACGCCAGCGTTGAGGACAACTCGCGTGCGTTCCAACAATCGATCCACCGTGGCAGATGCGTCAGCGATCCCCTCGCCCTCCACCTGGAGGGCAGGAAGAGTCTGACCGACACAGTCCCATACGCGCACCGCATTGGACACGTCAGCATCTTCAGTGAAGTCGCGTTGATCGCTGTGCATGCCCTGGTCAGCGGGTGCCAGGTGCGCAAAGAGGACGGTGCCTGTGTCGACAGGCGCAACCTCCTGGGCATCCAAAATTCCCTGAGCCGCGCGCATCACGCCATCACGAGCAGACCCGCCCGCAGAATCCCCGAAAGTCCGAGCCGCAATCCGTTTCGCCAGTACCAGCACACTTGATGCGCCCTCACCGTAATCAACGCCCACAACCGCACCGAGCGTGGTCGCATCCGCCAGGCGCGCCGCCGCGACCCTGGAAAGTATGCGCGCATCGGCATCACTGAGCAGGGCAGGATCAGCGACGGATGACAAGTCGCGTACAGCACAGGCCGCCATCCAGGCGACGAATGCATCCGCTGCAACGGGAGCCTCAGCGATCGGATCGGGCAAGTCAGCGCCCTCAGGGGCACCATCAGGCCACGGATCCCATACGCCTCCCAGTGACTCGACTCGCTGCGCGGCACGGTCGGCCACATCGCGCCACGCCTTCTGGCACGGCTCACACTGTCCGGCCAGATCAGCGAGCTCGTTGGCGCGAGCGGCAATTGCCCAATCCGCGCGAACAGCACGATCGCGCACCAGCTGGGGCGCTGTCAGCTCAGGCAGTGAGCCCTGCGCCGATTCCAGGTGAACCCCGCAGCCCGTGAGTGTCACGGCGATGGCAGCTATCGCGGCGCTTGCGCACGTCGCCCTCGCCAAATGGTAAAACGAGTGGCGGTGCAGGCTGGAGGAAAACTTCACGGTGTCATCATCGCATGCGCATGTGGCTAAACTAGTGAATATTGGCGTGTCGTTCGGAAGGAAGAAGCTGTGGCACAACCCGCTCAGCCAGTAGATCAGGATCTGATCAGGCGCATACTGGAGCCCGTCGTCGCCACGTGCGGACTCATCATCGATCAGATCGAGGTCGTCGGCCCCCAGGCGCGTCCGATTGTGCGCATCAGCGTGGATTACGGTGAGGACACGTCTGCAGACTCCTACGAGTCAGTTGACTCCGACACACTCGCGCAGGTCTCACGAGCCATTTCCTTGGCGATGGATGAGGCCGACCCGATTGACAGTGAATACATTCTGGAAGTGTCCACACCGGGAGCCGAGCGTGAACTCACGCAGCCGCGGCACTGGCGCAGACAGATCGGACGGCTCATCCGCGTCAAGCTTCGCGACGGGACCACCGTTGAGGGGCGACTGTCCGAAGTGGCTGATCAGCAGGTCATTCTGGTGGTCGATGGTGAGCCGGTTACCATTGAATACGACACGATCAAGAAGGCGCGTCCGCGCGTCGAGCTTGGCACGGGTAAGTCAGACAAGTGAGGGATCATGGAAATTGACATGACAGCGCTCCGAATGGTGGAGCAGGAAAAAGGTGTAGATCTCAATACTCTTGTGGACGCGATCGAAGAGGCGCTGCTCAAGGCGTATCACAACATCCCGGGCGCTATCCGCAAAGCTCGCATTGAGATCGACAAGCGTTCAGGGCGGGTCACCGTCATGGCGACCGAGGAAGACGACGACGGCAACCCGATCGGTGAATTCGATGACACTCCCTCCAACTTTGGGCGCATCGCACAGGCAACTGCGCGCTCGGTGATCATGCAGCGGCTGCGAGACGCCGACGATCAGAAAGTTCTGGGCGACTTCGCATCCAAGACCGGGCAGATCGTCACCGGCCTTGTCCAGCAGGCACGTGAACGCCACCTGACGCTGGTGAAACTATCGGACGACTTCGAGGCCGTGCTGCCGGATTCAGAAAAGGTTCCGGGCGAGGAATACCACCACAATGAGCGGATCCGCGCCTACGTCGTGTCGGTTGAACGCACCGAGCGTGGCGCGCGAATCGTCCTGTCACGAACCCACCCCGGCTTGGTGCTCGGCCTGTTCGAACGCGAGGTTCCTGAGATCCAGCAGGGTCTGGTGGAGATCAAGGCCGTTGCGCGCGAAGCGGGCCACCGCACGAAGATCGCCGTTGCAGCAACACGTGAAGGTGTCAACGCCAAGGGAGCATGCATTGGGCCGATGGGGTCGCGTGTGCGCTCGGTGATGACTGAGCTGGGTGGTGAAAAGATCGACATCGTTGACTGGTCGGCAGATCCTGCTCGTTTCGTGTCCAACGCGCTGTCTCCGGCGCGCGTGAGCCGAGTGGTCGTGCACTCGGTTGAAAATCACACCGCCACCGCCGTTGTGCCTGACTTCCAGCTCTCACTGGCAATCGGCAAAGAGGGACAAAACGCTCGACTGGCTGCGCGTCTGACAGGTTTCCACATTGATATTCACTCCGACACGGATGCGGACGGAAAGATGGAGGCGTCACGCTCATCGATGCCTGACATGCCCTATGGAGGTGACGAGGCTGCCAGCGTGTCAGATGTTAGCGGCACCGACGCATTCGACATCACTGCCGAGGACGAGGACGAGGACGACGTGACCAGTCGCTCACATACAGATTCCAATACGGACGCCGACCTCAGTTAGACTGGTTGGGCTGGACTAGTATGTGTGCGGTGGAGACGCATGACCATTCAGGCCCGATTCGCACATGTATTGGCTGCCGGCAGCGAGGCGCCCCCTCGAGCATGGTTCGAATGGTGGCGACTCACGACGGATCCGCACAGGTGGATCCAAAAGGCATCCTGCCAGGTCGTGGTGCGTGGATTCACGCACATGCGACATGCATGGAGAAGGCCCGCCGACGGCGAGCCCTCGAACATGCATTACGCCTGCCTCACACCGTGGGGGAGGACCAGTGGGATCACCTGATCGACACGATCACATTGTCAGCAACGCACCGTGCGTTGGACATCGAGTAATGGAAGCGGGTTGGAAGCTGATGGGCACCCGATGAGTACCCAGCGATGAGCTGCCAGCAAGAACGATAAGTCCCGTCTCCAGTTCGGAGACGGATCCGGACAGGAGAATTGTGGCAAAGTTGCGTGTACACGAGCTCGCCAAAGAGCTCGGCATTGCCAGCAAAGAACTCTTGGCGTACCTGCGCGATAGCGGAGAGTTCGTCAAGGCATCAAGCTCGGCTCTGGAACCGCCAGTGGTTCGAGCCGTGCGTGAACACTACGCCTCCCTTGCGCCTCAGGACACAGAAGAATCCGAGAAGGCGAAGGCACCCAAGAAAACAAGGAAAACGGCTGCGAAGACAACTACTGCGTCTCGTAAGTCGACCAGGAAGTCGTCCACTGCGTCCACACCTGCCGACCTGGCACAGCCAGAAAGCAGTGCGGCCAGTAATGATGCGCCGACCGGAAAGTCAGAAAAGAAACCGGCCAAGACGCGAGCACCGAAGCCAGGACCGGTAGCGCACGCAGCTGACAAGAAGGCAGCTGCAGCGGCGAAACCGGGACCTCGCGATACTCAGGAATCAGGCGATGCTCACGCATCGGCACCGGTGTCGTCGGGAGAATCTGGTCCCAAGCCCGGCCCCCAATCCGCCAAGAAAGCATCGGCTTCAGATTCCAAGGCTCATGGCCGCCAGTCGGCACCGCGCCCAGGACCTCGTCCCGGCCCGCGCCCTGCTGGGCCACGCCCAGGCAACAATCCCTTCGCATCCACGCAAGGTATGCCTCGACCTGGTGGAACACGCGGTGGCCAGCGCACCAACAGGCCCGGTGGTCGCGGCACACAAGGTGGCGCTGCGCACACGAACCGCTCCGGCGGTGGCGAGCACCGCGCTGAACGCCCGAACCGTTCACGCGGCGGCAACCATCCAAACCCGATGATGATGCCCGATCAGGCACGGTTCGCCAAGCCTGACCGCCCGTCACGTGGTGGACGTGGACGTTCCAACAATTCACGTCACAACAGCCCAGGAGTCGGCGCACACGCAGGTGCATTTGCGCCCCCGAGCGGTGGCCGTCCCCGTGGCGGTCGCGGTGGTCGCGGCTCCACACCGGGCGCATTCGGTCGTGGAAGCGGCTCGCGTCGCGGACGCAAGTCCAAGCGTGCAAGGCGGCAGGAATACGAAGAGCAGAGTGCACCGACAATCGGCGGCGTGAAGATTCCTCGCGGAAATGGCCAGGAGATTCGCATCCGTCAGGGCGCATCCCTGGCTGATCTTGCCGAAAAGATCGACGTCAATCCGGCAGCATTGGTGACTGTTCTGTTCCACCTCGGTGAAATGGCAACGGCCACGCAGTCACTGGATCAGGACACCTTTGAAACACTGGGCGACGAACTGGGCTACAACGTTAAGGTCGTTTCCCCAGAAGACGAGGATCGCGAACTGCTTGAGTCCTTCGATATCGACCTTGAGGCCGAAGAACTTGATGATGAAGAGCACCTCAAGCCGCGCCCACCGGTCGTCACCGTCATGGGTCACGTCGACCACGGTAAGACGAAGCTGCTGGACGCCATCCGGCACACCGACGTCGTCGACACCGAACACGGTGGCATCACCCAGCACATCGGCGCCTACCAGGTCACGGTGGATATGGAGGGCAAGGACCGCCCCATCACATTCATCGACACGCCTGGTCACGAAGCCTTCACCGCTATGCGTGCCCGTGGCGCCAAGGTAACGGACATTGCGATCCTGGTGGTCGCAGCCGATGACGGCGTCATGCCGCAGACCGTTGAAGCGATCAACCATGCGCAGGCAGCGGACGTGCCGATCGTTGTGGCCGTCAACAAGGTGGATAAGGAAGATGCCAATCCGGATAAGATCCGCTCCCAGCTCACCGAATACAACCTTGTGGCTGAAGAATATGGCGGCGACGTCATGTTCGTGGACGTGTCCGCCAAGCAGCGCACCGGCATCAGTGACTTGCTCGAAGCAGTCCTCCTGACAGCGGATGCCGCACTTGACCTGGAGGCAAACCCTGACACCGAGGCGCGAGGCGTCGCCATTGAAGCGAACCTTGACCGTGGTCGTGGTGCGGTTGCCACCATGCTGGTCCAGCGTGGAACGCTGCGCGTGGGAGACGCCCTCGTTGTGGGATCCGCCTCCGGACGCGTGCGCGCCATGTTCGACGAGTATGGCAAGGATGTGCAGGAAGCCGGTCCGTCACGACCGGTGCAGGTGATCGGCCTGACATCAGTTCCACGGGCAGGCGACTCCTTCCTTGTGGCATCCGATGACCGCACCGCCCGCCAGATTGCTGACAAGCGAGAAGCTGCCGAGCGCGCAGCACTGCTGGCCAAGCGTCGCAAGCGCGTCACCCTCGAAGACTTCGATAAGGTTCTCAAGGAAGGTGAAGTTGACACCCTCAACCTTGTCATCAAGGGTGACGTGTCCGGTGCCGTTGAGGCTCTGGAAGATTCCTTGCTGCGTATCGACGTGGGCGACGAAGTTGCCCTGCGGATCATCCACCGTGGCGTCGGAGCCATTACGCAAAACGATGTCAACCTGGCCACCGTCGATAACGCGGTCATCATCGGCTTTAACGTGCGTCCGGCTGAGCGCGTGGCTGAAATGGCCGACGCGGAAGGCGTGGAGATCAAGTACTACTCGGTCATCTACGCAGCCATCGACGATATCGAAGCGGCCCTGAAGGGCATGCTCAAGCCGATTTATGAAGAGGTCGCGCTGGGCACGGCTGAGATCCGCCAGGTCTTCCGCTCCGGCAAGTTCGGTAACATCGCAGGCTCCATTGTCCGTGACGGCATCATTCGCCGCGGCTCGAAGGCCCGCCTGGTTCGCGACGGTGTCGTGGTTGCTCCCGATTTGGAGATCGCGTCGCTGCGCCGCGAAAAGGACGATGTCACCGAGGTTCGCGAAGGCTACGAATGCGGTATCACCCTGGGCTTCAAGGACATTGCCGAGGGCGACATCATCGAAACGTGGGAAATGAAGGAAAAGGCTCGCGACTAGTTCGCACTGTGTTTCCTGTCCCATTGACGAGGGTGACCCATCCACTATGTGAGGGTGGGGCACCCTCGTTTTACGTATGACGTGCAGCTGATGGTATGGTGAGGGGGCACGGGAGCCCGGACAGGCGGGCTGAGAGGGAAAATTCTCCGACCGTTATACCTGAACCAGATCATGCTGGCGTAGGAACGCGGTTTAGTCGTGCGCATTGGTGAGCACGAGGAGCCGCAAATGAATCGAGACGAACAACTCGACATCATTAACAATGTGTGGCCACTGATCTCAGATCAGGATGTGGCGGCGCTGGAAGAGCGCCTGGTGGATATGCCGCATCTGGCGGGTGCTTCTGCCCAGTGCCCGCAGGTCCTCACTCACTCGGCGCGTCCAATGGCCTCGGCGTGTATCGCCCAGCTGGCATGTGGAACACGCGTCTTCATCAAACGCTATGCGCCCCACCTGATCAGCGAATACGACCTGTGTGTCAAACATGACTATGTGAACCGGCTCGCCGCAGGCGCCTTCCCGACGCCGCGCTTCTTCACCTTCGATACCGGCAGAACATGTCTGACGATGGGCGGATGGGTCTGGGAAGTGAGCGAATGCGCGCCGGGTGAAGACCGTTACCGTACGACGACCAGCTGGATGCCGCCGTGCACACGCGAAGAGAGCGTGGAAATCGGCCGAGTGGCGGGGCAGCTTCGTCGCGCCTCTGAAAAGATTCCGGCAGTGGTCGCACCGCCCAATCCTTACCAGTCGCGCATGGACCTCATGCTGGGTGATCCGTTTGACCGTCTTGAAGCCTGGTGCGAAGCGCACCCCATCGTTGCCAACTATGTGTCCAGAACCGGCCGTGACCTGGCTGGTGACCTGGCAGTTGTCGCTCCTTTTGCGCGGGCCCTTGAGCCGCTGCGGGAGCGCCCTCGTTACTGGACACACGGGGACCTGCACGTGTCCAACACGATGTGGAAGGACACCAGGCAGGGTCCCGTCATCACCAGTGTCTTTGATTTTGGGCTGGCATACGCCAACCCGTCGCTGTTCGATCTGGCACAGCTCATTGAACGTCACGCGATCGACTGGCTGACCATCACTGAAGGTATCGAAAATGCGTGGCGTCCCCAGGTGGTGCGCGACCTTCTGGACGGGTATATCAGTCAGTACCCACTGATGCGCGAGGAGGCTCGCATGCTCGCGCCGATGGTGGCAGTGTCGAACACCGAGTTCGAACTTGCTGTTATCGAGTATGACCAGCGTGCCCCGATACCGGGGCGTACGTCGGATTGGGCGTACACGATCGGGATGGATGCTCATCACCGGTGGTTCACCACTGAATCCGGCACTCAATTTATCCGCACAGTTACCCAACTAGCAATCGAGAGATCATGAAAACAACCAGGCTTTTGCCCCTCCTCCTCAGCGTCGCCATGCTGGGCGCATGCTCATCAGGCGGATCGTCGGATATGTCCTCAGCTGACCAGTCAGGCGCCGACGCCACCGGCCAGTCGGCTTCGCAGGCCTCTGGACAGATGCGTGATGTGTCCGTCATCTTGGACTGGACACCGAACACGAATCACACTGGACTGTTCGTCGCCCAGGAAAAAGGCTACTTCGCGGACGCCGGATTGAATGTGGACATCATGGGCTTCTCCAAGTCAGGTGTTGACGCTGTTCTCAGCGCGAAGGGCGCTGATTTTGGAATCTCGGGAGCAGATGCACTGGCATCGGCTCACGCCGCCAACCTCGGGCTGACGATGGTGCTGAATATTCAGCAAAAGTCCTCCTATGGCGTGGGAGTTCTGGAAGATTCGGGGATCACCCGTCCAAAAGATCTGGACGGCAAGACAATTGCTGACTACTCGGGCGATTCGGCCCATATCTCCACCCAGATGATGATTCAGCACGATGGCGGAACAGGCGAATTTGACCGCGTCATTGTGGGCGCGCAGGCAATGGCGGCTCTGGAATCAGGCCAGGCGGATTTTGCTGAGGTTCTCAGCACGTGGGAGGCAATTGAGGCAGAACTGTCGGGCACCAAGCTGCACATGTTCCAGCCCGCCGACTATGACGTTCCCACCACTCCGGCAATGATCGGCATTTCGACGCGCAACGACTTGATCGAATCGGATCCCGACCTTGTCCGCGCCTTCGTGCAGGCAGCACAAAAGGGCTACGAGTTCGCCAAGGATAACCCCGATGAAGCGGCGAAAATTCTGGTCGATGCCAACCCACAGGCCAAACTTAATCCCGAACTGGTCACTCGCAGCCAGGAAATACTCTCCACACAGTATTGGCCTGATTCAAAGGGTGGTGTGGGCTTTGCCGACATTGATCGCTGGAACACCTACCTGGCATTCATTGTCGAGCAGGGCCTCGTGTATGACGAGAAGGGGACTGCGGTCACCGAACCGATCGCAGCTGACGACATCGTCACCAATGAGTTCGTGAAGTAACAGATGCCCGCGAGGTACCGCACCGCCGTCTCTGCACGTGAGCGCGACCAACACCACCGGGGCAGTTTCATGCCCGCACTGATGTTTGTGGTGTTGCTCCTGTGTGCGTGGGAGGTGGCGGTGCGCGCGTTCAACGTCAACGAACGCCTTATGCCGGCGCCCTCGACGATTATCCACGCCGGCTTTGATGATGCGCCCAATGTCTGGGAAGCCACCAGGATCACCGCCCTTGAAGTTGGCCTGGGAACGGTGCTCGCACTCGTGTGCGGTGTGAGCCTAGCTTTCATCATCTTTGCGATTCGCCCGATCGGTCGTGTCGCCATCCCTGTTCTCATCATCTCGCAGACCATTCCGGTCGTCGCTATTGCGCCGCTGCTCATTATCTGGTTCGGCTTCGGTATCACGTCGAAAGTACTGCTGGTCGGATTGTTCGGGCTTTTCCCGATCGTGGTGCCGCTGGCGCGCGGACTGGCATCGCCCAGCAGAGACCAGATTGACGTGGCCACGACCTTGGGCGCATCGAAATGGTGGATACTCACGCATGTGCGCATGCCCGCTGCGGCCGCAGTGTTCATGTCCGGGCTACGTATCACCGTCACCTACGGGCCGGCAACGGCAGCGACTGCTGAGTTTGTCGGAGCGCGCAATGGCTTGGGAATCTACCTGCTGACCGCGCAATCCTCGTTTCGCACCGAGCTGGTCTTTGTCGGCGCAGCAGTGTTGACGGCGATGACACTGGTGCTGTACGGCGTTGTTGCTCTGGCCGAACGCATTGCGTTTCCCTGGAAAGCGGTGACACATGCTTCACATCAATGACGTCAGTAAACAATTCCAGGTCCCGCCCACTCTGGCCCTCGATCGCATTTCAGCCACTCTGTACCCACATCAGACTGTGGCAATCGTCGGGCCATCAGGATGTGGCAAGTCCACGCTGCTGCGTATCGTGTCCGGCCTGGATCACGCCACGAGCGGCCAGCTCGAATGGCAGGTGGATAACCCGCACGTCGCACTGATGCCGCAAAACGACGGTCTGTTTCAGTGGCGCACTGTTGTTGACAACGTCGCATTGCCGCTGTTCATCCACAAACTACCCCCGGCCACGGCACGGCAGGCCGCCCTCGACCTTCTCGCTCAGTTCGAGCTCGACGAATTCGCACACGCCTATCCGGACCAGCTCTCTGGTGGAATGCGCTCGCGTGTGGCATTTCTGCGGACGATGCTCGCTGAACCCACATTGATCGCACTGGATGAGCCGTTCGGCGCCCTTGATTCCATGACGCGCGCCGGCATTCAACGGTGGTTGGTCAGCGCCGCCCGGCAGCGCGCACTGTCGATCCTGCTGGTCACGCACGATGTGGAAGAGGCCATTACCCTTGCTGACAGGGTTCTTGTCATGTCCGCTCGGCCGGGTCGCATTGTCGCAGATTACCCCATTGATCTGCCTAACCGCACCGATCCCAATCTGCGCACAGATCCCCGGTTCTTACACGCACTCACCAGTATCAGAGTCGCCCTCGAACAAGGGGCAGAAAGAAGGTAGCAATGAACCTCGTCAGAATTCGTCTGGAATACGTCGTGACGTGGCCCAACCACGCCGGCCTGTTCGTGGCGCGCAAGAAAGGCTTCTATGCCGACCAGGATCTGGACGTCGACATCTCCTGGGACGGTTTTGACCGTGGCACGCCCGCTGAACTGACCGCCCGCGGCGAATTCCAGTTCGCCTCGATCCGCTTGGGCGAGCTGCTCGAAACCCGGAAGACTGATCACCCCTTTGTTGCGGTCGCCACATTCAACCAGAACCAGCTTGGCGGCGTCATTACGTTGAAGTCCAAGGGCATCACCCGGTTCCGTGACCTGGAAGGCAAGCATGTGTCGATCCCGCCGGTGGGACGCCTGACTGAAATGGTCAAGGAAGCTGTCGAAAAGGACGGGGGAGACTACTCGAAGGTCATCGTGGAAGATCCTGGCGTGTTCGAGCCGGACATCCGCGCAGTCGAAAAAGGTCATTATGACGCGATCTTCAACGTGCTTGGCTGGGAAGCCTACCAGGGGTCGGAAGACTTTGGTCAGGTCGTTCAGATCTCCTTCGACGACATTGAGGTCACGCCACACCATGCCTACTTCCTATGCGTCGAAGAGTCCTACCTGCGTGAGCATGGCGACACGGTGCGCAGCTTCCTGCAGGCCACCGGCAAGGGATACGACTTTGCGCGCGACAATCAGGATGAGACGATCCAGCTGATTGCCAGCACCATGTGCGCCAGCGAAGAAGACACCCTCAAAGCTTCCCTGGCCTTTATGGCGCCCACGTGGCACGCGCCCAGTGGACAGTGGGGGCAGATGGACGAGGGGGTCATCCGCTCCTACACCCAGTGGATGGTTGATAACGGGTTCACCACCGCGACGATGGATGACATTGATGGCGCGTGGACGAACGACTACCTGCAGTAAGACAACTGCCCGCAGTACGTGAACGCTGGGGTGAGGCCGGGAGAATCTGCCCGACCTCACCCCAGATCGTGTAAGAGAAGAAAACCCCGCCGAATCTCACTGCGCTGACGGGTGAGATGACAAAGAGGAACGAGACAAAACGGACAGCGGCGAAAACAGAAAGCCCTTCAAAGCGACGAAAGTGGAACCCACGAGGACGAACAGAAGATTGTATGAATGTGAATTTCGTTTGTGACAAGAGGGGGAGTGCGATCCGGCACGTTCGTCGCTTCAATGCCGTACAGTAGCGATAAGTGCGAAACGAGTGGGCACTCACTGGCAATGGTGAAGCGTGATCCCTCGTCCGAACGACACATGAAAGGCCAGCAATGAAGCGAACAGAATTCGATGTCGTTGTCGTAGGGTCGGGTGCAGCCGGCCTGAGCGCGTCACTGACGGCGGCAAAAAACGGGCTGCGCACACTGATGATCGAAAAAGGCGACAAATGGGGCGGGTCCACCGCTAAGTCGGCCGGCATGGTGTGGGTGCCGGGTAACAAACAACTTCAACGCGTCGGCGGCAACGACAATATGGAAATGGGTCGCACCTACATGAAGGCGACGGTTGGAGACTGCACCAGTGACGAAATGATTGATTCGTTCCTGACCAACGGTACGCGCGCGATGGATTTCCTGACTGCAAACTGCCCCGGGCTGGTGTGGCGCAACATGGAAGGCTACCCCGATTACTGGCTCGACGCTCCGGGATCTCAGCCGCAAGGACGCGGCGTGGAGGCCGGTGCCTTCGACTCGAACAAACTGGGCAAATGGAAAAAGAACCAGATGGAGGCCTATTTCAAACCGGCTGTTCCGCTGGATCTGAATTCGTTCGACTCCGCCGACATCCTGCTCTTTGCGTCAAGCTGGAAGCCGTGGGCGCGACTGGCCCGACTGACTGCACGCAACATCAAGCATCTCTTTGCCCGGCGCACACCGCGCACAATGGGAATGGGACTGACCGGCGCCCTCATGGAAGGATGCCTGCGCGCAGGTGTCGAAATTGCCATGAACACCGCGTTGAAGGACCTCATTGTGGAGGATGACGCGGTGCGCGGCATCGTCGTGACGCACGAAGGCAAGGAGTCACGTATCCGTGCTGCCAAGGGCGTCATCCTGGCGTGCGGCGGGTTCGAGCGAAACGCGCAGATGCGTCAGAAATACCAGCGCCATCCGATTAATGGCACGTGGACTGTCGGCGCGGAAACGAACACGGGCGACGGTATTCAGGTCGGCCTGCAACACGGTGCTGCGATCGACAATATGGCTGATGCGATCTGGTCACCTGTTATCCAGTTGCCGCGTTCATCCGCGTGGACGCCGATCGTCATTGAAGATGAGGAACGCTTTATCGTCCCGGACCGGTCCCTGCCACACACCGTGATTGTCAACGGCCGGGGCAAGCGCTTCATGAACGAAGCGCTGCCTTACTGCACCGCTGGCCAGGGCCTGTATGGTGGGCATTTCGGCAAGGGCGAGGGAGACGCTGAAAACCTTCCCGCCTGGCTGATCTTCGATCATCAGTTCCGCTCGAAATACGTGTTCGGCTACGGACACATGCCGGTCGTGCCCCTGCCTAGGGAATACTTCGAATCAGGGGCGATGGTACAGGCAGACAGCGTGGACGAGCTGGCGCAGAAGATCAACGTGCCGGTCGAGCAGCTGCGCCTCACCCTCGAGCGGTTCAACGATTTTGCGCGCACAGGCATCGACGAGGATTTCCACCGCGGCGAAAACGAACACGATCGTTTCTACGGTGACCGCTACCATGAGCCGAACCCGTCGCTCGGCACAGTGGAGAAAGGCCCGTTCTACGCCACGCAGGTCTACCCCGGTGACATTGGAACGTCGGGCGGCCTGGTGATTAATCCGCAAGCGCAGGTCACGCGCGAGGACGGCAGTGTCATTGACGGTCTGTATGCGGCCGGCAATACCACCAAATCCATTGTTGGACACACCTACACTGCCGGCGGCACGTCAATTGGGGCCGCCCTGGTCTTCGGGTATGTTGCCGCGCGTACGATCGCAGAAAAGGCCGGCCGCAATATGGTTGCTCACTAAGAACAGCGAGGGTGCCTGGCCACGCACGCACACCCGAGCGCGGCCAGTATGAGTGCGCCTGCGACCATTCCTCCATGGGTGCCGCTGCTGGCAAGGCGCTGCGTGCCCAGTGGCGTAACTGATGCCAACGGAGCACCTGAAGCCGAGGCGGAGGCATGCTGCTCGCCCGTGCTCTGCGCGCCAGCCGCGTCCTGCGGTGTGGTACCTGCATCTGCATTGTCAGTTTTTGTCTCGCCAGAGTCTGTCGGCTGGGCCTCGGTGGAGGGAGCCCCGCCAGCGGGAGTATCTGGCGTGGGAGTGCCTGCGGTGGGCGTGTCAGCGCACGAGGGCGTCTTTCCTGACCTGTGATCAAGGATTGCCTGGTGACCGACAAGTACGGTCAGGCACTGCTTGCCTGATGATGCGGGCGCGCCATCGATCGTCCCGCTGTAAGACGCATCGAGCAGATACACGCCAGGCTGGGTGAATGCCCACGCCGCATGTGCGTGAATGTTCGCCGGCATGGTGATGCTTGTCATTTCGCGGGTCGAATTTATCAATTCGGTGGTCTCACCGAAGGTTCCCAGGGTAAAGACGTGGTATGAGGCGCCTTTGGGAATGGAGCGCGGCTCAAGGTGTAAAGTCAGTGACTCGGCACGCTCAGCGTCAACCTCGGTCGTCGACCAGCCTGGCCACAACGCGCCCTGGCGCTGTTCCTGGTCCAGCAGGTAGTACTTGGCTGGAGGTGTGGGAAGGAAATTGGGTCCGTTCGCCGCGCCTGACGGAGTGCGCGGAGTGGACCGACGCGTATTGTCATCCAGTGCGAACGCGACTGACGATAGTTCGCGAACCTGCGATGAATGTGCATGCTGCCTGGTGTCATCCTTCAATGCGATCCCCAGACGACCATTTGCCTCCAAGCGGGCCTGAATATCCACGTGGCCATCGTTCAGGATCAGACGCGGGTCAGCCTGTGTGTGCGGCGAGTCGCTATCGGTTCCGGGAGCGGTGCCTGGTTTCGCACCGGGATTTGAGCCAGGATCAGTCCCCGTCTCGGATCCGCCCGGCTTTCCATCCGTACCGGCTGCGTCGGACGGATCGGAATCTGGATCGGCAGGTGCTGCGGGAGAAGCAGCTCTCAGCGTGCCTGAATACGTCAGCGGCTGAGCAGTATTGACAGGCGTGGGGATCGTGACCTCGGTCGGCAGCGCTCCGATCAGAGCGTGAGGGAGCACCGTGAATTTCAGTGACATCCCATCGCAGTCAGACTGCATATAGGTGATGGAAGCGGTGGCTGCGCCCTTCGACCCCGACACCATCTCCGAGGGCTCAAGACCGCAGGTGGGATTATTCGCGCCAGCCTCGTAATATCCGCCACGGAGCGTCGCACGGATCTTCGGGTCATTGAACCTTATAGTCGTGCTGAATGTCTCCCCGTCTTCCGGGGTGAGCGTGAGAGCGAATCCCAAGTCAGTGGGCGTATACGCGTCGGTCGAAAATGCAGGCGCCGGATCGTGTGAAGCGGGCTGCGGCAGCCCCTGAGCGCTTGCGGGAGACGATACCGTTGCCGCAGCATCGCCTGTCGAGTAAGACACTTCGGGTGAGACCCACCTGGCGTGTGTGCCATCTGCGGGAATAAAAACGGCTTGGAGGGAGCTGGTGGTGTTCCCCAGCATTTCAGGCCACGTTGCACGCCCGTCTTTAACAGGTACTTCCGCCAGGAAATAGCCGTCGATCAGGAAGGTCACTGTTCCGCTGGCACCTTCAGGCACGCTCGCCACCAGATCCGTCAGCTGATCATCACCATCATTGTCTCGCCCGTGGTGGGGGCGAACGGTCAAGGAGTAGGCACCGGCCTGCGGTGGAGCATCAGATGCCGCGGCAAACTGATCGGACAGCGAAGCAGAGGGTGTGCTTCCAGGTTGGCTGCCGCCGACCTGCCACACGTGCGGGTACTTTCTTGACGCGATCAGGGTGCCGTCAGCTGAGCGTGCGGTGACGCGATATGTCGCCGTGTAGCGTCCGGGTTTGGAAAACAGCGTCATATTGTGCGTGTGAGATCCTGCAGTCAACCATGTTGAGCGCAGATCCGGATTATGGCTGGAGATTAAGCGCGTCAGAATCTTCAATGGCCCCAACGTCGTGTAATTCATCAGTTCCATGCGACCAGGTCCATCAAAATCAACCAGGTCGAGGGTGAAAGTGCGACCAGCAAACTGTTCAATCGGAATATCTGCATCGGCACCAAATCCTGCCCAGATCGGAGCCTGATTCCACCCCGGAAGCTGCGGAGCCATGTACCACGTGGCACTTGTGTCTCGCAGGAATCTCACCTCGGGATCATCAGGAACGTGGTAGATAAACTGCTGAGCCTGGGTTGTGTCGTTGTACCCCTTGCCGACCCAGTTCACGGTCTGCTCAAGCGGATAGACCTTCCCATGCGCCTCATTCTTGAGGACGAAGGTTCCGTTGTCCCAATACGTCTTCGGCGCATCGATATGTCCGAGCGTTGCCACGGTTTTCCCGTCATCGGGAGCGGCATGGGTGGGTGGAGTTGTCGACAGTGCGGCGCCGATGGTCATGATTGCAGTGACGAGGGTGGCGCCGGCATATCGGAAGAATCGTTGGCGGGAGATGGCGGGCACGGTGTGCACCTTTCGTAGGCGGTGAAGTTACCACCACACTAGTGCAAGTGAGAATACTTATCAATAAGATGAGAGCTGCCCATTGTGACTCCTTGTCGTCAACGGGTAGCGATCACGCCCAGTGCTGTCCCCACCGCGACGCCCGCCGCATCGGCCACCACATCTACCGAATCGGCACCGCGACCCGGAATATGAGCCTGAAGTTTTTCGGAGATCCATCCGTGCGCGCATTGGCCCGCAGCGGCCACATACCACGGCACTCCCACAGCAACGAGGCTGGCAGTGCCTGCGGCAAACAACACAGCGTGCACAAGTTTGTCGGCATCACGCGGCATCGATTTCAACACGGCGTCCGCGATGCTGTCGTGATCGTCACTGTCGATGGCGCTGGTATCGTCGGTGGCACAGGTTCCGCCAGTGGAGCAGGCCGCGCTGGTGCCGGTATCGCTGGTGCCGGTATCGCTGAGGTAATTGGTGCCATTGCCGTCGGTGTCATCAGCGTCAGTGACGCCGATTCCGCTGGCGTCGCAATCCGACCGTGTCACAGCTCGCGGATCAGGGGCATAGAGTGCTGCAAGCTGCGCGCCCCACGCGAGACCGGCTAACACCCATGTGACAGGTGAAGGTTGACGCGAGCGTCGTGCCATCAGTGCATCTTCTCCCAACGGCCAGGTGTCAAAGGCAGTGCACGCTTGTGAGCGGTGCGCGAGTGCCACCTGACGATGGTCTGCTCATCTTCTTCGCTCACCTCGCGGCCCTCAAGGTAGTCGTCAATGGCCTCATACGTGACGCCCAGAGCAACTTCATCAGGACGCAGCGGCTTATCAGATTCCAGATCCGCGGTAGGAACCTTGTCAGTCAGTGTCGCCGGAGCGCCCAGATAGCGGCCCAGCTCCCGCACGCGGCGCTTGGGCAGTCCAGTCAGCGGTGTCACGTCAGCAGCACCATCACCAAACTTCGTGTAGAACCCGACGAGGGCTTCCGCAGCCTGATCAGTGCCGACGACGAGCATTCCGCGAGCACCGGCAACTGTGAACTGCGCGATCATGCGTTCGCGAGCCTTCACGTTGCCCTTGACAAACTCCGTGTAGGAATCGACATGATCATCATCTGCTTCACCCACTGCCTGCCACATGGCATCGGTCGACGCTCCGATGTTGACTGTCAGAACCTGATCAGCATCGATAAACGACAGGGCATCTTGCGCGTCGTCCTCGTCAGCCTGGACCTGGTATGGAAGGCGCATCGCGACGAATGTGGCGTCACCACCATCCTCGCGCACTTTTTCGCACGCCAGCTGAGACAGACGACCGGCAACGGTAGAATCTACTCCGCCCGAAATGCCCAGGACATAGCCCTTCAGGCCAGTTTCCTTGAGATATTCGGCCAGGAACGTGATTCGACGCTCGACCTCGTGAGCCGCATCGAAATCTTCGACAACTTCCAGTTCTTCCATAATCGCGCGTTGGCGTTCATGATCAGTCATATCTGAATCGTAGCGAACTGAGGGCGCTCGCAGTACTGCCAACATCGGCGTATCTCACGCTTGCTCGGGTGGGGCGATAAGTTTCGCCAGCGTAGAGTAGAAGCATGCAGGTAAAGAACCTCTTGGATCGCGGACTGATCCCGTACATGGAAGGTGACCGAATCCAGCGTGAGACCTTCGATGACGTGAAGGTGAGCCATTGCGATGACACGCTCATTGTTGCTCAGTTCGAACCGACCTACACGGCTGGGAGGCGCACGAAGCCTGAAGATATCGTCGATGCTGACCTGCCGGTCATTTCGGTTGACCGTGGAGGATCGGTAACGTGGCACGGGCCCGGGCAGCTGGTGATTTACCCGATTATTCGCCTGGCAGATCCAACGGAAACGATTGGATACATTCGCGCCGTCGAAGCGGCAGTCATCGAGGCTGTCCGCACTACATGGCACCTGCCGGTTGTTCGCATTGAGGGCAAAGCCGGTGTGTGGTTGCGTGACCCTGATCGCAAACTCTGCGCCATCGGACTCAAAGTGGCTCAGGGCGCAACGATGCATGGTCTTGCTTTGAACGTCAATCCTGACTTTTCGCGCGCCTTCACAGGTATCATTCCCTGTGGGTTGCACGACTGCGGTGTCGCCTCCCTCGTTGGGGAAGGCGTCGATGGAGTCAGCGTTGCCGATGCGGCTGATCCGCTCATCGCGTCCCTGACAGCCCACCTGGAGCCACTGACATACTCTGCACACGAATCTGAACTAGCTGCAACGAAGTGAGGACCAGCGTTGTCGACACTGCCAGAACCTGAAGGCCGCAAGCTCCGACGCGTCGAAGAGCGCAACTCGCAGACGCCTATCGAAAAGCAACGTCCCACATGGCTGAAGACGCGCGTTTCCAATGGGCCGGGATATCAGGATATGCAGCAGCTGGTTCATCGCGGCGGACTGCACACCGTCTGCGCAGAAGCTAACTGCCCGAATATCTACGAATGTTGGGAGGACCGTGAGGCTTCCTTCCTGATTGGTGGAGCGCTGTGTACGCGTCGATGCGACTTCTGCGATATTGCCACCGGACGGCCAACTGAATACGACCGGGATGAGCCCAAGCGCCTGGCTGAGTCGGTTAAAGAACTCGGACTGCGCTATGTGACGATCACAGGCGTCAGTAGAGACGACCTTGAAGACGGAGCCTCGTGGCTCTACGCAGAATCGTGCCGACAGATCCATGTCATGCAGCCTGGTACCGGTGTCGAATTGCTGGTCGATGACTTCAAAGGCGATCCGCATGCCCTTGCACAGATATTCGAATCCGGGCCTCAGGTGTTCGCTCATAATCTGGAAACGGTTCCGCGCCTGATGAAGACAATCCGGCCGGCGTTTCGTTACGACCGTTCGCTGAGTGTCATCAACGCAGCGAAGGAGGCTGGCCTCGTCACAAAATCGAACCTGATTTTGGGCATGGGCGAGACGACCGAAGAAATCGAATCCACCATGCGTGACCTGCTGGACGCGGGGTGTGACATCTTGACCATTACGCAATACCTTCGCCCCTCGGCATTGCACCATCCCATTGACCGATGGGTCAAACCTCAGGAATTCGTGCGACTGCGTGACGTGGCGTATGCGATGGGATTCCCCGCCTGTATGTCAGGGCCGCTCGTGCGTTCCTCCTACCGTTCAGGCAAACTGTGGGGCGAAGCGATGAAGAACCTGGGTCGGGAAATCCCGTCCGAATATGCTGACCTCGTTGAACTGGCCTCCGCTGGTGCGGCGCGTCAGGAAGCCTCAGCTGTTGTGGGACGGATGTCTCCGGCAGAGTGTGCTCACTCAACGTCGGCCGAACCTGCGATCCCTGCCAGCGGGTCGCTGGTAGGACGTCCGCTTCCGGTTTCGGCCCTCTAGGAACCTCATACATTACACAACGCGCGCCTTGAAGCTGGCTGATGAGCCAGTCAAGGCGCGCGTTGTACGTCGGCAACCAGAAGTTATGACCTCGGCGAGAAGGCGTGTTCAGTGTGATGGCTACCAGTGATGACTGGCACGTTCGAAGCAGGAGCTTCTGGCTCCGTGTCGAACAATGACTGAAAATTCTCCTCGTTGATAATCTGCCGGGACGCATGCGCTCCCCTGAAACCAGATCCGGACGAGGCTGCTGCCGCCATCGAACCACCGGCGCCTGCCATCGCCATCGGCGGAACCATGAAGCCGCGCCCAGTCGCCGCGGCGCCACCACGAGCTGCCAAGGAGGCAGAGGACGCGGCTGACGATTCAGCGGCGTGGAAGCCCAGACGGCCCGCCTGCGTGGGAGCAGATGAAGACGCGTGGACAGCTTCTGCACCTGCCGGAGCCACCGGGATGCGTGAGTCAGGAGTGATATCACCGTTGTGTCGGATACCCGCGAAGGCAGCAGAGTGGCTCATTCTCACATCAGACGCGCTATGAGCGCCCGACACGTCATAGGAGCCTGGCATGCCGTAGGAGCCTGCGTGATAGGAACTCGGCAAAGCTGAGGCGTAGTGGGTGCCATAGTAGTCTGAGTAACCCAAGCCGCCATATGCTCCGCCACCGTAAAATCCTGATCCTCGGTTCAGCGAGGTGCCTCGGCCGTACGCCGCAGGATCCATCATCTGACGCTGGGAACCAAAGAGGCCGCCACCCTGTGAGCCACCCGTGATCTTGTTGAGCAGCGCGTTTCCACCAGTGGTGAGAAGCTTGGTGCCGACATCTTTCAGAATCTGACCACCGGGGGTGGCCAGGAACTGATTCAGCAGGCCGCTTACCTTGTCGAACAGGCCGGCAAGCTGACCCAGGAGGCCTTTGAGGTTGCCGATCGACTCGATTACCTTGTTGATCGTTTCGCTGATGCGCGTGGCCAAGCTCGACACCTTGGCCGAGACCTGTTGGATGATGGCCGGCAGTGCCAAACCAGCGGTCGCGACTGCTTCGATTAATGCTGAAGCAAAAGCACCGATGATCTGTGAGAGCGCGTCGCGGACCAGGTCATGAACGACCTGGACGAGGGACGCGGCTACTTCCAGTGCCGTGCCCATTGCATCTGCCCAACGTCCGGCTTTCTCAACGGTCTTGGCGATGTCGCCTTCGAGGGCATTCAGCGCCTGAATGGTCTCACCGCGCATATCGGACAGGTCGACGCGGGTGTGGTTCTGCAGAAGCGTACCGGCTTCAGCGAGCTGAGCGTGAATGTTTTTCCACGTCGCGCTGTAGGCGGCCACCTGGTCGGCATCTCCAGTGAATGCGTCAAGCCATTCGTCCAGAGGGTGGACATGCTCGATGAGCCACCCCAGGCCCATCGCAATCAGTGTGCCCAGCGGGTCGAGGACCGCGGCACCGATATCCAGCGCGGTTGAAAAGAGCGCGACGCCGCCACTGACCCAGTCCTTCGATTCAAAGGCCTTGACGAGGGCCTCACCATCTTCGATCAGCAGCGTACCGGCCAGCTGCCCTGTGGATTCCTGGCGTTCAGCAACCAAAGAATTACTCATGGCGACCCCGCTTACCCCATACGTTTACCTCAGCTTTGAACCCGCGCGTCAGGTCCGCTTCCTGAGAGTTGAAGTCTTCAGTGGTCAATCCGAGCTGCCTGGACGTCCTCTCCAAGGCGTCGGTCGCGCTTTGCATGGTTCGGCGCGCTGCGCTTTCCATGATCAACAACGGAGGCAGCAAGATCGGGGTGCAGAGAAGCCCAAAAGCGGTGCCGCCTATACCCGCTTCATATGAGGCCTGCTTAGCCAGGTCAACAGCGCTGGCCACCTGTGCTACGTGTGCTTTGTGCTGGGACAGTTCGTCTGTTCTGATCTCGAGGTCGCTCACAATTCACCTATCAATCTTGAGACAATCGGAGAATCCTCACCAAACAGTTCGCCCGCGATCGTGTGCACCTGACCGCGAAGGTCCGTGCGCGCCGCGTTGTAAGCCTCCATCACGTCGTAGGCGATGTGATCGGCTGGCACGCCCTGGGCATGACTATCGATATCTGTACTTCTGAGATGACCTTGAAAATTCACCGTGATTCGCACGAGACGGTCGCGACTGGTGCCCTGTCCGGTCACTTGCTCTGCTCGGCGACGAAATTCTGTTGCGGTTTCTGCGTGCTGTTGAGCTTGGGCCACTTGACGCTTGACCCGCTCTTGTGCTTGTGCAATTTCGTCCACACCTAGGAATGTAAACGGAAAACAGGACCTTTGTCCATACCTGACAGCAAATTTCCGCACATTTACATTTGCTCCGTACACCGGCCGCTGCACCGTCATGCAATGTTCTCTTACCGATACGCGTCCACATTGCGACAGAACGTGACGCGTGCGTATGCGCGCACATTCACCCGTTCATTGGATTCAATGCCAATGTGCCTCGTACACGCACATGTCTGGTACACACACTTCCGGTACACACACTTCCGGTACACACACCGCCCTGCTAGTCACCTGGTGCGAACACTGCGCGAAGCGCGCAGACGGTGACCTTGCCGTTGGACGATACCGGCAGTGACTCAACTACCGCCAGGCGCTGAGGCACCTTGAAGCGCGCAAGATATCGACCGGCAAACTCACGTACATCGTGAAGCGATGGCGCTTCGCACCCCTCATCCATGACCAGTACCGCGCTGACAGCTTCGCCCCACTTCACATCGGGCACACCCACCACATGCGCGGATCGGACTCCGTCCATGCGCGTGAGCACCTGTTCAACCTCGTGAGGGAGCACCTTTTCGCCGCCTGTGTTCACCGTGGCCACTTTGCGCCCCACGATGTGAACGAAGCCGTCCTCGTCAATGAAACCCAAGTCGCCGGTGCGCAGCCACGGGCCCCTCAACGATGCCGCGTTGAGTTCCTCGTCATTCCAGTACCCGTGGGTGACGGATGGGCCGGTGCAGATGAGTTCACCAATAGTGTTCGCACGGATGTCTCCCTCGCGCGAGCTGGGCGGCAGAACGCTCGCAACTGACGAGGGGGACTCGCCCGCCCGGGTACCTTCAACTGGGACAGCGTGTGCGTCCAGCCCATCCACCATCTCGATACCGATACGTGTGTGCGGGAAAGGATAACCGCTGGTTGTGGAGCGGTCGGCTGGAAGACCGGGAACCAGGCACGTACCTGACGCTGCCTGCTCAGTCATCCCCCATACGCTGAACGGTTCAAGGCCTCGTTCGCGCAACATGGCGGCAAGGTCAGCCGGTACGGGTGCGCCACCGATCAAAGGGCGCGTGAATGAGGGCAACCCATCCGAGGTGAAAGTGGGAACCTGACACATCATGCGGTACATCGTGGGAACGGCGAACATCATCTCCACCTGGTAGCTGCCCAGGGCTTCGACCAGTGCAGCCGGATGGAACGCATCCACGATGATCACCGTTCCGCCCGAGACCGCCAAGTCCAGCGTGGTGCCGTTGAAACCACCGATATGGGACAGGGGAACGCTGACGGCTTCGACGGTGCGTGGACCATATTCGAAGACGTCGCGGAAATTGCGCGTGCCCCACCACAGGTTCTCATGGGTGAGTGTGACGCCCTTGGGATGAGCGGCCGTTCCCGAGGTGTACAAAATTGCGCCGACCGTGTCCGCAGGCAGTGCCGCCACATCAGCAAGCGGCAGGGGAGAGGTCTCAGCAACCGCGCGACTCCACTGGTCAACTGTCACGACGCGTGGCTGGCGGGCCGGGTGGGAAGTGTTGTCGGCGTTGGGATTCAAGGCGGTCGCGCGCTCAACGCGGTCAATCTGAGCATCCCCGCAGATGATGACATCCGGCTCGCAGTTGACCAGGATGGCGGCTAATTCCCCGGCCTGCAGGTGCTGATCGAGCGGCACAGTGATGGCTCCTATTGCGGAGCAGGCCACGTGCACGAGCATATGCCAGGCGCAGTTCGGCGCCATGATAATGACGCGGCAGGTGGGTCCGACATTCCAGTCCAGTAAGACCTGAGCAGCGCGCAGCGCGTCGTCGAGGCTGTGAGCCAGGGTGCGGCGCGAGGCTTCCGAGTAGGTGTGCGCTGCAGGATCCAGATGCAGCTCGATGAGATTGTCGCGCTCGGCATGGCGCGCAGCGGACAGCGCGAGGAAATGGATGGCGGAAAAATCTGCGTGCGGCTCAGTGATCACGGCTCCTATTATGCAGCCGCCGATGTGCTGACGGTGAACATGAGGTGATGGACACGATCACTAGGAACACGACGGCGCAGACACGTACGATAGAGGGTCGCAACGTTTGTTTACCAGCACAGGAGGCATCACCATGGCAGATGAATCGCGAGTACATAAGGTGGAGGACCGGATTCATCAGACGGTCGCACGCTTGCTGGGCCGACGCATCAAGGATCCGCGCCTGGGGTTCGTGACCATTACAGATGTGCGCGTCACAGGAGACTTGCAGCACGCCTCCGTGTTCTACACCGTCCTGGGTGATGACGAGGAACGCGCAGCAACGGCGCGCGCTTTCGAATCCGCCAAGGGGCTGATTCGCTCCGAAGTGGGCAAGGCATTGGGCATTCGATTGACCCCGACGCTCGAATTCATCCTCGACGCGCTTCCAGAGACGGCCGCCTCCATTGAAGATGCATTGGGCAAGGCTCGTGCGCGTGATGAGGAGATCGCGCGCGGTGCTCAAGGTGCCAGTTATGCCGGTGAGGCAGATCCCTACCGTCATCCCGAAGAAGACGACGAGGAATACGCCGACGAGGGAGGCGCTGACGACACATACGTCGATCAATCAGACATCGACGAGGCCGACGCCGACACCGACGAAATCTAGGCCCACCCAGATCCATGACACCTACCGATTCGAAGCAGAAGCCACAGCCACCCTCGGGAATTCTGATCGTTGACAAGCCCCAGGGGATGACCAGTCACGACGTGGTGAGCCGTGTGCGACGACTGGCGCACACCCGTAAAGTCGGGCACGCCGGCACGCTCGACCCGATGGCGACCGGTGTGCTGGTGATCGGTATCGGCAAAGCGACGCGGCTGCTCACCTACCTGAGCGCCAGTACGAAGATCTATGACGCCACCATGCGTCTGGGAATCGGGACAACCAGCGAGGACGCAGATGGGCAGGTCACGGAGTGCCCAGGAGCCAGCGATGTGACAGCCGATCAGGTGGCCGACGCTGCCCGTGTGGTGCGTGAACGCGGGTGGCAGGTGCCCTCTGCCGTCTCTGCCATCAAGATCGGTGGGAAGCGTGCGCACGCCCTGGTGCGCGAAGGAGAAGACGTCCACATCCCTCCGCGCGAGGTTCATATCAGCGCGATTGACCTGACTGGTCCGCTCCGCCCGACCGCAGCGGAGGCAGGCGTGCCGGTGGTGGACTGTGATATTCACGTTGAATGTTCGGCCGGCACCTACGTGCGAGCCATTGCCCGCGACATTGCCGAACAGCTCGGCACAGCTGCACACCTGACTGCTTTGCGCCGCCTGCAGGCCGGCGCGTTCACCCTGGACGATGCTGCGCCACTGGATCGGCTTGAAGCGCTGACCGCTGAAGGAGCCGACGTGCCGATCATTCCCATTGGTGAGGCCGTCAGCAGACTCTTTGACACCCTTGAGATTTCTCAGGAGGAGGCCGCGCGCTTTGCTCACGGGAATCCGCCTGAACGCAGCGGCGCGCAGCTGGCTGATATGAATGTGGACCAGCCGATCGGCGTGTATTGTGAAGGCCGGCCTTTAGGCCTGGTGAAGGTACAAAACGGTGCTCTGCGCACGATAAGGGTGTGGTAAGACATGCAGGTGTGGACGTCAATTGACCAAGTGCCACGAGATTTCGCCTCCGTGGTGACCATCGGCAACTTCGATGGTATGCACCGCGGTCATCGGCGTGTGATCTCCGCCTGCGTGGACCGTGCGCGCAAACGCGGGGTGGCGGCAGTGGCCTGCACCTTTGACCCGCACCCTCGGCAAGTCCACCAGCCCGACTCGCATATGCAGCTGATCAGCCCACTGGAAGATCGCCTGAGCGCGATGGATGCTGCCGGCCTTGATCACACGCTTGTCATCCACTATGACCGCTCCTTCTATTCGCTGACGGCGCGCGAGTTCGTCCAGCTCACGCTCGTTGAGGTACTGGGTGCTGTGGAAGTTGTGGTTGGTGAGGACTTTCGTTTTGGCAAAGACAACGCCGGCACGGTCGAAACCTTGCGTGAACTGGGCAGAGAATACGGCTTTGATGTGGTGATGGTCGCTGACATCATCAGCCCGCAAGGTCGGCGCTGGTCGTCGTCCTGGGTTCGTGAACTACTTGACGAGGGTGACGTTGCTCAGGCGGCATATGTTTTGGGCCGACAGCACCGAGTGCGTGGCGTTGTTCAGCACGGATTCAAACGCGGACGCAAACTCGGTTTTCCGACTGCCAATCTGTCCGAGGGGATCGACGGTGTGGTGCCTGCGGACGGTGTGTATGCCGGATGGGTCGTACGCTCGGTGCCGAATACGACGGCGCGTGAGTTCTATCCGGCAGCGATTTCAGTGGGCACCAACCCGCAGTTCGGTGGAGATAAGCGCACCGTTGAAGCGCACGTGCTGGGGCGCGCCGACCTGAACCTGTATGGCGAGCGCATCGCGGTGCATTTCGTGGAACGCATCCGTGCGATGCAGGCGTTCGACTCGGTCGATGCTCTGACGGCTCAGATGGATGATGATCTGCGGCAAACAGCATTGGTGCTGGGAATCGGCGTGTCAGGACGCGTGGATCCTGATGCCGTGACGGCCAACTGACTGAGAGCAGACATCTGCTCGGCACCAGGCAAGCTGCTCACGCCACGTTCTTCACCCGATAAATCACGAGTGCGCCGGTCAGTGCGAGCACTCCGGACAGGATATACAGGCCCGCATAGCCGCCCAGGAATGACAAGGCTCCCGCTGCCACGACCGGTGCCAGCGCATTTGGCGTGACAACCGCGATATTCATGATTCCGACATCGCGTCCGCGTTGCGCGGGGATTGGCAGTACCTCGTTGATCAGCGCCTGATCGACCGCCATGTACACGCCCCACGAAATGCCGAGTATCAGCGCGGCAATAATGACCACCCAGAACGCGTGCGCCCACGCCATGATCAAGCAGGCGGCCGCAACCCCAACGGATGATCCGGCCACAAAAATCAGGCGCCGGTGCATCTTGTCAGAAATCGACCCGGCCACCACGGCGCACACCACCACGGCCAGCGCATAGATTCCGGTCAGGATCAGCACGCCCGCATCTGGATCGTCCAGCTTGATGCGATCTCTCAGGTAGTAGAACAGGTAGAACAGTGCCGTCACGTTCCCCAGGGTCACAGCCATGCGCGCAATGAACACCCAGATAAAGTCTGCATATGGACGGTCGGCATTCGCCTGAGCGCCGACGGGTTTCTTCACATCCTCATCACTGTCATCGGTCGCGGCAGGTGTGGTCGGTGAGATCGCGAAGACGCCCTCGCCAGTGGGGACCTCGCGGTAGAAAACCAGGAATTGTACGACCAGGACCACCACGACTGCAGCGGAAATCCAGTAGGCCGGTGCGACATCGAAGACCGTGCCGATTGCCGTGCCGAGGACCAGGGCGAGTGTGTACGTCAGACCCATGACGCCCGAAACCGTGCCGTACTGGTTGGTCGGAACACGGTCGGGTGCCATCGCCTGGCTCGCTCCCACGGCGCTTGCGATCATGATCTGGAACAGCGTCCACGCGATCAGCAAACTGACGAACGAGGATGCCCCGCCCATCCACACCAGCAAGGCAGCTGATGTTACCGCGCCAATCAGCACCCACGGGGATCGACGCCCAAAACGCGAACGCGTCCAGTCGGTGGCAAATCCCCACAATGCGGTGGCGATAATGGAGGCCGCACCGCCGACCGCCATGATCAGCGCAAGGTACTGCTCTTTGCCGTTGTCTCCGAAGAAGTCAAGGACCTGCTTGGCGATGAGGAGCTGGCTGGGGCCCGCCCACGCCAGGTTGATGCCCAGGTAAGCCAATCCGTAGCGACCGATCCAGCCTTTGGTGACGGGTGGTCGCGCATGAGGATCAACGAAGTGATCGTGGTGGTGGGTCTGGTCAGATGCGGTGCTCATTGCGGATCCTCCCGGTAACGCTGGCCGGCAACGTAGGTGTCGTAAAGATCCGGTGTCAGTGCGCCTTCGCGAATGATGTCGCGGTACATGAGGGCGGAGGGTTTGCACGTGCGCTGACCGGTGGCAGGATCCACACTGACCAGGCCGAAGCGCGCTGTCATTCCCTCGCTCCACTCCCAGTTGTCGGTAAAGCACCAGTGGTAGTAGCGCTCGACGGGCAGGCCGCTGTGCGCCAGTGCATTCAGGTGATCCCAGATGAAGCGGCAGCGGAATGATTCGTCGGCGTTTGCATCGCCGTTGTCGCACGTACCGTTTTCAGTGATCCATACGGGTGCGTTGTAGCGCTCAGCCAGTTCGCGTGTCACCTCCACGATGCCGTCAGAGTAGACCTCCCAGCCCAGGTCGTTGACAGGGGCACCGGGTATGGTGCCATCTTCGAGCTTGTCGATCGCGCTGCGCGAATAGTAGTTGATGCCCAGGAAGTCGTAGTAGCGCCCCGGTTTCACTCCGCCACTTGTGCCGAGAGCGACCGGAAACTCACCGACCAGCATTGCCTGTGCGATGGCGTCCTGGAACGCGTAGCGGGCAACGCGGGTGAGTACCCTGTGCGACGGGTTCGAGGCGACGCGCGGCACAAAAACACGCATGTGGTGCGCGAAACCGACCTTCGCTTCTGGTTGCAGCCGGTGGATCAGCATGTAGGCGCGGCAGTGAGCCTGAGCGAGGTGGCGCAGGCAGGCGCGCACGCTGCGCCACGATACATCTGCCGGGGGACCTTCCTGGAACAGGTGCGCCTGCGTGACATAGACATTGGGTTCGTTGATCGTCACCCAGTCGGTGACGAGGTCGCGAAATTCGCGTACTACCCGGTAGACGAAACGCATGAAGCAGTTGATGTTCTCGTGGCGGGTGAATTCACCTCGCTGGGCAAACCAGCACGGATTAGAGAAGTGGTGCAGCGTCACGAGGGGTCGAATCCCTGCTTCGACGAGTGCTTCGAGCTCGTGTCGGTAATGGGCAATGGCGTCAGTGTCGAAGACACCTTCTTCGGGTTCGATGCGCGCCCACTCCAGGGACATTCGGTAGTCGCGAATGCCAAGGTTGCGCATCAGTTCGATGTCCTCGCGCCAATGCTGCCAGTGGTCGACCGCAGTAGCGGGGTCGGAGTTGTCGCGGATAGTGCCGGGCTTTTGAGCCCAGTCATGCCAGTCGTTGTGGGTGTCGCCGCCTTCGATCTGAAGGGAGGACGTGGCGACGCCCAGATGCAGTCTGGTCGGTAAGGTCACGTCGTCGGGATCCATACCGTGATGCTAGCAGGGCGACAGCACGTATGTGAGTGGTCGCTCACAGCAGCATGGGATGTGAGCCTCGTCAGGCCTGTTCGCTGACCGGCTGTGCGAGTCCCTCTATCACCTCGGCACCGGGCAGGGCCGCCAGCAACTCGCCGGGCACCGCCAACTTGGAGCGACGCAGACCTGACCCGATGACACACATGTCGACTATCACGCGTGGATCAAGCAGCAGGCGCCACTGTGGCGGCACGCCCACAGGTGTGATGCCGCCATATTCCATGCCGGAGGCTTCCACTGCTTTGTCCTGCGGCCAAAACGTGCACTTGCGCACGTCCAGTGTCTTCTTGATGACATGGTTGACGTCGGCTCGCGTCGTTGCGCGCACGACAGCGGCAGCCACGCGCTCCTCACCACTGCGTTTGCCGGCAATGAGCACGCAGTTGCACGACAGAGCCAGATTCATCTGGTAGTGCTCAGTCATCGCCTCGGTATCGGCGTAATCCGGATCAATATCGGCTACAAGGGCCTGCGCAGCCAGCTCCGGCTCGCGCTTGGCCAGTTCCTGAAGTGCCTTCGCGGTAGGATCCGCGAGAAGATCGAGATGCTCGAGGGCAGGGAGCCATGTCGCTGTTCCATCCAATTCAATACTCATATGGTTATTTCAGCCTGCCTGATCAACAGGCGCCACCTGAATTTCTTATGATGAGACATTAAAGCTGAACGTGCGCCATCTCACCGCGCTCGCAGCGTGATTTTCGCCCTGATCAGGCTGAAGTGAGGGCGGAGCGTGTTAGCCTGTATTCGCCGTTAGATCGGCCGCGGGATGGATTGCACGAAGACAAGCTTCGATGCTCCGCGCAGCGAGACATTTGAGGAGAACACGTGCCGCTGAGTAAAGATGTTAAAGACCAGATCATTGCTGAGTACGCAACTCATGAGGGCGACACAGGCTCTCCCGAGGTGCAGATTGCTCTGCTGAGCCAGCGAATCAAGGATCTGACGGAGCACTTCAAGTCGCACCCGCACGATCACCACTCACGTCGTGGATTGATGCTGCTGGTTGGTCGTCGCCGCAGGCTCCTCGGATACCTGTCGGACATCGATATTGAACGCTACCGTTCACTGATCGACCGCCTTGGCTTGCGTCGCTGAGTAAAGCTCGGCCCGGCTCCACCTGGAACCGGGCCGCTTTTGCTATCCCGACTCGACAATGCGCGCCTTGAACGAGCGGTTTTCGACAGTGGCTTACGGAACGCATGAACAGAAAATGCCGGTCCGTGGGCTTCGATCGAAGGCCGACGTCGGGCGCATGACCAGAACAAGAAATGGAGTTTTACGCCCATGATGGAAGGCGAAGAAATCACCGCTGCCGAAGCCATTATCGACAATGGCAAATTCGGTAAGCGCACCGTCCGTTTTGAAACCGGACTGCTTGCGCAACAAGCTGCCGGCTCAACGCTGGCATACCTCGACGACGAAACAGTCGTCCTGTCCACCACGACCGCAGGGAAAAATCCCAAAGATCAGTTCGACTTCTTCCCGTTGACCGTCGACGTGGAAGAGCGTTCCTACGCTGCTGGCCGCATCCCCGGATCATTCTTCCGTCGCGAAGGCCGCGCCGGAACTGAAGCCATTCTGGCTGCACGTCTCATCGACCGCCCGCTGCGCCCCGGATTTGTCAAGGGCCTGCGCAACGAAGTCCAGATCATTGAGACCGTTCTTGCGGTTCACCCCGATGACGCATACGACGTCCTCGCCATTAACGCGGCGTCGATGTCCACCCAGATCGCGGGCCTGCCCTTCACTGGCCCGATCGGTGGTACGCGCCTGGCTCTGATCGATGACCAGTGGGTCGCATTCCCGCGTTGGTCCGAGCTGCAGCGCTCCGTGTTCAACATCGTGGTCGCCGGCCGCATCGTCACCAACGAGGACGGCACGGATGACGTGGCCATCATGATGGTGGAAGCCGGCGGCGGCGAGAACGAATGGGAACTCATTCAAAACGGTGCCACCGCGCCGACTGAAGATGTCGTTGCCGACGGCCTGGAAGCCGCTAAGCCATTCATTCGCGCGCTGTGCGAAGCACAGATGAAGGTGGCGGAGAAGGCCTCCAAGGAAACAGGCGAATTTGAGCTCTTCCTTGATTACACCGACGAAGAGTACGACGCCCTCGAAAAGCAGGTGGGTGACAAGCTGGCCGAGGCCCTCAAGACTGAAGGCAAGCTTGCCCGCGACGAGGCCGTTGACGCTGTGCGCGACGAGGCTCTGGCAGCACTTGAGGAACAGTTCCCTGAAGGCGAGAAGGACCTCAAGGCTGCATTCCGCGCCTTGGAGAAGAAGACGATTCGTGAGCGCACACTGCGTGAAGGCATCCGCATGGATGGCCGTAATCCGCGCGAGATCCGCTCCCTGTTCGCTGAGGTCGGTCTGCTGCCTCGCGTCCACGGTTCAGCACTCTTCCAGCGCGGCGAAACCCAGATCCTGGGTGTGACCACGCTGGCCATGCTGCGCATGGAGCAGCAGCTCGACAACCTGAGCCCGATTACCTCCAAGCGCTACATGCACCAGTACAACTTCCCGCCATTCTCCACCGGTGACACCGGCCGCGTCGGATCCCCGAAGCGCCGCGAAATCGGTCACGGTGACCTGGCTGAACGCGCACTCAAGCCGGTTCTGCCCACGCGCGAAGAATTCCCCTACGCCATCCGTCAGGTCTCCGAGGCATTGGGCTCGAACGGCTCCACCTCAATGGGATCGGTGTGTGCCTCAACATTGTCACTGCTGCAGGCTGGCGTGCCGCTGCGCGCACCCGTTGCCGGCATCGCAATGGGCCTGATGACCGGCGAAATTGACGGTGAGCAGAAGGCCGTGACCCTGACCGACATCCTCGGTGCAGAAGACGGCTTCGGCGACATGGACTTCAAGGTCGCGGGCACCAGCGAATTCATCACCGCTCTGCAGCTGGACACCAAGCTGGACGGCATTGATTCACAGCTCCTGCGTTCCGCGCTCGCACAGGCTCGCGATGCCCGCCTGGCGATCCTCAAGCTGATCCACGACGCGATCGACGGCCCCGATGAGATGTCCGCCAACGCGCCTCGCATCATCACCGTCCAGGTTCCGGTCGACAAGATCGGTGAGGTCATTGGACCCAAGGGCAAGATGATCAACCAGATTCAGGACGAGACAGGCGCTGAAGTTGTCATCGAAGATGACGGCACAGTGTTCATTTCTTCCTCCGATGGTGCTTCTGCAGAAGCGGCACGCACCATGGTTAACCAGATCGCAAACCCGCAGATGCCTGAGGTGGGTGAGCGCTTCGTCGGCACCGTCGTCAAGACGACATCCTTCGGCGCATTCGTCTCCCTGACGCCAGGCAAGGACGGTTTGCTGCACATTTCGCAGGTTCGTCGCCTGGTCGGTGGCAAGCGCATCGAATCTGTCGATGACGTGCTGCAGGTGGGCCAGCAGATCGAGGTTGAGATCGCTGAAATCGGTGACCGTGGCAAGCTGTCTCTGCATGCCGTCGTTGACGGAGAGGCCGCTGAATTCGAGCCGGAACCGCGTAAGGACAAGTCCGGACAGTCCGACAAGGACCAGGATGATCGTTCAGAGCGCTCCGGACGCGGTCGCGGACGCGGCCGTGGAGAGCGTCGCCAGCGCACCCGCACCCGTCGTCATCACAACGACGAGGGCGGCTCTCACGACGCAGACTCGAAGGATCAGTCAGATTCCACTGACTCCTCCGACGATGCTGAGTAAGTGAGAACGCTGAATAAGTCTGAGCGCTGAGTAGCACTGACTCGGCAGGGCGCGGCACCCGACTGAGGGTGCCGCGCCTTCTTCGTGGGCTGGCCGAAGGCCTGCGTCGAACAACGCCGGTATGGTCACAGGCGGGTGCGCCGCGGCTCAATGGCATAAGCTAAGTCTGACGCGTGCAACACAGCTGCGAACCAACGAAAGGACAGCTCATGAAGCGCTTCACGGATCCGGTCTTATTCGGCGCACTCTTTGTCTTGGATACGCTGGCATGGCTGATACTGATGTCCACCGGCGGCATTGAAACCGCAGACCCCGGCTACGTCGCACCGATGACGGTCGGCAGCATCATTGTCATCGCCTGCCCAGCTCTGTTGGTTGCCACAGTTCTCGGCTTTGCGCGCGCTATCACCCGCCAGTCACCACGCAGCTTCTATATGTGGGCATTGTGCATGACGGTTGCCGCCGCCGTGATCGTCGGAATCGCAAGCGCCGCAACATCTGCATGGGGCATTGAAGTGGGATTCGGATGGATGACGTGGTTCTTCGCCATCATGGCTCTCGCACTTCTGATCGCTCTGATCATCGCACTCACCGGTGGCATCCCGTCGGAAAAGCTGCTGGGCACCAGCGCCAAGGAGTCCAACGCTGACACCTCAGCCGGTCGCAACGACAAGACGGCAAGCGCCAAAACACGCACAACGGCTCCGCACAAGTCCCGCTCGAGCCTGGAAAGCGATCCGCCACAAGACATCGCACCTGTCGGTGCCTCCACAACTGAAGGCTCCAAGATGACGTCGAAGCAGGCGCGCCAGGGTGCCGACCCGCTTGACCTGCCCGACTCGTCAATTACGCCATCCGCGTCAAATGGCACATCAACGAATGCACCAAAGGAATCTCGTTAGTGACCGCACCAACCATAACTGGTATCGATCTTCCACTCGGCGGCGCGCAGGCAGCGGCCTCGTCAATGACCGTCAGCGATGATGAAACGACGGTGACGCGCACGATCCTGCCACGCGGCGTCAGAATCATCACTCAGCACGTCCCCGCCACGCGCTCAGCGGCAATCGGGCTGTGTGTGCCGGTCGGCTCGCGCGACGAAAGCCCTGTTCACGCTGGAGCCACACACTTCCTGGAGCACCTGCTGTTCAAAGGCACACCAACGATGAGTGCGCTCGATATTGCGGTCGCATTCGACGCGGTCGGCGGTGAAACAAACGCGGAAACCGACAAGGAACACACGCAGTACTATGCGCGGGTGCGTGACGCGGATGTGGATATGGCGCTAAGTGTCCTCACCGACATGGTGACCTCCTCATCGCTGGTGCCCGACGCCTTCGACGTGGAAAAAGGCGTGATCCTTGACGAACTGGCGATGGCGAAGGACTCACCGCTCGATGCAGTCCACGAAGCATTCGCTGCCGCTGTTTTCGGTGACACAGCGCTGGGCAAACCGGTCGGCGGAACTCCAGAAGCAATCCGAGCCGTCAGCCGCGACGACGTATGGGAGCACTACCAGTCCCATTACGGTCCCGACCGCCTCATCGTCTCCGTTGCCGGAAACGTTGAACACGACCACATCGTCGACCTCGTTGCCGCCTCGCTCGACCGAGCAGGATGGCGTGGGGACGAGGGAGGCCTCGGCCCTGCTCCTAGGCGTGACACAACACCGGCACAGCTGGCACAACCCACTGTCCAGGAACGTCACCGCGACGTTGAACAGGCTCATGTGATCGTCGGATGCCCTGCGCTGCAGGTCGGTGATGACCGCATCCCTGCGATGTCAGTACTGCTGTCTATCCTGGGCGGGTCGATGTCGTCACGCCTGTTCCAGGAGATCCGTGAAAAACGCGGCCTGGCTTACACGACATATGCCTTCAATATGCGCTACTCGAATGCCGGCGCATTCGGGATGTATGCCGGCACGTCGCCCGCACACGTGGAGCAGGTTGAACAGCTCATGAACGAACAACTGCAGGCTCTGGCTTCTGACGGGCCGACCGAGGAAGAGATCGCTCGGGTACGTGGACACGTGCGCGGCGCGATCGCCCTGGGGCTGGAAGATAACCTGTCACGGATGGGCCGGCTGAGTAACGCCGAGCTGACCGGCACGTATTTCACGGTCGATCAGGGCTTGGCCCGCATCAACGCAGTCACCCAGGAAGACGTGCGAGCGCTGGCAGCTGAGCTGGTCAACACCGAGCAGGGCCGCGCGGTCGTGCTGCCGAACGTGCGTAGCTAAGACAGCCGCAGGCCACCGCGGCGAAGGAGGAGGAGAGATGAACACACTGCGAGTTGCAGTCGTTGGTGCACGAGGACGCATGGGTGCGACCGTCGTTGAGGCCGTCAGCGCAGCACCGGACATGGAAGTCGTTGCACGCATTGACGTTGATGACCAGATCACCACCGACACACTCAACCAGGCGACGGTCGCTGTTGATTTCACCGCTCCGGCCGTGACAGAAGATAATGTGCATGCGTTGCTGGACTGCGGCGTAAACGTCGTGGTGGGGACAACGGGCTGGACCGATGAGTCTCGCGGGCGCGTCGCGGAGCACGCCGAACGCGCAGGTAGATCCGTCATCATCGCGCCGAACTTTGCGATGTCAGCAATTCTGGCGATGAAATTTGCCGAAATGGCCGCGCCGTACTTCGAATCGGCTGAAGTGATCGAGATGCACCATCCGAACAAGCTGGACGCACCCTCGGGCACGGCTCGCGCCACAGCTGAACGCATTGCCCGTGCCCGCCGCGAAGCAGGATGCGATCCGATGCCCGATGCGACCCGCACCGACCCTGAAGGAACTCGCGGCGGCGTCATTGACGGTGTCCCCGTGCACGCCGTGCGGCTGCGTGGACTGGTCGCACATGAAGAAATCCTGCTGGGAAACGAGGGCGAGCAGCTCGTCATCCGCACCGATTCCTTTGACCGCGCATCGTTCATGCCCGGCGTCCTGTTCGCTATCCGTCACGTGCACGAACAGCCTGGTTTGACCGTCGGTGTCGATCAGCTCATGACACTATGAGCAACGCTGATAGCCGCGTCTCAGTACGCCCCGCAACCGCCCCGGATGCAGCCGACATTGCTGCCATTCAGGTCGCATCCCTACGCAGCGTTGCCCGCGCCGTGGGGGGAGCATCCGTTGGCATTCCGTCTCTGGAGGTGCAGCGCGCCTGGAATGACACGCTCTCACGCACACCACCGCCGGGATGCTCCACAATGGTGGCGCTGCACGGCAGCCGCGTTGTCGGGTTCGTGGTCGCGCAGCCGGCACCGTCCCATCACATTGACCATGCGAAGGCACTTGATATCCCAGACGGCCTTGAGCTGGCCGCCCTCGACGTGGACGAGAGATTCAGGCGCTCTGGACACGCCTCCCGCATGCTGGCCGCGATTGTGGATACCGCGCGGGAAGCGGGGCTGTCTGCCCGCAGTCTCCAGGTGTGGATCAGCCCCAACGATGAAGCGCGCGTCAGATTCTTCCAGTCAGCAGGTTTTGCGCCGGCAGGGCTGCTCAGACGGCTCGATGTGGCAGGAACGCCGATGACGCAGCACCTGTGGTGGGCAGGACTCGACTCCGCGGGATCAGGTGGCGGTGGCAGGCCGAATGCGCAAGCAGACAGTGCCGGTGCTCGCGGCCCTGAAGGGTGCGGCCACCCTGCAGAATCCACCAACTGAAACAACGCGGCCCCTCGTGACGCCATCTCCTAGACTGTGAAACATGAAACATCTTCCGTCACGTACATTCGGATCCCTCGCCCCCGCACTGGTGACCCCTTTTCACCAGGATGGCTCACTTGATGCCGAGGCAGCAGCCAGGCTCGCCACCAAACTGGTCGACGACGGATGCGACACGATCCTTCTGTCGGGTACGACGGGTGAATCACCGACCACTCACCAACCTGAAAAGGACGAACTGACCAGAGCTGTCAAGGAAGCTGTGGGGCAGCGCGCTCACATCATGTGCGGCGCATGCTCGAACGACACTGCTCACGCCGTGCGCATCGCGGAAGGAGCGCAGGCATGCGGAGCTGACTGTCTGCTGGTCGTCGCCCCGTACTACAACCGTCCTTCCCAGGCTGGACTGATTGCGCACGTGCGCGCCATAATGGACGCGACCGACCTGCCGATCATGCTCTACGACATTCCGGGGCGCACCGGCCTGGCGTTCAGCGACGAGACGTTCGATGAGCTGGCCCAATACGACCGCATCAAAGGCGTGAAGGATGCGACCGGTCAGGTGGAACGAGGATCGGCACGTATGCATCGCACAGGGTTGGAATACTACTCAGGCGATGACGGTGAGAACTTCAACTGGCTGGTGGCCGGCGCATCAGGACTGATCTCAGTGGTTGCCCACGTTGCCGCCGCCCAGTACCGCCGGATGATTGATTTGCTGGATGACAACCAGGTGTGGGAAGCGCGCGAAATCCACTTCGAACTACGCCCACTGGTCGACGCCATCATGGGAGGCGGACAAGGGACAGTGATGGCGAAGGCCGCACTGGCACTGCAGGGAATCATCGACACACCGGCCGTCCGCCTGCCGCTCGTACCGACATCTGATGAGGAGCTCACGCGCCTGCGTCAGGTCATGGAACGCATGAACCTGCTGTGAAATAGCGTGGGAAAACATCTGGACGCGCGCCGCCGCTTTCAGCGCGGTCCAATGCGTGAGACACTTGCCCCATGAAGTCCCTGTACGAAAACTTAACCGAACCGGCACCCCTACCCGAGGGCGCCGTGCGGATCGTGCCCCTCGGTGGCCTCGGTGAGGTCGGCCGCAACATGACCGTCCTCGAATATGACGGAAAGCTGCTCATCGTCGACTGCGGCGTTCTCTTCCCCGAAGAAAGTCAGCCAGGTGTTGACCTGATTCTGCCTGACTTCTCGTGGATTGAGGAGCGCCTCGACGATGTGGAGGCGATGGTACTGACCCACGGCCACGAAGATCACATCGGCGCCGTCCCCTACCTGCTCAAACTGCGCTCTGACATCCCGATCTATGGGTCGGACCTGACATTGTCGTTCGTTGAGCCCAAGTTGCGCGAGCACCGCCTGGAGAACCCACCCCTGAACGTCGTAGATGAACATGACACTGCCGAGGTCGGCCCGTTCAGCCTGGAATTTATTGCGGTGACGCACTCCATTCCGGATGCGCTCGCAGTGTTCGTGCGCACTCCCGCCGGCAAAGTTCTGATGACCGGTGACTTCAAGATGGACCAGTTGCCCCTCGACCACCGCCTGACCGACCTGCGTTCATTCGCCCGGTTCGGCGAAGAAGGCGTCGACCTGTTCATGGTGGACTCCACAAACGCCGAGGTGCCAGGATTCATCACTCCTGAACGCGAAATCGGCCCCGTCCTCAACCAGGTTTTCTCAGATGCGACCGGCCAGATCATCGTGGCCTCCTTCGCCTCGCACGTGCACCGCGTCCAACAGGTCATCAATGCGGCGGCGCGCAGTGGACGCAGGGTCGCCCTCGTGGGACGGTCAATGGAACGCAATATGCGCATCGCGGAAGAAAAAGGCTACCTGTCAATTCCCGAGGGTGTCCTGATCGAACGCTCGATGATAGGGGAGCTGCCTCCAGAGCAGCGCGTCTACATGGCGACCGGCTCGCAGGGCGAACCGATGGCCGCGCTGTCACGCATGAGCGTAGGATCGCACCGATTCGTCACGATCGAACCGGGCGACACTGTGGTGTTCGCTTCCTCACTGATCCCGGGCAATGAAAACTCGGTCTATCGGGTCATCAACGACCTGACTCGACTGGGCGCAAAAGTCGTGCACCAGGCCAATGCGAAGGTTCACGTGTCCGGTCACGCCTCTGCCGGTGAACTCATCTACGCTTACAACCTCGTGCAGCCCGCCAACGTCATGCCGATTCACGGCGAGATCCGCCACCTGGTGGCCAACGGACAGCTGGCCGTCAAGACAGGTGTCTCCCCGGAAAATGTCGTGCTGGCTGAAGACGGCGTGGTCGTTGACCTGATCGATGGGAAAGCGCGCGTTGTGGGCGCGGTTCCATGTGAATACATCTACGTCGACGGACGCTCGATCGGTGAAATTTCCGACGACGAACTCGAGACGCGTCGCACGCTGGGAGCCGAAGGGTTCATCAGCGTGTACGCCGTGGTGGAACATGATTCAGGGATGGTGCTCGCACCGCCGACGATCCGCGCGATCGGCATGGCTGAGGACGATTCTGTTTTCGACGAGATCCTGCCTGATGTGGATGACGCACTGCGCCAGGCAGCAGCGCCAGGAGGACAGGATCCCTACAAACTGCAGCAGGCCATGCGGCGCGTTCTGGGCAGGTGGGTGGCGCGCAAGCTGCGTCGCCGGCCGATGATTGTGCCTGTCGTGGTCGAGCAGTGAACGTAACACCGTCCACATCGAAACGCAGTCCGCTTCCACCAGCCAGCGAGCAGGCCACCGCCCGCGCGCTGAGAATACCGACCATCGTCTCGGACATTTACGCCATTACGATGATCTGGTCCCTCCTGTCGGTGCTGATCCACCTGATCGCTCCGCGCGTCGTTGAAATCGGCATGTTGATCACGAGCGCGTTGAACTTGCCGTCGGGTGCCGGCCTGTTCGAAGCAGTAGTGTGTGGGTCAATCGCGCTGGCCGCATCGCGACGAAAACGCGTCGTACTATGGGCCATCGCCTTTTTCCAGATCATTGGCGCCCTCACGTCCGTGTTGTTCATCATCCTTTTCGTTGCGGACGGTAGCGTTGTGTGGCTGGATATGCCGTCCTTACTGATCTCGCCGCTCGTGGCGCTCATCGTGATGGTGGCGCTGTTGCACTATCGGGCCTCGTTTCCCTCGCACATTGTGCGCGGGTCCCTCGTCGGTGCCTTGGTCATTCTGATCACAGGGATCGGCACTTCGATCGTGTGGGGAATTGTGCTGGTGACGTGGGGACCGTGGTCGCATACCACTGCTGGACCCGGATGGGTGATTTCACGTTCTCTGGGCTTCGTGTCGCTGACACTGACCGACGGTAGCGAGCCGATAGGGCCGCGCCCCCTTGCACTGGCGTTGTCTTTATGGTCAGCGCTGATCTATCTGTTGGCACTGGCCTACTTCCTGCGCGGGCAGAAAACTCCGGGACGCACTTGCGGAGATGACCTGAAAACGCGCGAACTGCTGGCCCGTTGGGGAACAGATTCGCTCGGGTACTTCGCAACCCGTGGTGACCGGTCCCTGGTGCTGTCAACAGATCAACGTGCCGGCGTATCCTATTCGGTTCTGTTTGGTGTCTGCATGGCTGCCGGCGACCCGCTGGGTGATCCCCAATCATGGCAGAACGCGATCGCGCAGTGGCGCCTGCGCTGCGCCCGCTTCGGATGGATTCCGGCCGTTCTTTCTGCCTCCGAATCAGGAGCGCGTGCCTACCGACAGCAGGGGTTTGCCGTGCGAGCCATGGGGGATGAAGCAATCGTCCACGTCCGCGACTTCGAATTGCGTGATCCCTACATGAAAGACCTTGCCCATGCGGTTCGCCGAGTGGCACGCGCCGGTATCGATATTTCGATCCGCCAGCTCGGAGAGATCGACGCCGAGGAACGCTGCTGCCTGGAACGGGTCGCCAACGAGTATCGCAGAGGCGACGAACGCGGCTTTTCCATGGCGCTGGACCGCATGTTCGACCCGGTGGATTCACGCACACGAGTAGTCGTTGCCCGCGCAGGTGACGGCACTATCGAAGCAATCCTGACATTCGTGCCGTGGGGCAATACGGGGCTGTCACTGAACCTGATGCGTCGATCAGCTACAGCGACAAACGGCATCATTGAAGCCATGATTGTCGCCCTGATAACGGACTGCGCTGACGGGCCGATCAACGCGATCTCATTGAACTTTGCGATGTTCCGTCGCATTTTTCGCGAGGGCGAGGCGGTTGATGCCACGTGGCGTGCCCGGCTGCTCCGGCGCATCATGCGCGCCGCATCCAAATGGTGGCAGCTCGAGTCCCTGTATGAATCCAATTCCCGCTACCGCCCCGAGTGGTTTCCTCGTTATATGTGCTATCGCACGTTCGCAGAAATCACACATGTTCTGGCTGCAGCCGGTGGACTAGAGGGTTTCCTGCCCGTATGGGCTGACATTGACCATGGACAGTCATGGGGCATTGATGACGAACACCGCCGGGCAGTGCACGCCATCGAGCAGGAAGCCCATCAGGCTGTTGTGCCGCAGCGTGCACTCACGGAGCAAGAACGCGTCCGCCGCTCCAAGGCTGAGCGTCTGCGCCAAAGCGGCATGGAACCATGGCCCCCGTCACTGTCGCTGGGGCTTCTCCCTGATCAGGTGCGCGCTCAAGCGCGGCAGTGTGCCGATGATACCTGGTCCCCTGACGAGGTCACTACCGGTGGGCGCATCCGTGCCATCCGAGATCATGGCGGCATCATCTTCGCCGACCTTGACCGAGGCGGGCAGACGATTCAGATCATGCTGGAACAATCCACGACGGAACCGGCAGTGTTCGAACTGTGGGGCCTGTGTGACATCGGAGACTCGGTGGCAGTAACAGGGCACCCAGGACGTACACGCTTTGGCGAGCCGACGGTGCGGGTGGCAACGTGGACGATGGCGGCAAAATCGCTGCGTCCTCTGCCTGCCCACGGCACGTCGCTGGATGCTCAGACCCGCTCCCGCCAGCGTGTGACACATCTGTTGACAGACTCCACTGCGGTGGATCTTCTGCGCAAACGCTCGCGCGTGATGGCCACTACGCGCGCTGTGCTGGCGCACAACGGATTTACCGAAGTGGAAACGCCAATCCTGCATCCGATTAAGGGCGGGGCGAACGCTCGGCCATTTATTACACACCTGAATGCCTATGGTTCCAACGTATTCTTGCGGATAGCTCCCGAACTGTACTTGAAGCGACTGGCTGTGGCGGGTATGGACGCCATTTTCGAAATGGGACGCTCCTTCAGGAACGAGGGGGCGGACATGACCCATAATCCCGAGTTCACCTCCCTGGAGGCCTACCGAGCGGGCGGCGACTACACAACGATGCGTCATCTGGCCCAGGAACTCATCCAACGCTGCGCCCTGGAAGTCAACGGACAATGCGTATGTCTGCGGCCGGCAGGGTCATTCGGTACCGAGGGATTGCAGACGGTGTGCCGCTACGACGGTGTGGACATGGTCGAATACGACCTGTCAGGTGAGTGGCCTGTGATTGGTGTCCATGAGGCGATCAGTGCTGCCACGAACACCACAGTGACACCGGATTCGGACGATGATGAGCTGATCGGCCTCTGTCACGCGCACGGCATTGACGTACCACCCGTTGTCGACCACGGAGCACTGATCGCGGTACTCTACGATGACCTAGTTGAAGCGCAAACGGTTCAGCCGACGTTCTACCGCGACTTCCCAGCATCCTCTTCGCCACTGACCCGCAAACATCGCGACGACCCCCGTCTTGCCGAACGGTGGGACCTGGTGGCTTTTGGCATGGAGTTAGGCACGGCCTACACAGAGCTGACAGACCCTATTGACCAGCGCGAACGTTTCGTTGAACAGTCGCTGGCGGCAGCAGCGGGAGACCCTGAGGCAATGAGCATCGACACGGCATTTCTCGATGACCTCGACCTGGGATTGGTGCCGACCGGAGGTGTGGGAATCGGAATGGATCGGTTGGTCATGTTGTTGACCGGCAGCACGATTCGTCAGATTCTGGCGTTCCCATATGTGCGTCCTATGACTCACGCAGGAACAGAAGGTACGGTAATGGCATGACCGGTCGTTTCATCTCGACAGATTCCATCGTGCTGTCGCTCCCGCTGCACGTTGATCACATCCCCGAGCGGGGAACATCCGTGCGGGCAGACAGCGCCATGTCACGACCGGGAGGTGGTTTCACCACGCTGTCAGCCGTGGCAGCCTACGGGATCCCCGCGCTGCTGGCCTCACCACTGGGAACCGGACCGAACTCCTTCACCGTGCGCCGCCAGCTTGCCCACGCTGGCGTCCAGATCGTGACTGATGAACTGGTGGGCGACATCGGCGCTGCCATCATGTTGGTGGAAAACGACGGCTCGACCACGTCCGTCGCTACGTCAGGCGTTGAATCTGAACCATCGCGTGCCGCCCTCGACCGTATTGAGCTGCAGGAGGGGGACCTTGTCCATATCGGTGGCGCTGACCTGGTCAACGAGTCCAGTGCGCGCGTCCTGTCCGGATGGGGAGCAGACCTGCCCGATGATGTCACTTTGGTGGTCTCCGTGTCACCGGCTGTGGAGCAGGTACCAGTGTGGGCGTGGCGCCGACTGCTGAAACGTGTGGATGTTCTGACCATGAATATCCGCCAGGCCTCCACGTTGAGCCAGATTCTGGCAACTACTGAGCCTAGCACTGCGATTCGACATGTCATACGCCCCGACGCCGCAATCGTGCGTCGCCTGGGCGTGATGGGGTGCGAAGTGCAGGTCGATGAGAACTCGCCGCGCGTGCAGATTCCCGCATTCGATTCCATCACCGTTGACACGGTCGGTGTGGGCGATACGCATATCGCGATCATGTCGGCCGCACTGTTGGAGGGGCATGACCTGATCGAAGCATGCCGCATTGCCAACGCCGCGGCAGCGGTGACCATTTCACATGAATCGGCTCTGCCGGTGCCCACGCGCAGCCAGATCGAGGAAGTCCTGCGGGAAAAGCGCGTGAAATACTCCATGTGAGGCGATCTGGCGAGTCGGTCGGCGCGTCTGAAACGGATCGGAAAGTGTTCGCGGTAGCGTCGAAGTATCATGGCCAAAAAACCTGCATCATCTTCGCGTACTCGCAGCTCTCGAACCTCGGGGCGCTCCTCTGCACGCGCCGAGAACGCTCCGGCACGCCCAGGCGGACTGGCACGGGCAGCGTCGGCAACCGGCCACGCGGTTCGCAGCGCACACGAGCAGTGGCGCGCTACGGACCCTCAGCTTAAACGCGACGCGTTGGCATTCATCTTGTGTGGGCTGGCCATTATCATCGCCCTGCGTGAATGGTTCGGCATATCGGGGACCGCAGGAATGATCGTGCATCACGCGGTAGCCGGCCTGGTCGGACTGTTCTCCGTTCTGGTGCCGATTCTGTTCGTGGCTTTGTCGATCGAGCTCATCAAGGCACGGTCCGGCCAGCACGCGCTGCCACACCACATTGCAGGTGGAATCGGCATGGCCATGTCGATTGCGGGCATCACCCACATCACCGCGGGAAACCCGAACATCGATTCCTTTGACCGGCTTGAAGCAGCCGGAGGGCTTGCCGGCTGGTTCATCGGACGCCCGCTGGCTCAGCTGCTGTCACCCTGGGGAGCGATCCCCATTCTGGTGCTGCTCGCCCTGTACTCACTGCTGCTTGCCACCCGCACCCGAATCAGTGACATTCCCGCAGTGCTGCGCTCATGGTGGCGCATCCTGTCACGCCAGGACCAGCGTGAACGCATTGATGCAGACGATGTCGATAGTGACGAGGACGAGCTTGCGGCCACCGCTCAGCTGGATTCCTACGACGCGGATGAAGCATTCCGCCGTGCACACGAGAGCGCACACGCCGTCCCGAATGTGTCAGAACACCAGGACATCGAGGAAACGGAGCCCCCCTCGTCAGACCACGAACCAGAAGCAGCAACCCAGGTCCTGCCACAGGCAGATACGGGAGCAGGGGAGGAGACCTCCACACTGGCCGCACCGCCCACGACCGAGCCGCCTGCCAGTTCGTTCCAGCCCGAGCTCGACGAGTCGATTTCCTATACGCTGCCTGACGAATCCCTTCTGGTCCGCGGCGCGCCGCACAAGACGCGTTCTGCCGCGAACGATCAGATCATCGAGGCCCTGCAGCGCGTATTGACCGAATTTAACGTCGACGCCACAGTGACAGGCTTTTCGCGCGGCCCCACGGTGACTCGATACGTCGTCGAGCTGGGTCCGGGCGTCAAGGTTGAACGCATCACGAACCTGTCGAAGAACATTGCCTACGCTGTGGCAACAGCAGACGTGCGCATCATTTCACCGATTCCCGGCAAGTCCGCCATCGGTGTGGAGATCCCGAACCCTGACCGCGAGACGGTCGCATTGGGTGACGTGCTGCGCTCCGGTGTCGCCAAGCGCAATCACCACCCGCTCATGGTCGGTGTGGGTAAGGACGTCGAGGGTGGCTACGTTGTCACCAACCTGGCGAAGACACCGCACCTGCTGGTTGCAGGCCAGACCGGTTCGGGTAAGTCGAGCTTCATCAACTCGATGATCACGTCCATCATGATGCGCGCCACTCCGCAGCAGGTACGCATGATTCTGGTGGACCCCAAGCGTGTGGAACTGACGGTCTATGACGGAATACCGCACCTGATCGCACCGATCATCACGGATCCGAAGAAAGCCGCCGAAGCGCTTGAATGGGTTGTTGAAGAGATGACCAGGCGTTACGACGACCTGCACACATACAAGTTCCGTCATATTGACGACTTCAACAAGGCCGTGCTGTCCGGGCAGGTGCACGCGCTGCCGGGACTGGATCGCACGCTCAAGCCCTACCCGTACCTGCTGGTCGTGGTCGATGAGCTGGCGGACCTGATGATGGTGGCGCCTCGTGACGTGGAAGCGTCCATTCAGCGCATTACACAGCTGGCACGTGCGGCCGGCATTCACCTGGTGCTGGCCACCCAGCGCCCGTCGGTGGACGTGGTCACCGGCGGCATTAAAGCTAATGTTCCCTCTCGTCTCGCGTTCGCAACAGCCTCGCAAACTGACTCGCGCGTGATTTTGGACCAGACCGGTGCTGAAAAGCTGATCGGTCAAGGTGACGGCCTGTATCTGCCGGCGGGTGCGGCGAAACCTTTGCGCGTTCAGAGCTCGTGGGTCACTGAATCTGAAATCCATGCTGTTGTCACGCATGTGAAGGAGCAGATGGAAGTGCAGTACCGTCAAGACGTCACGGCACCTGCGAAGAAGCCGAAGGTTGCTGAGGATATTGGTGATGATCTTGAGGATCTGCTGCAGGCAGCCGAACTGGTGATTTCCACACAGCTGGGCTCCACCTCCATGCTGCAGCGCAAACTGCGCATCGGGTTCGCACGCGCAGGACGATTGATGGATCTGCTGGAATCGCGCGAAATTGTCGGCCCGTCCGAAGGATCCAAGGCGCGCGAAGTGCTGGTTCCACCTGAGTCCTTGCCGGACGTGCTGGCAATGCTGCGCGGGGAAACGGATTCCGTACATGCTTCCGAACCGGAACAACCTGCCGATCCGGCCTCCAGTCAGGGCGGCTACCACGGCGCGCCCTCGTCCGCTGATCACGCACCTGACGCGTACGGCGACTCAATGGGTCATGACTCACATGCAGGGCCGTTCGCCCACCCTCACCGGGACCTGACCAGCATCGGCGCACCTGATGACTGGGTCGATGAGAAGGACTATGACGACGGGTCAGGTCCAAATGAAGACGCCTGGCAACTGACTGGTCGCTGAACACGATAGGATTCATCATGATGAAGTCAGCACCGGAAAACGTCTCGATGTTGGATGAGGGGCCGAAGCGCTCCTGGGTCAATGTTCCCAACATCCTGACTGTTTTTCGCCTCATCATGGTGCCCATCCTCATCATCTTGATGCTGCAGCATGACTGGAACCTGCACTGGTGGGCGGTCAGCGTGTTCGTGATTGCCGGCGTCACCGACCAGCTCGATGGGCACATCGCCCGCTCGCAGGACCTCATTACCGATTTCGGCCGGATCATGGATCCGATTGCCGACAAGGCACTGACCTTGAGCGCCTTCATCATGCTGAGCATCGCGGGTTACCTCCCGTGGTGGTTCACCATCGTCATTGCGGCAAGAGAACTAGGCGTGACGGTGTTGCGTGCACTCCTGCTCAAACGCTCAGTTGTCGTTGCTGCATCGCTTGCGGGCAAGTTCAAGACCTTGTTGCAAATGTTCCTGATCTTCATTCTGCTGCTGCCCTGGTCCACTTTTTCGAACATCGTTATGCCGGGATCATGGTTCATGGTCGTCGTTGCAGCACTGACTCTGATCGCCACATTGTGGAGTGGAGCCGGCTACGTGATCGAAAGCGTCAAACTGTTCGGCAAACATTAGGTGTCATCTCAGACATGAAGAATATCTGGCGAATCCTGTCAAACGCCCGGTCACTGTGGCCGCTCTACGTTGGCATTATCATCGGCGCCATCGTCACGACGGTGACCTCCCTGCTCAGCCCCTTCGTCATCGCGCAGGGCACGCAGATCGTCGTGGACATGATCGGCGGCAAGACGAACGCGACGATCACCACCCTGGTGTGGCTGGCCGTTGGACTGCTCGCACTCATGGTGCTGAACTCGTTGATCACGAACGTCACCGGCTATATGGGTGACCAGATGAGCACGAGGATCCGCGCGATCCTGTCGCACAACTATTTTTCGAAACTGCTGCGCCTGCCGCAGCGCTATTTTGATTCCGAGCTGACCGGCACGATCATTTCGCGCCTGAACCGTTCAATCACTTCGGTGGCTGACTTCCTGCAGGTATTCGCCAATTCGTTTTTCACCACGATCCTCACCGTCGTCACGGTGCTGGTGGTGGCTGGCCTGCACTCGCCGTGGCTGGCGTTGTGCCTGTTCATCATCTACCCGCTGTTCGTCTGGCTTACAGCTTTGACCTCGGTGAAATGGCAGGTGTGGGAGCATCAGAAGAACGAGCACTACGACATCTCGGGTGGCCGTTTTGCTGAAGTCATCGGCCAGCTTCGCGTCGTGAAGTCCTATACGCGTGAGCGTTCCGAACTGGAAGCCTTCGACGGGCACTACGACGACGCAATCAGCATCACGCGCTCCCAGTCTGCCTACTGGCACCGCATGGACATTATTCGTCGCGTGTGCCTGGACCTGGTGTTCTTCGCGGTCTACCTGATTATCTTCATCCAAACTGCTCGCGGCGCCTTCTCCGTGGGATCGATGGTGCTGTTGATCCAACTGATCAACATGGCCAAGCAGCCTGTCACGTCGATGAGCTACTACGTGGATACCCTGCAAAAGGCGATCACCGGCTCCAACGAGTACTTCAAAGTCATGTCAGAACCCGACGAGCCGCTGACCGCCGTGCACGAGACAATCGACTGGTCCAGCGAGGATCCATACGTCGAGTACACCCACGTCAACTTTGGTTACACCGACGAGGCAGTCCTGCGCGATATTTCCCTCGCTATTCGCAAAGGTGAACGCATCGCGTTTGTGGGTGAGTCAGGTGGTGGCAAGACCACGATGATCAACCTGCTGATGAAGCTGTACACGCCTGATTCAGGCGTGCTGAGGGTGCGCGGACATGACGTGACGCAGGTGCCGACTCAGGCGTTGCGCGATCAGATCGGTGTTGTCTTCCAGGACGCAAGCCTGTTTTCCGGCACGATTCGTGACAACATCACCTACGGCAAACCCGACGCTACGGACGACGAGATTGTCGAGGTGGCGCGTCGCGCGAACGCCCTGTCGTTCATTGAGCGCCTTCCCGACCGCTTCGACACGCAGATCGGTGAGCGCGGCATCAAACTGTCAGGCGGGCAAAAACAGCGCATCTCCGTTGCTCGCGCCATGCTCAAGGACGCGCCGATCCTCGTGCTCGATGAGGCAACCTCAGCCCTGGACACCAAAGCTGAACGGCAGGTTCAGGCCGGCCTCGACGAACTCATGCATGGGCGCACGACGATCATCATCGCGCACAGGCTGTCCACGATCGCAACGGTGGATCGAATCGTCACCTTGAAGAACGGGACGATCGATGAGGTCGGGTCGCCTGCTGAACTGGCGCGCAGTGGCGGAATCTACGCGCAGCTCCTGGCGCTGCAGGCCACAGACTCGCACGCCAGCCGCACACTGCTCAAACAATTTGAAATCACGCACTGACGCTGCCGGCCAGGGGAGTACCAACTCCCCGAATCGAGACGTACCCCACATTAGGGATCTGTCAACTGCCGGGAATAAAGACATCGTCAAGGGCGTTGAAATGATCAGACAAGGAAATGATCCTGCGCATTGCAAGCTGGTGTTCAGTAACTTCCCAGTTGGTGAACATAGGATGCATGTGAGTTCAACGAGAGGATACAGTCAGAACATGACGACAACTGCAACAGCACCACTGCTTCGCACCGAGATCGGCGACGTGCTGCGCTCACTGCGTCAGGACCAGGGCCGGACCTTACGCGAAGTTTCATCTCAGGCACAGGTGTCGCTGGGATATCTGTCCGAAGTTGAGAGGGGACAGAAAGAAGCCTCCTCTGAACTGCTGCAAGCCATTACCGGAGCACTAGGCGTCCCGCTGTGGGTCGTCCTGCGCACCGTGTCAGATCGCATGGCGATCATTGAAAGCACAACGGTGCCCGATACGGTGCCCGATGATTTGATGTCGGTTGCGCTGTTGAGCTAGAACGGTTCAGCTTCGTGCTCAAATCAGAATTCTGGAACGCCCTTGACCAGGTCTATGAACCTGCGTTGGGGCGTTCCCTGTTTCAGGACCTCTACCTCGTCCCGCTGAAAATGAGCGGCCGTGAGGCGATGGATGCCGGTGTTGACGTTGAGGTGATATGGGACGCCCTCGTCGATGAAACCGGAAAAGGCGAAGAAGCCCGCTGGGTGCACAGGCGCCCGAAGAAGAAGCGCTGAAGGCGAGCCGAACGGTTGCCTGCGCGAGAATTGACGGGCGAGGCGGCTCACGTTTGTGACATCAGCGTGTCGTTTCACAATCGAACACGTGTTCCACTACTGTATCCACAGGTGGCCCGATTCGCTCCAGCTTTCCACAGATTGCTCGCGACGAATCCCAAATGCCTATGGTCGGGCATATCGTCACTCATGCACCCCGGCGAGGGGACCGCATTCCGAGACCAGGACTGATCCATTGGGCGGAGAGCCCGCAACGACGAGGAGAAACACGATGGCCAGGAAAACAGCCCCGCGTGCGCAGCAAGCGACCACAGATCGCGACAAAGCACTGGAAGTGGCACTCGCGCAGATCGATAAGCAGTTCGGAAAAGGATCTGTGATGCGACTGGGCGACGATGCGCGCCCGCCCGTACGCGTCATTCCCACAGGTTCGCTGGCCCTCGACATCGCACTGGGCATCGGCGGTTTGCCGCGCGGTCGAGTCGTTGAAATCTATGGACCAGAATCTTCCGGTAAAACCACCGTTGCTCTGCACGCCGTTGCCAACGCACAAAAAGCGGGTGGAAACGCTGCGTTCATCGACGCTGAGCACGCACTTGACCCGGAGTATGCGCGTGCTTTGGGCGTGGACACTGACTCCCTGCTGGTTTCACAGCCCGACACCGGTGAACAGGCACTGGAAATTGCCGACATGCTGATCCGCTCGGGCGGCATTGACATCATCGTCATTGACTCGGTGGCCGCGCTCGTTCCCAAGGCGGAAATCGAAGGCGAAATGGGTGACTCGCACGTCGGCCTGCAGGCCCGTCTGATGAGCCAGGCGCTGCGCAAAATCGCAGGCGTCCTGTCGGCCACAGGGACAACTGCGATCTTCATTAACCAGCTGCGTGAAAAGATCGGTGTGTTCTTCGGATCTCCCGAGACAACAACGGGTGGCAAGGCACTGAAGTTCTACGCTTCAGTTCGCATCGACGTGCGTCGCATCCAGACTCTCAAAAATGGCGATCAACCCGTCGGCAACCGCACCCGCGCCAAAGTCGTCAAGAACAAGATGGCGCCGCCGTTCAAGCAGGCGGAGTTCGACATCGTCTACGGTAAGGGAATCTCACGTGAAGGCTCCCTGATTGACATGGGCGTGGAAAGCGGCATCGTGCGCAAGTCAGGTTCCTGGTTTACCTACGGAGATGATCAGCTGGGCCAGGGCAAGGAGAACGCCCGCCAGTTCCTTGTTGACAATGCTGAACTTGCCGACGAGATCGAACACAAGATCCTGCAGGCCGTTGGCATCGAAGCATCTCCCGAAGAAGAATCAACACAGTCCGAGGAGGCTTCGGAGACAGCAGAGCCGGCCGTTGACCCCTCCGAAGATGCAGGATTCTAAGGTGTGTGCACGTGGTCAACTACTCGGATCCCGAAGACCATCCTGAGCTGGGTGACCAGCGTCGGCGTGCAACCGCGGATTCGGCTGCGCAACGCATGGCGCGAATTCGCGAACGCAACGCTTCTTTAACGGGGACAGCCGCGATTGAAGCGGCACGTGAGGTGGCACTGCGTCAGCTGGACGCCAGGGCGCGATCACGCGCCGAACTGCACACGGCCATCACGTCGCGTGGCTTTTCCAGTGATGTTGCCGATGACGTACTGGATCGGCTCGAACGCGTTGGACTGGTTGATGATCGCGCGTTTGCCGCCATGTTCGTCAAGGATCGCTTCTCGCTGGGCGGCAAAGCAGGACGCGCCCTGGCAGTAGATCTGGCGAAACGCGGAGTTGCGCTGGAGCTGATTAACGAGGCCCTGAGCGAGATTTCTCATGAGGATGAACAGGCGCGGGCTCGACAACTTGTCGACGCGAAGAAACGGTCGGTGCTGTCACGAGGGCTCGACGGCGCTGAACGCGATAAAGCCTTTCGCAGGCTGACGGGTATGCTAGCGCGCAAAGGATATGCGGCTCACGTGTGCGTCAGTGTTGTCGGCGCCGCGTTGAATGAGTGGAGTAGAGAATCGGACGATGACATCTGATGATGCGACTTTTCGCCTGGTGCACGACCTTATCAACTCACACCTGACGATTGCGACAGCTGAATCCCTGACAGGTGGGCTCCTGTGCTCGACACTGGTCAACATTGCAGGCGCATCCGATGCGGTGCGCGGAGGCGTGTGTACCTATGCCACTGAGCTGAAGGCTGACATTCTGGGTGTCGATCGGGCACACCTGGCACGAACCGGTCCGGTAGATGCGGACGTGGCCATTCAGATGGCTCAGGGGGTACGCACCCTGATGGGTGCCGATATCGGTATCTCCACCACAGGCGTGGCCGGCCCAGGTCCGGCAGACGGGCACGAAGCAGGAACCGTCCACATCGCCTGTGTCACTCCAGAAGGCTTCACGCAGCGTGAATGTCACTTCACTGACCGCTCACGCACACAGGTGCGCACCGCGGCTGTGGACGCTGCAATCACGCTGGTGAGTGACGTGGTCACACGCGGGCATGACGAACCCAACAGGGTGGAGTAAGGCATTGTTGAGTAGAATCTTCAGACGATGACTTCTTTGACCGATCTTTCCGCGCCAGCCGCACCGTCTGCACTGCCACGTACCTACGCGGTGCGCACACTCGGATGCCAGATGAACGAGCATGATTCAGAACGCATGGCGGGACTACTGGAAGAGTATGGACTGGTTCCCGTCTCACAAGTACCCGAAGCTGCAGCACGCGCCACTGATGCCGGCGACATGGGCGCTGACGTGGTGGTCATCAATACCTGCTCGGTCAGAGAAAACGCTGCGACTCGTCTGTTCGGAAATCTTGGCCAGCTCGCCCAGGTCAAACGTGAACGCCCCGGCATGCAGATCGCAGTGGGCGGGTGCCTGGCTCAGCAAATGCGCGGCGGTATTGTGGAACGCGCACCTTGGGTCGACGCCGTTTTCGGCACACACAACATCGATGTTCTGCCCGCACTGTTGCGGCGCGCTGAACACAACCAGGAAGCAGCAGTTGAGATCGAAGAATCGCTGAAGGTTTTTCCATCGACGCTGCCCACACACCGCGAATCCGTGTATGCGGCATGGGTGTCGATCTCTGTCGGATGCAATAACACCTGCACATTCTGCATCGTGCCGCATCTGCGCGGAAAGGAACGCGACCGCAGGCCAGGTGAGATCCTCCAGGAAGTCGAAGCAGTTGTCGCACAAGGCGCTATCGAAGTGACGCTGCTGGGGCAAAACGTCAACTCCTACGGTGTGGGATTCGGTCACAGAGGAGCCTTCGCTGATCTGCTGCTCACAGTCGGCGCAGTCGATGGAATTGAGCGCGTACGCTTCACCTCCCCTCACCCGGCAGCTTTCACTGATGACGTCATCGAGGCGATGGCTCAGACACCCACCGTCATGCCATCCCTGCACATGCCATTGCAGTCAGGCTCAGACACGGTGCTGCGCCAGATGCGCCGCTCGTACCGTCGCAAGAAATTCATGGGCATTTTGGAACGCGTTCGCGCAGCAATGCCCGACGCGGCTATTACGACCGACATCATCGTCGGCTTCCCCGGCGAAACGGAAAAAGATTTCGAGCAGACCCTCGAAGTCGTCGAAGAAGCACGCTTCGCATCTGCTTTCACCTTCCTGTACTCACCGCGCCCCGGCACGCCCGCAGCCGATCGCGACGACCAGGTTGACCCCGCGGTCGCCTCCGAACGCTACAGCCGTCTTATCGCCCTGCAAGATAAGATCTGCGCGCAGGACAATGAGAAGCTCGAAGGCACTGCCGTCGAAGTCCTCGTCAGCGAAGGACAAGGCCGCAAAGACGGTGCCACTCAACGCATCACGGGGCGTGCGCGTGATAACCGACTGGTACATGTCGCCCTGCCCGACACTCTTGTAGAAGCGGACAGGCCACGACCCGGCGATATGGTGCGCGCAACGGTCACGCACGGTGCGCCTCACCATCTGCTCGCTGACTCGGCCCTGACCGGGGGACTTTTCGACGTTCGCCGTACCCGTGCAGGGGACGCATGGCAGGAGGTTCAGCGTGCACACAACGAGGCATCCGATCCACGCGTAACTCTTGGAATGCCGACGCTGCGCGTGAGATCATGAATGCATGAAGCAAAGCGACGTTGACGCCGTCCAGGACGTCACGCTTATTGAGGTGCGCCCCCAAATCAGCCGTCCGTTCAACAATGAACACCCGCACGCTGATCTCTACTGCCGGTTGGCGGCTCTCACGGAGCAACATTCGCAGCGAATCTTTGGCACATCTGTGTGGGCGCTGACCGCCCAGCAGCTCTCCACGGCTCGTCATTCGTGCGCTCAGCTCTTTATCGTTGCCTGCGCAGGTTCCCAGCCCGGCGACGTCGATCGAGCCAGCGTGATCGGCTTTGCCTATCTGGAGCTACCGCTGCTGGAGAACACCCATCTGGCAACGTATGACATCTATCTGGCAGATTCCCACAATGAGGCGATCGCTCAGGCACTTCGCGCCCGATGTGAAGAAAAAGCGCGGCGCTATGGGCGCACCGGTATCGACACGTGGGTTGTGTCGACCTCGTGGCACAAGATCGAGGATTCCGAAGCTATCGCTGACGTCAGTGGATATCACCCGGATCGGCCGGACACCCTCGTCAATTTTGATGAGGATGCCGACACTCGGGCACTGCGAGCCGGGGGCTATGAGCCTGTGTGCGGTGAATGGGTGAATGTTCTTCCTGCCCAACGTATCCGTGAAGCCGCACCGGTCGCGCCTGACGGTTTTGAAACAGTGACGTGGACAGGACCCTTCACTCGGCCCGCGCTCGCCAGGCAGATGGTGCGCCTCTACGAAATGTGCGCGCGTGACATCCCTTCAGGTGCGCTACCCACTGATCAAAGCGCAATCTGGGACGAACAGCGTATCCGACTGATGGAGGACGGACTCTACCGCGCCGGCACCAAGTGGATGACGACCGCAATTCGACCAGCCGGAGGACCACTGGTTGGTTGGACAACGCTGACGTATCGTGACGACACATCCGGCTACGCTTACCAGGAAACAACGCTGATCGACCCGCAATACCGGGGCAGGAAACTGTCAGCGTGGATCAAGCTTGTCAATGCTCAGGCACTGGAACGTGAACGCCCCGACATCTGTCACATCGTGACATCGAATGCCGTGACCAACCGCGCAGTATTGGCGCTCAACCGCAACTTTGACGCTCGCGCCGTTGCCATTGACGTGGACTGGTACAAACCGCTGGGTGATCAGAACCTGTGACCTCTGACCACACTCCGATTATCGCCGTCGTCGGCCCCACAGCCTCAGGAAAGTCCGACCTCGCCCTTACCATTGCGCAGGATCTGCCGGCATTGCTGGGAACATCCGGTGAGGCCGAATTGGTCAGCGCGGACGCGATGCAGCTGTACCGAGGAATGGATATCGGCACGGCCAAAACACCACTGGAGGAACGCCGAGGGATCACACACCACCAGATCGACGTCCTGGATGTGACAGACGAGGCCAGTGTTGCCGCCTATCAGCGCGAAGGACGACGTGACATCGCGGATATTCATCGTCGTGCGGGCATCGCCGTGGTTGCCGGCGGATCGGGACTGTACGTTCGCGCGCTCCTTGACGTCATCGACTTTCCTGGCACAGATCCGGACATACGCGCCCGCATTGAAGCTGAGGGTGACGGGCCACTGGGCGTCCAAGGGCTGTGGGACAAGCTCTGTGAGCGTGACCCGATTGCTGCGTCCCGAATCGACCCGCATAACGCGCGCCGAATTGTGCGCGCACTTGAAGTGATTGAACTGACGGGGGAGCCGTTCTCAGCGCGTCTGCCGCGCTACGAGTTCGCCCAGCCGGCGGTCATGCTCGGAATGAGGCGTGAGCCTGCCCGCCTCGATGAGCGCATCGCGGTCAGAACGCACGCCATGTTTGACGAGGGCCTGCTTGACGAGGTTGCCCACCTGATTCCTCTCGGATTGCGCGAGGGCAAGACGGCATCCCGGGCAACGGGATATGCGCAGGCTCTGTCCGTGCTTGACGGTCATATGAGTCGTGATGAGGCGATTGAGTCGGTTGCACTGGCCACCCGTCAGCTTGCACGGCGACAGATCAAATGGTTCAGACGGGACCCACGCATCATGTGGATCGATGCAGACGGGTGCGATGAGGCGGCACTGCGCGCGAACGCGTTGAAGTTGATCGAGCGCGCACTCAGTGATGCACAGCCCGAATCGTTCTAGCGCTGCGCAGCCTGAATCGCGATCTAGCGGCGCGCGACCCGAATAATGCGGTAGCCCTTCTTGGATGCAATCTTGCCGGCATCCCAGCCTTGCTCGCACAGCCAGGAGATTAGGGAATCTGCGCCAAGGTTGCGCTGTACCACCAGGTACGCCTCACCCTCATCGGCCAGCAGGTTGAGCCATTGAGTCAGCAATTCACGCAATGCTTTTTTCCCGATACGCACCGGAGGGTTTGACCAGATCAGGTCGAAACGCACGTTCTCGGAGTGAGCTTTGGCCAGGGCAGCGGGCGCACGGTACGCCGTGATATTGGACACTCCCGCGGCTGTGGCGTTGCGGCGCGTCAAATCGAGCGCCCTGTCTGTCACATCGACTGCCCACACCTGAGCCTCGGGCGACTCCAGCGCCATCGCCAGCGCGATCGGCCCCCATCCGCACCCGACATCCACAAACGTTCCTGACGAAGGCGGCGTGGGAGCTTCTGCCAAAAGCTGGCGTGTCCCCAGGTCCAGACGGTTGGCAGAAAAAACATGATCACTGACCCAGGCGCGAAAATCGTGTCCGCGCAGCGCCACGTCAATGCGGCGCAGTTCAGATTCTTCGGCAGGAGCAGCGTTGGTGAAGTACTGGTCAGTCATGATGTCCAGCCTAGTGGATCACTCAGGTGTCCACACCCATCGCTGTCTCATCTGCGCGGGTGGGTCTGCTCGTGGCACACTAGGATGGACCCGCAACGAAGGAGATCAGTGGCCGACTCACGTGATTCAACCTCAGCGCATGACGACGAATCGTTCAAAGCAGCAGAAGACGTCGTGGCGCGTATCCTCGCCCGCCAGGGCACAGCACTGGCATCCACGCGCTTTCAGGACACGACGCACGATGCTGGCGACCTGGAACGGGAGGCGCGCGCCGGTATGCGCCGCGTCAATGACATTGCGAGCCAGACCGAGCTTGACGAAGTCAGTGAAGTTGAATACCGCCAGGTGCGTCTCGAACGTGTGGTCCTGGTGGGCCTGCGCACAACGCAGAGTCTGGAGGAATCGGAAAATTCGTTGCGTGAACTGGCAGCACTGGCTGATACAGCCGGATCCCACGTCCTCGATGGCGTCATTCAGCGGCGCCCCACCCCAGATCCTGGCACCTACCTCGGCTCCGGTAAAGCGCGTGAACTCGCTGAAATCGTGGCGGATAGCAGGGCAGACACGGTCATTGTGGACGGTGAACTGACCGCTTCTCAGCGCCGCGGCCTGGAAGACGTCGTCAAAGTGAAAGTTGTTGATCGTACGACGTTGATCCTTGATATTTTCGCCCAACATGCCAAGTCTCGTGAAGGCAAGGCACAGGTGGAGCTCGCTCAGCTCGAATATCTGTTGCCGCGACTGCGAGGTTGGGGTGAGTCCATGTCGCGTCAGGCCGGTGGCCGTGTGGCCGGCGGTGAAGGTATCGGCTCACGAGGACCCGGTGAAACGAAAATCGAACTGGATCGGCGCCGCATTCGATCACGCATGGCGCGCCTGCGCGCACAGATCCGTGACATGGAACCCGCCCGACGCACTCAACGAGCTGCACGCCGTCGCATGGGTGTGCCCTCTGTGGCGATTGTCGGGTACACGAACGCTGGGAAATCTACCCTGCTCAACCAGCTCACTGATGCCGGCGTGCTTGTGGAGGACGCGCTGTTCGCGACTCTCGACCCAACTGTCCGCCGGACGCAAACTTCTGATGGCCGGGTCTTCACACTGTCTGACACGGTGGGGTTCGTCCGTAATCTGCCGACGCAACTGGTGGAGGCCTTCCGATCCACGCTCGAAGAGGTCGGTGAAGCGGACGTGATCGTTCACGTCGTTGATGCGGCTCACCCTGATCCGGTCGGCCAGGTCGAAACCGTGCGCGGCGTGCTGGACACGATTGACGGCACGGAGACGATTCCCGAAATTCTTGTGCTCAACAAGAGTGACCTGGCCTCGCCTGAACGCCGGGCGCTGAACCGTACGTTGTTTCCCAAAGCTGTTGCGATCAGTGCTCGCACTGGGCAGGGAATCGAGGAGCTGCGCCAGCTCATCGAAGACACGTTGCCGCGTCCGCGCGTCTATGTTGACGTGGTCATCCCGTACGACCACGGCGACCTCGTCCATGCCGCCCACGAACAGGGCGAGGTCCTCAGTGAAGACTACGAGGCAGCAGGCACGCATATCACTGCTCACGTCGACAGTGCGCTTGCAGACCGACTTCATCATGTGAATGCCGCGCCCCATGAGTGAGGCTGACGAGCAGGAGACTGCCCTCGAACATCGTATTTTGACCCGAGTGCTCACCGCGATGGGAGGCAGTCGGCGCGACGGCCAGGTTCGCATGATTGACGAGGGCGCCGCTGCGCTGAAATCAGGTCACCATGTGATGATTCAGGCGGGAACCGGCACGGGCAAGTCGATTGGTTACCTGATTCCGGTGCTGGCTCGGGCAGCTGAATCAGGCGCACGAACCCTGATCACAACGGCCACGCTGGCACTGCAACGCCAGATTCTGACGAAGGACGCTCCTTTGGTCATTGACGCCGTGGCGGATGAAACGGGTGTGCGTCCGCATGTCGCACTGCTCAAAGGATGGTCGAATTACGTCTGCAAGTTTCGAGCTGACGGTGGGCGCTCCCAGCTGGATACTCTTTTCGACGCTGCCGACGCGCATCAGGGGCCAATCAGTGACCTCGGAAAAGAAGTGACGCGGGTGCGAGAATGGGCGCGCACCACGGATTCAGGTGATCGTGATGATCTGATCCCCGGCGTCTCCGACCGGGCGTGGAGACAGGTGAGTGTCTCGAAGCGTGAATGCATGGGGCGCGACTGCCCATTTGTGGAGGAATGCTTTGCTGGCCTCGCGCGCGATGAAGCGCTTGAAGCTGACGTGGTGGTCTCAAACCATTCCCTCTTCGGTATTGACACGATGAGTGCGCTCAACCTGTTTGGAGAGTTGGATCATGTGGTGGTTGATGAATGCCACGAACTTGCTTCCCGCGTTCGCTCTCAAGCCTGTTGTGAAATATCCAAGGCACTGTGTACGCGCGTGGCGCGAGTAGTACGCACGCTGGTCAAATCCGTTGATATTCAACCGTTCGAGCAGGCAGGGAGCGCATTGATGGATGCCCTCGACGCGCAGCCTGACGGGCTGATGGTGTGCAGGCCAGATGCGGTAGTTGAGGCGATCAGCGTATGTGATTCAACGGTGCGGACCGTGGCCAGTGAAGTTGAGCAGTCCTCGGTGGAGCAGAGTCAGAAACTCATGGCGCAGGCGGCGTGTGATGAGTTCATCGAGGCGATCGACGCGTGGAATATCGATCCAGCTCAGACGATTACGTACATCGAGAGGGACACGGATAGCAGCGCTGTGTCGTTGAAGATTGCGCCTCTGGATGTCGCCGGACCGCTCGGCGCGGTCGGGCTGGGGGAGCGTGCAGCGATCTTGACGTCTGCCACGCTGGCACTGGGCGGGTCTTTTGATTCGGCGGCTCGGGAATGCGGCCTGATGGTCTCCCACGTGCCCTGGCATGGCATTGACGTTGGTTCGCCCTTCGATGTGGCTCGTCAGGGCGTCATCTACGTGGCGCAGCATCTGCCAGTTCCGGGTCGCGAGGGCCCGAGCGGGGAAGCGCTTGATGAGCTTGTCGCCCTGACTCAAGCGGCAGGTGGAGGTGTACTCGCCCTGTTTTCAGCATGGCGTGGTCTGAAGGCCGGTGCGCGAGCACTTCGCGAGGGGACATCTCTGGACGTGTACGTGCAGGGAGAGGAAACCACGTCGGCGTTGGTGTCGCGTTTTCGAAACGAACGCGATTCGTGTCTGGTTGGCACACTGTCACTGTGGCAGGGGGTCGACGTTGTGGGCCCGTCCTGTCGGCTTGTTGTCATCGACCGGATTCCGTTTCCTCATCCTGATAACGCGGTGTTCCAGGCGCTGCAAAACGATGCAGCGAAACGGGGAGTGAGCGGTTTCGGCGCGGTGGCACTGCCTCACGCAGCACTGTTGATGGCCCAGGGCGCAGGCCGACTGTTGCGTTCCTCGCAGGATCAGGGAGTTGTGGCAGTGCTGGATCCGCGACTGGTCACAAAGTCGTATGGCAGCTTTATCCGCGCCACCATGCCGCAGATGTGGCCGACGACAGATTCGCGCATCGTGGTACAGGCGCTTGAACGTCTTGCAGCCAGTCTTGACACACCCGATTCGTCCAGTCGCCCTCGTGAATGAGACCATAGACCACTTCTCAAAATTCATCTGATTTGGGATGATGGTGCCGGATCGGAATGAAGGAGGCATCAGGTGCACCACATGACTGCTCAAACCTTGTACCCCTCAGGGACGGAAGGACACCCGTCGAAAATCGCGGTGATCGGGGCTGGAGCGGTTGGCACCGCAGTCGCCTATGCGTGCGCCATGAGGGGCGACGCCCGCACCATCGTCCTCCAGGACATCAACAAGAAGAAGGTCGAGGCTGAAGCGCTCGATATCGCTCACGGCATCCAGTTCACCCCATGCGGTGCCGTTGAAGGATCCGACGATGTGGAAATCGTGCGAGGATCCGACCTGGTGATTGTCACCGCCGGCGCGAAGCAGAAACCGGGACAAACCCGCCTTGAGCTGGCCGGCTCCACCGTCAACCTCATGAAAACCATCGTGCCGAACCTGCAGAACGTCGCACCGCACGCCCGCTTCATGTTCATCACGAACCCCGTTGACATCGTGACCTATGCGGCGCTGAAAATCATGGGTGTTCCACGCAACCAGGTCTTCGGCTCGGGCACCGTGCTGGACACATCGCGCCTGCGCTACTTGGTTTCGCGCGAAACCGGAGTGGCCACACAGAACATCCACGCCTACGTGACAGGCGAACATGGTGATTCAGAGGTGGCACTGTGGTCATCCGCTGAAATTGGAAACGTGCCGATCCGGCACTGGGGACCCACCCTGAGCGGCAGGCTCTTCGACAGTGATCTGCGCAAGGAAATTGCGGAAGAAGTCACTCAATCGGCCTACAAGATCATCGAAGGTAAAGGCGCCACGAATTACGCGATTGGCCTGTCGGCAGCTAACATTGCCCGCGCGGTGCTGCGAGACGAAAACCGAGTTCTGACGATCTCCTCGCTGCTTGAAGACTGGGAAGGCATCTCAGATGTCTGCATGGCTGCACCCACCATCGTTGGGCGAATGGGTGCAGGACGGGTGCTGAACCCGCCGCTGACGCTGGCTGAGCGCGACGGTCTGACCGAATCAGCCCGACGCTTGCGTGCTGTTGCGCAAGAGCTCGGGTTCTGACCTACAGGCAGCGGATCACGGTGACGACGAGGCCGAGGATCGTTGCCTCGTCACCAGGGATCGGACTGTAGGACTCGTTTTTCGGCAGCAGCCACACATGACCGTCGGCGTGAGACAGAATCTTGACAGTTGCTTCACCATCGATCATCGCGGCAACCGTCTGCCCGTCAACAGCGGTGGGCTGAGAGCGTACCACGACATAGTCACCATCAAGGATCCCCGCATCAATCATTGACTCGCCGTTGACACGCAGCATGAACACGTTGCCTTGCCCCGTCAGTGAGGTGGGAAGCTCGAACGTGTCCTCAACATGCTGTTCTGCCGTGATAGGCGCGCCGGCAGCGATCTGCCCGACGAGGGGGACAGGAACTGTGTCCTGGTCAGCATGGCTGACCGGGATCTCGATTTCATGGACAGTGGCAGGTGCCTGATCCTGAGCATCGCGGGGATCGCGGGAATCTCCAAGACCCTGCTCCGTGAGTTCAATGCACCGCGCCTGGCCAGGAAGACGACGGATAAAACCAGCCTCCTCCAGTGCGTCAATATGATGCTTCACTGTCGAGGGGGAGGCCAGCCCCACGTTCTGTGCAATCTCACGCACCGAGGGAGGGTAACCGCGTTCGCGGATACTCTCACGAATCGTGTCGAGAATCTCACGCCTGCGACGGCTTAACGTCGCCTCATCCGTCTTCTTCGCCATCGATCCTCCCGTTTATGCAGGTCAATCAGTATTTGGAACGCAAATGCACTTGGTCGTTGTTTCACTGTGTTTACAGGGTACCGAAGACTTAGGCAAATGTGAAACATTTGTTCGAGCAAGTCTTGTTGCCCTCATAAAATGATGATATCGTACAAGTGTTCGACGAACATTTGTACGACGATTGAAAGTGAGGGATTCTCATGAGCGCTGCGATTCTTGGAGCAGCTCGAACCGAACACTCCACAACGCGTCATGCTGCGAATCTGCATGTGGTGGACACCGGCGAACTCGCAACAGTTCGTGACATCTCCACTGCACCGTCTCTTCAACGCAAGCGTGCTCGCCTGCTGGAAGAAGACCCCGCCATTCGTCGTCATCCTGTTTTCGCGCGACATCGCGAGGCAGCCACGCCGCGGCTCACTCTTCGCTCTGTGGTGTGCACACTGAGCACATTGGCTGCCGCCACGACACTGAGCGTGGGTGCCGGTCTGTATTTCCAGCCAGACGACTACTCGGGGCCGACCGTGGCGCATTCGGTGACGAATGGAGAGTCAGTGTGGAGCCTTGCTCAAGCCGTGGATACTTCCCGCCCGCTCGAGCAGGTTGTTGTCGACATTGAGCGCCTCAATGACATTGACGGTCCCCTTCAGGTGGGGCAGCGTCTGCAAATCCCAGCAGAGTAGGATTGCGAGCCTGTTGTCACTGTGTCTCGTGTTGCAAATGAGGTGTGAAAACTCGTAGCGTTGAGCTAACACTAGATGGAGGCTCGCGTGCACTGCCCCTTTTGCCATAATCCTGACTCACGTGTCGTAGACACCAGGATCGCTGATGACGGAGCGTCAATTCGACGCCGCCGCGAATGCACTGTGTGCAAGAAGCGCTTCACCACGATTGAAACCTCCTCATTCCAGGTCGTCAAAAACTCAGGAGCAGTTGAGCCTTTCTCCCGAAACAAGGTTATCGCCGGCGTGCGTAAAGCATGCCAGGGAAGGCCAGTTACAGATCACGACCTCGCATTGCTCGCTCAACAAGTAGAAGAGCATCTGCGATCCAGTGGCGTCTCGAACGTCTCGTCAGAAGAAGTGGGCAAAGCAATTCTGCCGTTCCTGTCTCAACTCGATGAGATCGCATTCCTGCGGTTCGCATCTGTCTACCGCTCGTATAACTCGCTCGAAGACTTCGAAGATGCGATTGCGCAACTGCGCCTGCAGCGCCAGGAAAATGACGATGCTGACAAGACGGCCGATGACAAGGAAGCAACGGTGTCTACCCCCGGCAACACCCGCGACAGTGCGGCTGGGGTACCGCAGCACACTGGAGTGCACAAGCAGCACGCCCGAAAGCCTCGCAAGAAGCAGATCAGAGAAGAAGAGCCCACACTGCTCGACTCCTAATCGCCAGCGTGGGCCCCTACAACCGACTCCTACAACCGAGCGGCCTACTTGTCGCTGCGGCTCGAATCCTGATCGCGGTGCGAATCTCCCTGCCGTTTATCACGCAGACGCTCCACTGCAGCAGACACGGCAGACTGAGCCTGGTCGACAACCTCCTGGGCCTGCTGCGCAAGGTCAGCGGCACGCGACTGCATCGACAAAATATCCTCACGCACCCTGCGGCGCATCACCTTGCCGATCTGAGAGCGCGGCAACTCATTGAGGACAACGAGCTGGCGTGGCAGCGCATAGTGCGACAGTGACTTTTCAGCCCACGTGCGAATGTCATCCAACGTGACAGAGGCGCCCGCCTCCAGCACAATCGCTGCAGCAACCGACTCGCCCGACTTCTTGTCAGGCAATCCCACCACGGCAACATCGCGAACACCTGGCATTGAGCGCACCGCATCTTCAACCTGGCTCGGGAACACCTTGAAGCCCGACGAATTGATCATCTCCTTGCGGCGGTCGGCCATCGTGATGAAACCGTCATCAAGGACCACCAGATCGCCCGTGCGCAGCCACCCGTCAATCAGTGTCTGTTCGGTTTCATCCTCACGGTTCCAATACCCGGCAAACACCTGGGGACCTTTGACGATCAATTCACCGACCTGACCGTCGGGAACATCCTCGTCAATGTTGTCAGGATTGACAATTCGCACCTCGGTGGACGGGAAGGGCAGACCCAGCGTGCCGGGGCGGCGCGCGGGGGAAAGCGGCGAACCCAAGATAATCGGGCTTGCTTCCGTCATGCCGTAGCCCTCCACGATCAGGCCCCTGCTGGTTTCTTCCCAGCGGGTCGCAAGCTCACCATCCAGCGGCATCGCGCCCGAGATCGCAAATCGGACTGACGTGAGATCGGAATCAAGTTCTTCTGCCGCATCCAGGATGCGCTCATACATCGGCGGAACGCCGACGAAGAAGGTACACGGCAAACGCTTTTGTGCAGTCAGCAACATCGCGGTGTCGAACTTTGGGAAAAGCGCCAACGTTGCGCCCAGGCGGATACCTGCCATAAACGAAACACCGAAGCCAAAGGCGTGGAAGAGGGGGAGCACGCAGTACACAACCTCAGAGCCCTCGTGCAGATCTGGAACCCAGGCAATATCCTGCGCCACATTCGCCATGATGTTGCGGTGCGTAATCGTCGCAGCTTTCGGAGTGCCTGTCGTGCCGCCTGTATGCAGCAACAGCGCAGCATCGTCGGGGCGAGCAGGACTGTCACCGGACATCGGCTCGGCATGCTCAACCAACTTGTCCCACGAGGGTACATAGGCGGGAACTGGAGCGGAGATCTCCTGACGTTTTTCCCGCGCAGCCTTAACCGGCAAGCTCAGCAGGAAACGCGTCACCTTCGGCATGGCGTGCGTCAAATCCATTGCGAAAACCCTGCCGGTTCCGCGCAGAAAAGCCAGCTTGTCCACCACTTTTTCCCACGCGATAGCGACGCGCGCACCATGACGGTCAAAAGATTCGTGAATTTCGCGCTCAGGTGCCAGCGGATTGTGCTCCACCACAACAGCACCCACGTACAGCGCTGCGTACACCGCCACAATGTGCTGTGGGCAGTTCGGCATCAGAATTGCCACGCGATCGCCTGGCCGCACACCGGCTCTCTTCAGCACCGTCGCACCCTGCCGAGCCTGCTTCACCAACTCCTGATAAGTGGTCGGGCGTGAGAAGAAATCTAGCGCCACGCGGTTCGGATAACGCGAAGCGACATCCTCAAGAACGTCGGTTATGCGGTGGTTCTTGATGTCAACAGAGTAAGGAATGCCAGGGGCGTACCCAGCCTGAAGCTGGTGCATCAGTGTCATTGTTCCTCCTGGATCGTGCCACTAGAATTTACCTACCCTACGGTAGCGTAGGTTGGCGGGCCAGGAGAAACGCGTATCACACTACAAACTGGTCACGGTCAGACGAATCGTATCGTCCATCGACTCAATGGCATGAAGAGCCTCACGCGGCAATTCCGAAGAAATGTCGGTCAGGGCGTAGCCCACAAACCCCTGCGTCGACAGAATCTGGCCGTCAATGTTGGCCCCGGACTCAGCAAATGTCTGGTTGATCAAAGCCAAAACGCCGGGCGTATTGCGGTGAATGAGCGCAATCCGGTAACGCGACTGTGCCGAAGCCGCAAGCTGCAGATTCGGCAGATTCACACTCATATCCGTCGATCCTGTCGTCAGATAATCGCACAGCTTTGTTGACACAAAGTGTCCGATGTCCAGCTGAGCCTCTTCGGTGGAGCCACCCACGTGCGGCGTCAAAATCACGTTATCCATCCCCACCAGCGGCGAGGAGAACGGCTGGCCATTCTTCTTCGGCTCCTGCGGGAACACGTCGATAGCGGCGCCCGCCAGATGACGAGACAACAAGTGTGAGCGCAGCGCGTCAATATCCACCACGAACCCGCGCGACAGGTTGATGAAAACCGCCCCGCTCTTCATCATGTCGAATTCTTTTTCGCCAAACAGATTCCGGTTCTGCGGTGCGCCGTCAACATGGATCGACACAATATCCGCCTCACGCAACACCGATTCCATCGTCGGCATCTGCGTGGCGTTGCCCAGGGCGAGTCGCTCCGCAATGTCGTAAAAAATAACGTTCAGCCCCATCGCCTCGGCCAGCACTGACAACTGCGTGCCGATGTTGCCGTAGCCGATAATGCCGAGGGTGCGTCCGCGTACCTCGTGCGATCCGTCCGAACTCTTCTCCCACACGCCGCGGTGCAGACGCGAGTTCTTGACCGTGACACGACGCGTCAAGTCAATGATCAAACCGATCGCCAGTTCCACAACCGAACGGGTGTTGGAATACGGAGCGTTGAACACGGCGATACCGTGCCTGGTGGCCGTGGAAAGATCAATCTGGTTCGTCCCAATACAGAAAGCACCAATTGCTTGAAGCTGAGGGTTCGCTTCAATGGCACGCTGTGTGACACGGGTCTTGGACCGCACACCCACCATGTCAAAACCGTGAAGTGCCTCAATCAACTCATTTTCGTCCAGGGCACCGCTGACGCGTTCAACCTCGACATTGTGATCTGCGAAGATTTGATCAGCGTCAGCGTGAGGATTTTCAAGCAAGAGAACACGAGTCATAAGCTCATATTCTCACAAAGGTGACCTGAAAGTCAGTTCTGTTCAAGTCCGGACAGAACCTGTCCGCTGGAGACGATATGCAGGCGCTGAGTGGATCGCGTCAGCGCCACAAAAAGATCACCCGGCCCGTCGCCCAGAATCTCAGAAGGCTCCACCACGATAACTGAGTCAAACTCCAGCCCCTTCGCAGCCGTCGCACTCAGCACTGCGACCCGCTCACTGAGAGTGGTGTGCCCATCTGTGTCAGCGTTCCACTGGTCGGCGCGCTCCGATCCCATGATGATGGCCAGGCGCCCTCGTCCAATCCCAACTGTGTGGTCAAGTACGGACAATTCTCGCCGGATCGCCTCACGCGTCGGCTCCCACATGTCATCTGTTTCAGGTGACGAGGGTGGCTGGTGCTCCTGCGCGAGATGCGTGAGCTCATAGGCATCGGTCACATCACGCACAGCCTGAAGCTCACCGGACATGGGTTCGCCTACCGCCGCCATAACGCGCTGAGCACGGTCAATGAGCTGACGAGGCGTGCGATACGAGATCGTCAGCACATACTCCTCGCTCAAGGCGCGCGCAGCTGGCCCAAGAGCCTCGTGCCACGTGGACGGGCGATCATGTCCGCGACGCTGATCCAGATCACCGACGACAGTAAACGAGCGGGACGGGCAGCGGCGCAACAGAGCGCGCCACGCCATAGGGGAGAGCTCCTGAGCCTCATCCACGACGATATGCCCATATGTCCACGACCGGTCGCGTCGCGCACGCTCAGCCAGTGACGAATGAGATTCCCCTTCACGTGTCGCATCAGCCAGCATCTGAGCCGTAACGATACCGTCGCCCAGGTTTTGGCGCTCGATGGCTTCGCGCGCATATGCCAGACGCTCGGCGCGCTCATTATCCTCACGTTCACGCAGGGCCGAGGATGTCCCCAGCAGCTCCGCACACTCATCAAGCAGAGGAATATCACTGACTGTCAGCGGGGAACCTTTCGGGCGCCGAAGCCCAGCAATCTCATCGAAAGTGAGGCGATTGGGAACCGAAGCGTTGAGCTGTTCCAGATAGCCCGGGCGAGCAAAAATCCTCTCCAGCAACGTGAGCGGAGAAGTCGGCATCCACGCCAGGTTGATGGCGCGACGAGCATCCACCGAATCACGGATCTCCTGACGCCACATCTCCACGTCGTTGCCGTCCACGTCATGCACCCCTTCGCGCGAACGGCGATCACGTTCATCGGCAGCCAGTCGGCGCGCCAGAACATCCATGAGCTCCAGCGCAAAACCGTCACGCGCCTCATTGTGGGGCTTGCCCGTGCGGCGGGCGTGAGCATGTGCGGCGCGGATGTCCTCTACGGTCAGCGTGACGGTGCGTGACCACACGCGCAGCTCCTGATCAGCGTCAGGTACGCGCTGCAGCCCCTTGACTGCGCGGCGAATAATCGACTGCCACACCGCCTTGCCTTTGATGCGTGCCACGCGCTCACTGTCGTGGGCCTGTGCATGGAATCCGGGCAGCAGGTCACCCATCGTCACGGACACGACGCCTGTTTCACCTAGAGACGGCAATACCTGCTCGATGTAGCGCAGGAAAACGTGGGAGGGGCCGATCAGGAGGACACCGGAATGCTGGAGCCTGTCACGCTGTGTGTACAGCAGGTAGGCGGCGCGATGCAGCGCAACAGCGGTCTTCCCGGTTCCCGGACCACCCTGAACGATGACCAGGCCGGAATCTTCTGAGCGGATCACGCTGTCCTGCTCGGCCTGAATGGTCGACACAATGTCGGTCATGTGGCCCTGACGGGCTTCGCTCAGTGCGGACATGAGTGCGCCTTCGCCCTGGAGCGTCATATTCCGTTTGTTTGCGGCCTCCTGATCCAGTGCTTCATCTTCGATTGCGGTGACGCGGCGGGCTCGGGTGGTCAGGTGGCGCCGCCGGATTACACCCTGTGGATCAATGGCCGTCGCCTGGTAAAAGGGTCGCGAAGCGGGGGCGCGCCAGTCAATCAGCATGGGTTCGCCCTCGGCAGTTGAGATGCCGATGCGACCCACATAGTGAGTGAGGTCATCTTCCATGTCGATCCGGCCGAACACCAGGCGGTCCTCCACCTGATCGAGGCGCTCACGCAGGTCAGAGAAGTGTGCTGAGAGCACGTCACGTTCTGTGAATCCCTGAGCGTTGCCGACACCATGCTGGCGGTGGGCGCGTTCCTGCGCCAGACGGTACTCATCCTTCAACTGGTCAAGTCGGTGGTACGTCGCATCAACGACAGCCTGCTCATGAGCAATCTCGGGGTCCTGTGAGCCTGCGTCGACGGGTTCGAACATGCATCCTCCTGGCTAATTGACGGCATACTATTGTGCCTTATCTGGAGGACTTCGGCATATACAGCGAGATAGAAATTTCACCTTGTAGCTCAAAGCTCGCCTGAGGGCACGGATTTGGGTACCGTGGTAGTAGCGACACAGCTGAAAGGAGGCACCGATGGCTGACAATACGCTTGATCAGTTCCTAGACGACCGGGAAGCGTACGACGACGGCCCCGCCAAAGGCGCGCGTGCCCCCATTTTGCTGACACACTTTGACGGTGCGATGGATGCGGGAACCGCCGGCCACCTCGCAATCGAGCAACTGTTGCACACGCTGGACACCCAACGCGTGGCCACGTTTGAGTCAGACATGTTCATCGACTACCGCTCACACCGCCCTGTGATGAATATTGACGACTGGGTGACAACCTCTCTTGAAGTGCCTGAAATTGCACTTGACCTGGTCTACGACGATGCGGGAGTGCCGCTGCTGGTTCTCCACGGGCCTGAACCCGACGCGAAGTGGGAAACGTTCGTCCGAGCCGTGTCCCACCTTGCCGAGCAGGCAGGCGTGGAGATCTCGTTCTCGCTGCACGGCATCCCTTCCGGTGTGCCGCATACACGGCCCACACCTGTTCATATGCACGCCACAGACGGCTCCTTGTTGCCTGAGCAGCCACAGATGTCGGGAACGATGCGCTTTCCCGCACCCATGACGTCATTCCTGCAGTCCCACCTGGCCAGTCAGGGCATTGACGGTGTGACCATGCTGGCGGCAGTGCCGTATTACATGTCTGACACGCAGTACCCGCGTGCCGCTTCAGCGCTGTTGACCTCGCTGTCGGACTACGCTGACCTGTCTCTTCCGGTTGGCGATCTGGAGCGCGGTGCCAGCGAGGAGATTGACCAGGTAACTCAGCTCATTGAGGCCAACGAGGAAGTCTCGCGTACCATCGCCGCCCTCGAAAAGCACTATGACGCGCTGGCGACCGCGTCGAACAGCACGGAAACCTTCCGGCTGCCTGACTCGGAAAGCTCCGCAATGTCGGCGGAGGACATTACCGAGACCATCGAGGAGTTCCTGCGTACCCGCTCACAGCGTTCAGCCGAGGCTGACGCGACCAGCGCGAACACCGACGAGACAACGCAGGGTGACGAGGAGGATCAGGTCACCATTGATGATGTCCTCGACCGCCTCGAAGAAGGTTCCTTCCACGCGCGTCCTGCTCGTGGCGCCGAAAGCGAATCATCGGCGCGCCCATCACAGGGCCAGCGCGAAACTGTCGAGGATGTTCTGCGACGCCTGCGTGACCGCGGCAACGACAGTGAGGCAACCGAACGTAACCAGACCCTGCGCCACCGTGCCGATCCGACATGGGGACCCCCTCAGCAGCCATCCGATGACTAGGCGGGCACTTCTCGTCTGGATGAGCGCCATGTTCGCCTACGTGCTGGCCGTTGCTGCACGTACATCCCTGGGCGTTGCCGGTATTGAAGCGATGGATCGTTTCGCCATGCCCGCATCCGTGTTGGCTGCGTTCTCCTCCGTGCAGCTGTTCGTCTACGCTGCGATGCAGATCCCATCGGGACTTGCGCTGGATCGGTGGGGGCCGCGACGCGTTCTCATGGTCGGCGCAGCCCTCGTGTCCATCGCCCACATTGCCATGGCGTGCGCGACGAACCTGCCGCTGGCATTTGCTGCCCGCATTCTGCTGGGAGTGGGTGACGCGACGGCCTTTATTTCTGTGCTGCGCCTGGTACCGAGCTGGTTCACCCCATTTCGCGTACCGCTGATGACTCAGCTCACCGCAATTGTCGGACTGCTCGGCCAGGTGGTGTCAGCCGTTCCCTTCCTGTGGGTGCTGCGCGCCTTCGGCTGGACTCCAGCCTTTTGCATCCTGGCGGGTCTTGGATTTTCGGCAACCCTCCTCATCGGATTGGCTGTTGCGGACAAACCCGGAGCGAAACGTGAGCGTTCAGATCAGCAGGGGGAGCACGCACTGACTACCATTAAGTTCGTCATGCGTGACCCGTCGACATGGCTCGGGTTCTTTGCCCACTGGACAGGCGGAATGCCCGGCATGACGTTCACACTCTTGTGGGGCGTTCCGTTCATGACTCTCGGCATGGGACTGAGCCCCGCTGTCGCCTCAGCGGTGCTCGTAGCATTCACCTGCGTCAATATTGCGATCGGTCCAGTCGTCGGTCAGCTGACCGCGTTACGACCCGGTGGCAGAGTTCTGGGCGTGTTGGCCGCGGCCGCTGCCTCCACCTTCGCATGGGTCATCGTGCTGGCTCGCGTGCAGCCTGCCGGTGCCTGGGCAGCATTCTTGCTGGGAATCGTGCTTCCCGTCAGCGGCGTCGCTTCAACAATTGCATTCGACTTTGTGCGCCGCTCTTCACCCGAACACCGCCTGGGTACGGCAACCGGAACGGTCAATATGGGCGGCTTCGTTGCCACGATCGTGACAGTGCAGGTCATCGGCGTCGTCCTTGACCTGTTGAACCCGACACGCGAATACGGGTGGAGCGAGTTCCGCGTGGCGATGTCCATCCAGGCCATCACACTGCTCATCGGGGTGATCGGTGTGATCGTGAATGCGCGGCGTGCTCACGTACGCATCATTCGCCCTGTGGATCTTCCATAGGCCGAGCCCCCGCAATCCACTGGTTTAACGACTTACCTGCCATGATGCGCGCTGGAAGTGCGAGCTTGCGCAGCAGCCGGTCCAACTGGGCAACATCCAGCGGCGCAAAGTGAGGCGACTGGTCGCGGACCGTCTTCCGTCCGGCCACCATGACATTGCCCCACCTGCCTGAACGCGCCACCTTCGGGTCCGCAACGGCGACAACTTCATCGAACGCCTCGCTGATTGCAGCAACGTCAGGGCGCCCGTTTGCCTTCCCACCGTGCGGCACGTTGGCCACGTACAGTCCACCCGGTACGAGGGCATCCCATGCTGATCGAGCCGCCTGAAGCGTCATCAACTGGCGGGGCACGCTCTGATCGGAAAAAGCGTCACGTACGATGACGTCCCACCGCTCAGGGCGTGTCGAATCGAGGATCTGGCGCCCTTCGCCCACACGTATCTTGAGTTGAGGCGAGCGCGGCAGATCAAACAGGTCACGCACGGTGTGCGCCAGATCTTCATCGATTTCAACGACGCAATGGCGCGACTGTGGACGCTTGATGCTCCATGCCCATGCCAGAGCGCAGCCGGCTCCGCCGATATGGAGGACACGCACCGGCTCAGGTGATGGTGCAAGCGCTTCGAGGGCGGCATCCATATGCTGCATGTATTCAAATTCGAGCACCTCAGGATGGTCGACATCGACACTGGAGGACTCCGCACCGTTGACGAACACTGTCGCATGGGAACCATCCCACGTCACCCGTGCCGAGCCAGTGGAGATCGCAAATTCGTGAGCGTCGCGTGAAGACATACCCGTTACTGTAACGCCCCTAAGATAGTGATGAGGGGAGGAGCCATGTCGAACGCGCCGCGCGACAAGCGCGCCAAACGCAACTGGGGCGATGACGATTCAGCCACCCCGATCATCCACGTGGATATGGACTCCTTCTTTGCTTCGGTTGAACTGCTGGAAAATCCGCAGCTGCGTGGCAGACCGCTGATCGTCGGCGGATCAGGAATGCGGGGCGTGGTCACATCCGCAACCTACGAAGCACGTGAATTCGGAGTGCGTGCCGGTATGCCGATGGCGCGGGCGCGCGCACTGTGCCCCAGTGCGCAGGTGGTCTCCGGACGCCGGGAAATATACAGCGCATACTCGACGCGCGTGATGGCGATCCTCGCTCAGATCACGCCACTGGTTGAGCAGGTCAGTATTGACGAGGCTTTCCTGGACGTCGCCGGCGCCAGGCGCCGGCTCGGGTCACCCACCACGATCGGACATCTCATCCGCAGGCGAATCCGGGAGGAGGTCGGCCTGCCGGCCTCAGTCGGGATCGCTTCCACGAAATCCGTTGCAAAGATCGCGTCATCACACGCCAAGCCGGACGGACTGCTGCTGATACCTGAGGATCAGACGGTGGCATTTCTGCACAGTTTGCCAGTGGGCGTGTTGTGGGGCGTGGGAGGTCGAACGCTGGATGTGCTGCAGCAGGAAGGCGTTGAACGTGTCGCCCAGTTGGCGCAGATGCCGATGACACGGTTGACGAAGCTGTTGGGAGTGGCCAGTGCGCACCACTTGCACGACCTGGCGTGGGGCATCGACCGCAGGCGCGTGCATGTGGAACGCGAAGAAAAATCGGTCGGAACCGAAACAACCTTTGAGACGAACGTGACCAGTCGGCGTGACCTTGAGCAGTTCATCGTGCGAGCCGCCCACAAGTGCGCTCGTCGACTGCGAGCAGGCGGACAGGTGGCGTGGACGGTTACGATGAAGATGCGCGATGCCTCATTCCGCACGATCACACGATCCGCCACACTGGTGGCGCCTACCGATGAAGGCCGCACCATTGCCCGCGCTGCCCACGACCTGTTTGCAGCCGAAGTGATGCCGAGCGGGGGAGTCAGACTCATGGGCGTGCGAGCCGAAAATCTGCAGCTGCGCCGGGACGGCGTGGCGGTCCTGATGGACAATGACGGGCGCTCGCGGGCTGTGGAGGAGGCGATGGATCACGCCAGTGAGCGTTTCGGTGACGGAGCACTGCGACCAGCTTCTTTGCTGGGCACTAGCGTCAAAAAAGACGATATGTCGCCTGCAGATCGTGGCCCGAATGGTCTTAGGGAACCTTAGACCGTTACACTGGATCCGTAACGTCCACAGCCGAAGGAGGTGCGCGATGGCCCTGTCCGACTATGAAAAAGAAATACTCGAACAAATGGAGAGCCAGCTGCGTGAGGACGATCCGGAACTCGCCTCGACCATGTCGGCTCGCACCTCGCGATCCTCACGTGCACGTTCCTCGTACGACACTTCCGCTGATTCCCCTCGGCGCTCCAAACTCTCCCCGCGCAACATGATCCTCGGCGCTTTCTTCGCTGTCATCGGCATGTGTGTGGTGCTTGGTGGTGTGACGCTCGGTTACGGCATATGGTCGATCCTTCTGGGAGTGCTCGGATTCTGCATCATGGTCGCCGGTATTCTCTTCGCGTTGCATACGCGCCCGATTGATCCCGCCTCGTCGAAGAAGTCTGGCACGAAGCCGTCCAGTGGACGTTGGACGGATTTCGTTGCGAATCAGAATCGCCGCTGGGACGAACGCGGCCGCGACTAGTCACTGCACACTCGCCGTTCCTTCGTTCTCCATTCTTGCCGCCACTCATTCTTTTGTGCCCTCATCGACGAGGGCGACTCACGTGAGTTGGCGCTGGCTGCCCACTGATATCACCGCGCCGCGAATGTCGTGGACGTCCACCACTGTGCACCACTGCGTGTGCTGACCCCTCATCGATGAGGGAATACCCCTGCGAAATCTGCAGCCTCGACCCTGATATGCCTCGATGTGGCACATATTCATGCCCGTCAACACCCGGCGTTGAGAATTTTCCCTCCACCTTCCTCCACCCTGATTTTTACGCGATTTTCCAATGTTTATTTTCAAAATAAACCGAAACATGGGCGCAAAATGTTCCCATGGTGGTTGAAAGTGGGTTAAAGTGGAGCTGCGTGTCACGGAGGGGAAGGGAGGTGTGGCATGTTCCTAGGAACGTACGAGCCGAAGCTCGACGACAAAGGGCGTGTCATTCTGCCTGCTCGTTTCCGTGACGACATGGAAGGTGGAATCGTCCTCACCCGTGGTCAGGAACACTGCATCTACGCATTCCCTGCCCATGAGTTTGAGTCCATGGCACAAGAACTGATGCGCGCGCCCTTGTCATCGAAACAGGCGCGCGACTGGGTTCGCGTCATGCTCTCAGGTGCCTACAAGGAAATTCCAGACAAACAAGGACGCGTTGTCGTTCCAGCTGACCTGCGAGCATATGCCGGACTTGACCGGGAACTCACAGTCATCGGAGCTGGCGCACGTGCTGAAATCTGGGACACCACAGCGTGGCGCGAGTACCTCACCGTCCAAGAAGATGTTTTCGCCAATACAGCGGACGAAATCATCCCCGGAATGTTCTGACCCCACCGTGCCCTCCGCCCGACGCTCTGACATCACTTCCCCGATGGCAGATCGGCGGGGGAGAAGCAGGTGGGAAGAACGCACACAGGCAGATCACGGACAAGGAGGCAACGTGAGCGCAGAAACTACACGCGATGCAGCTCAGCTGCACACACCCGTCCTTGTCGACCAGTGCATGGATCTGCTCGCCCCTGCCCTCACTCGGCCCGACTCTCTTCTGATCGACGCCACCTTGGGAATGGGCGGTCACACGCACGCAGCCTTGACACGCTTTCCCCACATCCGTGTGGTCGGAATTGACCGCGACCCGCAGGCCATTGCGCTGGCAAGCGAACGTCTGCGCGAATTTGAACAGCGCTTCGAAGCCGTGAACACAACATACGATCAAATCGGCCAGGTCATTGACGACCACTCGGCAGACGGACTGGCGGATGCCGTCCTGATGGATCTGGGCGTCTCCTCACTGCAGCTCGATGAGACAGAGCGAGGCTTTTCCTACGCGCATGACGCACCCCTCGACATGCGCATGGACCCGACCCGTGGACGCAGCGCAGCCGAACTCATTGCAGATGCGAGCGTGCAGGAACTGACGGACATCCTGCGCACCTTCGGGCAGGAACGCTTTGCGCACCGCATCGCCACATTGATTGTCAAAGAGCGCGCCGAGCAGCCCATCACGAGAACCGGACAGCTGGCGGATCTGGTCAAACGCGCCATCCCTGCGCCGGCACGCCGCACGGGCGGAAACCCCTCCAAACGCACGTTCCAGGCGCTGCGAATTGCCGTCAACAACGAGCTGGACATTTTGCGGGCCGCCATTCCGCAGGCACTGAGCCATCTGCGCGTGGGCGGACGAATGGTTGTCGAAGCCTACCAGTCCCTCGAAGACCGCATCGTCAAAGAGATCTTCGCTCAGGGCGCCCGTGACAATGCGCCGCCCGGACTGCCGGTGGTGCCTGAGTCCATGAAGGCGACACTGACACTGGTCACACGTGGCGCTCTTCAAGCTGACAGCGCTGAACAGGAATCCAACCCTCGATCACGATCCGTGCGCGTGCGCGCCGTCGAAATCCGTTCCCCTTGGAGGCCACAATGACAAACGAAGCAGTGGCGCGTACACGTCCAGCATCCCGTACCCGCGAGACGCTGCGGCCCACCCTGCACCTGATCGAGGGAAAGATTCCGCAGCGCTCAGTCATCCCGCTCGCACTCCTGGCGACCGCGATTCTGCTGGCGGCAATTGTCGTGCCGCTGGTCGTCAACACGCAGATGGCTGAAACTGCGTTTGAGATCAGGGAGATGCAGCTGGAGGTCAACGCGCTAGATGCTGAAGCGTGGACCCTGCAGACGCAACTGCACAACGCATCATCACCTCAAGCCCTCGAAAAATCTGCACGCGATCTTGGTATGGTTCCGGCAGGACCCACCGGGTTCGTCACGTTGTCGAACGGCACCGTCGAGGGCGGCCAGGCCGCTTTTCGTAGTGAATAACGCGCAGCTAGAAAGGCTCACTAGATGAACACTCGTGCGGGGCGGCAGGAGTCGGCTCGGCGCGCCCACTGGATCTTGTTCATCACCCTTTTCGCACTGTGCGCATGCGTGCTGCGCCTCTTCCTGCTGCAAATCGTCCAGGGGCCAGCTCTGGCTGCCGAAGGCCTCGAAGTGCGAACATCGGCCTCTGATATCACCGCTCAACGTGGCTCTATTACTGATGACACCGGAATCGTTCTAGCTGAATCCGTGCAGACTTACCACATTGCCGTCAACCAGATCAATATCCGCACCTACGAACATGACGGTCAGATCGGGCCGGCAGCAGCAGCCTCGCAGCTCGCCCCGCTGCTCAAGATGGACCCGGTCGAACTGGGCGGACTGATGGTCGGTGATTCGACGTATGCCTACGTCAAGAAGAACGTGGATGCGGTGACCTATCGCAAGATTCGTGCCATGGACATCTACGGCATTGAGTGGGAATCAGCTTTTGAGCGCACCTACCCCAATGGCTCGACCGCAGGCCCCGTCATCGGCACCATCAATGCCGAGGGGGTCGGCGCCTCCGGTCTTGAAGCCACGATGGATCAGATTCTGCAGGGCAGCGCCGGACGTGAAGCCTTCGAAATTGCTCCGAACGGCGCCATTATGCCGGGCGGAAAGCACACAGTGGTTGAACCGGTCTCAGGCGGATCGGTGCGCACAACACTTCGCGCCGACCTTCAGCATGGTGTCCAGGAAGCCCTCGATGCGCGCGTGAAAGCACACAACGCCGACTGGGGTGCCGTCGTCATCACCGACGTGAAGACCGGACGAATCCTCGCCCTGGCTGATTCCAATTCCACCGCGCCCAACAGTGCCACACCTCAGCCGGTTTCCGCCGTCCAATATGCATTTGAACCCGGATCGGTCGGCAAGGTCGTCACCGTGGCCACAGCCCTGAATAAGGGCACAATCACCCCGACCAGTGAATTTACCGTGCCCTACTCTCTGGACGACCTGCCGGGAGCTGACGGCCCGATTAGTGACTTCCACGAGCATCCCACAGAACGAATGACGGCAACAGGAATCCTGGCAGAATCATCCAACACAGGCACGATCCTGATTGGCCAGACCGTTGACGATGCCGACCGGTATGACATGATGCTGAAACTGGGTCTCGGTGCCCCTAGCGGCATTGAACTGGCCGGCGAATCATCCGGCGTGGTTCGCACACCCGACCAGTGGATCGGACGAGACAAATGGGTGTCCATGTTCGGACAGTCCTACTCCATGACAGCCGTCCAGGAAGCCACGATGATGGCCACAATCGGCAACGGCGGCGTGCGCATGCCGCCACGCATCATCGACTCGTGGCAATTGGCCGACGGTACTGTCCATACCCCCGACCCAGTCCAACCAGTCCAGGCGATGAGCGCACAGAGTGCATCCGACCTGCTGAAGATGATGGAATCGACCGTGGCGACGGACGTCGGCACGGGACAGACAGCCAAGATCGACGGATACCGGCTGGCCCTCAAAACGGGTACTGCTGACATCTTCGTGGACGGCGTGCCCGCAACCGTATCCACTGTGGCAGGGGGGGTGGCCCCCCGGGGGGCCCCGCTCGCCGCGGGTCACGTCAG